>Ga0256866_1000025_pt1 | contig 22318 bp, 21 predicted proteins | sample RVTome_16_FD_187338 | JGI IMG/M metagenome (GOLD analysis project Ga0256866, IMG submission 187338) | Soil microbial communities from uranium-contaminated site in the Upper Colorado River Basin, Wyoming, United States - RVT152D67 HiSeq ...
GCCGCCACCCCGCCGACCAGGCGCTGCTTCTCTGCTTCCGGGATGCCGAGTTTGTCGTAGGTGTTCTTGATGTCGTCGGGCAGGTCATCCCAGGTGGCTGCCTGCTTCTCGGTGGAGCGGACGAAGTACTTGATGTTGTCGAAGTCGATGTCCGACACGTCGGCCCCCCAGGTGGGGATGGGCTTCTTGTCGAACAGCCGTAGCGCCTTGAGGCGGGTCTGCAGCATCCAGTCGGGCTCGTTCTTCAAGGCCGAGATCTCCCGGACGACCTCCTCGGACAGTCCGCGCCGGGCGATCGCCCCGGCGGCGTCGGAGTCGGCCCAGCCGTACTCGTAGCGGCCCAGACCCTCCAGCTCGGGATGAGCGGTGGTGGTCATCGAGAGATCCCCTCCGGGGTGTGCTCGTCGGTCATGGTGACAGTGCGGTCCGACATCGTGAGCGCCGGGCCGCGCGGGATGTGCGTCGTGCAGATGCCGTCGCCGTGGGCGATCGTCGCGAGCCGCTGGACGTGCGTGCCGAGCAACCGCGCGAAGACCTCGGTCTCGGCCTCGCAGAGCTGGGGGAACTGCTCGGCGACGTGGGCGACCGGGCAATGGTGCTGGCAGAGCTGTTCGCCGGACCCCGTCGGCGATGCCTGAGCAGACGCTGCGTACCCGTCCTCCGACAACGCGTTCGCCAGGGCCGTGACTCTTTCCTCCGGAGCGGCGCCACCGACGAGGTGACGGTATCGCTCCTCCAACTCGCCGACTCGCCTGCGGGCGAAGTCGCCCACGAGCCGTTCACCCCCGGTCTCGGCGAGGAACCGCATGGCGCTGACCGCCAGATCGTCGTACGCCTGTTCGAACGCGTCGCGCCCGGCATCGGTGAGTGCGAAGACCTTGGCCGGACGGCCCCGTCCGCGCTGACCGTGGACCCGGGGCTCCCGAGCCTCGATCATGCCGTCACCGAGCAAGGTGTCCAGGTGCCGGCGCACGGCTGCGGACGTGAGCCCGAGCCGCGCTCCCAGCGCCGCGGCCGTGGACGGCCCGTTCTCGAGAATTGACCGGGCCACCCGCTCGCGGGTGCCCGCGTGCGGGTCGTCTGTCACCGGCGTGGCCACCGGGTCACGAACGACGTCTCGCACTGTTTTCACAACACCATCGTGCTCTATTTCTGTTCCTGTCTCAACCTTGCCACAGTTGCGTGTGTCACGCAGGCCAGCCTTACCTCGCACCAGCCCTGTGGATGGCGTTCGGTGGCTGTCGGACCCTGCGGGTAGGGTCGAACACATGTTCGGATCGGTGGATCGGGTGCCTGCCGTTGGTGGGCCGGTGGTGTGGGTGCCGTTCCCGGCGGGCGGAGGCGGTGCAGCAGCGGGCGATGGCCGAGTTGGCCGGGCGGCCGATGCGGCCAACCTGGGCCCACTGCACCGCGGCCACACCTGGCGACTGCAACAGATCCAGCCGGGCCGCTACCTGTGACCGCACCCACCGGACACCGCTACCAAGTCAACCCCGAAATCACCGGACTCCTCGCCCAACCCCACCGCCGCAACGTGAGGCCCCGCCCGCCGACCCCGACCCGCCGCCGTTCTGAGCACTCCTGCGAGGTCCCCTATGCTGACCAGCGGAAACGCAGGTAACGGGCTTCCTTAGTCGGTCGAATCCCCGGCTCTACCAGTAGTCGGGAAATGAGCGGGCCCGGCGCGACGACCCGAGCGCCGGCCAGGCCCTCGATCGACCACCGCGCTGGGAAGGGATCGACCTTGAATCATGGTTAGCCGCATTCGCCGCGCAACTGCTTTCCAGTTCCTACCTCGAGAGACCGTAGTCGACGCACCGGCTCCTCGGAGCGATCTGAATGACCCGGCTTTGGCTGGTAGTGGGGCGGGTGGGACTCGAACCCACGACCCAGGTACTGCGACGTGTCTGCCCGATTCCTGAGTTCCGGCCTCAGGGCAGCCGGGCCGCGATCGCCGCGGCAACGGTCGACGCCGAGTTGGCGGCGACGTGTACGAGCGCGGGCGCCAGCAGGCTTCCGGTCCGCCGCCGCAGCCCGGTCAGCAGGGCCCCGGCCAGGGCCGTAATGGCGACGGAGGCCGCGACGGCCGCGGTCGTGCGGATGGGACCGGTGGCCGCCTGATTGATGCGGAGGGCGTCCAGTGTCGGACGGATGTGCCACACCCCGAACAGCGCGCTGGTCGTGGCGACGGCACCGGGGGTGGAGAGCACGCGGGAGAACGACGCGAGCAGCACCCCGCGGAAGGCGACCTCCTCCCACAGCACCGTTCCCACGGGGACCCGCACGACCGTCTGGTAGGCGACCCCCTGCCACGTGAGCCCGGCGACACGGGCGTCGCGCAGGCACGGCCGGGTGGCGGGTGTGGCAGCGGCGACCGCGACGCCGTAGACCACCACGGCACCGAGCAAGGCACCCAACCTTGCGCCGGCGGGAGCCCGCGCCGGCGTCAGCCCCAGCTCACAGGGCGACAGCCCGCGACCTCGGGCAATCGCCAGCAGCATGGCGGTGGCAGCCAGGTTCGCCGGGACGTACCGGCGACGGTGCCATGGCCTGCTCCCGATCACGTTGTTGTAGACGGACAGGAAGGCGGCCAGGACCGCTGCAAGCGCCACGTCGAGGGACTCGTCGCGTCGAGAGGGGACGTGGAGCGCCACGGACCCAGTGTGCGGGAACACCCGGCCGGTTGCATGGTGGAGAGTTTGAGTCCCCGATGAACGCGAGGTGCTTCACCAGCCCGCCCAACGTGATCGACGACGCACCGACCTTCGCCGCCAGGCCGCTCGCGTCCAGCCCACCGACCTACCACGCGAACGTCGCCCGCTGACGCTGCAGCGAGCCCAGGAGCGTCGCGGTCTCGTCCCCCACAACCGGAGGCCCGACCAGGCCCTGCCCTTCCGCGTCGGTCACCGTGGCGACGCAGCGGCGCGGGTGGCCGGGCGAGCCGACTGATCTCCCACATTGTGCTCCGGTCGGGTCCTGTCGGACGGCTGGACGGGTCAGGCTGTGACCGGTGGCCCGGCGCCGGTCACGGGTTGCTGCCAGGCCTGTTCCCAGGGCTATGAGTTACCTAGCCCGTCACAGGTCGTGGAAGGGTTTCGCGAAGCGGAACTCGCCGGCGATCGCCGGGGAGTACGACGTCAGGAGGCGCACCTGGAAGTTCGGCGCCCACGAGGCAACCGACAGGGTGATCCCGTACTCCTGCGCCGGCCGGAAGCCGAACCTCGGGTAGTAGTCGGCGTGGCCGACCAGGGCGACCAGCGGCTCGTCCAGCGCGTCCGCAGCACCCAGCACGGCGTGCATGAGCGCGCTGCCGATGCCACGACGCTGGCGATCGGCCCGAACGCCCACCGGCCCGAGTGCGAGCACAGCCGCGGTCCCGATCCGCGCTCTGGTGCAGACGACGTGTCCGTCCACGGTCGCGTCCGGGCCGACGGCGACCAGGGAGAGCTCCGGCAGCCAGGCATCGCCACTGCGCAACGCATCGACGAGGCCGACCTCGACTGGGGGCCGCCTCGGATGCTCGGGATCGGCAAACGCCGATGCGTGGACGGTCCGGATGCCCTCGACGTCGCCCGGTACCTCGCGCCGCACCAGCACGCCGCAACCCTACGATGACCGCGTGGCCGTCACCGACACCACCGCGACCGGCCGGCCGTCCCGGCCGCGGCTGTGGGACCGCGTCCCGGCGCCGTCCGAACGGACGCTTCGCCGGCTGGCCGCCGCCTCCCTGGTGTCGCAGATGGGGATCGTCGTCACCGGCGGGGCGGTACGGCTGACCGGCTCGGGCATGGGGTGCCCCACCGTTCCGCGGTGTACAGACGAGTCGCTGGTGGCCACACCGGAACTCGGTATCCACGGCCTCATCGAGTTCGGCAACCGCCTGCTCACCTTCGTGCTCGCCGCCATCGCCGCACTGACGTTGCTCGCCGTCATCAAGACCCTCGGCTCCGAACGGCCCCGACGCGACCTGGTCGTCCCTGCGGTGGCCCTGGTCGTCGGCATCCCGGCGCAGGCGCTGATCGGCATGGTCACGGTATGGACCCACCTGAACCCGTGGATCGTCACGCTCCATTTCATGTGTTCAGCCGTCCTGGTGGCTGTCGCCACGGTGCTGGTCCGTCGGGCACAGCGGCCGTTGGGTGCGCGCCCGGACGAGCTCGGCTCCCCGTGGCTGGGCCGCCTGGCCGCACTCACGATCGCCGTCGCGGCGGTCGTCGTCTACCTGGGCACCGTCGTCACCGCAACGGGGCCGCACGCCGGCGACGAAGACGCGCGGCGCACCGGCCTCGACCTGGAGTCGGTGGCGCAACTGCACACCGACGCCGTGTGCGTGCTGATCGGCCTGTCCGTCGGCCTCTACTTCGCCGCCCGGGCGCTGGGCTCTCCGGGCAGGTCCGCACAGGCGGCAGCAGTTCTGGTGGCGGTCGAACTCGGCCAGGGACTCGTCGGCGTCGTCCAGTACGCCCTCGACCTGCCGGTTCTGCTGGTGGGCCTGCACATGCTCGGGGCGGTGCTCCTGGTAGCGGCAGTCGTGGACACCTGGCTGGCGGCCCGCTGGCTGCCCAGCTGAGGCCGTGTCACCACGACCGCGCCATGGCCGTCCAGAGGTCGTTGCCGACGCGCACCCGTCGTCCGGTCGTCGGGTCGGCGGGATCGCGCAGGTCGACCCGTGCGAGTTGGGCTATCTGCACCGCCTCGGTGGCGGAGACCATGGCGTCCGCCCAGCGCCCGTCGGGAGCCACGACGAACATCCGCACGCCGGACTCGCCGACGGGCGTGACGTAGCCGCCCACCGGCTCACCCGGACCCACTCCGTGCGCGCGGGCGAACGAGCGCAGCCGCCGCGCCGTGGAGGTGACGTGGGCCGGTAGTTCCCGCTCCGGTGGCGGCCGGAGCAGTCCGGCCCCGGCCAGGACGAGAACGAGTGCGGAGGCGGCCGCCGCCCACAGCGCTCCGGCAAGCAGGCATGCACAGACACCCAACCCGGCGGCGGCGCCGACCGTGAGCCCCCACGGTGGAGGGGAGAGCCGCCGGCCGGCCGGCACGGCAAGATCGGAGCCGCCCGAACCGTCGGGACCCGCCTCCGCGTTCCACAGGACGGCATCGGCTGCCGCCAGCACGATTCCGATGACGACGAGCGTGATGACCGGAGCCGCAACCCCGCCGGTCGCCGCCCAGATGGCCGCGCCCAGGACGACACCGACGCCGCAGATGCCGAGCACTCGCCGGGACACGCGGTCAGCGTAACGCCGCGACCACCGACGGCCGGCCTTCAGCCGAGCAGCAGGACGTCCAGCGCGACCGCCAGGAAGACCGCCGTGAGGTAGGTGATCGAGCCGTGGAACAAGCGCATCGCCATCACCCCGGCACCGGTCTCGTCGCGCCGGGCCCGGGCATGGAGCCCGTGCGCCTCGGCCAGGAACCACGTTCCGGCCAGGATGGCCAGCGCACCGTAGAGCCAGCCCAGATCGGCGACCCACCACAGGGCGAGTGTCGTGGCGACCATCGCCCAGGAGTACACGAGGATCTGGCCGGCCACGGCGCGCGCCGATGCGACCACGGGCAGCATCGGCACTCCGGCACGGGCGTAGTCGTCGCGGAAGCGCATGGCCAGCGGCCAGTAGTGCGGGGGGGTCCAGAAGAACACCACCAGGAAGAGCAGAACGGGAGGCCAGGCGAGACTCCCCGTGACGGCGGCCCAGCCGATCATCGTCGGCAGGCAGCCCGCGACGCCGCCCCAGACGATGTTCTGCGACGTGCGCCGCTTCAGCAGCACGGTGTAGACGACGACGTAGAACGCGTTGGCCGCCACGGTCAGTGCGGCCGCGAGCGGATTGACGAAGGCCAGCATCACGGCGACGGAGACGACCAGGAGCACGACCGCGAACACGGCGGCCGCCCGCGGCGAGATCACCGCGGTCGTGATCGCTCGCCTGCGGGTCCTGCGCATCACCGCGTCGATGTCGCGCTCGAGTACCTGGTTGAACGCGTGAGCGCTGCCTGCTGCCAGGGTGCCGCCGAGCAGCGTCGCCACGACCAGACCGGGCGCCGGCAGTCCACGCTCGGCGAGCACCATCGCCGGGAGTGTCGTGACGAGCAGCAGCTCCACCACGCGCAGCTTCATCAGCGAGACGTACGCACCGACCGTGCGTCGCCACGACCGCGAGGCATCCAGGTGAGATCGCCGCGGCGTCGCGCGGCGGGACTCGACGGCCGGCACGACCTGCCTCTCTCGCAACGCTCGATGCGCGGCCAGGGCTCACCACGCAGGACGCGGCGAGTCTAGTCGGCACCCGCCGGGGCGGCGTCGGGGTGGCGGTGCGTAGCCGCGCGTGGCGACACCGGGCGTGGGTAGGCTCGCCTGGAAGTGCGATCGCCACGTGATCTCGCCCCGATCGCCTGACCCGAGAGGAGCCGACGACGGTGCCCCACGACACCGAACTCGACTGGTCCGACGTCGACCGACGGGCCGTGGACACGATTCGCGCGCTCGCCATGGATGCGGTCGAGAAGGTCGGCAACGGCCATCCCGGTACGGCGATGAGCCTGGCGCCCGCCGCCTACCTGATCTTCCAGCACCTGCTCCGCCACGACCCGGCCGACCCCGCCTGGCTGGGACGCGACCGGTTCGTGCTCTCCGCCGGCCATTCCAGCCTGACGCTCTACATCCAGCTCTACCTCTCCGGCTACCCGATGACCCTCGACGATCTCGCGTCGTTGCGCACCTGGGGCTCGATCACGCCCGGCCATCCGGAGGTCCACCACACCGCTGGCGTCGAGACCACAACCGGACCGCTCGGCCAGGGCGTCGGCAACGCCGTCGGCATGGCCATGGCCGCACGCCGCACCCGTGGCCTGCTCGACCCCGACGCCCCGCGCGGCGAGAGCGTCTTCGACCACACGATCTGGTGTATCGCGTCCGACGGCGACATGCAGGAGGGAGTGTCCAGCGAGGCGTCGTCGCTGGCCGGAACCCAGCGTCTGGGCAATCTCGTCATGATCTGGGACGACAACCAGATCTCCATCGAGGACGACACCCGGGTGGCGTTCTCCGAGGACGTCCAGGCCCGCTACGAGGCCTACGGGTGGCATGTCCAGACCGTCGACTGGCGGGCCGGCGACGGCCCGTACCACGAGGACGTCTCCGCCCTGTACGCGGCGCTGCTGGCCGCCCGCGCCGACACGACCCGGCCGTCGTTCGTCGCCCTCCGCACCATCATCGGCTGGCCGGCACCCACCAAGCAGAACACCGGCACGGCCCATGGCTCGGCGCTCGGTGCCGACGAGGTCGCAGCCACCAAGGAGATTCTCGGCTTCGACCCCGACCAGACGTTCACGGTCGGCGATGACGTCCGGCGGCACGCACTGCGCGTCGTCCAGCGTGGAGCGGCCCTGCGCGCCGACTGGGACGAACGCTTCGGTGCCTGGCGGGCCGACCACGCCGAGCAGGCAGCCCTGCTCGACCGGCTGCGCACCGCGACGCTGCCCGACGGATGGGCGCAGGCGATGCCCGCCTTCGAGCCGGGAAAGGCCGTCGCCACGCGCAAGGCGTCAGGCGACGTGCTCACGGCACTCGCGCCGGTCCTGCCCGAGCTGTGGGGAGGCTCGGCCGACCTGGCCGGCAGCAACAACACCACCCCCAAGGACCAGCTGAGCTTCCTTCCCCCGGACCGGTCCAGCAAGGAGTTCGAGGGCGACTGGTACGGCCGGGTCCTGCACTTCGGCATCCGCGAGCATGCGATGGGCTCGATCCTCAACGGCATCGCCCTGCACGGGCTCACCCGTCCCTATGGCGGCACGTTCCTGGTCTTCAGCGACTACATGCGCCCGGCCGTCCGCCTCGCCGCGCTGATGGGCCTGCCGGTCACGTACGTGTGGACCCATGATTCTGTCGGGCTGGGCGAGGACGGGCCGACCCACCAGCCGGTCGAGCATCTGGCCGCGCTCCGCGCGATTCCGGGCCTCGATGTCGTCCGGCCGGCCGACGCGAACGAGACCGCGGTGGCGTGGCGGACGATCCTCGAGCACCACGCGACGAGCCAGTCACGCCCAGCGGGTCTCTGCCTGACCAGACAGAACGTACCGACCTTCCCGCGCGGCACCGACGGCTACGCCGACGCCGAGGGCGTCGCCCGCGGGGGGTACGTGCTCCTCGACAGTGACGGCACGCCCGACGTGCTGCTCGTCGGCACCGGCTCGGAGGTCCAACTGGCCGTGGCCGCTCGGGAGTCGCTCGCTGCCGACGGTATCCGGGCGCGCGTGGTCTCGATGCCGTGCCGCGAGTGGTTCGACCACCAGGAGCAGGCCTACCGCGACGACGTCCTGCCGCCCGCGGTCCGGGCCCGGGTGTCCGTGGAGGCGGCCGTTTCCCAGGGGTGGCGTGAGGTGGTCGGCGACGCCGGGCGCTCGGTCAGCCTCGAGCACTTCGGTGCCTCCGCCGACTACGAAACCCTCTTCCGCGAGTTCGGCATCACCGCCGAGGCGGTGGTCTCCGCCGCGAAGGAGTCCATGGCCGCGGCCCGCTGACGACCGCAGACACTTCCGGAGGACCCACATGACCGACGACACCACCGACCGGCTCGGCCGGCTCTCCGACCTGGGCGTGGCGATCTGGCTCGACGACATCTCCCGCGAACGCCTGACCACCGGCAACCTTCAGGCGCTCGTCGACAGGCGCCACGTCGTCGGCGTCACCAGCAATCCGACGATCTTCCAGGCGGCGATCACCAAGAGCAGCGCGTACGACGACCAGTTGAGGGCTCACTCCGAACAGGGCTCCGACGCCGACACGGCGGTGAGGGACCTGACCACCGACGACGTCCGAGCCGCCGCCGACCTGCTCGCACCCGTGGTCCGGCGCACCGACGGCCTCGACGGCCGGGTGTCGATCGAGGTCGACCCCCGGTTGGCCCACGACACCCGGGCGACCGTCGACCAGGCCCACGACCTGTGGGCCGAGGTCGGCCGACCCAACCTGTTCGTGAAGATTCCCGCAACCCGGGCCGGCCTGCCGGCGATCACCGAAGTCATCGCCGACGGCATCAGCGTCAACGTCACGCTGGTCTTCTCGATCGAGCGGTACCGCGAGGTGATCGACGCGTACCAGGCCGGCCTCGAGCAGCGGTTGGCCACCGGAGGTTCGCTCGACGACATCGCGTCGGTCGCGTCGTTCTTCGTCAGCCGGGTCGACTCCGAGGTCGACAAGCGGCTCGACACGATCGGCACCGACCAGGCGCTCGCGCTTCGCGGCCAGGCGGCCGTTGCCAACGCCCGGCTCGCCTACCAGGCCTACGAGCAGGCGGTCGCCGCCGAGCGCTGGCAGCGTCTGGAGAAGGCGGGCGCAGCGCGCCAGCGTCCGCTGTGGGCGTCGACGTCGACGAAGAACCCCGACTACTCCGACACCCTCTACGTCACCGAGCTGGTGGCGCCGCAAACGGTCAACACGATGCCGGAGCCGACGCTGGAGGCCGTCGCCGACCACGGCGACATCCGCGGCGACACCGTACGCGGCTCCTACTCCCATGCTCGTGACGTGTTCGAGCGGCTGGAGCGCGTCGGCGTCGACATGGACGACGTCGGGCAGGTGCTCGAGGACGAGGGCGTCGAGAAGTTCGCGACGAGCTGGGTCGACCTGCTCTCCTCCGTCGAGGCCAAACTCCAGGCCGGTCGCTGATGACCGTCGCGGTCTCGGCGCCGTCCGCCGACCCGGCGCTGGTGGCCGATCTCGTCGCCGACCGGGTCGCGTCCCGGATCGCCGCCGGCGATTCCAGTCTGTGGGGCCCGGCGGCCCAGGAGGAGGCCGCGGTCCGGCTCGGCTGGGTGCGCCTCTACGAGACGTCTCGCCCGCTGCTCGCCGAGATCGATGCCCTCACGGCCGACCTGCGCGGAGCTGGGCTCGACCGGGTCGTGCTCTGTGGCATGGGCGGCTCCTCACTGGCTCCCGAGGTCATCACCAGGACCGCCGGCGTCGAGCTCACCGTTCTCGACACCACCGACCCGGGGGCGGTCCGACGGGCGCTGGCCGACCGGCTGGAACGCACCGTCGTCGTGGTGTCGAGCAAGTCCGGCTCCACGGTCGAGACCGACAGCCAGCGCCGTGCCTTCGGGGCCGCCTTCCGCGATGCGGACATCGAACCGGGCGAGCGCATGGTCGTCGTCACCGACACCGGCTCCTCGCTCGCGGCGCTGGCCGAGGAGTCGGGGTACCGGAGGGTCTTCCTCGCCGACTCGTCGGTGGGCGGACGCTACTCGGCGCTGACCGCCTTCGGGCTGGTCCCGTCGGCCCTCGCGGGCGTGGACGTGTCCGCGCTGCTCGACGAGGCCGCGGCCGTGGCGTCCGAACTCGTCGCCGACGACCCGGCCAATCCGGCGCTGGTCCTGGGCGCAGCCCTCGGCGGCGGCGTGTCCCGCGGCCGTGACAAGGTGGCCATCGCCGACGCAGGTTCCGGCATCGTCGGTTTCGCCGACTGGGCCGAGCAGCTCATCGCGGAGTCCACCGGCAAGGACGGCACGGGGCTGCTCCCGGTGGCAGTCGGTGGAGTCGACGCACCGGAGATCCGCCGGCCGGCCGGCGATGTGCTGCCTGCGCTGGTGGGCGCCGCCGACGCCGGCGGGCACGGCGTTGCCGTCAGCGGCCCACTCGGCGCGCAGATGCTGCTGTGGGAGTACGCCACGGCGGTGGCCGGACGGATCATCGGGATCAACCCCTTCGACCAGCCCGACGTCGAGAGCGCGAAGAAGGCCGCCCGCGGCCTGCTCGACTCCCGTCCCGAGCCCGAGCCCGCCGCCTTCGTCGACGGCGTGGTCGAGGTGCGGGCGACCGCCGGCCTGCTCGACGGCGCCGCCTCCCTGCCGGGCGCCGTCGACGCGCTGCTGGCACAGCTGCCGGACAACGGCTACCTCGCCGTGATGGCGTACCTCGACCGGGAGGGCGGCGACGGCATCCTCGCCGGGGTGCGGCGACCGCTGGCGATGCGCACACAGCGCCCGGTGACCTTCGGCTGGGGACCCCGGTTCCTGCACTCGACCGGGCAGTTCCACAAGGGCGGGCCGCCGGTCGGCGTCTATCTGCAGGTGACCAGCGACACCTCGCCCGACCTGCCGGTCCCGGACCGGCCGTTCAGCTTCGGGGAGCTCATCACCGCGCAGGCCGCCGGCGACGCTCACATCCTCGCCGCACACGGCCGGCCGGTCCTGCGCCTACACCTCACCGATCGCGAAGCCGGCGTCGCCCGCCTGCTCGAGGTGTTGCGGTGAGGAACCCTCGCAACCCCCTGCGCGACCCGAGAGACAAGCGCCTGCCCCGGATTGCCGGGCCGTGCAGCCTGGTCATCTTCGGTGTCACGGGCGATCTGTCGCGCAAGAAGCTCATGCCCGCCGTCTACGACCTGGCCAACCGGGGGTTGCTCCCGCCGGGCTTCTCGATGGTCGGCTTCGCCCGGCGCGACTGGGCCGACCAGGACTTCGACAGGCAGGTTCACGACGCGGTCCGACAGTACGCACGCACCCCGTTCCGGGAGGCGTCGTGGCGGCAACTGGCCCAGGGTTTCCGGTTCGTGCCGGGCGAGTTCTCCGACGACGACGCATTCGACCGACTCGCCGACACCGTCCACGACCTCGACACGGCCCAGGGGACGAGCGGCAACTACGCGTTCTACCTGTCCATCCCGCCCTCGTACTTCGACATCGTGTGCAAGCAGTTGGCCCGTTCGGGCCTCGCCGAGCCGGACAACGACGACCAGTGGCGGCGGGTCGTCATCGAGAAGCCGTTCGGCCACGATCTCGCCAGCGCGCGCGAGCTGAACAACACCGTCGAGGCGATCTTCCCGCCCGACTCCGTCTTCCGCATCGACCACTACCTCGGCAAGGAGACCGTCCAGAACATCATGGCGCTGCGTTTCGCCAACCAGCTGTACGAACCGATCTGGAACGCGAACTTCGTCGACCACGTCCAGATCACCATGGCGGAGGACGTCGGTATCGAGAACCGGGCGGGCTACTACGACGGCATCGGCGCGGCACGCGACGTGATCCAGAACCACCTCCTCCAACTGCTGGCCCTGGTGGCGATGGAGGAGCCGGTCTCCTTCGACCCCCGCGACCTGCGTGCGGAGAAGGAGAAGGTGCTCTCGGCGGTGCGCCACCCTCCCGACCTCGGTCGCCACACGGCGCGCGGCCAGTACGCCGGTGGCTGGGCGGGTGGTGTGCAGGTGCCGGGCTACCTCGACGAGAACGGCATCCCCCCCGGCTCGAAAACCGAGACCTTTGCCGCGGTGCGCCTCGACATCGACACCCGGCGCTGGGCCGGGGTCCCGTTCTACCTGCGAACCGGGAAGCGGCTGGGCCGCCGCGTCACCGAGGTCGCGGTGGTGTTCAAGCGGGCGCCACACCTGCCCTTCGAGTCGACGGCCACCGAGGAGCTGGGCCAGAACGCCCTGGTCGTCCGCGTGCAGCCGGACGAGGGTGTGACGATGCGCTTCGGTTCGAAGGTGCCCGGCACGGCGATGGAGGTCCGCGACGTCACCATGGACTTCGCCTATGGGCACTCGTTCACCGAGGACAGCCCCGAGGCCTACGAGCGGCTGCTGCTCGACGTCCTGCTCGGCGACCCGCCGCTGTTCCCCCGGCACGAGGAGGTCGAGCTGTCCTGGCAGATCCTCGATCCGATCGTGCGCTACTGGGCCAGATACGGCGCACCGGAGGAGTATCCGTCCGGAAGCTGGGGTCCGGCGTCGGCAGACGCGATGCTGGCCCGCGACGGCCGGGCGTGGAGGCGGCCGTGATCATCGACATGCCGTCGACCACGGCGAACGGGGTCGCCAAGCGGATGGTCGACCTGCGCGAGTCCCACGGGGCGATCGCGCTGAGTCGCGTACTGACGCTTGTCCTGGTCGTCGGCGACGACGACGCGGAGCCCGCGATCGAGTCGGCCAACCACGCCAGCCACGAGCACCCCTGCCGGATCCTGGTGGTGGTGCGCGGCTCGTCGCGCGGCTCGGCCCGGCTCGACGCCCAGATCCGGGTGGGTGGCGACGCCGGTGCGAGCGAGGTGATCGTGCTACGCACCCTGGGGCCGCTGACGGCACACGCCGAGTCGGTGGTGGTCCCCCTGCTGCTCCCCGATGCCCCGGTCGTCACCTGGTGGCCGGACGAGAGCCCGCGCGTCCCCGCGGAGGATCCGGTCGGACGGCTGGCGCAGCGCCGCATCACCGACGCGGCGGCGTGCAAGCGGCCCAACGCGGCCATGCGCGAACGCGCGGAGACCTACCACCCGGGCGACACCGACCTGGCTTGGACCAGGATCACCGGGTGGCGGGCTCTGCTGGCGGCCGCCCTGGACCAGCCGCCGTTCGAGGACGTCACGTCGGCGCGGGTCGTGGGTGCGTCGGACAGTCCGAGCGCCGACCTGCTCGCCGCCTGGCTTGCGTTCGCACTGCGATGCCCGATCACCCGGACGAAGGCAGCCGGTGTCGACGGCCTGGTCAACGTGACACTCGACCGCAGCTCGGGACCGCTCGAACTGGACAGACCGGGCGACGAGATTGCGACGCTGTCGGCTCCGGGCCGCGACGACCGCCGGGTGGCGCTGCCCAAGCGGCTCGACCGCGACTGCCTGGCCGAGGAGCTCCGGCGGCTCGATCCGGACGAGATCTACGCCCATGTGCTGAGCGATGGACTCACCCTGCTACGCGAGACGGGGCGGACCACGCGCTCGAAGTCGCCCAAGCGCCGCCGAGGGTCGCGATGACCCCGCCGGTCGTCGTCGTCCACCGCGATCCGGACGAACTCGCCGGCGCCGTCGCCGCTCGGCTGATCACCCGCATCGCCGACGTGCAGTCCGCGCGCGGGAACGCCAGCATCGTGGTGACCGGGGGTGGGCTGGGCGGTGCGACGCTGGCCGCCGTTGCCGCCTCGCCGGCACGGTCGGCCGTCGACTGGAAGCACCTCGACGTGTGGTGGGGCGACGAGCGGTTCCTGCCCCGCGGGCACCCCGAGCGCAACGAGACCCAGGCGCGTGCGGCGCTGCTCGATGCGGTCCCCGTGGTCTCCCACCGTGTCCATCCGATGCCGGCGACCGAGGACACCGGCGACGACCCGGACGCTGCGGCGGAGAGCTACGCGGCCGTGTTGGCTGCCGCCACGCGGCCCGAGAACCACGCCCGGGTGCCGGAGTTCGACGTGCTGATGCTGGGGGTCGGCCCGGACGGGCATGTGGCCTCGCTGTTCCCGGACCATCCTGCTCTGTACGAGACGCGGCAGGTGGTCGCCGTCCGGGGCGCTCCCAAGCCGCCGCCCATCCGCATCTCGTTGACGCTGCCGGCGATTCGCACCGCCACCGAGGTGTGGCTCGTCGTCGCCGGTGACGACAAGGCCGCCGCCGTCCGGATGGCGCTCTCGGGCGCCGGCGAGGTCCAGGTGCCCGCCGCCGGTGCCCGAGGTCGACAGCGCACCCTCTGGCTGCTGGACCGGGCGGCAGCATCCGCCCTGCCACCCGGCCTCGAACGCATCGCGTCTCCGTAGACCGGCTTCTGGTGACCTGAAGCTAGGCGCCGCGGACCCGCCGCAACACCTGCAGTGCCTCCTCCAGGATGGCCGCACCGTCGGCGTCGCTGCGCCGCTCCTTCACGTAGGCCAGGTGGGTCTTGTAGGGCTCGTTGCGCGGCGCCGGTGGGGGGTTCTCCGGGTCGCGGCTGGCCGGCAGCCCGCAGCGCGGGCAGTCCCAGTATTCGGGGATCACGGCCTCGGCTGCGAAGCTCGGGACGGTCTCGTGTCCCTGCACGCAGTAGAACGCGATGCGCTGACGGGGTGCGGCCTCGCCGCGTTCGGCCTCGCCCATCGGGCCAGCACCGACACGACTGCCGCGGATGGCATTGCCACTTGCCACGGGTCGAACTCCCTCGTAGGACGTGCCGAATTTCTCAGACGGCGGCTTTGGCGAGCAGCCCCAGCCCCAGGATGCTGGCGGCCCACAGGATGCCGATCGCGACCGTGATCCGGTCGAGGTTTCGTTCGGCGATCGAGGAACCACCCAGCGACGACGACACACCCCCACCGAACATGTCGGACAGGCCGCCGCCCTTGCCCTTGTGCAGGAGGATGAGCACGATCAACAACAGGCTGGTGATGACGAGCAGAAGCGAGAAGACGATCTTCACAGTGGTGGGCGATTCCTTCCGGTCGGCCGCATCAGCCGGCACGCGTAGGGACAGCGTACGCGGTCGACCGGGATTCGGCCCACATCGGTACGCCGAGACCCAGGCGGCGGGAGCACCGACGGTTCAGCCGGCACGGCCGAATCGGCAGATCGCAGCGAACTCGTCCGCATCGATGCTCGCGCCACCCACCAAGGCGCCGTCCACGTCCGGCTGCTCCATGATCGGGCCGATGTTGGTGGCCTTGACCGAGCCGCCGTAGAGGATCCGCACAGCCCGCGCGAGCTCCGCGGAGTACAGCTCGCCGAGCCGGCCGCGGATGGCCGCACAGACCTCCTGCGCGTCCTCCGGCGTCGCGACCTCGCCGGTTCCGATCGCCCAGACCGGCTCGTACGCGACGACGACCACGGCGGCCCGGCCGGCCGGCACGTCGCGCAGGCCGCCGTCGAGCTGGGCCAGCGTGTGGGGGATCTGACGACCCTGCCGGCGCAGTTCCAGGCCCTCGCCGACGCACAGGATCGGTGCCAGCCCGTGCCGAAGCGCGGCGGCTGCCTTGGCGTTCACGAGCGCGTCGTCCTCCCCGTGGTACTGCCGCCGTTCGGAGTGCCCCACGATCGCGTACGTGCAGCCGAGCTTGGCCAGCATGGCGCCGGTGACCTCGCCGGTGTACGGGCCGGAGTCGTGCTCGGAGACGTCCTGGGCGCCGTACGAGATTCGCAGCCGCTCGCCGTCGACGAGCGTCTGCACCGAGCGGAGGTTGGTGAACGGCGGCAGCACGGCTACCTCGACGGTGTCGAAGTCCTCGTCGGTGAGCGAGAAGGCGAGCTTCTGCGCCAGCGCGATGGCCTCGAGGTGGTTGAGGTTCGCCTTCCAGTTACCGGCCATCAGCTGCTTGCGCGCGGTCGTGGTCACGTGCTCAGTCCTCCAGTACGGCCAGCCCCGGGAGTGTCTTGCCCTCGAGCAGTTCGAGGCTGGCACCGCCGCCGGTCGAGATGTGGGTGAACGACGACTCGTCCAGGCCGAGCTGGCGCACCGCCGCGGCCGAGTCACCGCCGCCGACGACCGTGGTCCCCTCGACGGCGGCGACGGCCAGGGCGATCTGCCGGGTGCCCTCGGCGAAGGGCGCTACCTCGAACACCCCCATGGGGCCGTTCCAGACGACCGTGCGGGCGTCGGCGAGCGTGTCGCGAAACAGCGCGACGGTGGCCGGCCCGATGTCCAGGCCCTTCTGGTCGGCCGGGATCGCGGTCGCCGGAACGATGCTCGTCACCGCGTCCTCGGCGAGATCGGCGGCGACCACCACGTCCACCGGCAGCACCAGCTCCACGCCGATCTCGGCGGCCCGGGCGATGAGGCCCCGCACGGTGTCGATCTGATCCTCCTCCAGCAGCGATTCACCCACCTCGTGGTCCTGCGCGGCGAGGAAGGTGAAGCACATGCCGCCTCCGACGAGCAGCCGGTCCACCGTGCCCAGCAGGTTGTCGATCACGCCGAGCTTGTCCGAGACCTTCGAGCCACCGAGGATGACGACGTACGGTCGGTCGGGGTCGTCGAGCACGGACGAGAACGCCTCGACCTCGGCGAGGACGAGCGCGCCTGCGGCATGGGGCAGCCGCAGGGCCACGTCGTACACGCTGGCCTGCTTGCGGTGCAAAACACCGAATCCGTCGGAGACGAAGACGTCCGCTGACGCCGCCAGCTCGTCGGCGAACGCACCGCGCTCCGCGTCGTCCTTCGAGGTCTCCCTCGGATCGAAGCGGAGGTTCTCCAGCAGGACCACGCCACCGTCGGGCAATGCCTCGACGGTCCGCTTGGCTTCGGCGCCGACCGTGTCCGCGGCGAACCGCACGTCGCGTCCCGGCAGCATCGCGGCGAGACGCTCGCAGACCGGACGCAACGAGTATCGCGCGTCGACGCGGCCGCCGGGCCGGCCCAGGTGCGCGGTCACGATCACCTTCGCGCCCGCGTCGGACAGCCGAACGATCGTGGGGACACTGGCCCGGATGCGGCCGTCGTCGGTCACGACGCCGTCCTCGAGCGGGACGTTCAGGTCCGAACGGAGCAGAACCCGTCTGCCGCGCAGGTCGCCCAGGTCGTCGATGCTCCGCATCGGTCAGAGGGAGGCACCGACGTGGCGGACCAGGTCGATCAGCCGGTTCGAGAATCCCCACTCGTTGTCGTACCAGCCCACGACCTTGACCTGGTTGCCGATCGCCCGGGTCAGCCCGGCGTCGAAGATGCACGAGGCCGGGTCGGTGACGATGTCGGTGGAGACGATCGGGTCCTCGGTGTAGGTCAGGTAGCCCTTCAGCGGGCCGTCCGCCGCGGCCTTCATCGCGGCGTTCACCTCGTCGACGGTCACCTCGCGGGCCACGGTCGCCGTGAGGTCGGTGGCCGAGCCGGTGGGCGTCGGCACGCGAAGCGCGAAGCCGTCGAGCTTGCCTTTGAGCTCGGGCAGGACGATGCCGATCGCCTTCGCGGCGCCGGTGGTCGTCGGGACGATGTTGAGCGCTGCCGCACGGGCCCGACGCAGGTCCCGATGCGGACCGTCCTGCAGGTTCTGGTCGGCTGTGTACGCGTGAATCGTGGTCATCAGCCCGCGCTGGATGTCGAACGCGTCGTGCAGCGCCTTGGCCAGCGGCGCGAGGCAGTTCGTCGTGCAGGAGGCCATCGAGATGATCGTGTGCGCGGCCGGGTCGTAGGTGTCGTGGTTGACGCCCATCACGACCGTGACGTCCTCGTTCTTCGCCGGGGCCGAGATGATGACCTTCTTCGCCCCACCGTCGACATGTGCCTTCGCCTTGGTGCCGTCGGTGAACAGCCCGGTGGACTCGATGACGATGTCGGCGCCGAGATCGGCCCACGGCAGGTTGGCCGGGTCGCGCTCCTCCAGGGACTTGAAGCTCTTCCCCGCGACGGTGATCTCGTCGCCGGCGAATCCGACCTCGGCGTCGAGCCGGCCCAGGATCGAGTCGTACTTGAGCAGGTGCGCCAGGCTGGTGTTGTCGGTGAGGTCGTTGACGCCCACCAGCTCGATGTCGTCGGCGCCTTGGGCGAGCACCGCTCGGTAGAAGTTGCGGCCGATGCGTCCGAACCCGTTGATGCCTACACGGATGGTCATGGGACTCGCGACTCCTTCATTTCAGGGAACAAGCATGTCGGGTGTCAGGTTGGCCTCGGTGCCGGCGATGCCGGTCTCGGCCGCCTTGCGGTCGGCCATCGCCAGCAGCCGCCGAATCCGACCGGCCACGGCGTCCTTGGTCATCGGTGGATCGGAGAGCTGCCCGAGCTCCTCCAGGCTGGCCTGCTTGTGCTCGAGGCGGAGCATCCCGGCGGCCCGCAGGTGGTCGGGAACGTCGTCGGCCAGGATCTCGAGAGCACGCTCGACCCGGGCGCCCGCGGCCACCGCCGCGCGCGCGGACCGCCGCAGGTTCGCGTCGTCGAAGTTGGCCAGCCGGTTGGCGGTGGCTCGCACCTCACGCCGCATCCGCCGCTCCTCCCACGCGAGCACACTGTCGTGTGCACCCAGACGGGTGAGCAGCGCACCGATCGCGTCGCCGTCGCGAACGACCACGCGGTCGACGCCACGCACGTCGCGAGCCTTGGCCTGGATGCCCAGGCGCCGGCCGGCGCCCACCAGCGCCAGGGCGGCCTCGGGCCCCGGGCAGGTGACCTCGATGGCTGAGGACCGGCCCGGTTCGGTCAGCGACCCGTGGGCGAGGAAGGCCCCACGCCAGGCGGCCTCCGCGTCACACGTCGATCCGGACACGACCTGCGGCGGCAGGCCACGTACCGGCCGGCCACTGCCGTCGATCAGGCCCGTCTGGCGCGCGAGCACCTCGCCGCCGGCGACGACCCGGACCACGTACCGGCTGCCCTTGCGCAGTCCGCTCGGCGAGACGACGGCGATGTCGCTCTCGTGGCCGTAGACCTCGGCGATGTCACGGCGCAGCCGGCGGGCGGCGACGCCGGTGTCGAGCTCGGCCTCCACCACGATCCTGCCGCTGACGATGTGCAGGCCGCCCCCGAACCGAAGCAGCGCGGAGACCTCGGCCTTGCGACAACATGGTTTGGTGACCTCCAGGCGGGCCAGCTCGTCCTTCACCGACGCGGTCATCGCCATGGGCCGATCCTGCCACGAGCGAAGGTGTCGGCGTAGGCACGGGCCAGGAGCTCCGGGTCGTGACGCGGCGTGCCGTCGGCCATCGCGATGTCGGTGACGGTGACCTCGGCGCCCAGGTCACCGGCGACCCGGCGCAGCAGGTCCTCGTCGGGCACTGAGGAACGGTCGGCCACCACCGCGTCGAGCCGCAGGTCCGGCGCGTATGCCGCGAGCACCTCCAGATGCATCTCCGGGGTGAAGCCCTCGGTCTCGGTTCCCTCGGGCGACAGGTTCAGGGTGACCATCCGCTGGGCCGGTGCGTCGACGAGGGCACGACGCAGCTCGGGGAGGAGCAGGTGCGGGATGACGCTGCTGAACCACGACCCGGGCCCCAGGACCACCCAGTCCGCCTCGGCGACCGCGTCGAGCGCGTCCGGACAGGCCGGCGGATCGGGCGGGACGAGCTCGACGGCCACGATCCGGCCGGTCGCCGAGGCGACGGCGTGCTGGCCGACGACGGTCTCGACCTCCCGCGCCGCGCCGTCCGCCCGGTCGGCTCGGGCCACCAGTGCACGGATGTCCAGTGATGTCGTGGACATCGGGAGCACGCGGCCCTGGGCGCCCAGCAGGCGGGCGACCCAGTCGAGACCTTCCACGTGGCCGCCGAGCAGCTCCCAGAGCGCCACGATCAGCAGGTTGCCGGTCGAGTGGTTGTGGAGCTCACCCGCACTGGAGAAACGGTGCTGGAGTACCCGTGCCCACGTCCGCCCCCACTCGTCGTCGCCACACAGCGCCGCCAGTGCCATGCGCAGGTCTCCCGGAGGGAGAACGCCGAGCTCGTGTCGCAGCCGGCCGCTCGACCCGCCGTCGTCGGCCACCGTCACGACCGCGGTGAGCCGTCCGCTGATCCGCCGCAGCGCCGACAGCGATGCGGCCAGGCCGTGGCCGCCGCCGAGGGCGACGACCTTGGGCCCGGCCAGGCGTGTCTCCCGCACCGGCGGGGTCACTCCCGTCCGAGATCGCGATGGACGACCAGCGTCTCGATCCCCTGGTCACGCAGCCGGCCGGCCAGGGCTTCGCTCATGACCACGCTGCGATGTTTCCCCCCGGTGCATCCGACGCCCACGGTGACGAAGCGCTTGCCCTCCCGCAGGTAGCCGTCGGAGGTCATCCGGAGCAATCCCGCGTAGCGGTCGAGGAACTCCACGGCCCCCGGCTGGCCGAGGACGTAGTCGCGGACCGCCTCGTCCCGTCCGGTCTGGGGCCGCAGTTCGGGGATCCAGTGCGGGTTGGGCAGGAAGCGCAGGTCGGCGACCATGTCGGCGTCGACCGGGATGCCGTACTTGAACCCGAACGACACCACGACGGCTCGCAGGCGGGTGTTCTCGCCCTCGAAGGCCGTGCGGATCCGCCTGGCCAGCTCGTGCACGTTGAGCAGCGACGTGTCGACGACGAGGTCCGCCCCCGCCCGCAGCTCGGCCAGCTGCTCACGTTCGCGCCGGATGCCTTCGAGCACGCGGCCCTCTCCCTGCAGCGGATGGGGGCGCCGTGCCGACTCGAACCGGCGCACCAGCGCCTCGTCACCGGCCTCGAGGAACAGGACGTAGGGACGCATGCCGCGCACCGCGAGCTCGTCGAGCGCGCCCCGCAGCTCGCCGAAGAACACACCACCCCGCACGTCGGCCACGACCGCGATCCGGCGCTGCGCCGTCCGCTCGGTCACCGTCTCGATGAGCTCCATCAGCAACGAGGGCGGCAGGTTGTCGACGACGAACCAGCCGAGATCGTCCAGCGATGCCGTCGCCGCCGTCTTTCCCGCTCCGGACATGCCGGTGACCAGCAGGAGTTCGGGGGGGTCCCCGGTCTCGGTCACGTCCCTCCTCACCTGGACGGGGAGTCCGCGTCGAGGATCTCACCCGTCGCCATGTTGACCGAGGGTGCCGGACGGCGTTGCGCGACGGCCTCGGCCACGGCCTCGGCGGTCCGGGTGCCGAAGCCCGGCAGCTGTGCGATCTCCTCCGCGCTGGCGGCGCGCAGTCTCTTGAGCGATCCGAAATGCGCGAGCAGCACCTTGCGGCGCGCCGGTCCCAGGCCGGGAACGCCGTCGAGCAGGCTGTCCACCATCGACCGGGATCGCCGCTGCCGGTGGTAGGCGATGGCGAAGCGGTGGGCCTCGTCGCGGACCCGCTGCAGCAGGTACAGCCCCTCGCTGGCCCGGGGCAGGATCACCGGGTCGTCGGAACCGTCGACCACCACCTCCTCCAGCCGCTTCGCCAAGCCGACGACCGGGATGTCGGAGACGCCGGCCTCGTCCATGGCCAGCCGGGCCGCGGCGACCTGGGGCCTGCCGCCGTCGACGACGACCAGGCCGGGCGCGTAGGCGAACTTGCGCGGTCGTCCGGTCTCGGGGTCGAGCGGCTGTGCGGCCACGCGGTCGGGCTCGCGCTCCTCGGTGAGCCGGCGGAAGCGGCGTCCGAGCACCTCACGGATGGCCGCGACGTCGTCGACGCCGTGTCGGCCGCGGACCGCGAACCGCCGGTACTCGGACTTCCGCGGCAAGCCGTCCTCGAAGACGACCATGGACGCCACCACGTCGGTGCCCTGCAGGTTGGACACGTCGTAGCACTCGATGCGCAGCGGCGCCTCGTCGAGATCGAGGGCGCGCTGGATCTCCTCGAGCGCACGGCTGCGGGTGGTCAGGTCGCTCGCCCGCCGCGTCTTGTGCAGGGCGAGCGCCTGCTCGGCGTTGCGCGTGACGGTGCCGAGAAGGGTCCTCTTGTCACCCCGCTGGGGGATCTTCAGGTCGACCTTCCCCCCGCGCAGTTCCGCGAGCAGGTCGCGTAGCGCCTGGCTCTCGGCCGGGTCGTCGGGCAGAGCGGGCACGAGGATCTCACGGGGTACGGCCTCTCCCCCGTTCTCGCCGTAGAGCTGCAGCAGGAACCGCTCCACGAGCTCGCCGCTGGATGCGTCGTCACTCTTGTCCGCGACCCAGCCGCGCTGGCCGCGGACCCGGCCGCCCCGGACGTAGAACACGTGGACGGCCGCCTCCAGCGGGTCCTCGGCA
>Ga0256866_1000026_pt1 | contig 22026 bp, 23 predicted proteins | sample RVTome_16_FD_187338 | JGI IMG/M metagenome (GOLD analysis project Ga0256866, IMG submission 187338) | Soil microbial communities from uranium-contaminated site in the Upper Colorado River Basin, Wyoming, United States - RVT152D67 HiSeq ...
TAGAAACACAGGCTTTAACAGAGTTCTATGGTGAATTCGGATCAGGTAAATCTCAAGTTTGTCATACTTTATGTGTAACAGCAAAACAACCAATTGATGCAGGTGGATTAAATAGCTCTGTTATCTATATAGATACAGAAGGTACATTTAGACCAGAACGAGTTGAACAAATAGCAAGATCAAGAGGATTTGAGCCTACAGAAATTCTTAAAAGTATAGCAGTTTGTAAAGTTTATAACAGCTCTCACCTTGAATTAATAGTTAAAGATTTAGGAAAATATATTGAAGATTTTAAAGCAAAATTAGTAGTAATTGATAGCATAATATCTCTTCATAGAGCTGAATTTTCTGGAAGAGGAACTTTAGCGGATAGACAACAACGATTAAACGGCATGTTACATAAATTAATAAGATTAGCAGAGATATACAACATAGCAATAGTCATAACTAATCAAGTGCAGTCATCACCTGATACGTTCTTTGGCGATCCTACAAAAGCTACAGGAGGTAATGTTTTAGGTCATGCCTCTACATATAGAATTTATCTTAGAAAATCCGGAGAAAATAGAATAGCAAAAATGATGGATTCACCATATCATCCTTATTCAGATACAAGGTTTACAGTTACTGAAAAAGGAGCAGACGATATAGAAGAGCAAACACCAAAGAAGGGAAGTAAAAGATCAACAGCAGCAACAACAACAACAGCGTCAAAGAAGAAAGAAGAAGAAGAAGAAGAAGAAGAAGATCAACAGGAATAAATAAATAATAATGGACTGTAAGGTTAAATCCTTATACTTTTTTTATTGTTTATCATATAACTTTTTTTTACTAAAAAACCATTTTCCTAATCTTATTATTGCTATACCCCCAGCGATAACAACAAGAATAATTACTAGAACTATTGGAGCGATCAATAAATTTAATGGATAGGGAGCATTTGAAATGTATATACATTTGGGTCCGTTGTCACATAATTTTGTAATAGGAAAGACAAGTAATACTGTTGCAAAGATGACTAAAAAAATTGTTCCAATTGATGCAATAACCGCACCTGCTTTAATTACCAATTCATATTTCATATTGTAATCGCATTAAGTTTATTATTAATAAGTTATTGATTATTATTATTATTATTATTATTTAATATCAGTTTTTGATAATCAGAGCTTTGATATATCTATTGTTACAAATCGATAGAAATCCTTATATGTTACCTTAGAATATTTTTCATTATAATAAATAAATGGAAGATTTTTGTGTTCATGTTCATCCCATAAATCGTGAACTTGATCAAAATATTCCTTTTTGCTTTTTCCTTTAAGTCTTAAGATTTCATGTAATAAAACATGTGAAACTCTTGCACAATTATAATCTGCAAAAAATTTTGAAATTTGCTCTTTAGATTCTATATATTCGGGTCTTTTCCATTGAATCATACCAAAGTTATTTGTAGCATATCCCGATACATTACAATCAGTCCAAAAGGGTTTGAAAAATGAGAGATAAAAATGATATACTGATTTCCCTCTGCCTTGATGATCTCTTAATAAATAAGCTAATGACATTCGATCAAATATTCTTCCAGTGATTACAGGAAGAATGTCCGCATCAATATTAAAATTTAAAGCAAAATTTCTTTTTGTCCACCAATGAAAGAATTTAACCATGGAAGATACATAATCCCAATCTTCTTCTTGTCTTTTTTTCCATTCTTCATTTTTTGCAACATATATGAAAAAAAGTTTGTTTAAATTGGATTGCATAGCCCCTATGAAAAATTTATCCTAATTGTTATTAGAGCAACTATAACAACCACAGCAATTGTAATAATTGATTATTACAATTACAATGATACATATTATTATTTTGAAAAAGAGATGTGGTGGTGATATGAGGTTTAAGAATGTATTTCTTCATCAATCTATAATTATAGCTAAAAAATTCTCTATCACTAATAATATTGCAATTGTTGATAGGTATCTTGAATTCATCCATATACATATATTCCTATGTAAAAATACAATAAAAAACCTATCTAATAATAACGTTAACCTATTAAATAATGATAAAAATGGAAGTTAATCAAGAATATATTAGACTACATAATATATTAATTGTTGGACGATCTTGATTTAAAAATTAACAACTGGATTGTAAATACAGTTAATCCTTTAATAAAACCTAACAAGCTTGATAAAATTTTAGAATGTGCTTTAGAACTTTCAAAAATAATTTACTATAATGATATGAATGTAGAAAAATATTTAGATGAAATAAACTTGATGCAAAAGGAACTTAATATTAAAAAAGAAAAGTCTAATATCAATTTTAGTCGACCGACTCAAATAATAGAGTTAATAAACGATTATATGTTTAAAGAAAAAGAGTTCAAAGCTAATATACATGACTACCAAAATCCATTAAATAATTTTTTAAATGTTGTGATTGAAAAGAGAATAGGAATTCCTATAACATTATCAATAATATATATCACTCTTGCACAAGCAATCAACTTTAAGTTGTATCCGGTTAATTTTCCCAAACATTTTCTAGTTAAATATGTATTAGATGATGTTAATAATAATGAGATAATAATTGATCCATTTAATCAAGGTAGAATAATGGATGATTATGCTTTAAAAAACTTAATGGATAGTTTTTTTCCAAATCAAAATATTCCATTAACAAAAAAATTAGTTGAAAAAGCTAATTTATCCCAAGTAATGATACGAATTCTAAATAATGTAAAAGATAGTTTTTTTGAAATTCAAGAGTTTGATAAATTAAATATAGCAAATGAAATGATTTTTGCGATAGATCCTAAAAATACATATGCAATCAGGGACAAAGGAATAATATTACATGAGAAAGATCCAGAAAAATCCTTGGAATTATTGAATCGATATTTAGAGCTCGAACCAGAAGCAAATGATGCGGATATTATCTTAAAGATTATTAAAAGCATAAGAGAAAAAAATAATAGATATAGATAAGAGTGTATATTAGGAGGAGTAGGTTGTATATTAGACGCATTATTATTTAGTTTATAAATGGTAAAAAAAGAATAGACTACTTATTTTATAATTGGAAAATCTTTTTGCAATTTTATAAATAAATCTTTTGCATTTTTTCTTGCATCTTCTTTAATTTCTTCGTTAAAGATAGTATTGCTAAGAGAATCCAATATGGTTTGTAGTTCTTGTTCATTTATAAAAAGCTCATATTTTTCTTTAGTCATATTTTCATAATTCAGTATAAAGTAATATAAAATTCTATTCATTGTAAAAAATTATTATGAGATGTAATAAAAAATAAATATTTACACCATTTAGCAAGATATAGAAAAATAGTAATTTATAGACGATTTATTAGATGAATTTACACCAAGGAAGAATATCTTCTCTCTTTAATTTATCAAGCTTTATATTTGCTTCTTGTAATAATATGTTACCATCTTCAGGATAATCATGTAGAACAACAATTCTTTCGATGCCTACAGTTATACACATTTTACTACATTCTAAGCAAGGTGCAAATGTACTATACAAGGTTGTACCTTTTGTGCTTGAACCGTTTCCAAATAATGCACATTGCATGATTGCATTAGCTTCAGCGTGGGTGCATAAACATCTTTCTAAATTATCTCCTGAATTTAATTTTCCATTAATTCTTTCTTGACATCTTTTGCACCCACCGTCGATGCAATTAAGTATTCCAGGAGGAGTTCCATTATAACCTGTAGCTATCTGTCTATTATCTCTAACTATAACTGCTCCTATTTGTCTGGTAAGGCAATTAGATCTTAATTTTGCAATTTCAGCTTGAAGCATAAAATATTCATCCCAAGTTGGCCGTACTTTGTTCCAATTTAACATATTTTTTTCTTGCATAAAGTAATTTTGGATCTTAACTATAATAATATAAGCATGAATATAGCATTATAATTCTAAAAATTTTTATGTGAATTTATAATTAAGATCAATAAATTAGGAGTAAATAATATTATGCGTAGTTCTTTACAAAAAAATGAGGAGAAAAGGGCAAGAACAATCTTTCTTGTTGTATTTTACTTTTGTGCTACAACAATGTTCCTAATTACTATTTACTCTTTATACATAAGTATAGGAGAATATTTAAGTACAGGAAAAGTAGTTATAGGTGAAGTTCTTGTCAATACAGAATTTCCCTTTCCAGGATTAGCAAAATTGGTAACTTATTTAATGATAGTTACTGTTGTTGGTTGGTATTGCGTTACAAAATTAGGAGCAGATAAAGTAAATACAATACCTGAATCGATAAAAGCTATTTTTCAATTAATCGTTCTTGCTATAATGGTAATATCGTTATATGAATTTGTTTACAATTTTGTTATATGGAATTCATTCATTACAGTAGATGCAATAAATGGAATAATACGATTAGATGATATAAATGTGCCCTATCCTAATCCTAATACACCATGGAATCCAGTATTTGCTACCAAAATGTCTTTATCAGCTCTACTAATTTCTGCTCATGGATTTTATCTTATCTCAAAACATAAGCCCCAACATAAAATAGTTTAATGTGTGAAAAGAAAATTTTTATTAGTTACAATTAATTATAGTTTTCCATAATTTCTCCTATACATTTTGTAATATTAATCAAAAGATCAATTCTTGCAAATTCATTTGGCGAATGTATTCTAGAGTATACATATGTACTGCCTATTGAAACAGAAGAAGCTTTGAGAATCTTTTGAAATGAGTGCATCGGTCCAGTCCCAGCTGATGAGACGTTTAAAATTACATCTCCAAAAACTCTTTTAGCTGACTCTGTTATTATTTTAACAAATGGATCATTTGGAGAAGTTCTTGAGGCTGCTTCTCCATGAATGAAATTGATATTTATATTTTTGAAACCCAAGTCTTTAATATGTTGTTGAAGTTTAGCAAATTGTTTTTGTGGATCCATATCAGGAACAAGACGAAAGTCAAGTTTAACTTTTGCAAACGATGGGATTATAGTTTTAGCACCCTGTTCTACATATCCTGAAACAAAACCAGCAATATTACATGTAGGAGAACCACATAATGCTTTTTTAACATCAATTCCCGAAATATCACCTAGAAATCTGGATATACCGTATTCCTTTTTAAATTCATTTGCATCAAACAATTCTAAATTAAGAATTTTTTCTTCTTCTTGATTAAAATTTCTTATATCATTATACCAATCTGAAATTAATATTCGTCCATTTTCGTCTCTCATACTATTGAGTAATTTAATTAAGTTCCATGCTGGATTTTCCACAATTACTGCTAAACTGGAATGAGTATCTTTATTTGGACCATAAGCAATCAATTCAACATACAATAAACCTTTCATCCCTAAACTTATAATGGGAATATTTTTTTCATTTACATATCCAAATTCCCATATAATTCCATCACAGGCAAACTTTTCTTTGTATTGGGTAAGATATTTTTCTATATGTATACTTCCGATTTCTTCTTCTCCTTCTACGATAAATTTAATATTGCATGGAACGTCACCTGTTTCTCTTAGGAAATACTCTACTGCTTTTATTCTTGTTATTAATTCACCTTTATCATCTGTTGAACCTCTTCCATAAATATAATTTCCAGAAACCTCACCACTAAAAGGAGGAACATCCCATTGATCTAAAGGATCTTCAGGTTGAACATCATAGTGATTATAAAATAAGATAGTTTTGCCGTTTGGATTTTTTTGTGATTTTATTTCTCCATATACTACAGGAGGAGGAGGAGGAAGAGAAGAGGCTGCAATATTTTTATCTTTAGGATCAAGATAAATAATTTCTGATTTAATCCCTACTCTATTCATAAGAGCAAAAACTGCCTCTGCACATTCAACAAGATTTTGAGCTTTTGCAGAAACACTAGGAATTTTAATCAATGTCTTAAGATCAGAGATCATTGTACTAATCTCTGAATCAACAATTTTTTCTATCGAGCTTACCAATATTTTAAATTTGTAAAAGAATAATTTAACTTTTCATAAAAAAGTACATATTAATAATGATATGGTTTGAATTATAGAATATATTTTAATATAATCGTAACAGGAATACATATAACCATGTTTTTGTGAAACGATTATAATGACGTCTTCATCATTCTTATCTTTTGACTCAAAGAATATTTTCTTTAATCCACAGTCCATTGCTGTAATTGGGGCTTCTGAAAAGGCAGGAGTGGGAAAGGCTATCTTTTCAAATATCATTAATGGTTATAAAGGAAAAATATACCCTATTACTCCATCTAATCTCACTGTGTTTGGAATCAATGCTTTTAAAAGCGTTATAGATGTACCAGAAAATATTGACTTGGCAGTAATAGCCACTCCAAACAAGATTGTTCCTCAAGTAATGGAAGAAATAGGAAAAAAGAAAATCAAAGGAGTAATAATAGTTTCAGCAGGATTTAAAGAGGTTGATGAATCTGGAGCTCAACTTGAGAAGCAGATTGGAGATATTGGTAAACAATACGGAACAAGAATAATTGGTCCAAATTGTTTAGGAATAATGAGCTTATCTCAAAGTAGCATGATGAATGCTACATTTTTAAAAATTACACCAGAAGCTGGAGGAATAGCTCTAGTATCACAAAGTGGTGCTATATGCGCTGCTACTGTTGAAGATGCTATAGCTCAAGGAATAGGCTTTTCAAAAGTAATTAGTATGGGAAATAAAGTAGATATGGATGAAAATGATATATTAGAACTACTTTCAGAAGATGATGATACAAAAGTAATTGTCATGTATCTAGAGGATATTCATGATGGAAAAAGATTTATGCAAATAGCTAAAAGAATAACTAAAGAAAAAAAGAAACCTATTCTTGTATTAAAAGCAGGAAGAACACCTGAAGGAGCAAAAGCTGCTATGTCACATACCGGTGCTTTGATGGGGTCTGATGAAACATATGATGCTTTGTTTAAACAATCAGGAGTTATAAGAGTAGATACCATGCAAGAATTATTTGAAACATCTACAGCTTTTGAGAAACAACCAATACCGCCTTCAAATGGTGGAGTAGTCATAGTATCAAATGCAGGTGGACCAGCCATAATTTCTACAGATGCTTGTTCAAAATATGGATTAAAAATGGCAGATATTTCTCAATCAGAATCGGAAATAGCCAAAGTCATACCTCCTCATGGTTCAGCTAGAAACCCTGTTGATATAGTAGGAGATGCAGATTTTAATCGATTTGAAAAAGTGCTAAATGAAGTCTTATCTAATGCTAATGTTAGCGCAGTCGTTACTATGTGTACACCTTCTGCAACATTAGATTATAATGAATTAGCACAAACAATAATAAAAACATCCAAAGATTCTGGAAAAACAATGTTGGCGGCCTTAATGGGATTAGCGGAAGGAATAGAAAATAAAAAAATTCTTTCAGATGGAGGAATTCCTCATTTTATGTATGCAGAACCAGCAATAAGAACATTAGAAGCAATGTTTAGACACCGTAGATGGATTGAAAAAGAAGACACTCCTCCAAAAAAATTTGAGGTAGATAAGACAAAAGCAAGAGATGTTTTAGAGAATGTGATAAAATCTAACAGAATTAATTTGCTTGAAGAAGAAGGTTATGAAATATTAAAAGCATATGGATTTTCAACTCCAAAAAAATTTCTGGCTACAAATGAAGAAGAGTCAGCAAGAGCAGCCGAAGAAATAGGTTATCCAGTAGTTATGAAAATTGTTTCTCCACAGATCATTCATAAATCCGATGCTGGAGGTGTTAAGATTGAAATTAAAAATAAACAAGAAGCTATAAAAGCATTTAATGAAATATTATTAAATGTAAAAAAATACAAATCAGACGCAGAGATCAAAGGAGTTTTAGTTCAAGAAATGATAGGTTCTGCAAAAGAGACAATTTTAGGTGCAAAAAGAGATCCATTATTTGGGCCATTAATAATGTTTGGTTTGGGTGGAATATATGTAGAAGTTCTAAAAGATGTTATATTTAGAATAGCTCCAATAGATGAACAACAAGCAAAAGAAATGGTAGAATCTATAAAAACTATCAAGCTATTAAAAGGAGTAAGAGGAGAAAAGGAATCAGATATAGATGGAATAGTAGAAAGTATTCAACGACTATCACAATTAGTTACTGATTTTCCAGAAATTGAAGAATTTGATATGAATCCATTACTTGTATTAGAAAAAGGTAATGGTGTAAGAGCAGTAGATGTTCGAATAGGATTAAAAAATCAGAAAGATAAAACGATATAATAATAAAGTTGGAATAAAAAAAATATTATTCTAGTTTTTTACCACATTGTTCACAATAAAGAGCATCTGATTCATTAAGGTATTGGCATGTAGTACACATTTTTTTATCTATAGGAGAAGTATTAGATGGTGGTGGTGATATTTTCTTTTGTTCCCTACTTATTAAAACAATATCTCCAATTTTAGAAATATTAGACCAAGTAATTTCATTATATAATTCATCGCCATTAGTTTCAGATGTTTTATCACGATTATCAATTTTTAATGTAATTTGTATTGTACCATTAAGCGATTTTCTAAGTCCTATTTCTTGAACATTTCCTACTAGCATAGCTTCATGATCATAAACTGGCATTCCAATAATTGACTGAATAGGAAAATATTTTCCTTTAGCGATACTTATATTACTACTAGATTTTGTATCTATACTCTCAGATTGTATTAAATCTGAAGTATTTTCTTCAAAAGTATTAGAGGGTAGTATAGATTTTTCAGATTCGCTTTTATTTTTAGTAGGTGATGAATCGGAAATATCATTTACAGATTTAGAGACATCCGATGACTTTTTGATTGTAGAAAGAGAATTAGTTTTACTAGGAGAAGGAGGAGGGGTTTCATTATCAAATTTACGATATTGAGAAATAACTGCATTACAAACGGAGCATTTGTATTCACCTTTTTCAATTAAAACAACTCCTTCGCCGACATCTTCATTTGGATTTTCATAATTTAAATCTGGAGAGGTTGGATAGTCTTTCTCACATTTATTGCAATAATATTTTAAAATTCTGTCTTTTGGTAATCGTCCAATTCCTGCTATAAATAATTCAGGCCCACCCAAATTCCCTTTTTTTTGTTCATTATCTGAAATTCTAGCAATAACATAGCCTCCAGAGCCTCGTAGCTTTTTTTCTTTTAATTCTTCGTCTTCAGCCATCATTAAATATATCATCATAATAACGCAAAAAACAGTCGTATTAGTGTTTGTATTATTTTCTTAGTTATTATTATTTTTTTTAAAATAGATTTAATTACTTAATAATGTCATCATATATTTTTACAAATTCCCAAAAGATTTAGATTAGATAAGATGAAAGATTGTTTATTAAACTAGTGAAATTTAATGACAAGATTATTCAATGAACTGGGACTAAATAAAAAACTGCTACTAGCTCTAAAAGAAAGTGGATATACAACACCATTTCCTATTCAAGAAAAAGCAATTCCTATTATCTTGGAGGGAAACGATGTAATTGGACAAGCACATACTGGAACAGGAAAAACTGCTGCATATTCATTACCTATTTTAATGAAAATGAAAAACGCAAGAAATGCACAAGCTTTAGTATTAGTTCCTACAAGGGAATTAGCAATTCAAGTAGCGAGGGAAATGAATAAACTTGCAAAATACACAGATACAAAAGTAGCTGCTATTTATGGAGGACAAAATATGAGAAATCAAATTATTAGACTCGAAAGAGGAATTCATATTATTGTTGCCACTCCTGGGAGATTAATTGACCATATAGGACAAAAAACAATATACTTGGATACAATAGATTTTGTAATATTAGATGAGGCTGATCGAATGTTGGATATGGGATTTATAGAAGATATTAATTATATATTATCAAAGGTAAAACATAAAAAACAATTATGTCTTTTTTCAGCAACAATACTTCCAGAGATAATAGAAATTAGTAAAAGATATATGAAAAACCCTATACATATTACAGTAAATCAAAATGATATTACATTAAAAACCATAGAACAAATGTATTTAATTACAAATGAAAAAGAAAAATACAATCACTTGTGTTATTTAATTAAACAGAGCAATAATAATCAGATGTTAATTTTTACTTCTACAAAACAGAAGGCTGAAGAACTAGCTATGAACTTAAGAAAAAAAGAACTATTAAAAGTAACTGCATTACACGGAGATCTGTCTCAGAGACAAAGAAATTATGCAATGCATAAGTTTAGAAATGAGCAAGAGCAAATTCTAGTGGCTACAGATATTGCAGCAAGAGGAATAGATATTCCTTCCATAAAATACGTTATTAATTATGATATTCCTAGGGATCCTATAACCTATTTTCATAGAATCGGTAGAACTGCAAGAGCAAATTCTGATGGCAAAGCTATATCTCTAGTTGCGATCGAAAAAATTTCCGATTTTGAAAAGATTTTGAGATATACTAAATATAAGGTTCGCCAATTAAATGAGGAAATTGGCATTCCAATACCTAAAATTCAAAAAGAGTTTAAAAAACGCAATTATTTAAACAAAAATAAGCCCTTTAACAAATGGTCAAAACATAATTATAAAAATAGTAAGAAAAAAAAATACATCTATAAAAAATCTTCAAATCGAAATTTCAGGAAGAATTAATTTCCAAACTTTTAATACATATTAGGGTTGCTAAATAAACTCAATTTTCTTTTGTCATATTTATTAATAAATTATAGTTAATTTAAAATACTAAAGTAGAGACTTCGGTAAATATATAATACCTGAATCACAACATATACTATCGTTATGCCATCTATTGATAATGAAGAATCTTTTGATAATGAAGAATCTTTTACCAAAATATCCAATTTAATAGGTGGAGAAGAATACCAAAAGGTTGCTAAAGCACTTTTAAATACAGAAGATGCAACTGATGAAGAAATTGCTGGTGCAACAGGAATGAGAATCAATGTTATTAGAAAAGTATTATATGATATGTTTGGAAAAGCGTTAATTACTGGAATTAGAGTTAAAGATGAGAAAAAAGGCTGGTTTGTTTACCGTTGGCGTGCAAAAAGTGATCAAATTGACCATTTCATAGATAATCAGAAAAAAAAAATTCTGGATAGATTGCAAAAAAGATTAGAATATGAAGAATCATCAGAATTTTATCATTGTGGAAATAATGAATGTCAAAGAATAAAATTTGATATAGCTATAGAGTCTTTTTTTAAATGCCCTACTTGTAAGGAGAACCTTAATATGGTAGACAATAACTATACAAAAGAAGCACTAAGATATAAAATTGATGAAATACTATCTGAAATATCTACAGAAAAATAATTAGTATTTAGTTATTATAATAAAGCGTTATTTCATTATCATTTTTATTTTGAATAATTTTAGTCAGCTTTAATTTTATCCCTTGTGATATTGTAGAATATCCTCTTCCTTCAACAAGAGTAATAGCATTTCTTCCACCTAGAACTATTGGCGCAATAGTTATAATTAATTCATTTACAATTCCATCATGTAAACAAGACCAATTTAATTCTCCTCCTCCTTCGATAAGGATTTTTCTATAACCCATCTTGTATAGAATATTGAAAAGTTTTTTTAAATTTATTAACTTTGATCCAATTATTATGACATGTGCTCCTAATTTCTTTATTTTTTCTATAGTATCTTTACTTGCCTGTTTTGTAACAACAATTATAGTTTTAATTGTACCAGCAGTTTTTAGAATTTTGGAATCTAATGGTATTCTACCGTAACTATCTATAATAATACGAGTCGGACAACTTCTATTATTTCTTCTAATAAATCTAACAGTTAACATAGGATTGTCTATAAGAACTGTATTTATACCCACTACAATTGCATCAACTTTAGAGCGTAATTTATGAACGCGTACTAAATCTTTCTTTGAAGAGATACGTGAGTTGCCAGTATAAGAAGAGATTTTACCATCTAAAGTCATAGCAGAATTAATAATTACTTTTAAATCAGAAGGGAGTTTCATTTATAAACCTACCATTGATCATGATAGCTTTTATTGCCCCATAAGAAAGTCTATGAATAATAGAAGAATAGATATTATGAATTGGTTGTAAATCTATGTGATACTTATCAATAAATAAAATATCCGCATATTTTCCAATATCGATTGATCCAGAATTTAAATCAAATATTTCTCCCGGGTTAACAGTAATCATTTTTAATAATTCTTTTGGGTCGATGTAATTAGAATATTTAGATGAATGTGATTTAATTACTTTCCATAAATAATCTAGTTCTTGTAAAAGATCGGGAGAATTAATCATTATATTATCAGTACCTATCGATATCTTAAATCCTAATTTTACCATAGTCACAATATCAGGAATTCCATTTCCAAGAATGCCGTTAGATCTTGGACATAATACTATGCCTATGTTATTATGTAAGGCAAGAGTGAGATCTTCCAAAGTAGCATGTGTCATATGGATCAGAATATCTGGTTTAAGAAAATTAATAATCCTCTCGACTTCTGTTTTTCCTGTAAGTAATTTTGAGAATTTGATAGTACTTTTGGATTCAGCTGCATGAATAGCAATTATTTTTTTTCTATGATATAAATAATTATTCTTTTTATTGAATTCTTTAACTTTATGTATATATTGTTTAAGAGCATCATCTGTATTTTCATTTGCCCCACTTAGTCCTAATCCATCACTTAATTCTAATACTCTTGAAAGAGATTCCAAAGATGGTTTTTGTAATTTATCTACTAATTTCTCATCAATATTTTCTTCTTTAGTTTGTTGTTTTTTAATTTCCAATATTTTTTTTAAATCAAAATATTGTTCTACTCTACCTAAAATTACTGATTTTATAGGTAGATCCCGTATAGAATCTTTTAATAATTCAATTCCTTCTGGACCGCCTTCACGAAAATCTACAAAAGATATTGTACCTTTTATCATCATTGAAATAGCAGAAGTTCGTATAAAGTATTTTAGATGTTCTTTGATACTTTTATTCAATATTTTCTTTTTAATTCCATAAACAGGATGAATCATTTCATCAAAAGTAGAACTAAATGATATATCCTTTCCTATTGAATCTGCTATATGAGTATGAGAATTTATAAAGCCAGGTATAACAAGAAATCCTGTTCCATCATAAAGTTTTGTATCAGTAAATTTGTACTTATCAAAATATGTGTCTTCGCTTCCAGCTTCTATTATTATTCCATTTTTATTAATGCATATAAATCCTTTATTTATGTAAACTAAGTCTTTTCCATATAATAGACTAATATTTCTAATAATAAGAGTAGTCATTTGATCTCATAGATAGGAATAATTTGTCCTTTTTTACGCAATTTTCTAATGAAATCAAGAGCCTCTGTGGCATTTTTGGCTGAGTCTCTAGAGGTTCTCCCAAATCCTATGCCACAATTAAATTTAATATCCAATTCATAAGAAATACTATTTAATAAGTTAGAAATTTCATCTTTTTCTAATAGATCAGCAGCAATTACCATAAAGTTATCTCCTCCTAGAAAAAAAGTTAATGAATTTTTCTTGAGAAATTTATCCATAAGAAGAACATAAGATTTCATTACCTTAACAGTAGTTTCATAAGGAGATAAATGGTTTTCAAAACCTGATGAATCATTTATATCAATATGAAGTATTTTTACTTTTTTGTCATTTAAAGAGGAAAATCCTGAAAGATTGTTTATTTCACCATAAATTTGAAATTTTTTAACAAGAAATTTTTCATTTTTTCTTACCTGATAGGCTTGGATATTTGCATCTAATGGGGTCTTTCCAATTCCTATTGTAAAAGATATACACAAGTTAGGATGTTTAATAGAAATCTCTTTTCTAACTGAGAGATGATCTTCTAATGATAATGTATTTGTAATTACAAAATATTCATCAAATCTATTGAAGAATACAAGACAATTATATTTGGAAAATAGATATTGCAAATCATGATAAATCTGAGCTTGAAGCATTTGTAATTTTGCTTCTCTGTCACTACCCAAGACCAATGTCCATGGTCCATAACCTTCTATTTTGATTATTGTTAGCTGGATATTCATTTTATAATAATAGTAGTTTTATTTTGACTATATTGACTTTCATTTAATTTTTTTATTCTAGTTACCATATTTACAGCTGCATTTACTGCACGTATGGGAACTATTTTTGCTCTTTCCCATGCTTGTTCAATAGTCATGTTGGGTCCTGATATACCTAGTGCAATTGGTTTTTTATATTGTAATGATAAATCCGATATCAACCTTGCTGTAGTTTCAGCAATTATTATATCGTGATTTGTATCACCTTTTATAACTGCTCCTAAAGTAATTACAGCATCAATAGTATTATTTTGTAATAAATGACTTATTATTAGAGGCATATCAAACGTTCCCGGAACGTAACAAATATGACTAACATTAGAGTTTAACTTTGATGCATGAACTCTTGCTTCTTCTAACATAACATCAGTAATTTCATGATTAAATTCAGAAACAACTATTGCTAAGTTAACTTTGACCAATTGAAATTTAAATCACCGAATATGTCTTTAATTGATCAGCTTCTAATAAAGGAATATCTTTTAATTTTGCATATTTATATGCTTCATCAATAGAAAGAGATCTAAAAGTATGAGAATCAAGCATTTCACATATTGCAACAGCTGGGGTTAGACCTGCAATCTTTGCCAAATAAACAGCAAGTTCTGTATGACCAAATCGTTCTTTTAATAGACCTTTTGCAGCGATCAATAGTGAAACATGACCTGGAGTTCTAAAACTCTTGATAAATTCTGATACTCCACCATTATCAATATTTTTGCAAACTGATGCAAGTTTGGAAATTGTTAATGCACGATCATAATCAGTAATTCCAGTGTAGGTATCTCTATGATTAACAGAAATTGAGAATGAAGGTTTGTCTCCATATGGAGAACGACCATTTGTCATAGTGGTAAATAAAGGATGATCATTAGAAACACAGTTTAAAATATCATGTATGTACGATAATCCCAATTTTGTAGAAATATAACCATCTATAGCTAGGCACAATAGGCCTCCTGCGTCATTTCTTATAGTTGCTATATGATATGGTGTTATATTTTCTGCAGCTATTATCATATCAGTTTCATTTTCTCTACTGTCATCATCATGAATAAGAACAAATTTTCCTTGACTGAGTGCCATTATTGCGTCTTTTACAGTTGACAAACATAAATTATAAAAACAGCAGTTATTATATATTTTACTACAAAATTTGTTATTACTAATTTTTTGGTAAAAGTTTTGAAATATATTTACCAAGAATATCAAATTCAATATTAACTTTATCTCCAATTGATTTTATTCCTAAAGTAGTTTTTTTTAATGTATGAGGAATCAAAGATATGGATAATAAGTTGTTATTGTCAATATCTACAACGGTTAAGCTGATTCCATCAATTGTAATTGAACCTTTTCGTACTATATATTGGAAAGATTCGTTTAGGTCTTCAGAGATTTTGATAATAAGTTTTGTTTCTGTGGGAAAAACAATTTTGTCGTAGATAATTCCTGTACAATCTACATGGCCTTGAACAAAATGACCATCAAACCTATCAGAAGCTCTCATACTTCTTTCAATATTAACCCTATCGCCTTTCTTTATTGAATCTAGACACGTTTTTCTTACTGTTTCTCCAATTACTGAAAATTCGGCAATATTATTATTTAATTTGGTTATTGTTAAACAAACTCCATTTACCGCTATACTTTGACCAATCTTTAAACCCTTACTTAAATTCCCAATATCTACAGAAAATTTAATTTCAGCAGGATACTTCGTCGAATTACCTTTTTTTATCTCGTTTATAGATTTTATTTCACAAAGAGATTCTATTATACCAGTAAACATTCTAGAATTTCATTTATTTATTGTTAATTAAGATAATATAAATACACAACTATTAATTACATTTATCTTAATAAAAATAAAAATTTAGAAAGGAATATTTTAATATATGTACTGTCTCTTTAGAGAAAATGAATCCGATCTTTTTTATAAGACAAGAGTTTAACAAATTTATTACAATGAGACTAGTTACAAATCATATATAATAAAGAATGAATTTTAATTGAATTGAGAGATTGATATATGTCAAAAGCTCGAAAACATAATATAATATAATAAAATTAACTCATACGTAAACAATTATTGTATTTACAAACATTAACTGAAGATAATAATGTTTCAATTTACCTACATTACCAGAAATAATAAACAGTATGTGTATGTTTGTAGTTATTATAATCAATTAATATATAGAAATCGATGAAGAAATAGAAAAAAGGCTGAAGCAATAGTATTAGGGCATATAGAACGTTGATTAAAAGATTTGAATAATATATTTAAGCTTTAATAAAATCTTTAATAGTCAAGCAAGGCTTATAATAATAATAAAAATAACCAAATACAATGAATAAAATAATAACCAAGCGTGGAAATCATGTTATTGAGAAAGTAAACGAATTTGAGTTTAAAATTAATGTTGATGATTCTAAAAAAATGAATGTACCAGTTACGATTTATGCAGATGATAGCTTAATTTTAAAAATGAGTGAAGATAGAACATTAGATCAAGCTGTCAATGTTTCAACACTCCCGGGTGTGAGAAAACATGTAGTTGTATTGCCAGATGGTCATGAAGGATATGGTTTTCCGGTTGGAGGAGTAGCAGCTACTGACATGGAAGAGGGAGTTATTAGTCCGGGAGGTGTAGGATATGATATTAACTGTGGAGTAAGACTACTTAGATCCAATCTTAACGTAAATCAAGTTAAACCTCATCTAAAAGATTTAGTAAATGAATTATTTAACTCAATACCATCAGGGGTAGGTAGCGAAGGAGCTATTAAACTCACTAAATCAGAATTAGATGAATTATTGATCGAAGGAGTTGACTGGGCTATTGAACATGGTTATGGGTATAAACAAGATTCTGAAGTATGCGAAGAGAAAGGTAGAATGATAGGAGCTAATCCAGAAAGTGTTTCTGATACTGCCAGAAAAAGAGGAGCGCCTCAGTTAGGGAGCTTAGGCTCAGGAAATCATTTTCTGGAAATTCAACAAATCCAAGAAATTTTTGATGAAAATGCAGCAAAGGTGATGGGGGTAGAAAAAGGTCAAATAACAGTACTAATACATTGCGGATCAAGAGGATTTGGTCATCAGGTGTGTAGTGATTATTTACGTTATTCCGAAAAATCTTTGAAAAAATATAATATTGAATTAATTGATAGAGAACTAGCATGTGTTCCAAATAATTCAATTGAAGGAGAAAATTATAGAAAAGCGATGTATTCAGCTTTGAATTTTGCATGGTCAAATAGGCAAATAATTACCCATTTTATTAGAAAAACATTCGAAAAAATATTTTCGAGTTCAGAAACAGGATTAGATATGAAATTGGTTTATGATGTAGCACATAATATAGCCAAAGTAGAACGTCATAAGGTTGATGGAGAAGGAATGAGAGACTTAGTAATTCATAGAAAAGGTGCTACCAGAGCTTTTCCGGCAGGTATGGAACAGGTCCCAGAGAAATATCGACAAATAGGTCAACCTGTCTTTATACCAGGGTCGATGGGAACAGCAAGTTGGATATTAGTAGGAAATAAAAAATCTCTTGATTTAAGTTTTGGATCAACTGCACATGGAGCGGGAAGAACTATGTCAAGAGGTGCTGCTAAAAGAAGTTATACCATTGAAAAAGTAAAAGCTGAACTTGATTCAAAAGGAATCTATATAAAAGCATTAACAAAAAATGGAATAGTAGAGGAAACACCTTTAGCTTATAAAGATGTAGACTCAGTAGTGAATGTGTCAGATAAATTGGGGATTGCAACTAAAGTAGCAAAGTTAGTTCCAATAGGAGTGATTAAAGGTTAAATGGAAGAAGATCCAGATATTGAAATTCTAAAAGCTAAGAAAATGCACGAAAGAATGCAACGTATGATGAAACAGAAAAAAGAAAATATAGAAAAAGATATTAAAAAACGTGAGCCTTCCCAAAGAGAGATCTTACTATCATATTTGTATGACCGAGGAGATGAAGTATTAAATTTAGCAGAATCTCAATTTCCATCAGAAACTAGAGCAATAATAAATAGAATAGTAGAACTTATTAATAGTGGAGAAATAAACCAAAAAATTTCGGGAGGAGAATTGCTATCGTTATTTCGAACAATAGGAATGAATGTTAAAATAAATACTACTATCAAAATTGAAGAACATGGAAAATATATGTCATTTGCAGAGAAACTTAAGCAGAATAAAGAGATTGAAGATGAAGAAAATAAAAGATAATGTCAATAAATATAAATATAAAGGTATTTCATCAAATACTTATTTTTTTAATTTATTTTTATACCATTATTAAAAAATGATATAGTAATATCGGTGAATTATTATTGTACCTATATCTCTCAATATTACTTTTCATAATTTTAAGCTTGATTATATATTCTACTTAAGAAAAATTAAAAAGTATTGTAATGTTACACTCTTCTTCCTCTTCTGCCACCAGGCTTTCTGGTTGTATCGTGAGGAACTGGAGTAACATCATCGATTCTTCCGATCCTAAAACCTGCTCTAGCTAATGCTCTTATTGCAGCTTGAGCTCCTGGACCGGGTATTCTAGGTCCTACTCCGCCAACTGCGCGCACTCTAATATGAAGCGCATTTATTCCTTTGGATTTTGCTGTATCTGCTGCAGATACGGCAGATTTCATTGCTGCATAAGGTGATGATTCGTATCTATCAGCAGTTACATGTCTACCTCCAGAACTAAACGATATTGTTTCAGCACCACTAATATCGGTAATATGAACTAAAGTATTATTATAACTGCTAAAAATATGAGCTACTCCCCATTTATACTGAGTAATATCTTCAGTTTCAGACATAATCTTATAATTCACTTAATTTGGATATTAAAACTTTGTTAATATATTAAGAAAAATGTAAAAATCCTTTATTTTCTAATAGAAAATAATCTTTACGTTTTTCAATTTTTTTTCTTTCATGAAACAATTCAAGTTTATTATCATATTTAACAAAAACATTACCACTTCCAAGCATTGCTTTTCCTATTACAAATATTGGTAAATGAAATTTCTTTGCAAGAAAATTTACTTTTTGCAAATTCGAGGGATTGATCGTAGCTAGTATTTCGTATTCTTCACCACCATTAAATATCAGATCATAAATGCCTAGAGAATTATTTTTAGCAAATTCAATTAGACCTGTAGGAAATGGAATATCATCAACATAAAAATCAACCTTACTTTGCTTAGCCAATTCATAAAGAGAGATCGCTAATCCATCACTAGAATCAATTGATGATGAAAAATACTTTCCTAATAATGTTCCAAATTTTTGATTAGGTTTTGGAAGTAGAATACGTGATATAGCTTGTTTTTTAAAAGAAGGTATTGCTTTTGAATTTAAAAGCAATATTTTTAATCCAGCCGATGTATAACCAAATTCTCCTGATGTTATTACAATATCTCCAGCTTTAGCATTATTTCTCAAAGGAATACTGTTGGATGTAGAATCCAAAAAACCAATTAAAGTACAATCAATAACTAGTTCCTTAGATTCATTGGTATCACCTCCAAGAAAAACTATACCAAATTCTTTAGAGGCTTTTTCGAATCCCAAAATTAGGTTTTTTATTTTATTTTTTGTCCAAAAGCTAGGAATCGCTAATGATAGTAACGAAAAATATGGTGGTTTTATTCCTTTTGCAGACATATCGCTAACAGCAGAAACAATACTTTTTCTTGCTATTTGCCATATTTTCATTTGTTTAACTACATCGGTACTTTCTACTAACATATCACACTTTATAATTATATTAGAGGAATTGGAAGGTCTTATTTTATTTTTTTTTAAATCTTTGAAAGATAATACTGATACATCATCTCTTATTTGAAATTGTGTTTTATTTTTTTCTAAAAGGTTAGAATAAAATAAATCTATAATTTCTTTCTCATTTAATTTGGTCATGTAATTTAATTATTCTTTCATTTACATTTCTATAAAGAGTATTAATTTTACTATTAGTAGATTCTATTGATATTCTTAAAACATGTTCAGTGTTAGATATCCTAAATAAAATCCAAGAATTCTCATCTATAATTATTTTAATCCCATCTAGCGTATTAATTTCTGTTGAATCTTTTTTAAATTCGTCATATAACTTTTCCAAAATAGTTTTTTGTAATTTAGACTCAATTTGAATTTTAGTTCTAATTTGAGAATAATTATCGGAAATTTCAAAACATTCTTTTAATATTTTTTTATTAATTGTACTGATTAGAACACTAGCCAATATCGCATCTCTACACATATTAAAATTAGGCATAATGAATCCTGCACTACTTCCCTCTCCTCCTGCATTAGCATTCTTTTCTATCATTTTTTGAACAACATTTGCTTCACCTACCTTAGAATAAGTTAAATAACATCCATGGTTTTTAACAAAATTTTGAATAGATATGCTTGTATCTATACTTGTCACAAATTCTTTTCCCTTGAAATTATATACCATATTTGCTATACACAGTAAAAGTGTAATATCTGAATTTAACTTTTCACCATTACTATTAACAACAACTAAACGATCTCCATCTAGATCAAATGCAAATCCGTAATCAAGATCATTTGATTTTACAATAGATTTCAATTGTAGTAAATCATCTACTGTCGGATCAGGGCCTCTAGAGAATATACCTTTATTTCCATTCACGTCATAAACAACATGTCCAATATTCTTTAATATATTATTAGCATATCCACATGCAGCCCCACCTCCAGCATCTATGCCAATTCGTTTGTTATTGTATGAATTCAATTCTTTGGACTTTTGAATCAATTCTAGTATATCATTTTCATAATTAGATAAGAAATTCCTAGAAACTCCATAAGACGACGTAATTGGAAACATTATTTGAGTTGATAATAATTCACATAATTCTTTTTCAAATATTCCGCGTCCATCAATTATAAATTTAAGTCCATTCCAATCAAAAGGATTATGAGATGCTGTTATAATGATAGATCCATCAAATTTTTTGGACTCTCTAAATACTATTGGAGTCGGTGCTATACTTAAATCATAAACATCAATATTCTGTTCCATTAAACTTGATTTTACAATTTTTTTTATGATGTCACCTGAAGCTCGAGTATCACAAGCAACTAGACATTTTATCTTTTTATTTTTAGATTTTTTAAGATAAGATCCAAAGATACTAGATAATCTATAAATTTCATGAAGATTAAGATCTTTGCCATAAATACCTCTCGCTCCAGAAATTGATATTTTCATAGAATAAGAATAGAAAGTTTTGATTTAATTGTGTTACTAGAATCTAAATTATATATCAGTAAAAATAAATTTCTTTTGTTAATACTGCCTCTGTAGCTCAGCTCGGTAGAGCGAAGGTTTCGTAAACCTTAGGTCGTGGGTTCAAATCCCACCTGAGGCTTTGATATGATTTCTCACTTCGAGTATCATTCTTTAATAAATTCAAAATTGTTATAAGAACATACAGGAATAAACTTTTATTTTTTATTAAAAATAATATTACATAGTATAAGTATACCATTAATAGTGAGTACAATTATTGTAGCAAGTTTCAAACCTTGTTAGTACTAGCAAAGCTATGTATGAAAGTACATATTTTCCAATTCGTGTACACTTAAAATAAGGTTACCGAAATAATTAAAGAATTTGATAGAAAACACAAAAAAAGAGATGATAAAGTGTTCTAAAAACTGTTAGACTGGACCGGTCAGTTTATATATCTATTTTTGTATATGTTATTTAATATGTCTGTTAATACTGTTGATACTAACATATTATATTTATTGTCTATTAAATAAGATATATATTATTGAATAAAAAAAATGAGGTGTTGTAATTATTTTACTTTTTG
>Ga0256866_1000027_pt1 | contig 21745 bp, 18 predicted proteins | sample RVTome_16_FD_187338 | JGI IMG/M metagenome (GOLD analysis project Ga0256866, IMG submission 187338) | Soil microbial communities from uranium-contaminated site in the Upper Colorado River Basin, Wyoming, United States - RVT152D67 HiSeq ...
CGTCTCATGTACGGGAGCGTTGTGACGATCGATGGTTCAGGTACGCACGAATCGTTGCATTGGAACCCCGACCCCTCAATTCTCGAGTCGAACGACATCGGGCCCGAGGAGGCGCGGAGGGAGCTATTTGACCTCCTTGACGTGGTGGTCGGTCGGACGGTCCACGGGGCCGACGCGGTTGCTCTCAGCGGTGGCATCGACTCGCCCATGGTGGCCACCTTTGCCGCTCCGGCGCACCTCAAGGCGTCCAATCGTCCGCTCTCGGCGTACACGTTCGTCTACCCCGACCACGCATCTGTGGACGAGAGCAAGTACACACGACTCGTCGCCGATGCGCTCGGTATCGAGCTCAGTGAGGTGGTTCCCACGGCTTCGCATCTCGACGACATAGAACGCTGGGTCTATCTGGCGGACGGACCATGGGACAGCACCCCTATGGCGGTCGCCGCCCAGGGTTACGCCGCGGCTGCTGAGATGGGGGCGACGCAGGTGCTCACCGGGACGATCGCGGAGTACATCTTCACGATCAATCGTTTCATTCTCGGTCATCTGGCCAGCCACGGAAGGTGGGATGCCCTCCGACGACAGATTGCGGTGCGACGGGCGGCGGGCAGGACCCGTAGGAGCATCACCAAACAACTGGTACGAGAGCTGACCCCTGCCCCGCTTGCCCGGCTCGACGCCATCGCCCGCCGTCGCCGATCGACATTCTTCCCGCCGTGGACCGATCCCAGCATCATGGGTGGGTCGCGATATGTGACTGCGCTGCGCGATCCCGTAAGGCAACGGTGGTCACGTCCAACTCTCCAGGCCACCCGAGGCACGACCACCACTTCGGAAGCAATGGAGGCCAGCGCCGCTTCGGTCGGAGTGACTGTGCGGCACCCCCTCGCAGATCGGGATTTATGGGAGTTTTTTCTGTCACTGCCCGCCGATGTCTTGTATCCAGACACCATCCCAAAATCGTTCGTCCGACAGACGCTTCGCGGCCATCTTCCCGACGAGGTCCTCGACCGACGGGACAAGACCGTATTCGACGAGAACGTGATGGCAACCGTGCCTTGGGAGCGACTTCGCCGCTATCTGAGCTCGCCGGAGGTGAGGATCCAGGGAATCGATTATGCCCTGCTCAATGAACGGCTGATGGCGCGCAGTCTCGAACCCGTGGAGCTGGTTTGGGCGTATGACCTGGCCACGGTTCATGTCTTCCTGGAGAGCTTCTGATGGACACTCGACGTGTGGTGTTCGGTTTCGAGGTCGAAGCCCCTTTTCCGTTACGGACTGCCCGAGCGAGTGACCTAGGTGATCGGCTTGTTGTCGATATGGCCGACGTAGACGAGGCTGGCACGGGCAGTCCCCTGTTGAACTGGACTCCGGGACCCGGGAATCCACTGGATGCCGCTCTCAGCGCGCGATCCCGCGGCGGATACCTCCTCGACATCACGGATGCGGGCAGGTATGTGATCGAGCCAGAATCGGGACACATCACCATGCCGGTGATGCCTGAGGGGCCACTGCGCGAGATCCGTTTGCTCGGGTTGCCCTTGCTGCTGTGTTTCCTCGCCCGAGGTGATGTCTCATTGCACGGAGCTGCTGTCCTCGGCCCGAGCGGTGCCATTGTCCTGGCCGCACCCGGCAGGCACGGGAAGACCTCATTGGCTGCAACGTTGACCCGACTCGGATTCAGGCTCCTCACTGAGGACCTGTGCTGCATGAGGACGGGAGACGAGATCTCCCTGTATCCGGGACCCGCATCATTGCGGGTTCGAGAGGACATGGCGGCTCATCTGCTCCCGGTCGACGGGATGCACGAGATCGGCAGCTTGGACGATCGTCTCGTCCTCGCCGCCACTCATCCGGGTGACGGTGGCCCCGTGCCCGTTTCCGGCGTCGTGTTGTTGAAGGGATTCGAGGAGGCCGGTTCCTTGCACCAAGTTGACCCGCTGACGAGCCTGCCCAACCTGTGGCTGCTCAGCTTCCACCTCCCGACGGAGGAGGACCGCGCCCGCAAGTTCAACCAGCTGGTCGACCTGGTCGACTCGGTGCCTGTTTGGGAGCTGACCCAGCCCAACGACCCCAGGGAGATTCGCGACACCGCCGAGATGCTGATCACTACCGTGGGTCGATGATCCGCCAACTCGCTCGCCGCGGCCGGCTGGCAGCCAGGATCTGGTCCAGATACGTGATCGTGAAGGTCTATCTCGTTAGGGGGAAGTCCTTTGCCGACACGATCCGCGCTCTGCACAGTCGACCTCCGGCAGGGCCAATTGACCAAGAGCCACGTCAGTTGGGACGATCTGTGGTGAGAGCCCTCAGCCTGGGGGGGATACAACCGCGTTGTCTCACCCTCGCACTCGTCCACATGACACTTCTAAACGACAACGGGATTCACTGCGAACTCGTCATTGGCCTTCCGGACGAAGCCCGGGGGCCTCGCGCCCACGCCTGGATCGAGTTCGATGGCGTGGATATCGGGCCGCCCCCGGGGCGTCACGGCCACGAGGAGCTGGCCCGCTATTCCTGATCGGGGCTGGTGGTATCGGCGAACACCAGGTTGCGTTCAGTGAGCATTCCGATGAATTCGGCGATGTCAGAGTCGAGATCAGGCACATCACCGAATCTCTCCACCAACCGTCCGAGCAAATCCGACTCCGTGGACGGAGTTTCGAGTGCTTCCCAGATCTCTCGAGCGGTCGAGTTGACCTCATGATACGCCCCCGACTTGATGTTCAGCAGCACTCCACCACCTTCGATCGAGCGAAAGACCACGTCGGGATTTCTGCGAAGTGTCTGTTCCTCGGCCACGAGCGAAGGGTAGCGACGATTCGGCCCCGATCATCTGCCTTGGAGGGGCAGAGTGCTACTCGCCGTGGTCGGGAGGGTGTTTCGTGGTTCACGAGATGTCTCGGGCGTGCGATACTGCCGATTGGGACCCGGTTGGGCTTGATGGAACGAGACGTCCTCCCTCGTGGTCGACGAGTGTTCGCCCGGTTGAGGGTTTGATCGAGGCGTTCTCCGGGTCCGGGCAGCCTGTTTCGGAGACAGTCGCGGAATGCGCGTGTCTCCATCCGTGAAGAGCGGACGCTGTTTACCCTTCCCCGCATTGCCATGGCCACGACAAGTCCTCGTCTCGCAGTCGCCGCCCTCGACGCGATGAGGTCGTCGGGAGTCACCTTCGCCCTCCTCCACGGTGCGGAACGTTTCTCTGAGGAGCGGCTCTCCGACGTTGATGTTGTGACTGACGCGGACGCGGCTTCGGTGATCTCCGCGAGCACAGCCGGCTGGCGGGAGAAGGGTCTGCGTCCGGTCGTGTCCTCTTGTTACAACCTGGGGGGCACAGCGGTCTTTCTGTCTACTCGGGACGCCTCCGACGGGGTTCAGCTCGATCTCATGTTCGACCCGCGCGGCCGGGGGCCGTACGGGCTCAATTCGCATGAGCTGTTGGCGACGGCGGCGATTGAGGGCAGCTTCTTGCAGGTCTCCCCCGAGGCGACCTTGCTCTACCTATGGCGAAAGCGGATCGACAAGGGACAGCAGGAGCGGCTCAGGGAACTCAGACAAGGGCGCAAGACAATCGACCGGAGTGGGCTCCTGGCCCTCTCAGAAGCGCTTACCGGAAGCCCGACGACCGCACTGGAGATCCTCGGCGAGCTGCCACCCGGCTCCGAGCGCCGACACTTTCATCCTGGCGGGGAACTGAGCCGACTGGCCCGCCGGGTCAGCCGGCCCATCGGGTTCTGGGCTCATGCGTCTTCACAAGAAATCGCCGTCGGTCTCTCGAAGCGGTTCGGCCGATTCCTGGTCTCGACCACCATCACGGAGACTCCACATCCTGCCCGACAGCCGGTGTGGTGGCTACGCAAGGTGCTCCCCTTCCGTCTCCGGCCGTCGTTGGTGACGAGTTGGGGACGTTTTCCCGCTCCGCTTGCTCCAGATGCGGTGCTGGATGCCCAGCAACCAGACGAGGCTGCCATAGAGTTGACCTCTGCAATGGCTGCGAGGTTCAGCTGATGCGGATCCTCATCTCTGCTTACGCGTGCGAGCCAGGCAAAGGCTCAGAGCCGGAAGTTGGTCTCCAAACAGTGCTGGCGGCAGCAAAGGAGCACGAGGTGTGGGTGATCACTCGGGAGAACAACGTGTCGGCCCTTCGGGCGGCGCTGTCCGACCGAAAGGACATACATGTCATCGGGCTGGAAGTGGCAGGAGTGGTCCTGAGGGCCAAGAAGAGAGGGGGGCTCCTCACTCTTCATCTCTATCATGAGCTGTGGCAGCGGCGGCTGGCGGAGCTGGCCGTACGGCTTGATCGCCAGCACGACTTCGATCTGGTGCATCATGTGACGTTCGCCGCCTACTGGTCCCGAGCTGGTGTCGCTTCCGTCTCCAAACCCCTGGTTTGGGGTCCGGTCGGTGGAGGAGTGGTTCCGCCTGCCCGCCTAGTGCCCGCAATGGGTCTAAGAGGGGCGGTGGGTGATGTGATGAGGGTTCTCATCAGACCTCTGATCGCCCGACTTTCAGGAGCCCATGCCACTGCCGGAAAGGCCTCTGTCATCCTCACCCAGAACCCGGAAACTGCCCACCGGATTGGCCAGCTTTCCAAGACCCGGGTGCTGCCCAACGGTCTCGTCGGCGGCGTGTTCGTGGAGAACGAACTCCCGGCGAAGGATCGTACGATCGTGGCGGCGGGGAGGCTGATCGGCTGGAAGGGAATGGCCCTGGCCATCTCCGCAATGCGTCACCTGTCGAGCGAGGAACAACTCGACATTTTTGGGGAGGGGCCGGATAGGCGCCGACTCGAGCGTTTGACTCGAAGATGGGGCCTCCAGGATCGGGTGCACTTCAGGGGTAGGGTTCCCCGGGATGAGGTTCTGGCGGCAATGGCCGGAGCTCGGGCATTTCTGCATCCGGCACTCCACGAAGACTCCGGGATGACGGTGGCAGAGGCCCTGTCTCTCGGAACACCGGTGGTCTGTTTGGACCGGGGTGGGCCACCCGTGCTCGTCCAGCAGTGGCCAGATGTACCGAGCCGGGTGGTCCCCCCCTCCAGCCCTTCCGCTACGGCCAGGCGTTTGGCGGAGGCGCTTAGAGAGGTCTCTGGCCATCGCACCGAGCCCGATCTGTCCCCGGTCGAGGGCTTCGCCCATGATCTGCTCGCCACGTATGCCAACGTCGGCGAGCGAGCCCGTTGACCTCCCGATTCGAGGCATGGAGGCGTCTCCTCCCGAGCCGGAGGAGATACAAGGTCGGCTGTTGCTGATCTCCCGCCCTTATCTGAGAATGACCTGCAACATGGCGTCGGCAAGTCGGATGTCGCGTTGGTCGTCCCCAAAACGACGAGGAATCTCCTCCTGCCAGAACGCCACCGCTTCTTCGTTGAAATCAGGCTCCGCGTCAACAGGCACACCCACCGCCCTGGCGGCGGCCACATAGAACACCAGATCGGCGAGAGGCGGAGCCGGGGCGACATGCTCCCAATCGAAGAGAACCGGCCCGATCCCGGGCATCTGCCTCAGGTTCCAGGGCGCCATGTCTCCATGCATCGGGCGCCATCCAGGCGGACAAGGTGTGGCAACGCGGATTCGCTCAGAAACCTCTTCGGCGATGGCGCGGATCGGAACGGACACCCTGGGGGAATGAATACGGCCGGGGAGGGCGGTGAAGCCGAGACTCGTCCACCCGCTGGAAATGTGCTGGCCAACCACGGTCGGCGCGGTGAAGGTTTCGGCTTCCCTGACTTGGTTGGTCGCAAGGTGTTCCACGGTGGCATCCCAGTCCGGACGCAACTTCACGAAACCTCGTGGTGTCCCCTGCCGAAGGAGGAGGATGGCTGCCCCGGGACGTCCGGCCTGGGATGGGCGATACACCGCCTGCTCGTCGTATTCACCGAACCATGTCCGCCACACGGCGGCGTGCTCAACCTGAACGGATTCGGGGAGCACCCTGACACTACGGTGGCGTCGACCAGGGAGAAAGCCAGGGCCGGCAACTCCGCCCACCAGCCACACTGCCCGTTGCACGACGCGAGCTCGGAGACGGTTAGCGGACCATAGCGAGACTCCGGCGCGCAACCCTTTTCGGCTACTGGTCGGGATGAGCAGAGGCCCCGATGGAGGCGGGAAGGCGATATGACTCATCTGCCGATGACTTCCAGCGCTTCAGCGACCAGGGTGGCCGGATCCCTGGTGGCGTCCAATGTCACCACTGGGGCCGGCAGCTGCGGCAAAACCTCGAGCTCGAACTCCACTTCTTCCCGAGTCAGCTCCGCCTTGCGTTCCAAGATGACTGAAGCCGGGGCGGCCAAGTTGAAGACGACATCGGGGGTGGGCATCAATGACACCGCCCACCGTGCCAACCATCGCGGACCGGCAAACCCCACAGACACCGGATGTACCAGGTACCCGTAAGACCAGCGATCACCAATAACCACCTCGCCGTTCCTGAGTACGGGTGACACCGAAACGATGTATCCGGCCCAGAAGCGGACAACGGCTAGCGCAATCCTCGCCCAACCTCCAACGTGGCTCGGGCGTTCCTTTCGCTTGGGCAACGGAGTGGGATCGGGAACCACGGCCGCCAGCTCCCCCCTGACCGGCGGACGGAAGTGGAAGTAGCGAACCCCGTCGCCCAAGGCGGCGACCAATCCTCGGGCGAAGGTGGTCTTGCCGACCCCATCGGGACCCACCACCGCCACGAACACTCCCTTCATCCGGGTCATCATCCCAGAGAAGTGTCCCTTCCACCACCGAGCCCCCAGCAGGTCGGCACGATATCCCCTTGGCTGCGCGGGGGTAGCATGACACCAGTGAAGCGAGCGCAAGACCGTTCCGAATCTCTTCGCTTCCTCATCAAACTGGCTGCGAGCCATCCAATTGCAGGCGTTCCGAGCGACGATGGCCTTGCGGTGCTCGCGTCGGAGCACAGAATGCAGGGGTTGGTGACTTCGGAGCTCGATTCTCATGAGGATGCAGCGTCGAAGACTCTGCGGACGCGATTGGCGTCAATCGAGGGACAGACATGGGCCCGGCACCGGTTTCTCGCATCTGAGTTGAACCGTGTCAGTTCGATGCTGACCGAAAGGGGCGTGGAGCACTACCTGATAAAGGGCCCGGCCGTCGAAGGGCGCTTCTATGACCGAGTGGGGGAGCGTCCCTACGCAGACCTCGATATTGTCTTGCTGCCTCCGGCCTCGGTCGTGGATGCGCTTGAGGCTCTCGAGGGGGCCTCACCCCATTCTCATCTCGTTGGAAAGCTGGCTGACGATGGCTGGATCCAGTCCGTGGATGTCACCCTTCCGTCAGGTGCGGTCGTCGATCTCCACATCGATCCACTGAAGCTCGGCTTCCAATCGCGCTTCTCGAGCACCGCCGGATCCCACCTCGAATCGATGACGATCGACGGCACGACGATCAACACGTTGGATCCGACTGCCTCCCTTGTCTTGGCCTTGCTTCACCTCAATCGAAACCGATTCCGGTACCTTTCAGGCTTCGCCGACGTGGCCCGGCTCCTCACCCGGTCCCAGATTGACTGGGACGTCTTCGAAGGCCTAGTTCTGGCCGATGGCCTCGAGGTCCTCATTGATGGCTCACTTCATGCTGTGCTGGACGAGTTGGACCTTGAGGCCGACCTGATCGATGGATGGACCTTGAGATACAACCCTGATCCTGGTCCCCGCCGCGCCGTATGGAAGCTGGCGTGGAGGCGATCTACCCGGCTCAGCGGAACGGCGGGGAGGTTCCGCATGAGTCGCCGATCACAATTTCTGATGCCGGCCCTATGTCGGGGCCGTTTTGTGTGGCTGGTTCGCTGGATGATGCGCCGGTTATTTCCTCCGACTCCGCTTTTGGAATTCAACCACCCGAGCGCTTCAGGCCCTTACCTGATTCGCTTGGTGCGTGGCAGATGGAGCCAGATCCGTCATACACGGTTCCATCGACGAGATCGATCGAACCGGCGTAGTCACTTGGTCGACGAAGAGCTCGGAGGCCCCGCCGAATAGCCGAAGTGCCAACCGTGGTGATGGCCAGGGCATCCACCTGGGCTAGCGTTCAGCCGGAAGACGACGCCTCACCATCCGCCAGGCTTTTCTTGGCTACTTCGTAGATGTTCTCCAGCTGAGCCAACCCCGTCTCAGGACTGAACCGTTCACGATATGTCAGGAGAGCGGCTGCCGACTTCTCGTCGACCAGAGTGTCGTCCCCCAGCAGTCTGAGGGCGTTCGCCAGGTCTGGCCCATTACCAGGAGCGAAGGTCAGCCCGGCCTCGCCCGCAACTTCGGGCATGGCCCCGTGGTCTGACACCAGAACCGGCAGGCCACATGAGAGTGCTTCGATGAGCACCATGGGGAGACCCTCAAACCAACGGCTTGGAAGTACCAGCGCCCTCGCGGCGAGCATCCGTTTTCGGACTTCGTCCTGGGAGATGGGCCCTGTTACCGACACGGTGGATTGCGCGGGCGACTGAATCGTGGACAGTAAGGGCCCGTCGCCGATGACCTGCAACTCGAGGTCAAAACCATCGGCAAGCTCCCATGCATGCAGAAGGTCAGTTACGCCTTTCTCCTCGGTGAGGCGCCCGACAAACAACAGCGTCTTGCTACTCGACGCGGGCCCGGTTCTCGGTCCCGGATCCGCGACGACGTTTGGCTTGACGATGATCCGGCCGCGAGGGATGCCTGCCATGACAAGGGTCTCCGCAGCGAAAGACGTCAAGGCCACGACCACGTCGACGTCGTTCGTCCACGTGCCCACGACGCGGTGCGTCCCAATTGTTACTGCAACCAGAGCTGACTGAACGGCGGAATCCCGATAGCAGCGATGAATTGCCCCGCGCCACGGCATCCGACCCGCACAATCCTCGCACACCGCGCCATCTCGGTAGTGGAGGGCATTGACACAGGAAAGCCTGTAGTTGTGCATGGTCGCTACGACAGAGAAGCCCGCCTGTCGCACTGTCTTGAAGACGGCAGGAGACAACGCGAACCATGTGTTGTGAACGTGAACGACATCAGCGCCGAAATCGCGTGCCGCCTCGGCCACTCCCCGGGCTGCCTCGCGATTCCATGGCGCCCGGATGAGTGCCCTAGCGGCTTCTCGTGCAGGCAACGGGTTGTCGAGGGAATGGAGCACCACGTCATGGCCCGCTGTTCTGAGCAAGTCCCCCTCTGTCCGGACGACTGAATCCTCGCCACCTGCCTGTCTGTATCGCGTATGAACCTGAAGGATCTTCAACCAGTGTCCCGGTTGCGACCGGCAAGGACTCGCTCTTCGAGTCCCGCACCTAGGGTGTCCATCATTGACCCCTCACTGAGCGTCATCTCGCGACGCAGAGGCGACCGATTGTAGATATAGCCGAGGACCGGCGTCCCGACCAGATCCAGACGACTCTTGAGCTCTATGAGCTCCGAATGGCGACTTCGATGTTCGGCGACGATGAGCGCTCCCTCGGCTAGTTCAGCGAGGGTGGATGCGTACGCAACCTGCAGCAAGGGAGGTCCATCGATGAGCACCAATTCGTACTCACGGGTCAGCAAGCTGATCAGATCGCGGGCGCGGGTGGATTGGAGAGTGGTCGCAGCCGAGCTCGGCCGCGTGCCCCGCGGCATCACATGCAACGACGCGCCCGTGGGGAGCACGACTTCGTGGATGCCCTTACTGGCCTTTGCATGGCCCTCGATGATGTCTGTCACTCCGAATAGTGATCCGTGGTGGTCACCAACCAGGAGCCTGGTTGCTTCCTGATTCCCGAAGTCGCAATCAATGACGAGAACCGAGCGATCGTTGATCGCCGACGCCACGGCTGTGTTGACAACAGTGGTCGTCTTGCCACGTCCGAGCGTCGACGATGCCACGAAGATCGACCGAGCGAAGTGGGCTCGGGCTGCTACGTCAAGCGTTAGAGACGCGAAGCGGTATGCCTCCGCGGCCGCTGAACGAGGGTGATCTCGGACGGGCACGGGTGAGCTGATTCCCTCCTGTTCGAAGTCTGGAACTTCGGCGATGAGCGGCGCTCCGAGGATCGGGCCAGGCTCGGTGCGGTCGACGAGAGTCCGACGGGACATAGTAAGCATGTGTGCAAGCCCGAGACCGGCGGCCGCGCCCACAATCATGCCTGTTCCGAGCACCCTGGCGAGGTCCATGCCTGGCAACTCCATCGCTGCAGACGCAGGCTGTATGAGAGCGATCGCATCCGGAACGAGACCCATGTCGACCGCAATCTCGTCGCGTCGCGTCAACAAGCTCGCCCGGCGGCCTACCTGCTGGGCCTGTTCCTCCTCCAGAGCACGGCGCTCGGGGTTCGACGACGTGCCCTCGAGAACGTCTCCGTAGACGACGATCACTTGGCGATTGTCCTGGATTCGTTGCCGCATCGCTTCAGCCTCTTCAGCGGGCAACGTATCGTTCAGCAGGAGAGTATGGAGACGAGCGATCTCGGCGACGGCATCGTCGGCTTGTGATTGCAGTTCGGCCAGCCCACTGTCATTTGCCACGAAGTCGGCGACTGTCCGCTCGATCTCACGCAAGCGTTCGTCGATGCCTTTGACCTGAGCATCGATGCGAGCGAGCTGTGCTTCCGATGTCGAGGTCGCTTGGCGCTGGCCCACCTCCCGGTAGGCCTCGGCGACGGCGTTGGCATAGGTCACTGCCAACTCCGGTGTCGAAGCCACGACGTCGACACTGACCAGTGGACTCTCGATGCTTCCAACGATCGTCACCTCGGGCAATTCGTCGTCTGATATGGCCGACGGCTCGATTTCGCGGACGATCTCTAGGGCTGCTTCGGCAACCACCGGTGAACGTATTAGCTCGAGCTGCGAAGAAAGGTACGTAATGCTCGTTCCCTGCTGGCCCACTGTCTCAGACGTGATCGGTTCCTGGATCACGACTGTCGCCGATGCTGAGTATTGGGAATCTTGCGGTCGCAGGACACTTATGGCCACGGCGAGGCCCATAGATAGCGCGATCACGCCAATAACCAACCGTCTGTAGCGCCAGGCTGCCGCGAGGAGCCCTGGCCGTGAATCGTTCAATTCGCCCTTCACGCGTGAGAGAGGACGATCGTAGCGGTCTGTCGTATGAATCCGATCGTCGCCCGAGTCGGGTACAACCGCCTCAAACGAGTCGGCGTACCCCGTCTAGGTAGACCTGAGCACCTCCGAGCATCAGGCGTAAACCGGCGCTCCTGGAGGGAGCGGAATGGTCCCGAGGCTCCAAAAGGGGGCTCAGTCGTTGCCGGTCTTCTTCCAATCGACGTAGGTGAGGAGCTCGCCTTCCCAGCGGAAGTACTTCCCGTGCGAAGAGGCGAACTCGTATTGGTTGGCCACAAAGTGGTTGTTCCAGGAATCAAAAACCAGGCTCGTTTCGTTGGTGACGATCCCGGACTGGCCGCTCGACATGGTCACCCGGTTGTCCGTCACCAACAAGTTCTTCAATTTGATCTCACAGTTCTCCCCCTCCAAAGTGCCCCGATCGCCCTGGATACCGCCGATCCCGTCGTTGTTGTCCTCGACCAGGTTCCCTTGGACCGTCACATTGGGCGAGTTGACCACCAGGATGCCTGCCCCCGCCACCCAGTTGTCGTTGCCGAAGCCGTTCCTGCGGACAGTGTTGCCCACGATGGTCGCGTCGCACGAAATCTCATGTTTGATGCCAGCGTGGTGATTGTCGAAGACCAGGTTTCCCTCGTAGCGGGTGCCGATGTTGTGGCCATCAGTCCACAGGCCGGGCCCTCCATTGTTGTGCGAGCAGTTGCCCTTTACCGACAGATTCTTGGTACGGATGAACTTGGTCCCACCCGCCCCTGTGAACGGGTTCACGCTCAGGTCGGGGTTGTTGAAAGCGATCTCGTTGCTCTCCACGACCACATCGGAGCCGGATCCGCCGATGCCGTACTGCTCGTTGTGGTGGATGTAATTGCCCACGATCCACCACCCCTCCCCGAACCTGATCCCCTGCCCTCCGTTGTCGTGGATCGTGTTCGCCCGGATCACCCACCTCTGCGAACTGTTGTGCGTGCGGACAGTCCCCTCCGAGACCGGACTCGCATAGTTGCGGATGTCGAGACCTTCGATGGTCACATCGTCTCCCGGCCCGCCGAAGGCAAACTCGGCGGTGCCTCCCCCGTCGAGAACGGCACCGCGCTCGCCCACGATGTGGTTCTCGTGGCGGGGGGAGATGGGGCCTGTCATGTTATGCACCCCGGCCGCGATCACGATGGTGGCGCCGTCCCCATGGCTGTTGATGGCGTTCTGGATCGACTCGCCGGGCTCGACGCGAGCATCCCCGGTGGGCGAGGCGGGGCCACTCATCGCCACGTCGCACTCTTGAGGAGCGGTGATCGGCCCGATCTCCATGCTCCGCATGATGAAGGTGGCCATCTCACCCCGGGTCACTGGCTGGGAGGGGCAAAAATGATCGTTGGCCGGAGGGTTGCAACCTCGGGTGATACCTACCTGAGCTATGGCGTTGATATCGGCCTCGAACACCGACCCGTCAACGTCGTCGAATTTGTCGTTGCCTGGCCCAAGGGTCAGCGCTCGGGCCAGGAACGCCGCCATTTGGCCTCTCGTGACCGTTTGGTCGGGACAAAACCTGTCGTTGGCCGGGGGGTTGCAGCCGAGGGTGATCCGAGCATCGGCCACAGCGTTGATGACGGACTCGAACTGCGAGCTGTCGTCATCGCTGAAATGGTCGCTCGTCGCTCCCGGTAGGTCAAACGCCTTGGCCAGGAACACCGCCATCTCCCCGCGAGACAGGGAGCGATCGGGACAGAACTGATCGTTGGCAGGAGGGTTGCACCCGTTGGTTATCCCGTGGGCCCTGAGATGTTCGATGGCGGAGGCATGTGGACTGTCGGCCGTGTCTGTAAAGGACCCGTTGGCCAAACCGGCCAGTGGAAGAAGGGTTGAAAGGAGCGTGACCAAGGCTGTAAGTGCACCGATGGTGCGAAACGGGGCATCTCTGAACATCCGGTCCTTCCCTGAGTCGGAGAGATCTTAAACAACAGGCTGTTGCATGACCCAAGCTTCGCGGTCAGGCCGGGGAGCGCTGGACGGCCGCCACGAACGCATCCACCATCCGCCCCATCGCCAGCGCCTCGGCCGATTCGACTGCACCCGCAGCCAGCCGCTCCATGCGATCGTCATCGAAGAGCAACCCCTCGATGACGTCGGCGTATAGCTCCGCCTCGGGGGCCATGACGACTACACCGTTCTCGTCGTGCCGCACGTAGGCGAACTCGGGAGTCTGCGTTGTCGCCCTGGCATCGGTCGTGACGACGGGTAGGCCGTTCGAGAAGGCGAGGACGCAGGTCAGCCCCACTGAGCCGGGGAGGACGAGCAGAGTAGCCACCGACAGCAACCCGGCTAGCTCCCTGTCGTCATAGGTCTGCCCGAAGAAGCGCACCGGCGCCCCGACGGCCCCGGCCTCCAGACGTGCTCGCTCCTCACCGTCGCCGATCACCACCAGCATCACTGGCTCTTCGAGGCGTTGATTCAGGATCCGGACGGCCTCGATCGCAACCTCCACCCTTTTGATAGGGCGCAGCCGGCCCACGAAGGCAAGAACCATCGCTTCTTTGGGGATGTCGAGTCTGCGAAGGACCTCCGCGGATGTCTCTTCCCCCACCTCATTGGCCAACCTCATCAACCGTTCGGTGTCCAAGGTGTTTCTCGTCACGAACACTGAGTCCTCCGAGACCCCATTGGAGAGAAGCTCGTCACGACCCTGCTCGGTGTATGCCAAAAATGCCGAAGCCGAGGCTCGTAGGAAACCGCGCATTCGATCCCTGACCGCGGCAATCATCCCGCTCCCCTCGGGACGGTAGAAGAAACCCATTAGCACCATACGCTTGCCTGCTCGCCGGTGAAGCAGCCTGATCGCCCAAACCGAAAGGTTGCTGACCACCTCCTGGCATACGATGACTTCGGCGTCGCTGCGGAGCATGCGGAGAGCGCCTGTCTGCCACATGATCTTGACCGACCGGCGCGAGTAGAAGCGGTTCTTTACATCAACGACGGGGACTGCGATCTCCGGACGGCTGACCGGTCCCCCGTGTCCGGGGTTGGGGTACCCGGCGTAGACCGTCATGTCCACATCCGGACGTCGAGAGAGACGCTCGAAGAATCCCACCCGGTAGGGGCGGACATCGGGCATGAGTTGGGCAACCCGAACCGGGATCATGGAAAAGAGTCGCGCGCCTCGACTACAGAGCCGTTGTCGTGGGCCGTCTCTTTCCAGGCGGCGAAGTCGAGAGTCTTCCCTTTCACCACGAAAACTGTCTCGCTCTCATCTCCGTAGTAGCGATTGCCCTCAAACACTATGTCTTCACCAAGGTCGTCTTCGGATACATCACCGATGTAGCCGACCCTTCCTCCGTCGAAAGCGATGTCATTGTCGGTGACCACGACACCGGTGAGACGATTCCCGGTGTCGTTGGTCCGATCGTCCTGGTGCAACAGGACAATGGCGTCCAGGTTGCCGAGCACCCTGTTGTCAGAGATCGTCGCCGGGCCTGACTCCCGCACCAGGATCCCGGCTCCCCTGAAGTCGACCGAGTTCCCGAAGCCGTTGCCCTCGACATGATTGCCAGTGATTTCGGCGCCTCCACTGATCTCGTGCTTTATTCCGGCGTGCTCGTTATTGACCACGCGGTTGTTCATGTAGACCGTGCCATCCCCCCCTCCGTCCGTCCACAGCCCCGGACCCCAATTCGAGTGGACGAAGTTTCCCTCGAGGACAAGGTCGGTCACATGAAGAAACTTGGTGCCGCCCGCCGCCCAGAAGGCCGAGAAGCCGGCTGTGCCGTTGTGGGAGATTTCGTTGCCGATGATTTGGGCCCCGGGACCTGCGCCGGCGACGCCAAATTGGCCGTTGTGATGCAGGTAGCTGTCTCTCAGGGTGAGGGCGGGCCCTAGCCTCACCCCCTGGCCGTGATTGAAGCGGACCTCTGTGTTGGCGATCGTCCACCCCGTTCCGGTGACGAGGGCTCCTCGCTGGGCAGGAGAGGCATATTTCTCGACCACCAGGCCTTCCAGGGTGACCCCGTTCGCCTCCCCAGCAAAGGCGAAGGGGAGAACCGAAATCTCTATCGTGTGGTCGGCAGGATCCCGTCCCAGCCATAGCTCGCCGGAGGCGGGGTCGAGAAACCAAGAGCTCTCATCGACATCCTCCACCGACAGGACCCGCATGATCAGCTCGTCGTCGATGAACAGGTCCTCTGGGAGACGGCACGCCGGAAACTCTGTCCGGCACTCGCCTCGTTCCTCCCCGGCCACCATCACCCCGTCGTGCACCCAAAGGTCGTCCTCTTGCCGGAATTCGTCCAAGACCTGGGCCCCCGACAGGACGGTGCCCTCCTCCCCGAGGAAGGTGTCACCATTCTTGGGCTCGACCTGCTGGAGCCGGTGAAGGCCGGATTCCAGGAGAAAGACGCTCCCTTCTTCGGCGGCGTCGACAGCATCCTGGATCGACGAGCCGGCAGGAATCCGGATGGCCGAGGGCGGCACATTGGCCTCTGTGCGCGACCACTCCGGCTCTATCGCGACAGTGACCCGAGTTGTTCCAGAACCGTCTGGCTGGGCGGCGACGCAGGAGGTGGCGACCATGAATCCCACAAGGATGAATGAAATCCACCGTCCTCCCATTCCAAGGAAGGTTACAGGGGCGATGCGGGCGGCCAAATCGCCCGGGGGTAATCGGCCCAAAGCGGAGCCGATCGGTTCGATGTACAATCACGCCCGGAAGCACACCCGACCGATCGGGCCCACCCCCGTGATGGAGTTCTATTGCACGTCGTGTTCCCTTACCGTCACCGGCACGTAAGCAACCCACCCAACGAGCGCTCATACTTCAACGCCATCATCGTCAGCGAGTCCGTCTGCCGCCTGGCAACATCTGAGGGAGGAACCGCGACCGGTCCTCGATCACGCGTGCGATGTGTTCCTGCGCCAGTCGGCCCAGACGCCATTGCCGGCCTATGCCGGGCTCGAACGAATCTGGGAGTGCTTGGGTGACAGGACTGATCTGGGCCGGTGTCATCTGGGCCGGGTTCTTTGCCGTGGCCAGCCTCTTTCGACACCGCAATCGGGTGATCGGCGACTGGTTCGGTCGCGAACAACTGGCGCTGGTCATCGCCCTACTGGGAACCTTCTCGATCGCCTCCTCCAGCGAGGCCGAAGAGGTGCTGCGCCAGCCGCTGGTGTTCGAGCGCGTCCTTCGGGGGGGCCTGGCTGCGGTGGCCTTGATGATCGTTGCCCCCGTCCTCATCGAACGGATACGTTCCTACACCCCCGGGCGGCGTGCCATGACCGGGCTGCTCGCCTACTTAACGGTTGCCCTCGTGTCGACTGTGTTCTCGGCGGCGCCCCTCGTCACCGCAGCCAAGGTGGGGGAACTGACGGCAGGCCTGGCCCCGATCGTGGCCATCGCGCTGGGGCCGCGACCCGGCGAGAGGCTGCGTAACACTCTTCTTCTTGTCATTGGTCTCATCGGCTCGTTGCTGATCGTGGCGGTGGTGGGTTTTGCCGCCCTCCCCTCCGTCTTCAAGGTCCTCCAGACCCGACCGGGGTTTCTCATGGACGAGACGCTGGTGGCACCCTTCTTCCACAGCAACACCCTCTCCGCCCTGGGCGCCACCGTCGCTGTGTTCGCCATCGCCAGGCTGCTGAAGGTTCGGGAACACCGGCGCTGGTGGATCGTTGTGGGAGCGGTGGGCGTCCTGAGTCTCGTTCTGGCCTCTGGCCGCCAGGGGGTAGTGATGGCGCTGGTGGGGATATCCGTAGTCCTTTGGTCCACCCGCCGAAGGCTATTTCTCGGTCTCCTCGCGCCGTCCGCAATCGTCGCCGGGTATGCGTACCGCGACACCTTGTTTGATATCTTTGCCCGGGCGAGGCCCCAATCGGTAACTAACTTCTCGGGGCGCCTGTATTGGTGGGAGGCGGCCGTCGAGGCCTGGACCGACCACCCGTGGACCGGATGGGGCTACGGCGCCGGAGGCCGGTTCGTCGCCTTGGCCTCGATTGGCCGAGGCAGCACATCCAACGTCCACTCCGGGTACGTGGAGGCGCTGGTAGGAGTGGGCATCTTTGGTCTCGCCGGCCTTCTCTATGCCCTCTTTGAGGTGGTGGTCTGGTCCGTCCGCAACCTGCGGACGGAGACGGCCCTGGCCACCCTCATCGTCCCTCTTGCGTTACGCACTGGAGTAAGTCAGGGGTTCGGCGGCTGGCTCAGCGCCGAATTCGTTCTCTTCGCCCTGCTGGTCGCCATCGTTGACCAGAGCCGCATCGAACGAAATCAACCGGCGGCTAGAACCCGAGCCGCGACTTCTCCCTCTGCCTGATGAGACTCTGCCGCACGTCTCTGCCCGATGCCTGTTCCCGGCGCGGCAGAGATGAGGGACCCGGATACGAGCGGGAAAGGCGGTGAAGCTCCCGGAATGGGATATTTCTCGGGTCGTGTGGCGGCCGACCACGGCGCGGTCGATGAAGATCTCGGCCTCTTCTAGCGTCCAGTCGCCGGTGGTTCCTCGTCATCCCGTTCGGCACCTTCCCGAAGCCCGGCGGCCTCCCCTGCCCCCGAAGTACCATCGGACTCGATGACTCCCAACTTTTTCCTAGTCGGGACCACCAAAGGCGGCACGTCGAGTCTCGATCTATGGCTTCGCGGCCATCCGGACGTTGCCACCCCGAAGCGCAAGGAGATGCACTTCTTCTGCACCTGCCCCAGCCCGAAGTTACACATCGCCAAAAGCCTCGAGGAGTACCTCACGTTCTTCCCGGCGGGAAAGGCCGTCGGTGAGTCGTCCCCCTGCTATTTCTACTACGCCGATATCCCCGCCCGTCTTGCCCAATTCCCGGAGGTACGGATCATCGTTTCGCTGCGTGACCCGGTGGAGCGGTTTTGGTCGCATTACCTGATGAAGGAGAACTACAGCCCAACCGGGCTGACGGCCACCCATGTCCTCGATCGGAATCTTGAGGATGGACGTACCAACGCCCTGGAGGACCTCTTGGGCCTGGGGCTCTACGCCGAGCAGTTGGAACGGTATCTCGACGTGTTCGGCGAGTCAGTTCTCGTGCTGTTCCTGGAGGAGACGGCGGCCGACCCCGGGCTTGCGATGACGCATGTACAAGACTTCCTTGGTCTCCAAGCCATCGACCTCGACACCTCGAAACGGGACAAGGAGTACGCGGCACCGAGAGGGCCGCTCGGTCGCTACCTGCTCCAGAGTCCAGGCCCCAGAGCGTTGGGCAATCACCTCCTACCTGCCGGGGTGAGAAGGGTCCTGAAGACGACTGTACTGAGTGAGAGGGCGAGGCCCGCCGTGCCCGAGGAGCTCCGCCGCCGTCTGCAGGGTCTCTACGCCGCCGACAGTCGCCGACTGAAGGGCTTACTGGGAAGGGAACTGCCGTGGAGCCATTGATCCTGCCATCGGAGCGTTCGAAGTGACTCCCGCATCAGTCGGACAGGAGGCCCTGGTAGACACTCAGCCAGTCGTCTGTGTGGCGATCCCAGTTGAAGTGCTCGAGGACCCGGGTCCTGCCGGCCGCACCCATTCTCGTCCGTTTGCCGGAGCTCCGCAGTAGCTCCAACAACGCCTCAGCCAGCCCGTCGACATCTCCTCGTTCAACCAGGAGTCCGGTCTCGCCATCAACGACGATCTCAGGCAGGGCTCCGCTCCTGGTCGCTACGACCGGCAGCCCGGCAGCCATCGCCTCTGTCGGGGGCATCCCGAAAGGCTCCTGCCATAGCGAAGGAAAGACGAAAATGTCGGCGCGCCGATACCACTCGGCGAGCTCGGAGTGGTCTACGCGGTCGACAAAGGTCACCTTGCCAGGTGTCTGGGACTCAGCCTTGTCCAGGAGGAAGTTTCGGAAGCGACCGGCGTTTCCCCAGTACTCCCGAACATCGCTGAAGAGAGGGTCAGTGCCGTCCCGGTCGACTAGCTCCTGACCGGCGAGATTTGGTGGCCCGATCAACACCAACCTGGCTTCGGGAATTTTGCTGGCCACTACGCCAAAAGCCTCGAGCAAACGGTGAACACCCTTCTCCGGGGACGTGCGTCCCACGAACAGAATCAGGGGCTCCTCATTCTCGCCCGCGTCGCGAGCGCTGAACTGATCGCCGTCGACCGCGTTGAGGATGGTGACACATCGGTCTGCCACCTCGGGGTAGGCGGTGGCGATGCACTCAGTCATGAATTGGCTTGCGCTGACAATCAGGTCGACCTGACTCAGGCAACGCCGGGTCCTGGTGCGATCGTGCTGCAATTGGGCATGGTCATGGACGTTGAGGAGCAACTTGACCTTCGGGTTGAGCCGCCTCAGCAGCGGAACATGTTGGTGGTAGATGTAGAGATGGAGCAGGTCACAGTCGCGGGCCCGGGAATCGAGTGCAACTGTCGTTGCATAGCCGGCGAACGACAGACGTGAGGCGACCATGGGTCGGGCTGGATTGAAACGGCCCGTCGCTTTGAGCAGACGCTGTCGTATTCGCAACCCGTAGTTGAGGCCGCGGTCGATTGTGTTCCCGACCCGCCGGTATGTGACTCCCTCGTGTACTGCGCTGGAAGGTTCGGAGATTCGCCCCGGTCGGTAGAGGGTGACCGTGGCCTCTTTCGCCAGGCGACGGGAGTGCTCGTAGCCGATAATGGACATGGCGTCAGATCGTTGGGTAGGTGGAGAGTCCAGATGCCAGTGGCTATATGCGAGGCCAATATGCAAAGAGACTCCTTATCTGACTTGACGTCGGCATGCATTTGATCGGACTGCTTCGGTCCCTTCAGGACCCCCGCTCTCATCCGACCGAAAACTCCAGCATACCTGTGGCATTGCGCTGCTAGAGATGTCCCACAGGATGCCGGGACCATTTGTCTAACAGACGGTGAGATGTATGGTTGTCTCCGGCTGTTCACGGTGTTCAGGGAGGAATCAGGGATGAAGTGGTTGCGGGTTGTCGTCGTGGGTGCGGTGTTCTTGGCAACGGGTTTCCTTGGCGCGACGTCCGCGTTTGGCGCGGGAGAGTTGGCCCCTGTCGTGGAGGATGGTTTCACTGGGTCTGACAATGACCCATGGAACCCAGCTATCTGGACAGACGATGACTTGGCTAACGGGCATTCCACCATTCAAGACAATGAGGGCCAACTTGAAGTCACCGGGAGCACTAATGCTCTTGCTCGTCAGTTAGCTGATGGCATCCCTCATACCGACTTCGAGGCTGTTTTCAAACAACGATTCGCTGGCGGGTTCAACGAGGACAAGCGGTTCGGGTTTGAGTTTCGTCGTTCTTCCGAGTGGTCGTCGGTTAACCGTGATGCCCCGCTTACCGGCTATCAACTACACCACCAGCAAGGTATAAACCGCATCCGTCTTTATCGGTTCGACAGTGACGGAACGGCCACACCCCTGGCTACCAGTGGGGGCATTGATCGCACGAAGACTTATTGGTTCCGGGTGCGCGCCGAGGGCGACTCCATTCGGGTGCGGTGGTGGGAGGTCGGCATGTCCGAGCCTGCCAATTGGAACTTCGACATCACCGAAGGTACCTACCTGACTGGGCAGGCGTTTTCGTTTACTCACTGGCGCGGGAATGGATCGGGTACCCGACAAGCGATCATTGACGACCTGGTGGTTGACGTACTTGGCGTCATCAATAACCCCCCGGTGACGGCGGATGATGCCTACGCGACCGATGAGGACACTCAATTGGTGGTTGCTGCTCCGGGGGTCCTGGGCAACGACAGTGATGCTGATGGGGACTCGTTGACTGCGGTGCTGCAGGGGGGCCCAGCTGATGGGAGTGTCAACTTCAACGCCAATGGTGGGTTCACGTATACGCCTGACTCCGGTTTCTCCGGGATGGACTCGTTCACCTATCAGGCCTCCGACGGTCATCTCTCTGCTACGGCGACGGTGACCATCACCGTCAATGCTGCGGGGAACGTGCCTCCGGTGGCGGCCGATGATGCCTATGCGACTGATGAGGACACTCAATTGGTGGTTGCTGCTCCGGGGGTTTTGGGCAACGACACGGATGCCGATGGGGATTCGTTGACTGCGGTGCTGCAGACGGGCCCAGCCGATGGGAGCGTCAACTTCAACGCCAATGGTGGGTTCACGTATACGCCTGATACCGGTTTCTCCGGCACCGACTCTTTCACCTACCGCGCCAACGACGGTCTGGTCGATTCGAGCGTGGCGACGGTGACCATCACCGTCAATGCTGCCGGGAACGTGCCCCCGGTGGCGGCGGATGATGCCTATGTGACTGATGAGGGTGAACGGTTGGTAGTTGCTGCTCCGGGGGTCCTGGGCAACGACACGGACGCCGATGGGGATCGTCTGAGGGCGGTGCTGGTGGCTGGCCCGGCCAACGGGAACGTGAAACTGAAGTCGAATGGGGGGTTCACTTACGCACCCGCTGCTGGCTTTTCCGGCACGGACTCCTTCACCTACCGCGCCCGTGGCGGTATCGCCAATTCGAACGTGGCCAAGGTCACTGTCACCGTGAATGCGACCCCCGACCCGTGACCCATGACCCCGATCCGGATCCTTCGTTCGTGGGCATGATGGTTTGATCTTCACCCAGGACAAATTGTGGTTGGCGTAGGTGGGATCTCCATCGGCTGCAGTCCGCCGAAGAGTGACCGGTTCTGCCCGGACGACTTTGTGACCAGGGATCAGATGGCGGCGTTTTTTGTGCGGGTGTTGAGTCTGACTGATCGTCTGAATGATCCAGCCACTGTCGTATTT
>Ga0256866_1000028_pt1 | contig 21536 bp, 15 predicted proteins | sample RVTome_16_FD_187338 | JGI IMG/M metagenome (GOLD analysis project Ga0256866, IMG submission 187338) | Soil microbial communities from uranium-contaminated site in the Upper Colorado River Basin, Wyoming, United States - RVT152D67 HiSeq ...
GTCGGCGAGCTGCTCGGCCTCGTCCAGGTAGTGCGTGGTGAGGATGATCGTCGTACCGCCGTCGGCGAGGGAGTCGATGAGTCCCCAGAACTCCCGGCGCGCCTGCGGGTCGAAGCCGGTGGTCGGCTCGTCCAGGAACAACAACTCGGGACGGCCGAGGATGCCCAGCGCCACGTCCAGGCGGCGTCGCTGGCCGCCAGAGAGGTGGCGTGACCGGGTACGGCGTTTCTCGTCCAGTCCGACGGCGTGCATGACCGCGTCGGGATCGCGGGAGTCGGGGTAGTAGCCGGCGAAGTGGCGGACCAGTTCCTCGACGGTCAGCTCGTTGTGGCCGCCGGTCGTCTGCAGGACGATGCCGATCCGTGCGCGCCAGTCAGCGGTCGGCCGGCTGGGATCGATCCCGAGCACGCTCACCTCGCCACCGTCGCGGTGACGATAGCCCTCGAGGATCTCCACCGTGGTGGTCTTGCCCGCCCCGTTGGGGCCGAGTAGTGCGAACACCTCACCGGTACCGACGTCGAGATCGACGCCGGCGACAGCCCGCGTGTCACCGTAGGACTTCCGCAGGTCGCGCACCCTGATGGCGGTGGCCGCGTTGGTCATGACCATGCCCTCAGCCTGCCTTTCCCGAACCGCCCACCCAAGCGTCGGACGGTGGGGCCGATGAGTCCCCCGATCGGAGGACCGCACCTACCTTAGGCGGTCGATTGGGCTGCTCAGAGGCGCCTAAGGTAGGTGCCTGGTAGGACAATGAGGCAGTCGCCCGATGCGCTGGTGGTGGCCTCAGGACGAGGCTCGTGGATGTCAGAGCGAACAGACATCCGAGGAGTCCGGCCATGAGCATCACCCACGACTACATCGCCCAGGAACTGTCCAGGGACCGCCTCGCGCAGTTTCGCGAGGAAGCGGCGGCGGCCCGCCTGATCAGCCAGGTGACGCGCCGGCCGAGAGGCCGGCCGGCCAAGAGACCATGGTGGCAGCGGCTGCGCCGCTCCGGATCGACCGCCCGGCCACGCCCTGCATGACCACGTCCACGGCGGGGGGGACGCCGACACCGCCGGCCACCGTCAGGCCGACCCTGACGGTGGCCGGTGGCACCATGGAACCCATGCTCCTTCCGCCGTCCAGCCCGGGCATCGTCGGTCGCGCCGGCGAGTTCGGCGAGCTCCGCTCGGCCCTGGCCGCAGCCCGCAGCGGGCAGCCGGTCACGGTGCTTCTCGGCGGCGAGGCGGGCATCGGCAAGACCCGGCTGGTCGGCGAGTTCACCGCCGAGGCCGCCGATGCCGGTGCCCTCGTCATCGTCGGCCAGAGCGTCGAGATCGGCGGTGACGGTCTGCCGTTCGGCCCGGTGGTCGGCGCGCTGCGCGACCTCGTCGGCCATCTGGGCGCCGAGATTGCCCTCGAGAACGCCGGACCGGGCCGCGAAGCGCTGGCCGGGCTGCTGCCCGAGCTCGGCCTGGCCGCCGGGCCTCCCGACGACGCACGAGGGCGGCTGCTCGAGGTGGTGACGGTGCTGCTGGAGCGGGCGGCCGCCGACCGCGCCGTCGTCGTCGTGCTGGAGGACCTGCACTGGGCCGACGGTTCGACGCGCGACCTGCTCCGCTTCGTGGTGCGGGCCCTCGGTTCCGCCCGAGTCCTCGTCATCGGCACCTACCGCACCGACGAGATCCATCGCACCCACCCGCTGCGGCCCTTCCTGGCCGAGCTCGACCGCGTGCGATCGGTCCGCCGAATCGAGCTGCCCCGGCTGACCCGGTCCGAGGTCGGCGAGCAACTGCAGGGAATCCTCGGCCGGCGGCCGGGTGCCGACCTGGTGGCGCGGGTCTACCGGCGAAGCGACGGCGTTCCCTTCTTCGTCGAGGAACTCGCCGGCGTCGAGATGGAGCAGAGGGGCGGGGCGCTGCCGGACTCCCTACGCGATCTGCTGCTGGTCCGGGTCGAGCGGGTGTCCGACCAGACGCAGGACGTGCTCCGCCTGCTGGCCACCGGTGGACTCCGGGTCGATCATGCGGTCCTGTCCGCGGTCGCCGACCTGGACTCCGTGGCGCTCGACCAGGCGCTGCGTGAGGCGGTGTCGGCCAACATCGTCCGGGTCGACGGTGAGGGGTATGCGTTCCGCCACGCCCTGCTCCGCGAGGTCCTGCACGACGACCTCTTGCCGGGTGCCCATGCCCGGCTGCACACGCGCTATGCCGAGGTGCTCGAGGCGCACCCCGAAGCCGTGTCGACGGGGTCGGCCGCCGCGGAGATCGCCCACCACTGGTATGCGGCGCACGACCTCGTGCGGGCCTTCGAGGCGTCGTTGCGCGCGGCCGACGAGGCACAGCGGTCGTATGCACATGCCGAGGTCCAGCGGATGCTCGAACGCGCGCTCGCGCTCTGGAACCAGATGCCCGACCCGGTCGCGACCACCGGGGGCGACCGCGCCGACCTGCTGATTCGCGCCTCCTCGGCCGCCACCGACGCGGGCGAGCTCGACCGCGCGCTCGCCCTGGTCGACGCGGCTCTCGACGAGGTCGATGCCGCCGCCGAGCCGCTGCGCCGCGCCGATCTGCTCGAGCAACGGGCCAATCTTCTCAGCCACAGCGGCCGGCCCGAGGCCACTGCGGTCGTGAAGAGCGCACTCGAGCTGGTTCCCGCGCAGCCACCGTCCGCCGCACGGGCCCGGCTGCTCCAGATGCTGTCGGCGCGGTTTCTGATGGAGGGGCGGTTCGACCAGGCTGCGCAGGTCGGGGTCGAGACCATTGCCGCGGCCCGGGCGGTGGGCGAGCTCGAGGCCGAGTTCCGCGCCCACAACATCCTGGCACCGTCTCTGGTCCACATCGGACGGGTCGACGAGGGCCTGGCGACATTCGAGACCGCTCGACGGCTCGCGGGCGACGTTCCGCGGAGGTTGGTCAGCTACTACATCAACGTCTCCGACGCCCTCCACCTGCTCGGGCGGTACGCCGAGGCCGCGCAGATCGCCCGCGAAGGCCTCGACCGGGCGCGCGAGATCGGGCTCGCGCGCAGCCACGGGGCCATGGTCGCCGGCAACACGGCCGAACCGCTGCTGGCGCTCGGCGAGTGGGACGAAGCCGAGCGATTGATCACCAGAGCACTCGACCTCGATCCGCCGGTCCGCCATGTCTGGCACCTGCTGACGCTGCGGGCGTGGTTGTCGACCTGGCGCGGTGACCTCGACGACGCCGCGCTCTCCCTCGACGAGGCCCGCTCCCGGATGACACGTCGGCGGCCAGGTCCCCAGTACGAGCTGCCGCTGGTGCGGGCCGGCGCCGAGCTGTCGCTGGCCCGGGGCGACGCCGACGCCGCCTGGGCCGAGATCTCACCGGCGTTGCAGGAGCCACGGCAGGGCATCCGCGGCTACGACCTGCCCCTGATGTCGGTCGCCGCCCGGGCGCTGGCGATGCGCTCGACGAGCGGGTCCGACGTGGAGGACGGAATCCGCCGAGTCCGCGAGATCCTCGACGGGATCGGCGCATGGGGGCCGGCACCGGTCTGGCGGTCCGTGGCCGAGGCCGAGCTCGCCGGCGGCACAGGGGCCGAACCCGGACCATGGCGTGAGATGGTCGGCCTCGTCGAGTCGACGGCCGGGCCACGGCATCTCCGCGCCTACGGCAACTACCGTCTCGGCGCCGCGTTGGCGGGCCAGGGTGATCGTGAGGCCGCCGCCGGCCCGCTCCGGGAGGCGGCCGCCACCGCCGACCAGCTCGGTGCCCGCCTCGTGCGGCGCTGGGTCGACGACCTCGCCCGGCGTGCCCACATCAGGCTGCTGGACGGGGTCGGCGGCCTGCCGGACCGCAGCCACGGCCTGACCTCGCGCGAACGCGAGGTCCTACGGTTGATCGCGGCCGGCAGCAGCAACCGCCAGATCGGCGAGGCGCTGTTCATCAGCACCAAGACGGCCAGCGTGCACGTGTCGAACATCCTGGCCAAGCTCGGCGCCGCCGGTCGGGGCGAGGCCGCCGCGATCGCCTATCGGGAGGGTCTCGTCGACGACGTCGCCTGACGGCCGGGCAAGGGGTCGAACGGGGTTCTCACGACGTCGCTGGTCAGCGGGGCGATCCCGACATCGCGGCGTAGTAGGCGCTGGACTCCGGCCGGTAGAGCAGCCACAGGATGGCCGCAGCCAGGACGATCGAGACGATGTTCACGATCGTGTCGATGCCCACGTTCTGGGTCAGCCCGATCAAGGTGAAGACGATGTTCAGACCGCCGAGCACGGTTGCGACGATCCGCGCCCACGAGCGGCCCTTGCGGTTCATGACGGCCATCCAGATCCACAGGCCGACGGAGATCAAGCCGATGATCACTGCGACCGCCGTGCCGACAGCCACCGCCGCGTCGAGTTCGTCGGCCGACAGTTGGGGTTGGTCGTCGGCGATCTGGTCGCGCAGCGGACCGCGCTGCGTCAATCCGACGATGAGGAAGATCGTGGACAGGGCGGCGCCGACGTACATCAACCTCACGGCGGTGAGCAATGACGACGGCGGCGTCGCCTCGGCGGCGGCTGCACCCGGGGTCTCGTACTGGAACGGGGGTGGCGGCGGCATCGGCGGGTAGGCGGGCTGCTCGCCGGCAGTCGAACCGGGTGCCGGAGCCTGCGGAGGCTGGCGGTCGGCGGGAGGCTGGGCAAACGGGTCGCTCGCGGGCTGGTCGGGAGTGGAGCCCTCGGGCCGGTCGGCGTTGTCGTAGGGGCCGGGCGGAGGTGTCGTACTCATGGGATGACTCGTCCTTCCATCGCAAGCGTGGTGCCCTGGACACCGGCGTCACACCCTAGGGGATGAATCCACCGCGGCGGAACGGCGCTCGGGACGATCCGCTTGCGCGTTCCCCTACGGTCGGGTCCATGACCGAGATCCACGACCTGACGGCCCTGGAACTGGCTGCATCGATCCGGCGGCGTGAGGTCTCTCCCTCGGACGTACTCGACCACACCATGGAGCGCGCCGCCCGGCTCGGCGAGCGGGTCGGCGCGTTCGTCACCCTGACTCCGGAACTGGGCCGTGAGCAGGCCCGGGCGGCGGAGCGGGTCCTGCTCGCGGCCGGTGACCTGCCGCCACTTCTCGGCGTCCCGTGCCCGATCAAGGACCTGACGATGGTCGCCGGCGTACCGATGGGCTCCGGTAGCGCTGCGCTGGCCGGGACGGTCGCCCCGATCGACGACGGTGTGACCACCCTGCTCCGCGTGGCCGGAACAATGATGATCGGCAAGACCACGACACCGGAGTTCGGGTTGCCCTGTTACACCGAGCCCGATGTCGCACCACCCGCGCGGACGCCATGGGACCTGGACCGGTCCGCCGGAGGTTCCAGCGGTGGCGCTGCGGCGGCGGTGGCGGCCGGCATCGTGCCGGTGGCCCATGGTTCGGACGGCGGCGGCTCCATCCGCATCCCGGCGAGCGCGTGCGGTCTGGTCGGGCTCAAGCCCACGCGGGGACGGGTCAGCGCCGGGCCCCATGGCGTCGACGGAGCCGGGCTCGCCGTCCACGGCGTGCTGACGCGCGATGTCAGGGACACCGCGGCCGCCCTCGACGTGCTCGCCTCAGGCTGGCCGGGCGACCAGTACGTGCTGGCCCCGCCGGCCACATCGTTCCTCGAGGCGTGTGACCGTGATCCGCCGGCACTGCGCGTCGGCGTCCTGACGACTCCGGTGATCGTCGAGGGCGCGACGGTCGACGCGGAGTGCCTGGAGGCGGTGCGGGACACGGCAGCGCTGCTCGCCGACCTCGGGCACCAGGTGGACCAGGCGCCGGTGCCTTTCCCGGCGCAGAGGTGGGCGTCGTTCGAGGCGATCTGGTCGGTCCTCGCCGCGGCCATCCCGGTGCCGCCGGGAACCGAGCACCTGCTGGTGCCGTTGACGCGTTGGTTGCGGGACGTTGGGAGCCGGGTCTCAGGCGTCGCGTACGCGCAGTCGATCGCCACCATGCAGACGACGACCCGGGACGCGGCACGGGCCTGGGCCGGCTATGACGTGATCCTCTCGCCCACCCTCGCCCGGCTGCCCGCGCGAGTCGGGGAGTTGCGCGACGACGCCGACCCGGCCGCCGACTTCCTCGCGCAGAGCGCGTACACCCCGTGGACCAGCGTCTGGAACCTGACCGGCCGTCCCGCGATGAGCCTGCCGCTGCACCGGGCCGAACTGGCCGGCGCGATCCTGCCCGTGGGTGTCATGGTCGGTGGCCGGCACGGTGACGAGCAGACGCTGCTGGCGTTGGCGGCTCAGCTGGAGGCGGCGCGTCCGTGGCGCGCTGCCCGTCCCCCGCTGGTGGACTGACCGACATGGTCCGACCGAGCGCCGTGGAACAGGAGAGCGGTGACCGGGGTTGGTGCAGAGGATCCAGGAGGCGCCCGTCATGTCCGAGTCCGGCCGCGACCCGAGCTTCGGCTACTTCCTCATCCCGAACGCCGCCGATCCTGTGCTCGAGACCGCCCGAGAGGTGGAGCGGCTCGGCCTCGACTACGTGGGTGTGCAGGACCACCCGTACCAGCGCCGCTTCGTCGACACGTTCTCCCTGATGGCTGCCATCCTCGCCACGACGACGACCCTGCGGGCCTTCCCGGACGTGGCGAACCTCCCACTGCGGCCGCCCGCCGTGTTGGCGAAGACGGCGGCGACCCTCGACGTGCTGTCCGGTGGCCGCTTCGAGCTCGGCCTCGGGGCGGGCGGCTTCTGGGATGCGATCGAGGGTTACGGCGGCAGCCGGCGGACCCCCGGCGAGTCGCTCGACCAGCTCGCCGAGGGCGTCGAGGTGATCCGTCGGATCTGGAGCGGCGAACGGAGCCTGCGGTACGAGGGCGACTACTACCACCTGCGGGGGGTTCATTCGGGGCCGGTGCCGGTCCACGACATCGGGATCTGGGTGGGTGCCTACGGCCCCCGGGCGTTGAATCTGACCGGCCGGCTCGCCGACGGCTGGGTGCCCTCCATCCGTCCCGACGCGCTCGCCCGGTTGGCGGAGATGAACGCGCGGGTCGACGAGGGTGCGGCCGAGGCCGGACGTGACCCGGGCGAGGTTCGCCGGGTCTTCAACGTGAACGGATCGATCACCGACGGCCGGTCCGAGGGATACCTGAACGGCCCGGTCGGACAGTGGGCGGACGAGCTGGGCTCGCTCGTGGTCGACCACCGGGCGCAGACCATCGTGTTCTGGGGCGCGGGTGGCGAGGGTCACGAGCAGTTGCGCCGGTTCGCCGAGGAGGTCGTCCCGGCCACGCGCGCGCGCCTGGCCGGCTGAGAGGTCGCCGCCGGAGGGCTGACCCCGAGCCGCCCGGTCAGGGGTGTCCGGTCGTCGCTGCCTCGTGGTCGCACGCCTGGGCGCGCAGCGCGCGGTCGATATCGGCGAGGCCTTCGACGACGAGCCGACGGGGTGCGGGCGGCGCATCCGTGTGGTCGAGCCATGCCCGGACCATGTCGGCGGTTGTGCGGTCGGCCAGGATGCGCGGGAACAGCCGCGCGACGATCGCCCTGGCTGTGTCGCTCGTCCGCTCCGACCAGACCCTGGGAACGGCGTCGAGATACCTGCCGACGTAGGGCCGGACCAGCTCGTGCTGCTCGGGTTGGGCGAAGCCGTCCACCGTGGCGAACAGCAGCGCGTTGGGAAGCTCGTCGGACTCGACCGACTGGGCCCAGGCCTCCTCCTTCGCCTGCTCGGTCGGCCGGGCAGCGCGGGCGTACGCGGCGTGCCGTCGCCCGGTGGCGGTGTGGTCGCGGGCGAGCTCCGATTCGATCGCGTCCGCGCCGACCGCACCGAGGATCACCAGCCGGTGCACCAGACTCCATCGGAGGTCGGTGTCGACGTCGAGGCCGGGCAGCAGAGTGCCGCCGTCGGTCGTCTCGAGCAGCGCTCGCAGGTCGTCGACGTGCTCGGGGCTCGCGGCGACCGCAGCCCAGGCACGGGTGAACGCCAACTGGGCGTCGCTGCCGGGTTCGGCGGTGCCCGCCATCCGGCGTAGTGCGCTGGCCCAACGGGCCAGCAGCATCAGCCGGTCCGGCGGGTCGGCGTACTGGTGGATGGCCGTCCTGGCGGCGGCGAGAACGGTCTGGACCACGGAGACGTCGGACTCGCGTTCGACCCCGGCGAGGACCAGTTCGACATAGTCACGCGCCGGCAGTTCGGCGTCGCGGAGCATGTCGGTGGCTGCCGTCCAGCACAGTGCCCGCGCCAGGGACGAGCTGATCCGGCCGATGCCGCGGACCACGGTCTGCCGCGAGCGTTCGTCGAGCCTGACCTTGGTGAACGTGAGGTCGTCGTCGTTGAGCAGCAGGAGATCCGGCTGCTGCTCACCCACGAGCTCGGGCACGTCGGTGCGCTCGCCACGGACGTCGACCTCGACCCGGCGGCGGCGGACGATGCCGTTCTGGGCGTGGTCGTAGAGTCCGACCGCAATCCGGTGCTCCCGAAGTGTGGGATGGTCATCGGCGGCGCTCTGCAGGATCGTCACCGACGCGTACGCTCCGTCGCCGTCGAGTTCGACGACCGGCCGGAGGGTGTTGACCCCTGCGGTCTGCAGCCACTGCTCGCCCCAGGCCGACAGGTCACGGCCGCTGGACTTCTCCAGGTGGGCGAACAGGTCGGAGAGCTCGGTGTTGCCCCACGCGTGCTCGGCGAAGTAGGCACGGACACCCGCCAGGAACTCCTCGCGCCCGACCCAGGCCACGAGCTGCTTGAGGACGCTGGCTCCCTTGGCGTAGGTGATGCCGTCGAAGTTGACCTGGACGTCGTCGAGATCGCGGATGTCGGCCGAGATCGGGTGGGTGGAGGGAAGCTGGTCCTGGCGCAGTGCCCACAGCTTCTCGGACACGGCGAAGGTGGTCCATGCCTCGGTCCAGCGGGTCGCCTCGGACTGGGAGAGCACGCCGGCCCAGGTGGCGAACGATTCGTTGAGCCACAGGTCGTCCCACCAGCGCATGGTGACCAGGTTTCCGAACCACATGTGCGCCATCTCGTGCAGGATCGTCTCCGCCCGGCGCTCGTGGGCGGCGTCGGTGACCCGGCTACGGAAGATGTAGTCCTCGTGGTGCGTGACGCACCCCACGTTCTCCATGGCGCCGGAGTTGAACTCCGGGACGAACAGCTGGTCGAACTTCGCGAACGGATAGCCGAGCCCGAAGACGTCCTCGAAGAAACCGAAGCCGCGGCGGGTGACGTCGAACAGGTCCTCGGCGTCGAGATGCTCGGCCAGCGAGGCGCGGCAGAACAGGCCCAGGGGGACCGTGGCCTCCTTCCCCGCGTACTCGTCGCGCACGACGTGGTAGGGACCGGCGACCAAAGCGGTGACGTAGGTGGAGATGCGCGGTGTCGCGTCGAAGTCCCAACGCTTGACGTCCGGCCGGCCGTCCACGTCGTCGGGCTCGGGGGTCGGCGAGTTCGAGACCACCTGCCAGTGCGCCGGCGCGGTCACGGTGAACGCGAACGTCGCCTTGAGATCGGGTTGCTCGAAGCAGGCGAAGACGCGCCGGGCGTCGGCGACCTCGAACTGGCTGTAGAGGTAGACCTCGCCGTCGACCGGGTCGACGAACCGGTGCAGCCCTTCGCCGGTGTTCATGTAGGGCGCTTCCGCGACGACACGCACCTCGTTCTGGGCGCGCAGGCCGTCGAGTCGGATCCGGTTGCCGTCGAACAGCGCCGGGGCGTCACGTTTCCTACCGTTGAGCACGACCTCCTCGACGGCGGGTGCGATCAGGTCGAGCCAGGTGCTTGAACCCTTCTCGGCGCGGAACCGCACCGTGGTCGTGGACGCGAACGTCGTGTCACCGGTGGTGAGGTCGAGTTCGATCTCGTAGGAGTCGACCGCGACGAGGGCAGCGCGTTCGCGCGCCTCGTCGCGGGTCAGGTTGGCGCCAGGCATGCGCCCGATCCTGGCAGATCGTCGAGGGGGCGCGAAGTCCGACATCGCGCGCGATGGCTGGCAGGATGGCGCCATGCGGGTCCATCTGGGGTCTGACCACGCCGGCTTCGAGGTCAAGAACGCCGTGGCCGAGGCCCTGCGTGGCGACGGCCACGAGGTCGTCGACCACGGCGCCTTCACCTACGACGAGGCCGACGACTACCCCGTGTACTGTCTTCGCGCCGCAGAGGCTGTGGCGCGCGACCAGACCAGCCTGGGTGTCGTGCTCGGTGGGTCGGGCAACGGCGAACAGATCGCCGCGAACAAGGTGCGAGGCGTGCGGGCAGCGCTGGCCTGGAGCCCCGACACCGCTCGGTTGTCCCGCGAGCACAACGACGCGCAGGTCCTGGCCCTCGGCGCTCGCGAGCATCCGGTCGACGAGGTCGTCGAGTTCGTGCGGGTGTTCCTGGCGACGGCGTTCTCGGGCGACGAGCGGCATGCGCGCCGGATCAGGATGCTCACCCGCTACGAGCAGACCGGGGAGCTTCCTCTGCTCTCGGGCGATCCTTCCTCATGACCTCGGCGACGATCTCGTCGTCGGGCCGGGAGACGTCGCGTGCCCGCATGGCACCGGAGACACCGACCTGTGACCGTCGGTCGACGTGGTCCATGCGGCGATCGGGCACCTTCCCACGTCCGGCCATGCACCGACAGTACGTGATGTCTATGGTGCAGAGTGCCGCGACCGCTACTGTCGCGCCGTGACTGCGAGCTCCGACCGGATCGTCAGACGGGGACTCGCGCGTCGTGGCGTGGCCGCCCGGCTGGGCCGTTGGCTCGATCGCGAGCCGGTGGTGGTCTTCTCGCTCCTGCTGATGATCGTCGTGGCCTACGTCGTCCGGATGACGCTTTCCGAAACCATCCCGCTCAGCCTGTACGTCCTTCCCATCCTGCTCGGCGGTGTCGCCCTGTCGGTTCCGTCGCTGCTGCTGGTGGTGGTCGTGACCGGGGTCGCCCTGGTGGGGGAGGGCGTCTCCAACGGTGTCAACGAGCTCTACGCCGGCGTGGTGTTCGTCGTCGCGATCACGGCTGTGGTCGCCTTCGGGTCGGCCCGGTCACGTGCCCGCCTCGGCGTCCAGGGGACCGTCGGTGAGTCGATGTTGGTCGACCTGCGCGATCGGCTGCGCGCGCAGGGCGAGATGCCCGAGCTGCCGCGCGGCTGGGAGGCCGAGGTGGTCCATCGCTCAGCGGGGCGGTCGACCTTCTCCGGCGACTTTCTCGTCGCCTCCCGGTCGCCCGACGGCCTTGTCCTCGAGGTCGCTCTCGTCGATGTCTCGGGCAAGGGCCTCCATGCGGGCACCAGGGCGCTGCTGCTGTCGGGAGCGTTCGGTGGCCTGATCGGATCGCTTCCGCCGGCGGAGTTCCTGCCTGCGGCGAACGCCTACCTGCTGCGACAGGAGTGGGCTGAGGGCTTCGCGACCGCGGTCTACCTCGTCGTCGACCTCGGCACCGGCAAGTATCAGGTCAGGTCCGCGGGCCACCCGCCCGCGGTGCAATTCCACGCCGGTTCGGGTCAGTGGCGGATACTGGAGGCAGCCGGTGGGCTGCTCGGCGTGTTCGAGAAGGACGACTACGTGCCTGCTGAGGGTGCTCTCCGCTCGGGCGACGCGCTGCTGCTGTTCACCGACGGCATGGTCGAATCACGCCGACGCGACCTGACCGATGGCATCGACAAGCTCCAGGGCGAGGCCGAGAGGCTGGTGGCGAGGGGCTTCCGGAATGGCGCCCGGCGCCTGATCGACGCTGTCGCGTCCTCCGATGCCGACGACCGGGCCCTGATCCTCCTCTGGCGCACCTGACGCGCACCCGTTGCCTCCGTTCCGGCCGGCGTTGGACTGCATTCGGGGCGGTCGGACTTGTCGGGCTCAGAACGGTGGCGTGTCCAGCTCGGGTGGCGGCTCGCCTGGTTCCGGTTCCGGGCCCACGATGACGGGTCCGACCGGTTCGGGCTCGACCTGATAGGTGTGGCCGGTGGGTGCCCGCCAGTGGAAGTGTCCCGGTTCTGGTCGGCCGAGTTGCCACCGACTGTCCCCGGGGCGACAGGTTCGAATTGAACTGTCGCCTTGTCCGCCGCCAGCCAATCGGGCGCGGATGTTCCTCTGCGCACCGACGCCCGCAAAGGCCGGCTGTGAAGCTGGTGGTGCCCGGACCGCCTCGCGAGGCGGTCCGGGCACCGGATGACCCCTCTCAGTCGGTCAGGTGATCCAGGGCCCGGTCCATCCACGCTGCCCGGGTGGCGGCGTCGGTGATGCCCTCGAAGCCGAAGCCGGTCAACAGCGAGCCCGGGGTCGCCACCACGGCAGCCTCCGGGAACCCTGCAGCTGTGGTCCGGATGAAGTTGTTCGGGTTCGGCGCACTGCCCTCGGGCGGCCCGGTGATCTCCCAGCCGCCGAGGTCGGCCTCGAACGAGGTCGTGCCCTGGCCGGTCGAGACCTCGATGTCGTCGACGAAGACACCCAGCCCCTGAACGGCCCAGTCGCTCGCGTAGGCGATGGACACCTCGGCCTGGCCGCCGGCGTAGGCCGACAGGTCTACCGACCACTGCTGCCAGCCACCGGAGTTGCCCGAGGCTGCCCACCAGTCGCCCGTGGTGCCGCTGGGCGTACAGGTGGATGCGTCGACGACCGTCTGGTAATGGTCGAGATGCGGATGCAGTTCCCGCCACCCGGCAGGACAGCTCTGCCCGGTGCTCTGAGTGGTGTTCCCGTTGAGATCTTGCAGGGTCGTCCAGTCGTCGCCACCGGCCGTGCGCGCCTCGACGAACAGGTGATCCCACTCGGCCTCGGTGTCGTAGGACGTCCAGAAGGACATCGTGGCGCCACCCGCCGGGACGTCGATCGTCTGGGTCAGGCGCTTGTACGAGACGTCGGCGATCTGCGAGTAGACGTAGAAGTCGCCGGTGTGCGGCTCGAACGGGCCGCCCTCGCGGTCCCACCTGGCCGCGACCCAGCTCTCGAACTGCGGGAAATCGGCCGGGTCGAGGATGCCGCTGGTGGTGATGAACGAGTTGCTGTGGGCCTGGTTCTCAGCACTGTCTGCTCCGTTGAAGCCCCAGTCCAGCCCGGTGAACGGATCGTCGACGCCGAGGACGTCCAGGATGCTCCCGTCCTCTGCGGTACCGGCGCTGTCAATGGTGAGGTAGGCACCGAGCCAGTACTGCATGACGTCGTTGGTGAAGTCGCCCGAACCGACGAGCAGCCGGCAGCGCGCGCCGACGGTGGGGTCGGCCGTGCATTGACCGTTCTCGGCCGTGGGATCGTACTGCTGCAGGCCGACGTTCTGGGTGTACTGGCTGCTGGCCCACGATCCGGTGTAGAGGACGCGGCCTCCCTCGTTGAGGAAGTCGCGAACCTCGAAGATCTCGTCCATCGCCAGCCTGGAGGCGTTACCGGCCCCCCAGCCCAGTTCACGGGTGACGATGTCGTCGCCGGTGTACCAGATGACGGCGTCGTAGTGCGACAGCACCCCCAGTGAGTCCGGAGCGATGCGGCCACGTGCGTCGACGTCGTAGACGTCAGCGGTAGTGCCGTTCGCGGCCAGCGCGTCCTGGTAGAAGCTGAGGTAGTTGGGGCCGCCGGCCTGCACCGGTGAGGCGCCCGTGTAGTCCTCCGCGGACATGATCAGGACATCGTTGCCGCTCTCTACCACGGCGTCGTAGGTGAACGACTCGCTGGTCTCCCCGCCACCTTCGAACCAAACCTCGACGCTGTCGCCGGGATCGGTGCCCGTGACAAATCCGCTCATGATCCGGTAGTGGAACCCGGTCTGCCCGCCGTAGCGGTTGCCGCCCTTCCACTCCTCCGTAGGCGCGCTGATCGCCGGCCCTCCGTTGATGCTGTACATCAGCGTCACCTCGCCGAGGCTGCGCCGGGCGAGGACGCGGACCTCCTGCGGGTCGCCGTAGGAGTAGTCGAAGGTGAAGTTCGCCAGCGGCAGGCCCGTCTTGTAGGTGTCGTCGCTCTCGAGGTAGAAGGGCTTGGTCTCCAGTCCGAGGTGCGAGACGGGGTCCGCGGGGTTCGCTGCCGACCTCGCGACGTCGAGCGAGAAGGGCAGGGTCTTCTCGAACTCCGCCTGCACCTGCGCCTCGTCGTCCGGGAACACGAAGCCGCCGCCCGCCGGCTCGCCCTCACCGAGCTCCGGCGTCCAGGCCAGCGCGCCGCGCTGGGAGTGCGCGAAGTCAGTGGTCTCCCCGTTGGTCACGTACAGCACGTCGGAGGACAGGCCGGGCTCCCAACCGGGGATGGTCGGGTTGTCCCGGTTGCCGGACAGCGCGAAGTAGATCGGGTCGTCGGCCGACGGCGTGCCGATCTGCCAGCCCTCCGGGTAGAGCAGCCACTCGCCGAAGGAGTGGAAGTTGACCTGGAACGCGAAGGGCACCCGGTCGAAGAGCGAGATGAGCGCCTGCGTCTCCGGCTCGGAGGCAGGCGCGGGCCCGCGGTAGGTCTCGCTGGAGATCTGCGACGAGGACCCCTCCTCGTCGTACTTCCAGTGCTCCGGGAAGTTCCGGTTCGGGTCGACGCCGTCGGCCCTGGTGATCTGACCGTCGCCGTCGTTGTCACGGAGGTTCTTCCGCCACAGGCGCTCCTCGTCGAAGGTGTACTGGTAGCCGTCCGGGTTGGCGACGAGCACGAACCACAGCTCACGATTCCGGAGCAGATCCCGGATCTCCGGGTCGTCGGCCCGCCAGCCGTCGATGAAGTGGTGGAGCAGGCGGCGGTTGACCTCGACCGAGATCCACTCCCGCGCGTGTTGCATGGAGCTGTAGAGCACCGCGGGCCGGCTCCCGTCGCGGATGCCCCGCGCCCCCTGGGTGAGCTTGAGCGCGATGATCTCGCGACCCTGGTGCGACGTTCCGAGCACTACCAGCTTGGCCAGTTGGGGATTGCGCCGGGCGACGTCGTAGAGCTCGTCGCGGATGCCGCCTCGCTCGTCGAAGGACCGCCAGACCTCGAAGCCGGACGACGCCTGCTCGGCGGCCAGCTGCCGAGCGGACTTGCCGTCCTTGTTGCGTTTGACTTTGACGTCGACACCGCGGTCCCGGAGCCCTCTGGCCTCATCGGCGGTGAGCACGACGTCGAGGCTGAGGCCGGCTTCGGTGACCCGGCTGGCCGCGACGTCGAGACCGGTGGCGGTCAGCTCGGCGGCTTCGCCCGCGCTCACATCCAGCGTGTACATCTCGAGTGCGGAGTCATCCTGCGCCGTGGCGCCGGTGCTGCCCAGCAGAGAGAAGGCCAGACCGAGTGCAGCGGCGGGGACGATGAGCCGACGAAGGCGGAAACGACGAGCGGTCATGGTGGACTCCTTCGGTCCGTTCCCGGCAACCGAGGCTGACGACGAACGCGCGTGCACGCCGAGGTTCGTCGGAGGCAGCCTGCGATCCTGCGCTGGAACCTACAGGCGCCGTGCGTCGGTGCCAAGAGTCAGCTGAGCCGCGCGATCGCATCGCTGAACACCCGGCCAGCCCCGATGTGTGATGGTTGTCGAGACGTGGGCCTGGCGAAGTCTGGTCAGGACAGCGACCCTGGTCACGTGCGTTGTGGCTCGTCGCAGATCTGAGGACGCAACGACGAGCATGGGGAGGGGCGACATGGAGGCGCTGGACACGTCGGTGAGCCCACCGGCACGTGTGGCCGAGATGGACGAGGGCATCTCGATCGACGAGCTCCGACTTGCGGCCCGCAACCACGGCATGCCGCTCGAGGCGTTGCGTTACGACGTGACGCCGGTCGGGCTGCACTACGTCCTGACGCACTACGACATTCCGTACGTCGACGTCGAGACCTGGCACCTCGAAATCGGTGGCGAAGTCGAGCGCCCGTTGACGCTCGGGCTCGACGACGTCCGGTCACGCGAGAGAGTGACGAGGCGGGTCACGCTCGAGTGTGCCGGCAACGGTCGGGCCACGCTCACGCCGCGTCCGGTGAGCCAGCCCTGGGTGGACGAGGCCGTCGGCACCGCCGAGTGGACCGGCACGCCGCTTGCCCCTCTCCTGCGCGAGGCCGGTCTCCATCCGAGCGCCGTCGACGTCGCCTTCACCGGAGCCGACCACGGCGTCGAGCGTGGTGTCGAGCAGACCTATCAGCGCGGCCTGCCCCTGGCCGAGGCGATGCGCGACGACGTGCTCCTCGTCTACGGCATGAACGGTCAGCCGTTGCCGCCCCAGCACGGTGCACCGCTGCGACTGCTGGTGCCGGGTTGGTACGGGATGGCGCAGGTGAAGTGGCTCGCCGACGTCCGGGTTCTCGATGCGCCGTTCGACGGCTACCAGAACAGCACCGCGTACCGGCTCAAGCAGGACCCCGATGAGCCGGGCGAGCCGGTGACGCGGATCCGACCCAAGGCGTTGCTCCAGCCGCCGGGCTTCCCGGACTTCCAGACCCGCACGCGCATCGTCGAGCGCGGCACTCACCTGCTGACCGGTCGTGCCTGGTCGGGGTGGGGCCAGGCCACCCGCGTCGACGTCAGCGTCGACGGCGGCCGGACCTGGCACGAGGCTCGGCTCGGCCCTCCCCCCGATCAGTTCGAATGGCGTTCGTGGCAGTGGAGCTGGGATGCCCATATGCAGGGGCAGGTCGACCTGTGCGTCCGCGCGAGCGACGCCGAGGGCAACGTCCAGCCGGTCGAACAGATGTGGAACAGGCAGGGCGTGGCCAACAACCATGTGCAGCGGGTGACCGTGGTGGTCCGATAGGGGAGTTTGCGCTCGATCGGGCCCCCTGCACCGTCGCCGACACCATCGGACAGCACCCGGTCGCCGACCGACGCGGGGCTGCGGCAGGCTCGCCGCTGTGAGAGCCGGTCCGGGCGAGGTGTTCACGGTGGCGTTGCGCCTCGGCATGACGTCGTTCGGCGGACCCGTCGCACACCTGGGATACTTCCGCGCCGAGTACGTGGAGCGCCGCCGCTGGCTGAGTGACGCCGCGTTCGCGGAACTTGTCGCCATCGGCCAGTTCCTGCCCGGACCCGCGTCCTCGCAGGTCGGTATGGCGGTCGGCTACACACGCGCCGGGCTGGGTGGGGCCATTGCGGGATGGGCCGGATTCACGTTGCCCTCGGCCGTGGCCATGTCCGCATTCGGCGCGCTGGCGGCAACCGGCAGCGTGGGGGACGAGGTGTGGCTTCGCGCCCTGAAGCTCGTCGCCGTCGCGGTCGTCCTCGACGCCGTCATCGGCATGGCCCGGCGTCTGGCGACGACGCCCACGACGGCGGCCATGGCCGTCCTCACCGGCGTGGTGCTGCTGCTTCTGCCCACGTCCGGCCTGGTTCAGGTCGGCTGCCTGGCTGCTGCGGGGCTGCTCGGGTTGCTCCTGTTCCGCTCGGAGCCGCTCTCGGACAGCGAGCCCCTGCCGTTGCACGTGGAAAGGCGGACCGGAGCGGTGGCGCTGGCGGCCTTCGCCGCACTGCTGCTGGTTCTCCCTCTGCTGTCGGGGTTCGGGACCCTCCTCGAGCTCGCCGACGCCATGTACCGGGCTGGGGCTCTGGTCTTCGGCGGTGGGCACGTGGTTCTCCCTCTGATGCAGGCCGAGACCGTGCCCGACCTGGTCAGCGAGGACGCCTTCCTTGCGGGCTACGGCGCGGCTCAGGCCCTTCCCGGCCCGCTGTTCACCTTCGCCACCTATCTCGGCCAGGTCGCCGCCGGTTTCCCCGGAGCGCTCGTCTCCACCATTTCGGTGTTCCTGCCCGGGTTCCTGATCCTGCTCGGTGTGCTTCCGTTCTGGCAGCAGGTGCGCTCCGACCCGCGGGTTCAGGCGGGACTGGTCGGGGTGAACGCGGCCGTCGTCGGCCTGTTGGGCGCCGCGCTGATCGATCCGATTGCGACCAGCGCGGTCACATCAGGCGTAGACGTCGTGTTCGCTGCCGCACTGTTCGTCGCCCTCCACCTTGTCAAGGCACCGCCCTGGCTGATCGTGCTCGCCGCGGTTCTGGCCAGCCCGCTGCTCGGCCTCTGACACGACCGAACGTCACCTGCCCACCGTCGCCGGGCACCGGTCTCGACGACGTCCCCCGCGAGTGTGAACGTACCCGTGAGCCAGGGGGAGGCAGGCCGACCGCATCGCCTCCGGGGCAACGCGGCGCCGGCGTCCTGGCCTACCGGCTCAGGCGCGTGTGTCGGTCAGTCGATGTTGTTCGACGAGGTGCCGCGCCATGGTTTTGGCGCGTGGGGCGGCGTCGGTGTCGCCCTCGATCGCGGCGATGATGGACCCCTTCATGAGGATGTGCCAGGAGAGGGCGAACTCGTGTGGTTCACGGAGGCCGGCTTCCTCGGCCATGCCGGCCACGAGCGCGTTGATGTTCTCCAGGTGCTGGATACTCGCCTGTCCGAGCGGATGCAACCGACCCATCTCCAGGAGCACGCTGATGAACGCGGGGCCGTCGAAGTCGTCGCGACGGAACCACTCGCCGAACACGTCGAAGATCGCGAGCAGTTGCTCCTCGGGGGTCTTGCCGCGGGCCCTGGCCTCGGTCTCGACCATCTCGAAGGTCCAGCGTTCCTCGCGCAGGTCGAGGAAGGCCAGGACGAGGTGATTCTTGGTCGGGAAGTGGTTGTAGAGGGTGGCCTTCGCCACCCCCGAGCGAGCGATGATCTCGTCCACGCCGACGTCGCGTACGCCCCGCTGGGAGAACAGCTCGTACGCCGTTTCCAGGATGCGTTGACGAGCGGTCAGTCCCTCACGAGAGCTCATATGCGCGCAGCATACCTGCGCTAGACAGACAAGTCACCCCAAAGATTGGGTAGACTAGTCAGGTCAATTACTGGACAGACTAGTCTGCCTATGTTAGAAACATGGCCTTACCAATTCTCAGACGCCGAAGGGGGAGCAGTGATGCGCAACGGTCGCTCGGTACTGCCTTCGACTCTTCCCGTCCCGGACTCCGCCGTGCTCGGCTCGTGCTGGCTGCGGTCACAACAGCTCGGCGGGTGCGTGATCGTCCGCCTGGGCGGCGAGATCGACCTGTCCAACTCAGCGGCGCTGCGGAGACACCTGTCCACCTTGGCCGATGTCGCGCACGTCGTCGTCGACCTGTCCCGCGTGGGATTCCTCGACTCGACGGCTCTCGGTGCGCTGATCGCCGCTCGTCAGCGCGCGGATGCACGCGGCACGACTATCCATCTTGCGGGTGCGTGCGGGATCGCCCTGAGGGTTCTCCAGATCACCGGCCTGGATGTTCACCTGGATCACTACGACAACGTCGCGGACGGGGTGGGGGCCGCCCTGGCCACTCGTTACGGCACTTCCGGAAGGAAGGCGCCCGGTCGGCGGCGCACGGTTCGAACGAGAACCGAGATGGATGACCCGCCGCACGTGGGGCACACGCGGCCGCTGGCGGACGACGGAACTGGCACGGTCGAACCGGTCGAGGGGGCAGCGGGATGAGGGACGACCTCGAGCTGCGCGTGGAGGCCGTCGGGGGTTGCCTCGTCGGTCGGCTGAGCGGTGCGACGGATCTGTCGAACGCCGCGCGACTGGAGGCGCAGGTCCGGAACATCGTCGAGCTGGGCGAGCGCAACCTCGTCGTGGACCTGTCCGGAACCAGGTTCCTGGACTCGGCCGCTCTGGCGGCACTCGTGTCGGCTCACCACCGTGCCCAGGTGCTGGGCGGAAGCGTCCGGCTGGCCGGCGCGAAGGGTCCGGTCCGCAAGATCCTGGAGGTCACACGTCTCGATGTGATCCTGGACTATCACGATGACCTTCCCGCTGCGATCGCCGCAGCTCTGTCCGTGGACGGTGACCGCGTCAGCGAGTCAGCGTGAGGGGCTCCGGCCCGTCCTTTGGCCAGCGATGGAGCGGGTGACGGGAATCGAACCCGCATGACCAGCTTGGAAGGCTGGGGCTCTGCCATTGAGCTACACCCGCGAAACCTGGACAGCGCCCGGCGGAGCGCGTCCGGTTCCTGAGGAATCGTAGCCGCTCCGCGTCGCGCCGCCCGTTCGCAGGCGGGCGATGGTCGGCCGGGCCCGGACCACCGGCGTACCCTGGACCGCGTACGAATCTCCGCGCGTCCGGAGCCGGGAGCGGGGATGTTGCGGGGTATGGCGCAGCTTGGTAGCGCGTCCGCTTTGGGAGCGGAAGGCCCCCGGTTCAAGTCCGGGTACCCCGACCACACGAGGCCGCCCTGCGCGGCCGTCGGACCCGGCACGGCCCAGTACGATGGTGGCCAGTTGCGACATCTGCCGGCGCCCGCGCCGCCAGCCCGTCGTGCGCCGCAGCAGCGGTCGCCGATCACACGTCCAGGAGAACTCCCCAGTGAAGAGCGTCGTCGAGACCCTCAACCCGACGCGGGTCCGGCTCGCGGTCGAGGTCCCGTTCGCAGAGCTCGAGTCCAGCATCACCTCCGCGTACAAGAGGATCGCGGCCCAGGTCACCGTTCCCGGGTTCCGTAAGGGCAAGGTGCCGCCGTTGGTCATCGATCAGCGGGTCGGGCGCCAGGTGGTGCTCGACGAGGCGGTCAACGAGGCGTTGCCCAGGCTCTACGGCCGGGCCGTCGAGGAGAACGAGCTGAATCCGCTGGGCCGGCCCGAGGTCGACGTCACCGACTTCGCCGACGGCCAGGACCTCACGTTCACCGTCGAGGTCGACGTCCGGCCCCCGGTCACGCTGCCCCCGTGGGAGGGCTTGCGCGTCGAGGTCGACGACGTCGAGGTCAGCGACGACGACGTCGAGTCCGAGATGACCGCGCTGCGATCGCGGTTCGGCACGCTGGTCGGCGTCGACCGGGCTGCGGGCGGCGGCGACTTCGTGATGGTCGACCTCGATGCGACCAAGGACGGCGAGCCGGTCGACGGTGGCCAGGCGACCGGCGTGTCCTACCAGATCGGCAGCGGTCAGCTCGTGGACGGTATCGACGACGCCGTCACCGGACTGTCCGCGGGTGAGTCCGCGACCTTCCGGACGACCCTGCTCGGCACCAACGCAGGCGACGAGGTCGACTGCACGGTCACGGTCACCGCGGTGAAGGAGCAAGAGCTTCCCGACCTCGACGACGACTTCGCCCAGATGGCCAGCGAGTTCGACACGCTCGACGAACTGCGTGCCGACCTGCGCGAACGCGCGGAGCGGAGGAAGCGGCTCACGCAGGCCGTCACGGCCCGCGACAAGACCCTGGACAAGCTCCTCGAGGATGCCGGCGAGATCCCGCTCCCCGAGGGCCTCATCGCCGCACAGGTCGAGGAGCACTTCACCGACGGGCACGGCGACGACGACCACCGCGCCGAGTTCGAGAGCGACCTGCGCCGCACCCTGACCTCCCAGTTCGTGCTCGACGAACTGGTCAAGGAGGAGGAACTGCAGGTCTCGCAGGAGGAGCTGACCGGGTACATCATCCAGCGGGCGGCCCAGTCGGGGATCGACCCGAACCAGCTCGCCCAGCAGTACGTCCAGAGCGGCAACCTGCCGGCGCTGATGGCCGAGGTGGCACGCGGCAAGGCGCTCGCGCTGGTGGTCGAGAAGGCCGAGGTGGTCGACACCTCGGGCCGGCCGGTCGACCTCGATCGGCTCCGTGAGGACGGCACCCTCGGTGCGCCGGGAACCGACGAGGTCCTCCCGAGCGGTATCGAGTTCGCCGAACTCGACGAGTCCGCGGAGAGCGTCGAGGACATCGAGCCGGCCGACGAGGAGGACGACGAGACCGCCAGGAGTTGAGCG
>Ga0256866_1000034_pt1 | contig 20870 bp, 22 predicted proteins | sample RVTome_16_FD_187338 | JGI IMG/M metagenome (GOLD analysis project Ga0256866, IMG submission 187338) | Soil microbial communities from uranium-contaminated site in the Upper Colorado River Basin, Wyoming, United States - RVT152D67 HiSeq ...
GCGACGACACACCCTCCACACGCTGACGACACGTGCGGAGCATCAGACCAAGAGACATGCCACACCAAGGAATACCGGAGGCAATCACTGTGTCCGAGCGAGATGACAGCCGTGACACCGGCCAGGCGCCCACCCCGGATCCGGCTCTGCGACGCCTTGACTTCCTCGTGGGCACCTGGCATATCGAAGGGGAGACCTCGCCCGACTTCGCCGGGCCGCAGATGAGGTCGATCAGCACGGAGACGTTCGAGTGGCTGGACGGCGGGTTCTTCCTGGAGCACCGCTGGGATGGCGTGTTCGGTGAGCCGAGTGAGGATCCCGGTCGGGAACTGCCGGGCGGTGCGGTTCAAAAGGGGGTCATGTACTACGGGTTCGACGGCTCGACAGGCTGCTATCGCACCCATTTCTTCGACGGCAACGGCCCCTTCCACGAGGGAAGCATGTACGAGGGAGAGGTCGCGGACGGCAATCTGAGGTTCACCGGCCCGGCCAGGTTCACACTCGTCGAGAACCCTGACGGTACCGTCACCAACGACTGGGAGCTTCGCGACGACACCGGTCAGTGGCGGCCGTGGCGGCACACGACGATGACCCGGGTCGCCTGACCGACGTCGACGACACGAGAGGACGACGTGCTGATGAAGTGGACGCTCGAGGTCGTGTGTGTGCCTGTGTCGGACGTCGACCGCGCCAAGGCCTTCTACGCCGAGCAGCTCGGCTTCGACATCGACCACGACACCGTCCAGAGTGAAGACGTCCGCGTCGTCCAGTTGACTCCGCCCGGGTCGGGCTGCTCGATCGTCGTCGGCAAGGGAGCCGTTCCGGACATGGCGCCGGGCTCGCTCCAGGGCCTGCAGTTGGTCGTACCCGACATCAGGGCCGCCCACGCGGAGCTCGTCGAGCGTGGTGCCGACGTCACCGACATCCAGGTCTACGGCCCGGACGGCCTGCGCCCGAGCCGTGACGGGGAAACGCTCGACAACGTCGGCTTCGTCTTCTTCAGCGACCCCGATGGAAACGGTTGGGCGGTACAGCAGATCAGTGCACGTGCGGGCTGACGTCGGCGGGCTCCACGAGCCTCCCGATGTCGCATGGTGTCAGAGGCCCGACGCACGCGCCGGAATCGACCACCAGGCGTTCTGTTACGACCACGCTGACCGCGTCGCGTCCCCCCAGGTGCGGGCAGCTCACGACAGGAGTATGTGAATGAGAGGTCAAGTGCCAGCCACCGGATTCGACGGCCGACTACTCCGGCCGGGAGACGACGACTACGACGACGCACGAACCGTGTGGAACGCGATGGTCGACCGGCGGCCGGCCGTGATCGCCCAGTGCAGGAGCACCGCCGACGTCGCGGCTGCCGTGCGCTTCGGCCGGGAGCGCGGGCTCGAGATCGGGGTTCGTTGCGGCGGACACAGCGTCCTGGGCGTCTGCGTTCCCGACGGCGGGCTGATGATCGACCTGTCCACCATGCACGCGGTCCGGGTCGACCCGGACGCGCGTCGAGCCTGGGTTCAGGGAGGAGCCCAGCTCGGCGCCCTGGATCGGGCCGCCCAGCGGTTCGGTCTGGCCACGACGGCCGGGAACGTCTCGTACACCGGTGTGGGCGGCCTCACGCTCGGCGGCGGAATGGGCTGGCTGGCCCGGAGGTTCGGCCTGGCCTGCGACAACGTCGAGGCGTTCGAGGTTGTGACCGCCGATGGCTCGACGGTGCGTGCCAGTGCATCGGAGAACAGCGGCCTGTTCTGGGGCCTGCGCGGTGGTGGAGGCAACTTCGGTGTCGTGACGGAGTTCGAGTTGCGGCTCCACCAGATCGGCACGGCCGCGCTGATCGCCGACTACTTCTACAGCCACGCCGAGGCACCTGCTGCCCTGCGCCGATGGCGCGACCTCATCGACGACGCGCCGGCCCAGGCGACGCTCACCGCATGGGTGGGCACGAGCGGCGAGTGGCCCTCCCTTCCCCGAGAACTGCACAACCAGCCGCTCGTGGGTGCCGGGTTCGTCTGGGTCGGCGATCCCGACGAGGGACGGCGCCTGCTCCCGACGTTCTCCGACCTCGGCCGGCCGGTGGCACAGAGCGTGGAGGAGATGACCTACCTGGAGCTCCAGAGCATCGACGACGACGGGCACCGCCACGGACTGCGACGGCGATACTGGAAGGGCCACTACCTGCCGCAGTTGCCCGATGCCGCCATCGATGCGTTCCTCAACCAGGGCATGCCGGAAGGGGACGGTGCCGAAGATCGGTCGATGCTCCCAGCTGCCTCCTTCCAGTCCTACGGAGGAGCCATCGCCTCGCTGTCCGACGACGAGTCCGCTTTCAGCCATCGCGAGACGATGGTCGAGTTCGTCGCAGCCGCCGGCTGGACCGACCCGGCCGAGGACGAACGGCGGATAGCGGCCGCCCGCCGCTTCGGCGCCGCGATCGAACCGTTTGCCAGCGGCGTCTACGTGAACGTCCTCAGCGACGAAGGCGAGGAGGGCGTGCGGCGGGCCTATCGGCCCGACAAGCTGGTGCGGCTGGCGGCGCTGAAGCACCGGTACGACCCGGAGAACGTCTTCCACCTCAACCACAACATCCGACCTGTCCCGAGCTCTGCGTCATGACACCCGCTCAGCGATGCCATGACTGTTCGTCCTGACCGCGGTGTCGTGTTCTGCTTCGCGGCCGAATCCGGACCGGGGGAGCCACCGCGGGACGAGCATCGCGATCAGCAGGATCGGGGCGCTCAGCGCCACGACCATGGTCGACACCGCGAACCACGCCGACCCGAGCGCGAGCGTTCCGAACACCGCCAGCGCGAAGACCTCGCTGAACAGGCCGGAGACCGACGTGACGGTTGCACGGGCCGGTCCGGTGATCGCATCTTGCAGGCGGGCCTCCGCCACGATCATCACGTTGGCGGCGATGCCGTAGCCGACGGCGATCACCGCGAAGCCGAGCCACCGGCCCTCCAGGGCGCCGAGCGCCATCAGGATTGCCGCGCCGGCCAGCGCCCACGCCATGGTGCGGCCGCCCATGCGCGCGGTCCGACCGGCCAGCGCGGTCCCGATCGCTGGTCCGGCCACGGTCAGGGCAACCATCAGCGGCACGGTTTCGGTCGATGCGCCGTGCTCGCGGGCGATGAGCGGGAAGTACTCGTCGAACGCCAGTAGCCCGAGCATCGAGACGATCAGGACGGCGTGGCGGACGAGGGGATGACGCATGACCTCGGACAGACCGGACTGCAGCATGACGACGTAACGGCTGACGAGGCCACCGGTGAGGTCCGGCAACTCGTCGAGATCGTCGGCCTCGACCGCGCGCGGCGCTGACGGCAGCGAGAGCGCAAGAAGGGCCTGTACCAGTGCGACGCCCACGCTGACCCAGCCGACAAGGGTGTAGCCGCCCAACGCGAACAGCGGAGTTGCCAGTGCGGTTCCGACGAGCGTGGCCACCATGGCCAGCGAGTTGGCCCAGCCCATCAGTCGTGCGTAGTGCGACGCCGCGTTGCAGGCCGCGAGCTCGTCGTACAACAGTGCCTGGAACGTCCCTGACATCAGCGCACCACTGGCACCCCAGAGCACGAACCCGGCGGCGAAGGCCACATACGACGGGACGGCGATCCACAGCGAGAAGCCGACGGCGTACAGCAGTGAGCTGAGAACCAGCAGGGCACGTCGCGAGACGGCGTCGGCCCACGCGCCGGAGGGGACCTCGAGGATGAACGCGGTGACCGACCAGATCACCAGCAGTGAGGAGATCTCCGCGGTGGACAGGCCGGTGTCGCTGAACAGCAATGCGTAGACCGCGTACAACGGGATGAGATCGCGGACGGCGAAGTAGGCAACGGCCCGCCCGCCGAAGCCTCGTGGGGGGCGAGTCATCGTCGCCACCCAGCTTCCCGGGGCTGGCGGGCGCTGACCGGGCTCGGGACGCGGTCAGCCCGGGGTCAAGGCTGAGCTGCGGAGTAGATCATGGCTCGACTGTCACAAAGCACCCACGGGCTGTCAACGGAGTTTCGGCCGTGGAGTCAGGACTTGCGGGCGACGCTGGCCCAGCCGTAGACGCTGTTGACGTCGTCCGGCGGCTCGTCCGGCCGCCAACCCGCTCGGCCGTGATCCTCGGCAACGCCCGCACCATGCAGCAGGACATCGACTTCGGCCTGCGCCAGCTCAATGACATCGCACTGCGCGCACTGTCGCCGGCGGCCAACGACGCGACCACGGCCACCGAGGTGGTCCTGCGTATCGGGTCGATCATGCGCCCCCTGGTGCAGGCCGACCTACCCGGGCAGTCGGTGCGTGACGCGCTTGGCCGCATCCTGCTCACGCCGTTCGACCTCGACCACGGCGAGTACATCGGGCACGCGTTCGACCAGCTCAGGCTCTATGCGGCGCCCCATCCTCAGGTGCTGGTGGCGATCGCGCGAACGCTGCGCATGCTCCGCGGCGCCTGCCTCCTGGTCGGCGGCCAGAAGGAGATCATCGCGGCTCTGGACCACCAACTGGCGCTCACCGTGGCGGGCTGCACCGCCGGAATGCTTCCCGAAGACCGCGCCCGGGTCGAATCCGCCGCCGCCCTGTGATCCGCGCGGGTGGCAAGCAGAACAGCGCGACTGTACGGCGCGGCGCCCAGGTCACCTCGACCTGCGGAAGCGGGCATCGTCGCGCTCAGCCCGCCGGGCACTGAAGACGCGGTCATGGCCCTGCGGCTTGCAGGATGCGGCCATCGCACCATGATTGCGGCCCCGGCTATGGTGACCACCGACCGAGGGGAGTTGACGTGATCGCGCGAATGTGGCGGGGCAAGGTTCACACTGAGCGCGCGGCGGAGTACGTCGAGTACATCACCGGCACCGGGATCAAGGAGTACAGGCAAACGCCTGGCAACCGCGGTGCGCAGATGTGGACACGAGATCTCGGCGACGGTCGCACCGAGGTGATGACGCTGAGTTGGTGGGACTCACTCGACAGCATCCGGGGCTTCGCCGGTGACGACCTCGAGGCCGCAGTGTTCTACCCCGAGGACGACGACTACCTCGTCGACCGCGACACACGGGTTGCCCATTTCGAGGTGCACAGCGACTTGTGACAGTGGCCGCCGGACGGACGTGCCAAGCAGTCCGCGACGAATGACAGGCGGTGGCGCACCCCGATTACGGCGTGGATGACCGCAGGCCGCGCTTGCACCACGACCCGGACGGCCACACTGAGACAGACTTCGCCGGGCTGGGTCTGGTGCGTAGACGAGAGCCGCACCTCCGGCGAGCAAGTCCTGCGTTGGCGCGTTGCCATGCCGCAATGAAGGGGCTCGAGACCTCCGAGAAGAGCCTCGAATGGGGCCCTGACCTGCCCTCTTGTCCCGTTGCCTTCTGGTGCGGCGAAAGGATGGCGTCAGCTGTACCGTGCGCTGTGGTGCATCTACGGCCGTCTGCGTGCCGCGCGCGATGTAGAAGTTCGTGCTCAGACCGTTGGCCCAGGCGCCGGCCATGAACCACAGGCGGCTCATCGGGCTCGCTCCGTGTCCTCTCGCCAAACGAGGCCTGGGCTGCGGCCCACCGCAGTTCGCGCGGCCCGCAGAGGGACTCCGCTCACCCGGATCCCCACGTACATCAGCCAGGAGATCGCCACCGCCAGAAACACCCGTTGCCCAAGCCCGATCATGTCGAGCCGCTGTGCCACCAGGGTGCCGGCGAAGGCAGCCAGCATCGTCCACCCGTAGAGGCGGAAGACGGACGAGCCACCCAAAGGGCAAGGGTCGCGGCGGAAGGTCGCGGGAATGGCAAACCCCGCCGCAATGAGACCCAACACCGCGATGTAGCTCGCGAGCTCATGGATCTGGCCTGACACAGTCGAATTCACCGTACCGTCGGCATGGGCGATATCGATCCGCGTCAGGCCGGTGGCCACCAGGCCGACGCTCACCGACGCTAGGCAGGCGGCAGAGGCGAGGGCCCAGCGTCCGGAACCGAGCTGGGCGACGAGCCGCCAGGCCAGGACCAGGGTCCCGGCGCCAGCGAGCACGTAGCCCAGCGTGACCAGCCACCCCAGCTGCCCGTGGGCGTATTCGCTGACGAAATGGGCGACCGGACTCAGTCCCGGCTGAATCGCGTGCATGGTGGCCAGGACGACAGCCAGGGAGGCCACTCCGGCAACCGCCAGGAGGGCCAGGCGATCGGTGCGCATCATCGTCTCGTCTCCGGACTCATCAGGCACCGGCGACCGCTGTCGCCGGGGAGACAGCCGTATCGCGGGCGGCGGCCAGCTCAACGGCAGCCGCGCCGATCAGAAAGACGAGCATCGCCGGCGCGCCTATCAGTGGATGGACGAAGGTCCACACCACGCCGCCGATGGCGATCGCGATGGCTGCATACGGCGAGGCGCCTGACCGGCGCAAGGCGACCGCGGTCCCGCCGAAGACGATCAGCGCGAAGCCCACCGCTCCGATCATCAGGACGAGGCCCAGGTACGGTGAGTCGACCATTGCTGCGGCAGCACTGGCCACCGCCTCGGCGGCTTCGGGATGGGCGTGCCCGTAGCCGGCCAGCGATCCGGTCGCCAGGCCGGCGACGCCGTCGTAGGCCGCGAAGAACGCGATCCATGGGATGATCGCCATCCGCGCCGCGTTGGCCGCACCGCCGACGATGCCCCTGAGCATGAGCAGGAGGCCGATGCCGAAGAGGGCGGCCAGCGGAATCTGAAGAATGTGGATCAGGTTCCAGATCGCGAGGTTGTCGTCGGGCATCATCGGGTGAATAGCAGCCAACGCGCCGAGCGCGACCGGCGCCCCAAAGATGGCGATTCGACGAAGCGTGATCCCAGCCATCAGTGTTGTCTCCCAACTGCGCGTAGAAACGGCTGAGGAAAACGTAGGGTCGGGAGCGGGCGCGGGCATCAGAGCACGCCCCAAAAGGCAAGTGGGGATAACCCTGATGGCGGCGAGGATGAGCGCTGCCAGCATGGCCACATGGCAACCATCCTCATCGTCGACGACCACGCCGTGTTTCGCCTCGAGGCGCGCCAGCTCCTGGAGGCGGAGGGCTTTACAGTCATCGGCGAAGCCGCCGATGGCCGAGCGGCGCTCTCCCTGGCAGCACACGAGCGGCCGGACGTCCTCCTGCTCGATGTCGGTCTCCCGGATATCGATGGGTTCGCGGTAGTCGATCGACTGGCGTCGGTCGAGCCGCCCATCTGCGTGATCCTCACGTCCAGCCGGGACGGATCGATCTATGGCAGTCGGATCAGCGAGACGGCGGCGGCCGGATTCCTGCGCAAGGACGAGCTGACCGGGGATGCGATCAGGTCGCTGATGGGCGCCGCCTGAGCGCTTCTCAGGCCTCCAGGAAGGCCAGCACGGCCAGCACCCGGCGGTGATCGTCGGGAGCCGGGAGGAGTTCGAGCTTGGAGAAGATCGAGGCGGTGTGCGCCTCGACCGTCTTGGCAGTGACGAAGAGACGGCTGGCGATGGCCTGGTTGGAGCGGCCCTCCGCCATAAGCGCCAGGACTTCGCGCTCCCGCTCGGTCAGCTCGGCCAGCGGATCCGGCCTCGCGCGCTTCGCCTCGACGAGCTGGGCCACGACCGCCGGATCGACGACGGTTCCGCCGCGCGCCACCCGTCGCACCGCGTCTGCGAAGTCCTCGAGGTCGGCGACCCGATCCTTGAGCAGGTAGCCGGTGCCCTCGGCGCCTTCGGCCAACAACCGCAGGGCGAACGCCGCCTCGGTGTGGTGGGACAGGACCAGGATCCCTATCGCCTGACCGTGCCGCTCGCGAATGGTCGCGAGAGCGCGCAGCCCCTCGTCGGTGAAGCTGGGCGGCATCCGGATGTCGATGATGGCCACATCCGGGCTGGTCGAGGCGATGAGGGCCAGCAGCTTATCGACGTTCCCGGCCTGGCCGACCACCTCGAAGCCGGCGTCGTCGAGGACGCGGGCGATCCCCTCGCGCACCAGCAGCGAATCGTCGGCGAGGAGGACGCGGGTGCTCATTCGACGCTCGTCGCCTCAAAGGGCAGCTCCGCCACGAGCCGGGTGCCGCCGCCAAGCGGACTGTGGATTTCGAGCAGACCGCCGAGCGCCGCAACCCGGTCGGCAAGGCCGCGCAGCCCGGAGCCGGTCGCCGGGTCGGCGCCACCGATGCCGTCGTCGACGATCACCATACGCAGCTTGCCGGCGTTCGCCACGGTGTTGAGCGTCACGGTGTCGGCCGCCGAGTACTTGGCCACGTTGGCGAGCGCCTCGGCCGCCAGGAAGTACGCGGCCACCGCCACCGGGTCGGGCAGGCGATCATCGAGCTCCAGGGTCACGTCGACGGGGATTGGCGACTCACGGGCCAGCGAGCGGAGCGCCGGGCCGAGGCCGGCCTCGGTCAGGATCGCCGGATGAACGCCCCGGGCCAGATCACGGAGCTCGGCGAGGGCGCTTGCCAGCTGTTCGGACGCACCACTGAGGGTTGCCTCAAGCTCGCCGGTGCCGGCCGGCAGCTGCGCCTGGGCGCGGCGTAGCGCCAGGGAAAGGGCGACCAACCGCTGCTGCGCGCCGTCGTGGAGGTTGCGCTCCACGCGCCGTCGCTCGGCATCGGTGGCCTCCACGATGCGCATGCGCGAGGCACGCACGTCCTCCAGCTGTGCCCGGACTGCGGCGTTCAGGCGTTCGATGTCGACGGCCATGCGGATGGCGGCGGTCACGCCGCTGATCAGGCCGGGGTCCTCGGCTAGTGCCGGGTCGTGGACGATCGCGCCCAACCGCTCCCCGCTGCCCTCGAGCAGGATCACGCCTCGATCTGGATCGTCCTCGGGGACGGCGACCGGCGCGCCGTCGGCGTCCTCGTAGCGGTTGCGCGCGGCGGACCAGAGGCCCACCTCAAGACTGGGATCACCGAGCGCCTGCGCGAGGGAATCGCGCAGCCCGCCGACCCGACTGGCATCGAGCCCGACGACGAGTTCGGCCACCGCGCCGCGCGCCATACGCTGATTGAGCAGCCCGAACAGGAAGGCGATCGGCACCGTTGCTCGTGCCACGAGCATCGCCCAGCGAAACGGAGTCTCGGGACCGATCGGGATGCCGAGGAGAAACGATACGGGCTCCGCAGCGAACAGCATCGCCACCAGCGCTCCGGCCACCACCATCGGTGTCAGGCCTCGGCGTGCGACCGGCGAGGCGGCGACCCATCGATGCACGACCAGCACCAGAAGACTGGTGGCCAGCGCAATCAGGACCACCGCCGCGTACTGCAGCACCTGCAGTCCGATGAGCTGGACCAGCCCGTTAGTGATGGCCAGGCTGAGACCGATGGCTCCGATGAGCGGCGGATACAGGCGCGAGCGCAGCCGACCATTGGGATACGCGAGGATCAGCCACACCAGGAACACGTTCATGAGGGGGACGCCGATCCACGGGGAGATCGACAGGATTGGAAGGGCGGAGCCGGCGAAGTGACCCGCCGGAGCCACGACGCCGACCGCCGTCAAGAGCGCCGCCACGCGACTGTCCGGCCTCCGCTCCCACGCAATGGCGCCGGCGAGCAGGTAGGCCCAGCTGTACGCAGCCAGCACGATGAGCGACCACAGGGGCGTCGCGGCGCCGCGCCCGGTGGCGTCGACATGCGCAATCGCCCCGAACACCACTCCTGCAGCGAACAGGGAAACGCGAATGCCGCGAGGCGTCCCACGCCGGGTTGGGTGCGCGGTCGCCGCGTCTGCCTTCGCCGCCAGCAGGCTCGTCACGCGGGCCTTCCTCCGAATCTGACACAGCGATCCTCCAACACGGAGCCCCGGCTGGCCATAGGGTCAGGCCCAAGGCATGTTGTCGGGATAGCTCCGATGGAAATGGTCCGATGCCCAACGACGCTTCCACGAGCTCGCAGATCGCGGGTGCCCTCACGGAGGGACGCCGATGACCCCCCGCAATCAGTGTCGAAGGGGCCGGCTCATCGAGCAGCACCACCAATGGGTCGCCAGCCGCCGGAATGGTCTTGGCCGGCCGGTCGGCCGCGGTTCTACGGCTGGATGTCCGGGCGCCTCATCGATGCGGCTGCGCGTACCGGTGGTTGAGAGCCCAGCGGAGCATAAGAGGTGTCGCCTTTCGAGGGACAGACGTAGGCCATAGTGTCCTGGCAAGAAACGAGAACCGGTGTGGGCAGTGTCACGCGTGAGCGAACGGCCGCGAATCGCATCCTGGAGTCTCAGGTGATGCTCGAGGTGCCAGGCGATGGGTGTCCGGGCCGGCGCCCAGACCGGCCCGGCCAGGTCCTTGCGCGGCTCGACGATCAGATCGATGGTGGCGCGCGGATCGCCGTCGGCGAGGTCTTCGGCCGCCGCGAGCGCGGCTCGAACGCGGCCTCACTCTGCTCCCGGTAGCGGGCAACCAACTCATGGACCCACGATCGCGCCACCCGGTAGCAGGCGGCGACCTCAGCCGGCCGACGGCCTTCGACGACGACAGCGGTGATAACCAAACGCGCCTTCGACACCACCGCAGCGTCAACGCAAGCCGTCCGCCATGTCTTGAGAGACCGGTCCGGGATGAGTTGATGGAGACATGGTCGGGGTGGCGGGATTTGAACCCACGACCTCTTCGTCCCGAACGAAGCGCGCTACCAAGCTGCGCCACACCCCGAAGTTGCCGGCACAGCATATCCGAGCGCGGCAGCGTCCTTGAAATCCGTTCAGGCTGGCCGGTCGGCGGCGGTCATCGCCCAGATCGACAGCGTCCAGACCTCGAACGGCATCGTCCGCCACCGGCTCATGCCGAGCTTCTCCATCACGCGCGACGACCGTACGTTCGCCTCGATCGTCACGGAGATCAGCCGGTCCAGGCCCATCCTGTCGAAGGCGAGATCACGGCACACCAGGGCCGCCTCGGTCGCAAGACCGCGGCCCCAGGCTGCACGGGCAAGCCTCCAGCCGACCTCGACCTCGTCAGGGAGGGCTCGATGGTGCGAGAGCCCGCAGAAGCCCACCAGCTCGCCGGACATCCGGCTTTCGACGGCGTAGAGACCGTATCCGCGGTGCAGCCACGAGGCCTCGATGCGGTCGACGAAGGCATCACTCTGCTCCCGACTCAGTGGCAGCCGGGCAACATGCTCGGTGACGGCCGGATCGGCGTTGATCATCGCGAATGCGGCACGGTCGTCGGACTGCCACGTGCGCAGGACGAGCCGCTGGGTCTCGACCCGCGCCGGGATGCGCAGTGTCACGCCGCTGAGAGGGTGAGCAGCGTCGCCTCCGGGAAGCACGCGAAGCGCACGGGCGCGTAGGGCGATGTGCCGAGGCCGGCCGAGACGTGCAGCCACGAGGCGTCCGTGCCTCCTGCCGCCGGGTGCCGTGAGACTCCCTTCGCACGCCGGGTGTCGAGATCGCTATTGGTCACCAGCGCCCCCCACATGGGCACGCAGAGTTGACCGCCGTGCGTGTGACCGGCCAGCAGCAGCTGGTACCCGTCGGCCGTCATCGCGTCGAGGATCCGCTGGTACGGCGCGTGCGTGACACCGATGGCGACGTCCGCCCGATCGGGTGGACCGGCGATATCCGGGTACCGGTCCAGCCCGGTGTGGGGGTCGTCGACGCCGGCAAAGGTCAGCGTTCGCCCGTCGACGGCGAGGGAGGCGCGGGCGTTGGTGAGATCGACCCAGCCCGCGTCGACGAACCCGTCGCGCAGGTCCTTCCAGGGCAGGTTGGCGCCGTACACGTGCCGGTGCCGGTCGCTCGGCAGCAGATAACGGGCCGGGTTCTTGAGCTTGGGTGCGTAGTAGTCGTTGGAGCCGCCGACGAAGACGCCCGGCCGGTCCATCAGCGGCTCGAGCGCGTCCAGGACGGTCGGCACGGCGTGCGGATGGGCGAGGTTGTCGCCGGTGTTGACCACGAGGTCGGGCTCGAGGGCGGCTAGCCCGCGCACCCACGCCTTCTTACGGTCCTGGCCGGGTGTCATGTGCAGATCTGACACGTGCAGGACGCGCAACGGGCGGCTTCCCGACGGCAATACCGGGACGTCGAAGCGCCGCAGCCGGAATGCCCGGACCTCGTAGCCCGCCGCGTAGGCGAGGCATCCGGCTGCGGTGACGCCGAGGCCCATCGCGATCCGAGCGGCTGTCGACATCGGGAGAACCGGCACCGGCCAAGGCTGCCACACCGAACCACCAGGTCCCGAATCCACACCTGAACACCGGTGGTGCCCGCGCTCGTCGGGGGTAAGAGCCGTCCATGTCGACATTGCTGCCCACTGCCTCCCGATCGCTATGGCTCGACCGACCCGGCCGTCCCGACCACCCGCCCTTGACCGGAGATCGTGATGCCGATGTCGTCGTGGTCGGTGCCGGCATCACCGGGCTGACCACGGCGGCGATCCTGGCCCGCACCGGCAGGCAGGTGGTGGTCCTCGAACGCAGGTCGGTCGCCGCCGCCGCTTCCGGCAACACGACGGCGAAGGCCACCGTGCTGCACGGGCTGCGGTATGCGGAGATCATCCGCAAACACGGCGCAGCCGTCGGACGGGCCTACGCCACCGCCAACGAAGCGGGTCTGCGATGGCTGGTCGACGAAGCGCGGTTGGCCGGCGCTGAGGTCGAGATCTGTCCGGCATATACGTACGTGACCGACCATCGACTCCGGCGTGACATCGAGGAAGAGGTCTCCGCCCTACGGGATTCGGGAATCGACGCCGAGTCGACCACGGTGACCGGGCTGCCGTTCGACGTCGTCTCAGCGGTCCGCGTGAACGACCAGGCCCAGTTCGATCCGGTCGTCCATCTCGACCGGCTCGCCGGCGAGGTTGTCGCGGCCGGTGGCACCGTACACGAGGCGAGCCCGGTCGACTCCGTCCACGACGGTTCGCCGTGCCTGGTCTCGGTCGGTGGGGGCAACACCGTCCGAGCCGGACACGTCGTGATCGCAACCGGCACACCCTTCCCACACCGCGGCCTGTTCTTCGCCCGGGTCGAACCCCTGCGGTCGTACCTGCTGGCGCTCCCGTTGGAGGGACCGGCTCCCGAGGGCATGTACCTGTCGGCCGATCGGGTCATCCGTACCGTGCGGACCGCCGTCGGGGCCGACGGCACCCGGTATCTCATCGCGGGTGGCGAGGGGCACAAGGTCGGCCAGGAGTCGCACACCCGTTCCCATCTCGAACGACCCGCACGCTGGGCACTCGAGCACTTCCCGGTTCGTGAGGTGACGCACCGCTGGTCGGCTCAGGACTACCGGCCTGCCGATCTGCTGCCCTTCGTCGGCCCCGCGTGGCCCGGAACGGAGCGTGTGCTGACAGCCACGGGCTTCGACAAGTGGGGAATGACCAACGGCACCGCGGCCGGCCTCGAGCTCGCCGGCCGGATCATGGACCAGCCGGTGCCGTGGCAGGACACCTTCTCGTCGAACCGCCTGACGCTGCGGCAGTCGGCCGGCGCGCTCGCGTCGATGAACACCGACGTCGCGGTTCGGATGATCACCGGATGGCTGAGGCCCGACACCGGAAAACCTGCCCCCCACGAGGGTTCCGGTCGCGTCGCACGGCGCGGCATCACCAAGATCGCCCGCAGCCGGGTCGAAGGCGAGGACCGTGCCGTCTGCGCGACCTGCACCCATCTGGGCGGCATCGTGGAGTGGAACGACGCTGAGCGGTCATGGGACTGTCCCCTCCACGGATCACGTTTCGCCGCGGACGGGCAGGTCCTCGAGGGGCCGGCGACCCGCCCGCTCCGCCCCATTCACCCGACGGCGGACGACCCGCCGGCCTGAGCGCTGGGTACCCGCGCTGCCGATCCGGCTGGGTCACGACGCGTCCTGTCACACTTGATCCCATGGACTCGCTGAAGGAGCGGCTGAGAAACGACCTGACGGCATCGATGCGCACGCGGGACGAACTACGCCTGTCGACGCTTCGGATGGTGCTGACGGCCATCACGAACACCGAGGTCGCCGGTGCGACTCCCAGGAAGCTCAGCGACAGCGATGTGCTGGCCGTCCTGACGAAGGAGGCCAAGAAGCGACACGAGGCCGCCGACGCCTTCCGCGACGGGGGCCGGACCGACCGCGCGGAGCGCGAGGAGGCCGAGGCCGGCGTCATCGCGGAGTACCTGCCGGCTCCGTTGTCCGACGACGAACTGGCGGCGATGGTCGAGGCCGCCGTCGCCGAGACGGGAGCGTCGTCCCCTCGCGAGATGGGTGCCGTGATGAAGGTGCTCCAGCCGCGAACCGCCGGCCGAGCCGACGGCGCGCGGGTGGCCGCCGCCGTCAAGGCCAGGCTGCAGAGCTGACCCGGGGCCGGCCGCTCGAGCATGATGATCGTTGAACCGCTTCTGGGGGTTCGCCCCCAGCGATGGTTCAACGATCACCGGTTCTTGGTTGCCGAGGTGAGCTCGAGGGCGACGAGTTCGGCGATCTGGGCCGTGTTGAGGGCCGCGCCCTTGCGAAGGTTGTCGCCGCACAGGAACAAGTCGAGCGCCCTGGGGTCGTCGAGGGAGCGGCGCACCCGGCCGACCCACGTCGGGTCCGTGCCGACGACATCGGCCGGCGTGGGGAACTCGCCGCGCGACGGGTCGTCGTACAGCACCACGCCTGGAGCGTTGCGCAGGATCTCCCAGGCGCCGTCGGTCGTGACCTCGCTCTCGAAGACGGCGTGGACGGCGACCGAGTGCGTGGTGACCACAGGCACCCGGACACAGGTGGCGGACACCCGGAGCTCGGGCAGGTCGAGGATCTTTCGGGACTCGTTGCGGACCTTGAGCTCCTCCGAGCTCCAGCCGTCGTCCTTCGGCGACCCGGCCCACGGAACCACGTTGAGCGCGAGCGGCGCGGCGAACGGGCCCAGCTCGTCACCCACGACCCGCCGGACATCGCCGGGATGGGTCCCGAGCTCACGGTTGCCAGCGACCTTCTGGATCTGGTCGTGGAGGGTGTCGATTCCGGCCTGACCAACCCCGGACGCCGCCTGGTAGGAAGCGACGACGAGCTCGGTCAGACCGAACTCCGAGTGCAGCGACCCCATCGCGACGATCATGGACAGCGTCGTGCAGTTGGGATTGGCGATGATCCCCTTCGGCCGGTTGCGCGCGGCCCGGGCATTGACCTCGGGGACGACGAGAGGGACGTCCGGGTCCATCCGGAAGGCACCGGAGTTGTCGACGACCACGGCCCCCCGATCGGCGGCCACCGGCGCCCATTGCGCCGAGACGTCGTCGGGCACGTCGAACATGGCGACGTCGACGCCGTCGAAGACCTCGGGTGTCAGGGCAACGACCTCGGCGTCCAGGCCGCGGACCGGAAGCCGGCGTCCGGCCGACCGCGGTGACGCCACCAGCCGGATCTCGCCCCACACGTCCTCGCGGGTCGAGAGCAGGTCGCGCATGACCGTGCCGACGGCCCCGGTCGCGCCGATGACGGCCAGCGTGGGCTTGCGGGAGCCCGTCATCGTCCAGTCCCTCCGTAGACGACCGCTTCCACCTCCGCAGCGTCGAGCTCGAACGCGCCGTGGACGGCACCGACGGCGAGGTCCACGTCGTCGGCTCGAACGATGACGCTGATCCGGATCTCCGACGTCGAGATCATCTCGATGTTCACCCCGGCGGACGCGAGCGCGCCGAAGAAGCGCGCACTCACCCCCGGGTGGCTGCGCATGCCGGCACCGACGAGCGACACCTTGCCGATGCCGTCGTCGTACCGGAGCGACTCGAACCCGACCTGGGCCTGGACGCCGTTCAACGCCTCCATCGCGCGGCGCCCATCGGCGTTGGGGAGGGTGAACGAGATGTCGGTTCGGTTCGTCGCCGCCGCCGACACGTTCTGGACGATCATGTCAAGGTTGATCTCGGCAGCGGCCACAGCCTGGAAGATCGCCGCGGCCTCCCCGACCTTGTCGGGCACACCGACGATCGTGATCTTTGCCTCGCTGCGGTCGTGGGCCACACCGGAGATGATCGGTTGCTCCATGTCGGGCTCGTCACTTCCTTCGGAGTGGTCGGACACCCAGGTGCCGTCGAGGGTGGAGAAGCTCGACCGGACGTGGATCGGCAGCCCGTACCTGCGGGCGTACTCGACGCACCGCAGGTGGAGGACCTTGGCGCCGCTCGCCGCCATCTCGAGCATCTCCTCGTACGTGATACGCGGCACCCGGCGGGCGCTGGGAACGATGCGGGGGTCCGCGGTGAAGATGCCGTCCACATCGGTGTAGATCTCGCACACGTCGGCATCGAGCGCCGCGGCCAGAGCCACGGCGGTGGTGTCGGATCCGCCGCGGCCCAGGGTGGTGATGTCCTTGCTGTCCTGGCTCACGCCCTGGAAGCCCGCCACGATCGCGACCGCGCCGTCATCGAGTGCCTGGCGGATGCGCCCGGGTGTGACGTCGATGATCCGCGCCTGTCCGTGTGCGGACGTGGTGATGACGCCGGCCTGGCTGCCGGTGAACGACCGCGCCTCGTGACCGAGGTCAGAGATGGCCATCGCCAGCAATGCCATCGAGATCCGCTCACCGGCGGTCAGGAGCATGTCGAGCTCGCGGCCCGCGGGCAGCGGCGAGACCTGCTCGGCCAGGTCGAGCAGGTCGTCAGTCGTGTCGCCCATCGCGGAGACGACGACCACGACCTCATGACCCGACCTGCTGGTGGCCACGATCCGCTGCGCTACCCGCTTGACGGCGGCGGCGTCGGACACCGACGAACCCCCGTACTTCTGGACGATCAGGCCCACGCGGCGGTCCTCCTCACGGCTGCTCGCGGCCGGGTCGACGGCATGGCGAGTCTAGGCGACCGGCAGAGGCGGCCCCGGTCCGTCCGCATCCCGGGACTCAGGCCGCCGAGCCGTCGTGAAGATCGTCGTGCCGGATGGTGCAGGGGCGCAGGCGGGACTAACCTGCACGACGATCTTCACGACGCGGCGTCAGAGGCTTGCGGCGGCTCAGCGGTCGACGGCCTCGGCCACGACATCGGCGAGCAGGTCCTGCTCCGCCTGTGTCTCCGCGTCGAGCTCCGCGTCGAGGCGGGTGTGGGCGATCAGGGAGTGCAGACCGCGAAGGGCCGCCGTCGCGTGGTTGCCCCAGTGGCTGAGGTAGGAGAACTGCCACCACCACAGTGCCTCGACGGTGTCGCCTGCGCGGTAGTGCTGCAGCCCGTGGAGCAGGTCGCCGGCGATGTCGGTGAGGTCGTCGGACAGGCGGTACGGCACCAACTCGGCGGGTGCGACCACGGGGTCGAACACCTCGGCGTAGTCGTCGACCGGACCCAACAGCTCCGCCAGCCGCTCGCGAAGCTCCGCCAGATCGGGGTCGAAGCCGGCGTCCGGCTCGTACTCCTCGGGTGGCACCACGTCCACGATCGCGCCCAGCCGGCCCCCCGCCAGCACGAGCTGGCTGACCTCCAGCAGCAACAGCGACAAGGTGCTGCCCGGGTCGTCTCCGCGGGCTATCTCACGCAGCGCCACCAGGAAGCTCTCGACCTGATCGGCGATCTCGGCGGCGAACTCGGAGTAGTCCTCGGTGGCGTCCGGCTCAGACATCGAGCAACCTCCGCCCCTCGAACGCACGTCCCAGCGTGACCTCGTCGGCGTACTCGAGGTCTCCTCCTACCGGAAGTCCACTTGCCAGCCGGGTGACGCGCAACCCCATCGGCTTGATCATTCTGGCCAGATAGGTTGCCGTCGCCTCCCCCTCGAGGTTCGGATCCGTCGCGAGGATCAGTTCGGTGACCGTCCCGTCGGCGAGCCGGGCCAGTAGTTCGCGCACCCGCAGGTCGTCGGGGCCGATTCCCTCGATCGGGCTGATCGCACCCCCGAGGACGTGGTAGAGGCCACGGAACTCGCGGGTGCGCTCGATCGCCACGACGTCCTTCGGTTCCTCGACGACGCACAGCACCGACGCATCCCTGCGCGGATCGCGGCAGATACGGCACTGCTCCTCCTCGGCGACGTTGCCGCAGGTGGAACAGAACCGGACCCTGGCCTTCACCTCGATCAGCGCCTCGGCCAGCCGCCTGACGTCGACGGGGTCGGCCGCCAGCAGGTGGAACGCGATCCGCTGAGCACCCTTGGGCCCGACGCCGGGCAGCCGACCCAGTTCGTCGATGAGGTCCTGGACGACACCCTCGTACACGGTTGGAATCCGCGGTCAGGCGCCCGGCAAGGGCGGTCGTCCGAGGCTCGGGCTGGACCCCGGCTCGGGCGGGCCCTCCTGGTCCTCGGCTGCTCCCGGCTCCGCGCCGAGCAGGCCGCCCAGACCCTGGCCGAGCGGGCCCATCTGGTCGGCGGCCAGCCGCTGTGCCTGCGCGTGGGCGTCGCGGACGGCCGCGACGACGAGGTCGCAGAGCGTCTCGACGTCGGTGGGGTCGACGACCGACGGCGCGATGTCGAGCGACACGAGCTCGCCCGCGCCTGTGACCGTGGCCGTGACGAGCCCGCCGCCGGCCGTGCCGGTGATCTCGGTCTCGGCGAGGTTCTGCTGCGCCGACATCAGCTGCTCCTGCATCCGCTGTGCCTGCTGAAGCAGTTGCTGGACGTCCAGGCCTTCGGGACCGGGCGGGAACACTCGAAGCCTCCAAGGGATGGGCCTGCGTCGAGCCTAACCCGGGAGGGCGTCGGACTCGGCCGAGGCCGCTCGGGTCAGCTGTGCTCGATCTCCTCGATGACGCGTGCCCCGAGGCTGCGTTCGAGAAGCTCGCGCTTTGACAGGCCGGAGTCATCGTGGTCGGGGTCGTCGGGGTGGACGTCGTCGTCGGGGTCGGACCGTCCGGACGATGACGCGGAACCGTTCTCGGGACCGCCGGACCGGCCGGTCGCGCCGACGGCCTGGGCTCGGGCCGCTGCAACGGGAGCGGCGGCGGCCGGTGGCGTTTCCGGTGGCGTCGGGGAGGGCCGGACGGACTCCCCACCCCTGGGCGCGGCACCGGCAGGATCGGCCGACGGGTCGACGATCGCATCGACCCTCAGGTCAACTCCCAGCACGTCCGTGATCGCCTGCCGGAGGTTGTCCTGGAAGTCGTCACGCCGGGCGAACGTGTCGCGCAGCGAGGGCTTTCGGAACGCCAAGGTCAGGACGCCGTCCGCGACGTCGACGACCGCGGACTCCTGGGAGATCAGGCTCCACGGGGTGCGCTTGATCTCGCGAAGGCGAACCAGGACCTCGGGCCAGAGGCGGCGGACGTCGGCGGCTCCGGGCAATCCGGACGACGGTGCGGCGGACACCGGCTCGGCTGCCTCGAGTGCGCTCGAGTCTGTGGCCTGCGACGGCGGTGCACCCGTAGCCGCCACCGGTGCAGGCGCAGCCGGCGGCTCGCCCACCCGCTCGGTGCTCGGCGGAGCGGTCGCACGGGGAGGCTCGGCTGGCGGAGTCGGCTCGCTCGTGGGCGGACCGGCGGACACGGCCGCCTCGAGGCCGAGCCGCCGCTCGAGACGGTCGAGCCGGGCCCGGACGCCGGCCGCGGAGTCGTCGGCGCCGGGGAGCAGCAGCCGTGCGCACACGAGTTCGAGCTGCAGGCGGGTCGGCGTGGCGCCCTTCATCGCGGTGATGCCCTCGTCGACGACGTCGGCCAGCCGGACCAGGTCGGAAGGTCCGAAACGGCTGGCCTGCGTCGACATCCGGGCGGCTTCGTCCTCGGGCGCCTCGATCAACCCGCTCGACGCGGCGTCGGGCACCGCCCGCACGACGACCAGGTCGCGGAAGCGCTCGAGCAGGTCGGTGAGGAACCTGCGCGGATCGTGGCCCGAGTCCATGACGCGGTCGAGTGCCGCGAAGACGCCAGCGCCGTCGCCCGCAGCGATCGCGTCCACGACCTCGTCGAGCAGCGCTGCGTCGGTGAACCCGAGCAGGGCGATCGCGAGATCGTAGGTGACCCCCTCGTCGCCGGAACCGGCGATGAGCTGGCCGAGCACCGACTGCGCGTCGCGAGCCGAGCCGGCTCCGGCGCGGGCGACCAGGGCAAGGGCACCCGGCTCGATCGAGACTCCTTCCTGCTGACAGATGTCGGCCAGGTTCTGCTGCAGGACGCGCGCCGGGATCAGGTGGAACGGGTAGTGGTGCGTGCGCGACCGGATCGTGGTGAGGAGCTTGTCCGGTGCAGTGGTGGCGAAGATGAACTTCAGGTGCGGCGGCGGCTCCTCGATGAGCTTGAGCAGGGCGTTGGCCGCGCCCGGCCCCAGCTGGTGCGCCTCGTCGATGATGTAGATCTTGAAACGCGACGAGATGGGCGTGAAGTGTGCCTTCTCGCGCAAATCGCGTGCGTCGTCGACGAGGCCATGGGTGGCTGCGTCGAGCTCGACGACGTCGATGCTTCCCGGCCCGTTGGGTGCCAGTTCGACGCAGGACCGGCAGGTTCCGCACGGCTCAGCCGTCGGACCGTTCTCGCAGTTGAGCGAGCGGGCCAGGATGCGTGCGCTGGAGGTCTTGCCGCAACCGCGCGGACCGGAGAACAGGTACGCATGGTGGACGCGATCGTTGGCGAGAGCCCGGGTCAGTGGACCGGTGACGTGGTCCTGACCCACCAGGTCGGCGAAGCGGCCGGGCCGGTAGGTGCGGTAGAGCGCGAGCGAGGACACGCCAGGAACCCTAGCCCCACGGTCCGACGCGATGTCGGCGACGAAGGACCCCCCGCGCACCCGGTAGAGCCCACCTGCCCTTGCTGCCTTCCGGCCCTGGGGGAGTTCAGCGGGGTGCCGCCGCGCGAGGGGTCGACTGCCCAGTGTACGTGCGTCGCGACTGCCGCGTACGGGCCGTCGGCCCGTCCAGTGCGTGGGCCGCTCGGCAACTCCACCCGGGTTCCTCCGTTCGGCGCATCGACAGCGCTCGGGATACCCTCTGCGGCGGAGGATTCGCCTAGTGGCCTAGGGCGCACGCTTGGAAAGCGTGTTGGGGGCAACCCCTCGCGGGTTCGAATCCCGCATCCTCCGCGCTTCTGATGCGATGAAGGAGCGG
>Ga0256866_1000036_pt1 | contig 20708 bp, 21 predicted proteins | sample RVTome_16_FD_187338 | JGI IMG/M metagenome (GOLD analysis project Ga0256866, IMG submission 187338) | Soil microbial communities from uranium-contaminated site in the Upper Colorado River Basin, Wyoming, United States - RVT152D67 HiSeq ...
CTACCTCGCCGCCGACCGGGTCGAGTTGTCCAGGCAGGCTGCGGCCGGCGACCACCGGGCGGCTTCCGCGATCCGGGTCATGGAGCGGCTCTCGTTCATGCTCTCGGCCGCTCAGGTCGGCATCACGGTCACCGGTCTCGTGGTCGGCTACATCGCCGAACCGGCGGTGTCCGCCCTGATCCGACCGCTGCTGGAGGTTCTCGGCGTACCCGACGCGGCGGCTCCGGGCATCGCCGTGGCGTTCGGCTTCGCCGTCGCCACGGTGCTGCAGATGGTTCTCGGCGAGCTCGCCCCCAAGAACCTCGCTCTCGCGAAGGCCGAGACCCTGGCCAAGGCGCTCGCGCCGTCGACGCTGATGTATCTGGCGGTCAGCCGGCCGGTGGTCGAGCTCTTCGACAACTCGGCCGCCTGGGTGCTGCGCAGGGTCGGCATCGAGCCGGTCGAGGAGTTGCACCACGGCGCGACCCTCGAGGAGCTCGGGCAGGTGATCGGCGAGTCCGGCGGATCGTCCGAGCACGGCACGCTCAGCGGAGACCTGTCCGACCTGCTCATGCGCGCGCTGAGCTTCTCCGAGCGCACGGCGGCCGAGGTGATGGTGCCGCGACCGGACGTGGTGATCGCCCCGGCGGCGGCGACGGCCGCGGACCTGACCGCACTGGTCGCGCGCCATGGTCACTCCCACTACCCGGTCGTGGGCCGGCACATCGACGACGTGCTCGGCGTGGCCGGGGTCCGCGAGCTGATGATCCTCCCACCGAACTCCGAAACGCCGATCGGGTCGATCTGCCGACCCGCGCTCATGGTGCCGGAGACCGTGGCGCTTCCCGCCCTGGTCGCGCAGATGCAAGGCCGGCGGGAGGAGTTCGCCTGCGTGGTCGACGAGTACGGCGGCTTCGCCGGCGTCGTCACGTTCGAGGACGTCGCGGAGGAGGTCGTCGGCGACCTCGCCGACGAGAACGACCCGCTCGAGGCCGGCGCCGCCCGGCACGAGGGCTGGTGGGAGGTCGACGCCGCGCTGCGCATGGACGAGGTGGCGCGGAGCACCGGTCTGGCACTACCGGACACCGACGACTACGAGACCGTGGCTGGTCTCGTCGTCGCGGAGCTGGGCCGGTTCGCCGAGCCCGGCGACCGTCTGGTCGTCCGTAGCGGGCCGGACGACGGGACCGGCCGCAGGGTCGAGATCGAGGTGCTGTCCGTCGCCCGGCGCGTGCCGAAGCGGGTACGCATGCGCAGCGCGGGCGAAACGGTCCCACACCACACGTCCCCCCGTACCGGCGGTGGCGTCGACGGAGCGGAGCACTGATGAGTGCCCCGGCCGCCCTCGCGATCACCCTGCTCCTGCTGGTCCTCAGCGGCTTCTTCGTCGCGTCCGAGTTCGCCCTGGTCGGTTCCCGGCGGCACCGGCTCGAGCAGGCGGCGGCGGCCAACCGACGCGGCGCCCGTGCGGCGCTCGACGGTGTCCGCGAGCTGTCGCTGATGCTCGCCGGAGCACAGCTGGGCATCACGATGTGCATCGTCGGGCTCGGCATGATCTCCGAGCCTGCGCTGCACCACCTCCTCCAGCCACCGGCCGCCGCGATCGGTCTGCCCGACGTTGCGGCCGACGTCCTCGCGCTGGTGGTCGCGCTGTCGCTGGTGACCTTCCTGCACGTCGTGATCGGCGAGATGGCGCCCAAGTCGTGGGCCATCGCCCACCCGGAGTCGTCGGCGATGATGCTGGCGCCGGCGTTCCGTGCGTTCACGTGGTCGGTGCGATGGCTGCTGGTCGTGCTGAACGGCGTGTCCAACGCCGTCCTGCGGCTGTTTCGCGTGACTCCTCGGGACGCCATCGTCACCATCCGCAACCGTGAGCAGATCCACCACCTGGTCGAGGAGTCCGAGCGGCTCGGACTGATCAGCGCAGAAGACCACGGACTGCTCACCAGGGCGCTGGACGCTCCCTGCAGACCGGTCGGCGAGCTCGGTGTCCGGGCCGACCAGATCGTGTCGGTCGGCGCCGACGCCGACCCGGCCCGGGTCGTCGAGCGCGCCGCCTCGAGCGGCCGGACCCGGCTCATCGTCCGGGGGGCCGACGGCAAGGTGGCCGGCTCGGTGCACGTCCGCGACGCCCTGCTGGCGCGGGCGGCCGGAGCGAGCCGGACGGCGGGGGAGCTGGCCACGCCGGTGCCGCTCCTGGCAGCAAGCGAGGGAGTGGCCGGTGCGCTCCGCGACCTGCAACGGAGCCGGGCCCAGCTGGGAATCGTGGCCGACGCGTCCGACGAGGTCCTCGGCCTGGTCAGCTTGGACGATCTGCTCGGCCAGATCCTGACGGCCTGACAGGAGAGCTGCGGTGGCGGGCCTCGCGTACGAATGGATCTGGATGCTGACCGACTACGGCCACGGGGACGGCTTCGCGGCCGCATGCCGGGGGGTGGTCGCCAGAATCGCGCCAACGGTCCGCATGGCCGACATCACTCATGACGTTCCCGCGGGCGATGTCCGGCACGGCGCCGTCGTCCTGGCCCAGACCGTTCCGTACCTGCCGCCTTCGGTGGTGGTCGCGGTGGTCGATCCCGGTGTAGGCGGTTCACGGCGGGGGCTTGCGCTGGCGGCGGGTGCGTCGATCCTGGTCGGGCCGGACAATGGGCTGCTCCCGTGGGCCGCCGATGCGCTCGGCGGTGTCGCGGCGGCGGTCGAGCCGTCCGATCCGGCCTACCACCTGCCCAGCCCCGCCCACACGTTCCACGGGCGCGACGTCTTCGCACCGGTGGCTGCGCACCTGGCGGTCGGCGTGGCGCTGAGTGCGCTCGGGTCGGCGCTCGCCGTCGACGACCTCGCCCGCCTCCCGGCGCCGCGCGTGGACATCCGCGCCGGCGTCCTCGAGACCGAGGTCCTGGCCGTCGACCGCTTCGGGAACGTCCAGCTCGCCGCCACAGACGCCGACCTGGAGGCGGCGGGTCTGGCCGGGGGTCCGGTCGAGCTTGCAGCCGGGGATCGGGCCTATGCCGTCGTGCTCGCCTCCACGTTCGGCGACGTGGCAGCCGGCGACCTCGTCGTGTTCGTCGACTCGGCGGGCCACATCGCGATCGCCGTCAACGGTGGCGCGGCCGCCACCGAGCTCGAGCTCTCTCCCGGCGATGACGTCCGGGTCACGCGGGTGCCGGAGCCGCCTGCGGCACCTTCGTGGAGCGCGTCGTAGATCCGGTCGCGCAGGGCGTTGGCCTGGCCGGCGGTCAGGGTGCGGTCGGTCGGGCGCAGGACGATCCGGAGCAGGACGTTGTCCTGCCCCGGCCGGATGCCGAGGCGATCCCGGGCCGGCCCGGGAAGGGCGGCATACGGTGTCGTGGACAGGACGGTGATCTCCTCCACCAGGTCGGCGTCCGGCCCGAGCGTCTCCCGCACGCGGTCGCCGAGGGTCTCCGCGTCGGCGCCGGCCGTGACCGCCACCGACACGTCGCGCCGAGCGGGCGGTAGGTCGGACACCGGGCGGTAGGGCGCGAGGTCGAGCATCTGGTCCGACACCCGGGGATCGGTCGAGCGCAGCAGCCGGATGTCAGGCACACCGGTCCGGAGCATCAGCACGCGGTCGAGCCCCATGCCGAGGGCAAGGCCGCTCCATCGCTCGGCGTCGACACCCGCGTTGCTCAGGACGTGGGGAGCTGCGAGTCCGCACTCGGCGATCTCGACCGGGTGGCCGGCGTCGATGACGTCGATCTGGCGCCCTCCCACCGTGTACGGGTGCTCGGCCGCGGTCCACGTCCAGTGCCTGCCCGGCAGGACCGCAGCCAGCAGTCGGCTCACCATGTCGGCAAGGTCCGTGTGGTCGAGGCGGCGGCCACCGCGGCGGAGCAGCCACAGGTCCAGTTGGTGCGGCGTGCCGGAATGCAGACGATCGATGGCGTCCCGCCGATGGCAGATGCCGGGCAGCACGAGCAGCACGGCCGCCGGTGCGTCGGCGTCGGCGGCCAGGCGTCGCAAGGCGGACGGGATGCCGGCTGAGGTATGGCCGCGTAGCACACAGGTGTCGCTGACATAGCGCGTGTAGCGCGCATCGCGAGCGACGGCGTCCTTGGCGTAGCCGAGGAGGTCGTAGTTGTCCTGGACGGGGACGACAGGACGACTGCGCTCGAGGCGGACCTGCATCCCGTCCCGGGTGAGAGCACGCACGGCCTCCTCGACGAGGATCTGCAGCGCATGCGGGCCCTGAGCCGGATCGGTGAGGTCGCGCGTGGACAGGGCGGCGACCAGGACATCGGGCGAGACAGGTGTGGTGGACATGACCGGGCCTTCCGAGGCGTCGGGACGGTGGGATGTCCTCCCCCGGCCGGTCGTCCGCGCGGAAGGGTCAGGCGTGCAGGCCCTCCGGGCGGCGGACGTTCGCCGACCGGGGGCAGCCGAAGCGCCGACCTGTCACACCCTCAGTCTAGCCGGGCGACGGGCGCGGCGTCGAAGTCGAATCCGCCGGGGCGTCCCGCCCGGTCCGCCAGCAGGCCGGCCAGTGTGGCGACGGCGATCTCGGCGGGCGTCCTGGATCCGATGTTCAGACCGATCGGCCGGTGCACCCTGGCGATCTCGGCCGGCTCGACGCCGAGCTCGCGCAGTGCGTCGACGTGGGGACCGGCACGGCGCGGTGACCCCATCACCCCGATCCAGCGTGCGGGCTGCGCGAGCACGTCGCGCAGGACCGCTCCGAGCTCGGCCCGGTGGTGGTCGGTGACCACCACGTCGGTCGAGGGGTCGATGCCGGCCTCGTCGACTGCGGTGACGACTGTGGTGCCGGCATCCACGACCGGGTCGGGTGCAGGGTCGATCAACACGGTCGCGTAGCCCAGGTGGCGTCCGAAATGGAGCAGGTGGCCGGCCACCGGGGACGCGAAGACGACCACGAGACGCCGACCCTCGTCGTCGGCAGGCGGCGCACCGTGCGCCACCGCGCAGGCCGCGTCGTCCGCGGTCGTTCCCACCGGCCCACCGTACCGATGGGAAGCCGTTGTCACGAGACCGCTGCAACCTCCGCCGCGGTGGGTGGGTCAGCGCCACGGCGGGCGCAGGTGAGCCCGGCGACGAGAGTGGCTCGGTCGACCACCGCCCGCAGGGTGGCGTCGGTACACCGGCCGAGGCGGTCCCGTGCATCGCCGCCGAGCAGGTCGTACCGTCTCAGCCCATCGACCAGGCCGGCGGTGAACGCGTCGCCCGCCCCGACCGTGTCGACGACGTCGATGGAAAGGGTCGGAACCTCCACCCGCGCTCCGTCGAGCGTCTGCGCCAACGCACCGGCGGCGCCCCGGGTCAGGACGACGAGCTTCGGGCCGAGGTCCAGCCACCGCGCGGCCACGTCGGCCGGGCTTTCGTCCGGAGCCACCCAGGCCAGGTCCTCGTCGCTGACCTTCACGACGTCGGCGACGACGACCTGTGCCTCGAGCCGGCGCCGGGCAGCGGCCCGCTCGCCGAGCAGCGCCGGGCGCAGGTTTGGATCGAGGACGACGCTGACGCCGGCGGCGGCTGTACGGCGCATCAGGTCGGTGATGGCCGTGGCGCCGGGCTCGAGCGCGACGGCCAGCGAGCCGGTGCAGAAAGCGATGGTCTCGGCCGGAAGTGACACCGGCAGCTCCGTCGGCGACCAGCCCCAGTCGGCGGTCCCGTCGACATAGAAGTCGTACGCCGCGCGGCCGTCGGCGTCGAGCGAGACGACAGCGAGCGTCGCGGGCTCGGACGTGTCGACAGCGAGGTCGAGACCGACGCCGTTGCTGGAGAGGTGCTCGCGGATGATCCGGCCGAACCGGCCGGTTCCGAGGCGGGCGAGCATGTGCGTACGTACACCCAGGCGGGCCAGCCCGACCGCGACGTTGGCCGGCGATCCTCCGGGTACGGCGCGGAACCGTCCGTCGTCCTCGGCCACCAGATCGACCAGGGCTTCACCCGCTACGACGATCACGTCGACACGGTAGAGCCTGGCGGTACCGTGGAGCGGCGTGGGAGTGGGACGATCCGTGGCGTCACCACTACGCATCCCGGCGAAGGAGTCGGCCGTGGCCACCGTTCCCAGCGTGTCTAATTCGATCACCGTGCGGCTCGAGGTCCCCGCAGGCGGCACAGCGGTCAGTCAGCTCACCGCCGTGGTCGAGAAGGCCGGCGGGATGGTGACCGGCCTGGACGTCACCGGGTCGGGGCACGGACGGATCCAGGTCGACGTCACCTGCGCGGCCGCGTCGACCGCCCATGCTGACGAGCTCGTCGACGCTCTGCGGACCGTGGACGGGGTCGTCATCAAGAAGGTGAGCGATCGCACCTTCCTGGTGCACCTGGGCGGCAAGCTCGAGATCAGGTCCAAGGTGCCCATCCGCAACCGTGACGACCTCTCCCTCGTGTACACGCCGGGGGTGGCCCGAGTGTGCATGGCCATCGCCGAGAACCCCGAGGACGCCCGGCGGCTGACGATCAAGCGAAACACGGTGGCCGTCGTGACCGACGGCTCGGCGGTACTGGGTCTGGGCAACCTCGGCGCGCTGGCCGCGCTCCCGGTGATGGAGGGGAAGGCGGCGCTGTTCAAGCGGTTCGGTGACATCGACGCATTCCCGATCTGTCTGGATACGCAGGACACGGATCAGATCGTCGAGATCGTCCGGGCGATCGCTCCGGTGTTCGCCGGCATCAACCTGGAGGACATCTCGTCGCCCCGGTGCTTCGAGGTGGAAACACGACTGCGCGAGTTGCTCGACATCCCCGTCTTCCACGACGACCAGCACGGCACCGCGATCGTCGTCCTGGCCGCGCTGTTCAACGCGCTCAAGGTCGTCGGCAAGGACATCGGTACGGTCACCGTGACGATGTCAGGAGCTGGTGCCGCGGGCCGGGCGGTCGCCGACCTGCTGCTGGAAGCCGGTGTGGGCGACATCGTCGCCGCCGACCGTGCCGGCGTGATTCACGCCGGCAGGGACAACGTGCACGGCGCCGCTGAGTGGTTCATCGAGCACACCAACCCGAGGGGTGTCACCGGCACGCTGCGCGACGCCCTGGTCGGTGCCGACGTGTTCATCGGCGTCTCCGGACCCAACATCCTCACCGGCGACGACATCGCGACGATGGCGGACGGCGCCGTGGTGTTCGCGCTGGCCAATCCCGATCCCGAGGTCGATCCGGTCGCGGCGGCCAGGCACGCGAGCGTGGTCGCGACCGGTCGCAGCGACTACCCGAACCAGATCAACAACGTGCTGGCGTTTCCCGGCGTCTTCCGGGGCCTGCTCGACGCGCACAGCCGAACGATCACCACAGAGATGCTGCTCGCTGCCGCCCGGGCGCTCGCCGGGACGGTGAGCGACGACGAACTGAACGCCGCGTACATCGTCCCGAGCGTGTTCCATCCCGGTGTCACCGAGGCTGTGGCGGCAGCCGTCCACGACAGCGTCGACGCCGTTCGGCGTCACGCGGAGGAGACCGGCGAGATACCCGTTCGCGCGGTCTGACGGCGCACGGTGTAGCGGCCGGCAAGCTCGGCGCCGATCCGCGCCAGCTCGGCCTGGACGGATCGCGGTCCGACCACCTCGATCATCGCGCCCCAGCCGGCGAGGTTCCGGGCGATGCCCACGGAGCGGCCGGTCGCGTCGAGGCGGATTCGCCGGGCTCTAGGCTAGGTAAGCCATGCCTAAGTACTATGCAGGACGTCCGAACCCGACGTCCTGGAGATGCTGATGCCTCATCGCCGGCTGCTCGCCGCGATGCTGCCCGTGGCGGCCCTCCTCCTCGCCGCCTGCGGTGGCGGTGAGGAGGGCGGGCAGGGTGTGGACGAGTCCGAGCTGGTCGTCTACTCCGGCCGCCAGGAGGCGCTGGTCCAACCGATCATCGACGATTTCACCGAGGAGACCGGCATCGAGGTCTCTGTGCGCTACGGCAACACCGCACAGTTGGCCGCCCAGATCCTCGAGGAGGGCGACCGGACACCCGCGGACGTCTACTTCGCCCAGGACGGGGGCGCTCTCGGTGCCTTGACCAAGGCGGGGATGCTGGCTGAACTGCCGGACGAACTGCTCGACACCGTCGACCCGCGCTACCGAGCCGACGACGGAACCTGGATCGGCACCAGCGGCCGGGCCCGCGTGATCGTGTACGACCCGGACCAGCTGACCGAGGACGAGGTCCCTGACAGCGTCTTCGAGCTCACCGAGCCGAGTTGGAAGGGCAAGGTCGGAGTGGCCCCGAGCAACGCGTCGTTCGAGGCGTTCGTCACCGCGATACGGGTTCTCGAAGGCGAGGACGTCGCCCGTGAGTGGCTCGACGGCATGGCAGCCAACGACGTCCAGCTCTTCGACAACAACGTGCTGATCCTCAACGCAGCCGAGGACGGGGTCGTCGCGCTGGGGCTGATCAACCACTACTACTGGTACGAGCAGGTGGCCGAGGAGGGCCCGGAGGCCGTTCCTGCCCGGCTGAAGTTCCTGCCCGACGGGGATCCCGGTGCCCTGGTCAATGTGGCCGGCGTCGGCGTCCTGAGCGCCTCCGATCACGATGACGAGGCGGTCCGGTTCGCCGAGTACCTGCTGGGCGACGACGCGCAGACCTACTTCGCGCAGGACACGATGGAGTACCCGCTCCTCGACGGCATCCCGATTGCCGAGGGCCTGCCACCTCTGGACTCACTGCAGACTCCCGACATCGATCTGTCCGATCTGGACACCCTGGAGGAGACCCTGCAGATGATCGAGGAGGCCGGGCTGACCTGATGGCCGTTCCGACCCTCGTCCGGGAGCCCGGCAGCGTCTCGAGCCGGGGCCGCAGCCAGCGCCCGCCGGCGGTGCTCGTGGTCCCAGCGCTGGTCGCTGCGGGGGTCGCGCTGCTGCCGCTGGCATACCTGGTGGCGCGTTCGCTGGACGGCGGGCTCGGCGAGCTGGTGGAGACGTTGTGGCGGGAGCGGACGTTGCGTCTCACTGTCCGCAGCCTCGGGCTCGCGGTGACGGTGACCGCGGCCTGCCTGGTGATCGGCATCGCGCTGGCGTGGCTCACCACCCGGACGAGGCTTCCCGGGCGCGCGGCATGGGCGGTCGCCGCCGCCCTGCCGCTGGCCGTGCCCTCCTACGTCGCCGCCTACACCTGGCTGGCAGCGTTCCCGGCGATCCCTCCCTTCGTGGGATCCGTTCTCGTACTGACGCTGTGCTGCTACCCGTACGTCCTGCTGCCGGTCGCGGCGATGCTGCTCCGCTCGGACCCGGCTCTCGAGGAGGTGGCTCGGTCACTGGGCCGGGGGCGGCTGGCCACGTTCGTGTCGGTGACGCTGCGCCAGGTGCGCCCTGGTGCCGCCGTGGGTGCGCTGTTGGTGGCGTTGTACGTCTTGTCCGACTTCGGCGCCGTCGCGATCCTGCGTTACGACGTGTTCACGCGGGTGATCTACACCTCGTACCGGTCGAGCTTCGACGCTACGGCTGCCGCCGCGCTCGGCCTCGTGCTCGTGGCCATCACGTCGGCGATCGTCTGGGCCGAGGGTCGCAGCCGGGGCAGGGCCAGCCAGGCGAGGATCGGCTCGGGGGCCTCCCGGCAGCCCCGCGTGGTCGCTCTCGGCCGGCTCGGCACCGCGGCCGGCCTCGGCTTCGCCGCCGTGGTGGCCGGACTGGCGTTGGCTTTTCCCCTGGGCAGCCTGACCTACTGGCTGGCCCAGAGCCGCTCCGACGAACTCGACCTGGCCGCGCTCGGCGGTGCGGCCGTGTCGACGATCGCGGTGTCGGCTCTCGGTGCGTTGCTCACCACGGTGCTCGCCGTTCCCGTCGGCGTCCTGGCGGCCCGCTACCGGTCGCGGCGGGTCCGGGCTCTCGAGCAGGCGTCGTACGCCGGCCATGCCCTGCCCGGCATCGTCGTGGGGTTGTCGCTCGTGTTCTTCGGCGTCCGCTACGCCTACCCGATCTATCAGCGCACACCATTGCTCGTGCTCGCGTACGCCGTGCTCTTCCTGCCTGCGGCCGTCGGCGCCGTGCGGGCATCGGTGGCGCAGGCACCCCCGGTGCTGGAGGAGATCGCGCGTTCGCTGGGCCGCAGCCCGGGCCGCGTGCTTCGTGACGTCACGCTCCCGCTCGCCGGACCCGGGGTGGCGGCCGGTGCCGCGCTGGTCTTCCTGACCTGCATGAAGGAGTTACCCGCCACGTTGCTGTTGCGGCCCACCGGGCTGGAGACGCTCGCCACCGAGCTGTGGGCCGAGACCGAGGTGGCGGCGTACGCCGCCGCCGCCCCGTACGCGACGCTGCTCGTGCTGCTGGCGGCGCTGCCGACCTTCGTGCTCGGACACCGGCGCCGGTCGGTCACACTGAACGCCCACGGAGGTGGGTCGTGAGCGAACTGGTCGTCAGTGGGTTGGACAAGTCCTTCGGCAGCACTCACGTGCTCCGCGGGCTCGACCTCGACGTGCCGGCCGGCTCGCTGGCGGCGGTGCTGGGGCCCTCGGGGTGCGGCAAGACCACCCTGCTGCGGGTGGTGGCCGGGTTCGAGGTGGCCGACGGCGGAACGGTCATGGTGGGAGGCGCCGTGGTGGCCGATCGTGGCGTCCACGTGCCACCGGAACGCCGGCGGGTCGGCGTCGTGCCCCAGGAAGGCGCGCTGTTCCCCCACTTGAGCGTGGCGGGCAATGTGGGGTTCGGACTGCCCCGGACCGCGCACCGGGCCGCGCGGGTGGCAGAACTGCTCGAGCTGGTCGGGCTGGTCGGGTACGGCAACCGGATGCCGTACGAGCTGTCCGGCGGCCAGCAGCAGCGTGTGGCACTGGCTCGTGCGCTGGCCCCCGACCCTGCGCTGGTTCTGCTCGACGAACCGTTCAGCGCCCTGGACACCGGGCTACGCGCCTCGGTCCGCGAGGACGTCCGCTCCGCACTGCGCACGGCGGGTGCCACCGCCGTGCTCGTCACGCACGACCAGGAGGAGGCGCTGTCGATGGCCGACCTGGTCGCCGTCATGGCGGCGGGCCGGATCGCCCAGGCCGCGCCGCCGGGAGAGTTGTACACCGCACCGTCCGATCTCGGGGTGGCGACGTTCGTCGGCGATGCCGTCGTCCTCGAGGCGGTGGCCACGGCCACCGGCGCCGACAGCCCGCTGGGCAGGTTGGAGCTTCACGACACCGGTGTCCGCGGGCCGGGCCGGGTCGTGGTGCGCCCCGAGCAGGTCGTGCTGGGCGAGCCGGCCAACGGTGTCGTCGGAACGGTCACCGGCACGGTGTTCTACGGCCACGACGCCGTTGTGCGGGTCTCGGTGTCCGCTCCCGGCGGTCAGGTACCCGTCGCCGCCCGGTGTCAGGGGCTGCCGCCGGGGGTCGTGATCGGTGACGCGGTGGGACTGCGCGTCGTCGGGCCGGTGACGTTCTTCCCGGCCGCGTGACGGCGAGGCTGCTGTTCGGCCTGGCGGTCCTGGCGCAGCTGGTCGTCCTCTACGCGCCGGGCACGGCGGTGGGATCCCTCGCCGTGCCCCACGTCGACAAGGTCGTCCACGTGGCTGTGTTCGCTGCGGTGGTGCTGGCCGGACGGCGGATAGGCCTGCCGCTGTGGCCGCTCGCCGCCGTGTCCGTCGTGCAGGCGGTCGTGAGCGAGGTCGTCCAGGACGCTCTGCTGCCGGGCCGCAGCGGCGACCCGGTGGACATCGTCGCTGACCTGGCGGGTATCACCCTCGGCGTCCTGGTGTCCAGGACACGGCTTGGACACGACACTGCCGCCGAAGGCCCCGGACGCGGCAGCATTGACCCTGACACCTCGGACCCGAACGGAGGGAGGCGCGACCGGTGAACACCGGTGCCCAGACGCTCGCGGGACGCCTGCTGGTGGCGACCCCGGCGCTGCGCGACCCCAACTTCGACCGGGCCGTGATCCTCATGCTGTCTCACGACGACGACGGCGCTCTCGGTGTCGTCGTCAACCGGCCCACCGAGGTGCCGGTCACCGACATCCTGCCGAGCTGGCAGGCGGTGGTCACCGAGCCCGGGGTCGTGTTCCAGGGTGGACCGGTCAGCCTCGACAGCGCACTCGGCCTGGTGGCGCTCGCCGACGGCAGCGAGCCGCTCGGCGTGCGGCGCGTCAGCGGCCGACTCGGCGTCGTCGACCTCGACGCACCTCCCGAGGTGGTCCAGCCGGCAGTGGTCGCGATGCGCGTGTTCGCCGGTTACGCCGGGTGGTCGCCCGACCAACTCGAGAGCGAGATCGCCGAGGGGTCGTGGTACGTCGTCGACGCCGAGACCGAGGATGCCTTCCGTGACGACGCGCCGCTGCTCTGGCAGGCCGTCCTGCGGCGTCAGGACGGGCCGTTGGCCCTGATGGCGACCTTCCCGGCCGACCCGTCGCTCAACTGAGCCGGTCCGACGACCTGGTCGACGGTCATTCTGGGTCGTCGCCGCCCTTGCGCAGGCTCTCCCAGATCTCCTTGCACTCGGGGCAGACCGGGAAGCGCTGCGGGTCGCGGCTGGGTACCCACACCTTGCCGCACAGGGCGATCACCGGGGTGCCGTTGACCATCGCGTCGGTGAGCTTGTCCTTGGGCACGTAGTGTGAGAACCGCTCGTGGTCGCCGTCGTCGGTGGTCGGCCGGGTTCGCGTGTCCTCGACGGTCTGCGTTCCCGGGCTCAGGTGCGTACTCACGTCCCCGAGTGTACGGAAGCCGGATACCTGTCCATGGGTTGACCACACGACGGAACAATCTGCAAGCAGCGTCGGTAGGGTTCAGTGATGGCGGTAGAACAGGATGTCGGCGCGACCGGCATCCTGGGCACGCAGCACAGGCGGTTGACGATCGGCATCGTCGTCACCGTGGTCTTCATCGCGTTCGAGGCGATGGCCGTCGCGACGGCCATGCCCAAGGCGGTCCCTGCTCTGAACGGAATGCAGCTGTACGCGCTCGCCTTCTCCGCCTTCTTCACGACCAGCCTCTTCGGCATGGTGCTGGCCGGCGAGGTCTGCGACCGCAGCGGTCCCCGGCTGCCGCTACTCGGCGGTACCGGGCTGTTCGCCGCCGGCCTTCTGCTGGCCGGGACCGCCCAGTCGATGTGGCCGTTCGTCGCTGGGCGCGCCATCCAGGGCATGGGCAGCGGCATCGTCATCGTCGCCATCTACGTGCTGGTGGGGCGGGCTTACGACGAGGTCCTGCGGCCGCGTATCTTCGCGGCCCTGTCCGGGGCATGGGTGGTGCCGTCCATCGTCGGGCCGCTCGTCGCGGGCACCCTGGCCGACCACGTGAGCTGGCGGCTGGTCTTCCTGGGTATCGCGCCGCTGGCGGTCATCCCGGTTGTGATCGCACTTCCGTCGGTGGCCGCCCACGATGGTCCACCCCCGTCCGGTCCCCCGATCCGCCGGGGGCGGCTGCGGCTGGCGTTGGCGGCATCGGTCGGTATGGGCCTGCTCCAGGTGGCCGGCATGCGCGCCGACCTGGTCGCGGTGGGTTTCGTCGTCGTCGCGCTCGCGTTGCTGGCGCCGAGCGTGCCGCGGCTACTGCCGGCCGGCACCCTGGTCTTTCGGCGCGGGCTGCCCACGGTGGTCGCGATGCGCGGCGTGCTGGCCGGGGCGTTCTTCGGGGCCGAGGCGTTCCTGCCGCTCATGTTGGTCGACGAGCGCGGCCTGTCGACGTCGCTGGCCGGCCTGGCATTGACCGGCGGTGCACTCGGCTGGGCGACGGGCTCCTGGTACCAGGGCCGGCCAGGCCTGGCCATCTCCCGGCAGCGTCTGGTCCAGCGTGGGGCGGTGCTGGTGGCCATCGGGATCGCCGGAGCGGGCCTCGTCCTCGTTCCGGGAGTGCCTGTGCTCATCGCCGGTCTCGCCTGGGTGGTCGGTGCGTTGGGCATGGGCATGGCCATGGCGAGTGTCGGCGTCCTCCTCTTCGAGCTCTCCCCGGTGGAGGACCACGGCGCGAACTCGGCTTCGCTGCAACTGTCGGACGCGTTGTTCTCGATCACGTTCATCGGCCTGGCCGGCGTGATCTTCGGAACGGCGCACCAGCCAGACGGCCAGATCAGTCCTACCGTCTTCGCGACGATCCTGGCCGTGATGGCCGCTTTGGCGCTGTTCGGCGCCTGGGCCGCCGGACGCGTGCGTGCGCCCGGCGCGCGACCGGCGGTGCCCGTGGTTCCAGACGCGCGCTGACCGCGCGGCCCCGGGGCGGTCACCTCGCCCGGGTCGGTGGCGCGGCCGTGCTGTCGCGCAGAACCAGTTCCGTGGGCAGCCGGACATGTCGTGCCCGACCCGTCGCTCCGCTCCGGTCGCGCTCGATCGCCGCGGTCAGCGCGGCCGCGGCGGCACGCCCCTTCGCCACGACATCCTGCCGCGCCGTGGTCAGGGCCGGGCGCATCCGACCGGCGATCGGGTTGTCGTCGAAGCCGACGACGGACAGGTCCGCGGGCACGCGGAGCCCGAGGTCCTCGGCGGTGCGGACGACGCCGTACGCGATCGCGTCGGAGAAGCAGAGCACAGCCGTCGGCGGATCGTCGGTGTCCAGTAGCAGCCGGGCGCTCTCGTCGACCCGGTCGGAGTACGGCGGCTGACGGACCACGGTCGGTCGGATCCCGGCGCGACGGAGCACGTCGTGCCAGCCGAGCATGCGCTGCCTCGGCGCATACGCGGCCCGGCCCGCGAACGGATCGGCGACCAGGCCGTACGGGCCGTCGGCACCCGCCGTCAGGATGCCGACCCGCCGATGGCCGAGGTCGACCACGTGCTGTGCCGTCTCGCGGGCGCCGGACCGGTCCTCGACGTTGACACTCGGGATGCCCGGGGCCGGCGTCTGGTCCACGAACACGAGCGGGAGCCGACGACGGATCAGCCAGTCGAGGGCTGGTGAGCGCGCCTCGCAGGAGTACACCAGCGCCCCGTCCATGGCGACGTCACGGGCGGGCACCACTCCTGCTTGCCCGGTCGAGGTGGTGAGCAGCGTCAGGGCGAGGCCGGTGGGCGCAAGCTCCTCGGCGATCGCGCCGAGAAAGCTCGTCGCGACCTCGTCGGTGAACGCGAACCGCAGTGAATCGGTGAGCAGGACACCCACCGCCCCGGTGGCCCCTCGAGCCAGGGCCCTGGCCGCCGGATCGGGCCCGACGTACCCGAGGTCCGTGGCCGCGTCGAGTATCCGCCGGCGTAGGGCGGACGACAGCTGGTCCGGCCGGGAGAAGGCGTTGGACACCGTCATGCGGCTCACGCCCACCCGGTCGGCAACCGTCTGCAACGTCGCCTTCGCCACCGCTCCGCCGCCCTCCGTCCCGAAGAAGGGTAGGCCGGTCAGCGGGTTGCGGGACTGCACTCGGCCGGCGCGACGACCTCGGCGGCGCGTTGGAGCACGCCGGCAAGCGCCGCCCGGGTACGGAATGTACGGGTACGCCGACGAGCAGGTGCGACATAAGGCACGACCGGCGCGTCGGGGCGGGCACTGTTGACGTCGTGTGACACGGCGTCCTGAGAGATGAGCATGGCGATGAGAAGACTGTCCACGACGAACTCCCGATGTTGGTGAGCACGTTCTGTATCGCTACAGTAACCGTGGTATCTGTACCGGTCAAGGAAACCACACACCTCTCATCGTGGGGGTGACCGATACCGCACGGTGCTGGGGTCGGGAATCCCCACCGACCGAGATGCGTTCACCTCAGCGAAGACCCGACTCGAGGAGCAACCTGATCCATGGCCACAGTGACCATGACGAGAACGAACCACGACGAGACCGTGGTCGACGGCATCGTCCTCATCGACTTCTGGGCCGGCTGGTGCGGTCCGTGCCTGCGGTTCGCGCCCGTCTTCGAGAAGGCGTCCGAGCAGCACACGGACGTCACGTTCGCCAAGGTGGACACCGAGGACCAGCGTGAGCTGTCGGCGAGGTACGGCGTGACGTCGATTCCCACGCTCGTGATCTACCGTGACGGGATCCCCGTGTTCAGCCAGCCCGGCGCCTTGCCACCCACCGTGCTCGAAGATCTGATCGGACAGGTGCGGGCGTTGGACATGGACGAGGTCCGCACCTCCTACGAGAAGCAGGTCGCCGAGCACCAGCACTGATCACCATGCGGTGATCACGGCGACCTTGCCGCTGTGGGTGGCTGCGTCATCGGCATGATCACCGGGATAGCATCCAGTGCGTGGCGGCCGAGACCTCCCAGACCCTCGACCGGGGAATCCGCCTGCTGACCCTGGTCGCCGAGGCGTCCGGTGGTCTGACCGTCAACGAGGCCGCGACCTCGCTCGGCGTGAACCGAACAGTCGTCTACCGGCTGGCGACCACGCTGGAACAGCACGGGTTCGTCAGGCGTACCGACAACGGGCGGCTCTCCCTCGGCTTCGGCGTACTGGCGCTGGCCGGTCGGGTACACCCCCTGCTGCGACACGCCGCGCTGCCGGTGCTGCGCACCCTGGCCGAGGACGTCGGCGCCACCGCACACTTGACCGTGGCCGATGGCGGCGAGGCACTGGCCGTCGCGGTCGTCGAACCGACGTGGACCGACTTCCACGTGGCCTACCGCGTCGGGTCGCGCCACGACCTGCGCAGGGGCGCCGCCGGTCGGGCAATCCTCGCCGGCCGGGCCGGCGACCTGTCGTTCCTGGTCAGCGAGGGTGAGCTGCAGCCGGGCGCACAGGGTGTCGCGGCGGCCGTTTCCGGCGTTCCCAACATCGAGGCGAGCGTCGGGGTGGTCGCCCTGACCGGGCTGGACGTGGCCGCCACCGGTCCACGGGTAGTGGCTGCGGCGGCGGAGGTGGCGCGACGCCTGCGGTGAGCGTGCTCAGCTGATGGTGACGGCCACCGGCTCGGACTCGAGAAACGCATCGCCGACCTGACCGACGACGCGGAACTGGTTCTCACCGCTGCGACCGGTCAGCACGTACGTACTGAACTCACCGTTGTCGTCGGTCGTCACGGTCACCGGGTCGTCCGCATCGGGGAAGGTGTCCCAGTCGCTGCCGTTCAGGCTGCGCTCGACCGTCAACTCGACTCCGGCGACCGGCGGCTGGAGCCGGCCGGTCATGTCGATGCGTTCGCTGGCGGCAACACTCGACTGGGCGGCGGTCAGAGTGATCGTGCTCGTCGGTGTCGCGCTCTCGGACGGGCTGGGAGTGGCCGTCGTCACCGTCGATGGCGCATCGCCGGCGTCGTCGCCGGAGTTGCCGGCGTACGCACCGCCACCGAATCCCAAAGCTGCTGCCATCAGCAGGATCGCGACGACGGACCTCGGGGACGCGTGGCTGGACATCGCCGTACATTCAACCCACAGGACCCCCGCGGTCGGCAAGGGGGTCGGTTCCGGATTCTCCGGAGGCCGCGGCGACGAGCGGCATGACCCGCGGGCTCACCACCGTCGAGAGGGCGATCAGCGTCGAGGTCCGCACGACGTCGTCGTCGCTGACCAGGTCGTCGATGACCCGCTGGAGGTCGTCGTTGTCGCGGGCAACGATGCGGCAGAGAAGGTCGCCCGGCCCGGTGATGGTGTGAACCTCGATGACCTCCGGTATTCGCGCCAGGTGGTCGGCGACGGGCCCTCGCCCGCCCTGCCGGATCTCCAGTGTCGCGAAGGCCGTGACGCGGTAACCCATGGCCGCCGGGTCGAGGCTGGGTGCCATCGACCGGATCACGCCCGAGGCGGCCAGCCTGTCCAGACGGGCCTGGACGGTGCCACGCGCGACGCCGAGTCGTCGCGACGCCTCCAGGACGCCGACCTTGGGCTCGGCGGTGAACAGACGGAGGATTCGGCTGTCGAGCGTGTCGACGACACTAGACAATCTGCACATCCCTTGATGCGAAGTGATAACCAAATCGTACAGGCTGACCATGACTGACGTCGACCCTTGCCCAATCCGTGGTCGGGAGGCAGATTGCCCGCATGACCGCGACGGATGCTCCCACCACGCTCACGCCCGAGGAGCGCGAGGCCGATCTGGACCTCGAGCAGCTCAAGCAGCTCGTCGGGCTGGTCGAGTACGACCAGAGCACGGACCCGTTTCCCGTCACCGCGATGGATGCGGTGGTCTTCGTCGTCGGGAACGCCACGCAGGCGGCCCACTTCTACCAGTCGGCGTTCGGCATGGAGCTGGTCGCGTATACCGGGCCGGAGACCGGAAACCGCGACCACAAGGCATACGTCCTCAGAAGCGGCTCGGCGCGCTTCGTCCTCATGGGCGGTGTGGCCCCGGACAGCCCGCTGCTCGACCACCACCGCCGGCACGGCGACGGCGTCGTCGACCTCGCACTCGAGGTGCCCGACGTCGACAAGTGCATCGAGCACGCCCGAAAGCAGGGCGCGACGGTGCTCGACGAGACCCGTGACGTGTCCGACGAGCACGGCACGGTGCGGATGGCTGCGATCGCCACGTACGGCGAGACCCGGCACACGCTCGTGGACCGATCTCGGTACTCGGGCCCCTACCTGCCCGGTTACGTCGCGCGGGCGTCGACGTTCATCAGGCGGGACGGCGCGCCGAAGCGGCTGTTCCAGGCCATCGACCACTGCGTAGGCAACGTCGAGCTCGGCCGGATGGACGAGTGGGTGGCCTTCTACAACAAGGTCATGAACTTCGTGAACATGGCCGAGTTCGTCGGCGACGACATCGCGACCGAGTACTCGGCGCTGATGTCGAAGGTCGTCGCCAACGGCAACCACCGGGTCAAGTTCCCGCTCAACGAGCCGGCCGTCGCCAAGCGGAAGTCGCAGATCGACGAGTACCTCGAGTTCTACGGCAACGCCGGATGCCAGCACATCGCACTCGCGACGAACGACATCCTGCGCACCGTCGACGTGATGCGGGCCGAGGGCGTCGAGTTCCTCGACACTCCGGACGCCTACTACGACGACCCGGAGCTTCGCGCCCGGATCGGCAAGGTCCGTGTTCCGGTCGAGGAGCTGAAGAAGCGCGGCATCCTGGTCGACCGGGACGAGGACGGCTACCTGCTGCAGATCTTCACCAAGCCGATAGGTGACCGCCCCACCGTCTTCTACGAACTGATCGAGCGGCACGGCTCGCTCGGGTTCGGGAAGGGAAACTTCAAGGCGCTGTTCGAGTCGATCGAGCGCGAGCAGGAGTTGCGCGGCAACCTGTGACCAGGTGGTCTGTGAGACCGTCGCCTCCCGGCGCAACCCGACCTACGGCACGGCGGGTACGACGTCCGCGACGCACGCCGATCGGTTGGAGCGTGGCCGTTACCGAGCCGTCTGCATGTCCCTCTGCCGCTAGGCTGTGGCCAGCCCGGCGTGGAGGAGGCGGTTCATCGTGAACGCTCGTACTCGGATTCTGGTCACTGGAATGCTCGTCGGCGGGGTCGCGCTCGCGCTGCCCGCAGGTGCGCTCGCCGGGCCCGGACAGCCAGGAGTGCCGCGGTTCACGGCGGGATCCAGCGGTGCGGGCGACGACTATTTCCCGTTCGCCGGCAACGGCGGCTACGACGTCGGGCACTACGACCTGGACATCACGTACACACCGCCGCCGCCCGCGCCCGCGCCGATCGTCGGCCAGATGGACGGCGTGGCGACGATCGACCTGGTGGCCACCCAGGACCTGGACCGCTTCAACCTCGACCTGCGCGGCCTGGAGGTACAGGCGGTCACGATCAACGGCAAGCCGGCCGGCGAGGTGACACCACCTCCGCCCGGCGCAGAGGTCGAGGGGGCTGCGTACTGGCACGTCCAGGACGACGAAGCCCGGGTTTGGGAGTTGACGATCCAGCCCCGTCCAAAGATCAAGAAGGGTCAATCGGCGGAGATCGTCATCACCTACGGTGGCGAGACCACCCGGCCCACGGACATCGAAGGTGTGCTCTACGGCTGGGTGACCACTCGCGACGGCGCGATGGTGGTCGGCGAGCCCGAGGGGTCGATGACCTGGTACCCGGTCAGCGACCATCAGACCGACAAGGCAACATACAGCTTCGAGATCACCGTCCCTGAGGGGAAGGTCGCTGTCGCCAACGGGCTGCCTGAGCCGGACCCGATAACGGAGAACGGCTGGACCACCTGGTTCTGGAACGCCCCGGACTTGCAGGCAAGCTATCTGACGACGGCCTCGGTCGGTGACTACGAGTTGCGATTCTCTGAGACGGACGGCGGGCTGCCGATCATCGACGCCGTCGATGACGGGCTGACGCCAGCAAACGCGGCCACCACAGATGCCAGCCTCGCCCTGCAGGCGGACATGATCGCGTTCTTCGAGGAGACCTTCGGGCCGTACCCGTTCAACTCCTACGGCTCGATCGTGGACGATGACAGCGTCGGCTACGCGCTGGAAACGCAGACCCGACCCGTGTACTCCCGGGTCGCCCGCGAAGGGACTGTCGCCCACGAGCTCGCCCACCAGTGGCTGGGCAACGCCGTGAGCCCGGAGCGCTGGCAGGACATCTGGCTCAACGAGGGCTGGGCCACCTACTCCGAGTGGCTATGGAGCGAGGACTCGGGAGGCCCTGCCGCTCAGGAGGCCTTCGACGACGTCATGGCCATCCCTGCCGACGACCCGTTCTGGGACGTGGTGGTCGCCGATCCGGGGCCGTTCGGGCTGTTCCTCGGCCCGATCTACGACCGAGGAGCGGCGACCCTGCACGCGTTGCGGGTGAAGATCGGCGACGATGCCTTCTTCGCCGGGGTGCAGGAGTGGGTGAGCCGGTACGACGACTCGACGGCGACGACGGAAGACTTCCAGGCCCTCTACGAGGAGGTCTCCGGCCAGGAACTCGACGAGTTCTTCGACATCTGGCTGCGCGACCCGGTGAAGCCGACCACCTGGTGACGGCTGCCTGAGCCGGCGCCATCTGGGGGCCGGCCGCAC
>Ga0256866_1000038_pt1 | contig 20202 bp, 17 predicted proteins | sample RVTome_16_FD_187338 | JGI IMG/M metagenome (GOLD analysis project Ga0256866, IMG submission 187338) | Soil microbial communities from uranium-contaminated site in the Upper Colorado River Basin, Wyoming, United States - RVT152D67 HiSeq ...
CGACGATCGGCCACGAGATGTGGGTCTCTACGGTGCGGTCGGTAGAGCTCGTCCGCGACCTGGCGACGAGACCAGGCGTGAATGCGCTGACCCACGACGGAGGCATGGCCGCCCTCGGCCGTGGGTCGAAGCGGCTCAAGCAGTTCGACCGCACCGTGGAGTGGTACAAGCAGAAGTTCGGGGTGGGGTGGCAGGTGATCGATGCACGCGAGATCCACACGATCGTCGGGGGAGATCATTTCAACGTCGCCCTCTACGAGCCGGAGGGGTTCGGTGTCCATCCCGCCCGTCTGGTGTTCGGTCTGGCCCGGGAGGTGAAGCGGGAGGGTGCGGTGCTGGTCGACCACTGCGAGGCAACCTCACTCGAGAAGACCGCCAATGGGTTCGAGGTCACCACGCCCAAAGGGGTGATCCGGGCGGGTGACGTCATCCTCGCCACCAACGGGTACACCACCCGTAGGCCCAGCAAGGAGCTGGCGCGTCTCATCGTGCCTGTCGGCTCGTACATCGTCGTCACCGAGTCGCTGGGCCGGGAGAGGGCGGAGTCGATCTTTCCCGGATCGGCGATGACATACACCCGACGTCGCCTCCTCCACTACATGCGTCGCACCCACGACGACCGGATCCTCCTCGGGGGACGTCGCAGCCTGCACACCGACCTCGATCTGGCCGAATCGGCCGAGGACCTCAGGTCGGCTCTGGTCGGCTATTGGCCCGAGCTCGAGGACGTGGCCATCTCCCACGTCTGGGGAGGAAAGCTCGGTGTCCCCTTCGATCTCATCCCCCATATCGGCAGGATCGACGGTGCGTGGTACGCCATGGGTTATGCGGGTCATGGGGTGGCTCTGGCCTGTCAGCTCGGAGATGAGCTAGCCGGCATGCTGTTGGGTGAGGACCCGCCGAGCGTCTACGCCCAGGTGGTGCACAGCGGCCGGTTCTATTACTCGGGGCGCAACACCTGGTTCATCACGCCGGCCTCCTATCTCTACCGGGCCCTGGACAAGCTGGGCGTCTGATCGCGTGGATCGCCCGCTGAGCCCGGGCCACTTATTCTGTCGAGGTGATGAGAGTCCATTGGCGTGACCGGCTGATCATCGCGGCTCCCCTGGCAGTCGTCGGTCTGCTCGCGCTGGCCCCGGTGATCGAGGACGGGCCGACGTTGTGCCCGTTCGCGATCTGCACCGGCATGGCTTGCCCAGGTTGTGGCATGACACGCGCGGCCGCCCAGCTCCTGCGCGGAGACTTCGGGGCGGCGATGACATTCCACCCACTAGCTCCCCTGATCGCGCTCCAGCTTGTCGCCGTCTGGGTCTGGTACCTGCTGCATCGTGCCGGCCGGGCCAATCCGGTGAGCAACCGAGTCCTCAACGTGATGCTGATAGCGACCTCGCTCGCTCTTCTCGGGGTGTGGTTGGCCCGTATTCTTTCAGGGACCCTTCCCGCCGTTTGACCAGCCTCCGGGCCAGGTAGGCGCCTGCAGACACGACTGCGGCGACGAGCGCGATCTCCAGTGGGACCAGCCAGCTCGATCCAGCCAGGCTGGAGAGGCTCTCCCGAACCGGGGCGCGCCCGCCTCTGGGGTCGAGCACCCACGACCCCAACCGGAGGAACAGGGCAAAGCTGAGGGCGCCGACGGCGACTCTGTTGAAGAGCGTCCGGAAAGCGGCGACGCGGTCACGAGAGAGGGCGACGAACCCATAACCGAAGCCGATGAGGGCCAGCAAAGCGAGAAACGCCGCGGTGCCGAGACGGGCTGCGGTCGGCGAGTGGGGGCCAACGAGAGCAGCCGAGCCCGGCTGGCGGATCACCAGCGGATCGAGACCCTCGACGATCCCGGTCACCTCGTCTTGGGAAACCGGATACCCGAGCTCGGTCAACCCCACGGTGACCTCGGGGATGGCCGGAGCAACCACGGTCGACATGTCGATGGTCGACCCGCCGGGCTCCGGGGACGACGCGGCGGCGACGATGTCCCCCACCAGACGGTCGAGTGCCTGACCCACCAGCGAGGAGTCGAGCAGGTGGCCCACTGTCGGCTCCACCAACACCGGATCGGCTCCCATCTCGAGCATCTCATCGGCCATCCAGTCGGCAAAGAAGTCGACGACCATCGTCGAGCCGGAGAGTGGCGCGAGCGACTCGCCCAACGAGTCGGTGTCGACCACTACGGCGCGGCCCCAGAGCGAGAGCAACAAGATCGAGACCGACATTCCAAACGCCCAACTCGACGTGGAACGAGCCGTGGCCCGAGCGGTCACTTGATCACGAGAGCGGGGTTGGTCCGTATCCGTGGCCGCTTCTCGATCACGGCCTGGGCGAGAGCGTCGAACGCCGCTTCGACGTCCGAGCCCGGAGCAGCCAGCGAAACGGGCTCGCCCCTGTCGGCGCCGCGTCCCATCGCCGGGAGCAGCGGGATCCGGGCCAGCAGGTCGACACCGAGCTCATCGGCGAGGGCTTGGCCTCCCCCGGACCCGAACAGCTCGTAACGCTTCCCGTCGTCCCCGGTGAACCAGGACATGTTCTCCACCACCCCGATCACCTCCTGGTCGACCTCGGCGGCCATGAGGGCCGCCCGTCGGGCAACACGTTGCGCGGTGGGCTGGGGTGTCGTGGCGAGAATCACCTGGGCTCGGGGGAGAAATTGTGACATCGAGATCGCGATGTCCCCGGTGCCTGGGGGCATGTCGACGACCAGGAAGTCGAGGTCGTCCCAGAACACGTCCTTGAGAAACTGCTCGATCGCCTTGTGGAGCATGGGGCCACGCCAGATAACGGCCTTGTCCTCACCCACGAAGTAGTCCATGGACATGACCTTCACCCGATGGGCCACCGGGGGGACGATCATGTCGCCCACCATGACGGGCGGGTTGACGATCCCGAGCATCCCCGGGATCGAGAATCCCCAGATGTCACCGTCGACGATCCCGGTCTTCTTGTCGGCTCGGGCGAGTGCCACGGCGAGATTGGCCGAGATGGAGGACTTCCCCACACCGCCCTTCCCTGAAGACACAGCCACCGTGCGAGTGGCCGACCCGGGCTCCCCGATGCGAGGGCCGGCCCCGGCTTTGACACCGTCGATCCATCTCTGCACCGTCTCGTCGTCCATCACCTCGACCTCGACGTCGGCGCCGTCGGTGAATGGGGCCAGCGCCTCCTGAAGACGCTCCTGGAGGGGGGCGGGTGGAGTATGGGTGGGGAGCAGCAACTCCACCTTGACCTTGCCGGTGAGTCTCTTGCTGACGTCTTTCACCAAACCGAGCTCGCCGAGGGTACGCCCGACGAACAGGGGCGATTCGATAGACGCGACGGCATCGCGGAGTTGGGTTTGATCGGCCATCTGAATCCCCTACGGCGACAGTGGTTAGAAGACGCTCGAACTATAGTTTTCACAGATTCCTACCCCTCATGGACAAAGACACACTCGAGCGACGAATCTCGGATCTCACCTCATCGCTTGGAGATCCGACACGACGTGCCATCTACATCGCGGTGCGGGAGTCGGTTGAGCCCATGACCACGTCCAAGGTCGCCGCCCTGTTCGACATCCACCCCAACGTCGCCCGGCACCACCTCGACCGTCTCGCCGACGACGGGTACCTGAAGGTCAGTCACCAACGCCGCGCCGGTGGGCCCGGGGCCGGCCGTCCTGCCAAGACCTACGAGCCGACCAACAAGGAAGTGAGTGTCCACTTCGCTCCTCGCCGTTTCGAGATGCTCGCCGAGATGCTCTTCCAGGTCCTCGACGAGTTGTCGCCTCCCGACGTCTCCGAGATAGCCGAGCGGGTGGGGCGCAGCTATGGGCAACAACTGGCGGCAGAGATCGGGGGGGCGAACGAACCGGGTTACGACGAGGCGGTGAAGGCCGTTGCCAGTGCCATGACCGGTCTCGGCTTCTCGGTCGACCCCGATGTCGAGGGTCAGCGGCTGTTGACCTCGCATTGTCCTTTCGGGGAGACGGCGACCAACCATCCCGAGGTCATCTGCTCACTCGATCGCGGCATCGTCGCCGGGCTGTTCGGCGCCCTCTCGGTTCCGTGCAACCCGGTGGTCTTCCCCCACAAGGTCCTCGAGGACGACTGTGTGACCCAGGTGCCCGTCACCATCGGCTGACCAAACCAGGGGTAGGGGAATACCCCGATGGTGGGCGCCCCTCCATCGACCGATCCTGTCGTCACGCGAGCAAGGGACGGTCATGACAACGTATATCACCGGCGTTGGCGCCTGCCTTCCGGGTGAGCCCATCGGGAACGACGAGTTGGAGGCCTACATCGGCACGACGGGCGGCTCGATACGGCTTCGCCGCCGAATGCTCGAAGCCAACGGGATCGAGAAGCGGCACTACGCCATCGACCGCAACGGTCAAACCTTCATGCTCAACGAGGAGCTGGCCGAACAGGCGATACAGGCTGCCCTCGGGGCCCGGGGTCTCACCGCCGCTGACATCGGGATGCTGGCGGTGGGCACCACCCAGGGTGACCTGCTGGTCCCGGGATTCGCCTCGATGGTCCATGGGCGACTGGGTGGCGGGCCGATGGAGATCCTCTCCACCGGTGGGGTTTGTTGCTCGGGGGTCGCCGCCCTGCGCGCCGCCGAGGCCTCCGTGGCGCTGGGACGGCACTCCGTCGCCGTCGCCGCCGGGTCGGAGCTGGTGAGCCGCACCCTCCGCTCCCGGAGGTTCCCGGAGGGCAAGTCGGGGGGCTCCGACGCCGAGTTCCTCAGGTTCATGCTCTCCGACGGAGCAGGCGCGGTAGTGATCGAGGATCATCCCCGCAGCGACGGTCCCTCGCTGCGCATCGACTGGTCGCACCTGGTTTCTCACGCCCACCGCTTCCCCCTGTGCATGTATGCCGGCGCCGCCACGCCCGAGTCGGTCGAGGCGGGATCGACATGGCAGGACCATGCCACTCCGGGAGAGGCCCACGCCGCCGGGATGCTCAACCTCCGCCAGGACACCGGGGTGTTGAACAATATCGTGGCCCTCGGGGTCGAGGAGTACGTGGGCTTGGTGCGTGCGGGGAGAATCGAGCCCGAGCGGATCGATCATCTGCTCATCCACTACAGCTCGGAGTACTTTCGCTCCGACATCGTCCGGCTGATGAGCGAGGCGGGACTGATGATCCCCGAGGAGAGGTGGTTCACCAACCTGCGCACCAAGGGGAACACCGGGGCAGCCAGCATCTTCGTCATGCTCGAGGAAGCGTTCAACCACGGACGGTTCTCCCCCGGTGACCGTGTCCTGCTGATGGTGCCCGAGTCGGGGCGGTTCTCGGTCTCCTTCGTCCATCTCACCTGTGTCGACCCTTCCGGGGCCGACCGGGAAGCACCAGTCCAGCTGTCCGCGGCCGATGACCGGGCGTCGCAGTGGCTCCTCGAGGAGCTGGCGCTGATCTGGGCCGATTTCGAGACCCAGCTCTCCCGGGTCCCGCTCGTGCGCCGGATAGAGTCACACAGCGCCACCCTCGCCGACTACCGAAGCCTGCTCTACGGCCTGCGCCAGCAGGTCAAGGAAGGGGCCCGGTGGATCACCAGGGCAGCCTCCAACCTGACCGCCGAGCACGCCGATTTGCGCGCCGAGTTCATCGAGCATGCCGCCGAGGAGCAGCTCGACTTCCGCATGCTCGACGACGACTACGTCGCGGTGGGGGGTGACCGGGACGCCATCGAAACGGGGGTCAAGAACCCGGGTTCGGAAGCCCTGTCCGCCTTCATGTTCAACCAGGCAGGGAAGGAGAACCCATTCGACCTGCTCGGTGCCATGTACATCATCGAGGGTTTGGGCGCCAACAAGGCCGCCCGCTGGGTCGAGCTGATCCGCGATCAGCTCGATCTCGAGCCCCAGCAGGCGAGGTTTCTCACCTATCACGGAGGCGCCGACGAGGAGCACACCGCCAAGATGTTCCAAATCCTGCGCTCCGAGCTGATCACCCGGGAGATCGCCGAGTCGATCGCGCACACCGCACGAGTGGTTGGCCGTCTCTACGCACTGCAACTCGAGGAGATCGACAATGGGTGAGCTGCGTGCCGGCCAGCTCATTGAGACCGAGGGCCCGGGTATTTGGGACGCTCTTTCCGGCGATCCGACATTTCACTTCGACCGTCGGGCGCTTCGTCTGTTGGAGGCAGACCAGTCCCGTTGGTCCCATCGATTCGTGCGCCCACCTGCCCGGGTGCTCAGCAGGTTGTTGGTGGCGCTGATCACCCTGGTCAAACGGGTCCTCCCCTTCGAGCTCTCCTCCCACGTGCTGTTGGACCGGTTGGGGATCTGGTTCATGTCGCGGTGCGTCTCCGAGGAGGGTGGCGAGCTACTGCTTCGCCACTTCGTCCTCGAAACGAACGTGCTGGCATTCATCGCAAGGAACAGCGGAGTCGACGAGCCGAGCCTGAGACCGGTCAGTCTCGGCCAGCTCGACGACAACGCGGTGATCGTTCACGATCTCAACCTCTATGCGGTGCTGGCAGGGTTGGGTGGCCGCCCACTGCCCCGCCCCGAGGGTCGGGCCGCACCCCTCGACTTCTCGATGCTCGCGGTCGAGCCCATTCGTCCCTCCCCACGACGACGGCTACTCCGTCTCGATCTGGAGACGGGGATGTGCTTGATGAACATCATGTTCTGCTTGCTCACCACCTCCGGCGAGTACCGCCGGGCGGTGCACTCGCTGCAACTGGACGAGTCACTGCTGGGCTGTCTCGCCGAGTTGACGGGAGACGAGGTGTTCCGCTCATGGAAGCCCGCCGGCTACATCCCCATCGTGCGGACCAACCGCGATGTGCCTCGTGACCTGTTCGCCCACGCGGTGATCCACGAGTACATCCACGCCCGACTCCTCCACCACGCCACGCCGGCGATTCCGTGTGAAGGCGCCAGCTCGTGCCCCGCTCTCGAGCGCGCCCCGAGCGAGGCCCGACTCGTCGATTTCTGAGCCGCTCATGATCGCTCGGATACGCTTCCGGTGTGTCAGAACCCCCGCAGGGCGCCCCAGCCCTGCTCCCGGTGAACCGCACCCTCACGAGGGTGGTCCTCCTCATGAGGCTGCTCGGTTGGATCTGGCTGCTGATACTCGCCGTGGTGGCCCTCTCCACCACCCGCCGGGACATCAACACCGGGGTGATGGTCGGGACGATGGTCGTGGCCACCGCGGGGACCGCGGTGACCTTCCTCGCGGCGCAACGAGGGTTTCTCGGCGAGGGCTGGTACCCGGTGTTCGACGGGGCCCTGGCGCTCCTGCTCGGTGCGGCTGGTTGGCTGGCCGATTTCGGGGAGTTCATCGTCGGCGGCTACCCCGCCTCCTGGCTGTTCATCGTGGCATATGCCACCAACTACCGCGTCACCGGGCTGGCCGGGTTGGGGGCGAGTGCTGTCTTCGCCGTTCTCCACGTCATCATGGGTCTCGAAGAGACCCGGGTATTCGGGAGCATCCAGTTCGTGGTCGTGGCCCTGGTGGTCGGATGGGCCTTCGATGCCCTGCGCGAGCAGGAGGAGTTGCGCATCGAGGCGGAGCAGGAACGCGCCGAGGCCGAGCGTGAGCTGGCGGCCGAGCAGGAGAGGTCCGGTCGGCTCGAAGAGCGATCCGTGATCGCCCGGGAACTGCACGACTCGGTGCTCCAGACCTTGAAGCTGATCCGCGCCTCGGCCAACGACGCCGCCGAGGTCCGCTATCTGGCCAGGGTCCAGGAACGAGATCTGCGTCGCACCATCAACGAGTACCAGTCGCCATTCGAGGACAGCTTCCGCGCCCGTCTCCTCGACGCCAGGGCCAGCATCGAGGACCGTTACAGGGTCGAGATCGAGCAGGTGGTCAAAGACGACGCCGAGATGGACGATGGCCTGAGGGCGGTGGTGGCGGCGGCAACCGAGGCGATGAACAACGCGGCCCGCCACTCCGGGGCCAATACGATCGACCTGTTCGCCGAGATCCGAGACGGGAAGGTGCAGGTCAACGTCCGTGACCGTGGCACCGGCTTCGATCTCGACCGGTCAGGAGGCGGCATAACACTCTCCATCAACGAACGGCTCTCCGCGGTGGGCGGGGTCGCCAACATCAAGACAGCTCCGGGACGGGGCACCGAGGTGCAGCTCGTCCTTCCCTTGAGATGACGGAGAGCTCACGACCCAAGGTGTTCCTGGTGGAGGACCATCCCCTGACCCTATTCGGGCTGCAGCGATACCTCGGGGAGCGTTACGAACTGATCGGCTCCGCCTCGGAAGCCTCGATCGCGATCCAGATGATCCTGGAACGCCGTCCCGACTTGGTCCTCCTCGACGTTCAATTCCCGGGAGGGGGCGGCGCCGCGGTGATCGAAGCGGTGAAACCCCGGGCGCCCGACGTCAAGTTCCTGGCGTTCACCGTCTCCACCTCGGCCGAAGACGTGGTGAGACTGTTCAAGGCCGGTGTCGACGGCTACGTGGTGAAGACGACAGAGGGTTTCGAGCTCGAGGAGCAGATCGAGGAGGCCCTCGCCGGGGGGAGGCCGGTCTCGCGATACGTGGCCGGTCATCTGCTCAAGATCGACGAGATCGCGGCCACCCACTCCGAGATCGACAGTCTCACCCCTCGGGAGCGCGAGGTGGTCACTCTCATCGCCCGGGGGTTCAAGTACCGGGAGGCCGCCGAGGATCTCGGCATGAGCCAGAAGACGCTGGAGACCCACATGAAGCACGTCTTCGACAAGCTGGGGGTGGCAAGTCGGAGCGAGGTCACCCGTGTCGCCTTCGAGACGGGGTTCATCCAGCCCGGGGACTTCATCTGATTCGATAGGGGTAGATCCCGATACCCGGGTCGACCCGGGGAGCCCATGATCCACCCGACAAGGAGGAACGATGTCTGCCTCGAAGAGACCCGCCCGTCGGATCAAGCTCATCATCTCGATTCTGGCTCTGTTGGTTGTCGTCTTCTACGCGGGAGGCGGCATCGTGTTCTCGAACATGATCCATGCCGACGCGCTGACGCCGCTCGGCCCGACCCCGGACAACGGGGTCTACGTGCGCTCGGTGGCCCAGGACTCGATCACACTCACCTCAAACGAAAGCCGGGAGGACACCACGAGACCCGGTCTCGCCGGTCTGGTCTGGGAGGGAGGCTATGGGGAGATCGGCGAGATCGTCGAGATCGACGGTCTCGACGTGACCCGCCGATTCAGGCTGATAACCGGGCCGGCACCGTCGCCGTGCGTCGGCGCCCTGGCGGACTGCATCGAAGTCGACATCGAGGGTTGGACATATCAGAGCGACCCCTCCGACGTGGGGCTCGCCTTCGACGAAGTCTCCTTCGGCTCACCACTCGGGGACCTCGGAGCGTGGAGAGTCGACGCCGGGGACGGATCGGTGTGGGCAATCCACGCTCATGGTTGGCGGGCCTCGCGCCGGGAGGCTTTGCGCAGCCTCCCGACCTATCACCACGAGGGGTTCACATCCCTCGTCGTCGACTATCGCAACGACGAAGAGGCCCCGGCCGACCCCAGCGGTCTCTACAGGTTCGGGCGCACCGAGTGGGAAGACGTCGAGGCAGCCGTCAGATATGCCCTCGATGAGGGTGCGGAGAGCATCGTTCTGGTCGGTTACAGCACGGGTGCCGCCCTCCACGTTGCCTTCTTGGAGAGCTCAGAACTGGCCGCGACGGTGACGGCGGCGGTCTACGACTCCCCCAACATCGACATGGGGGCAACCGTCAAGCATGAGGCCTCGAAGCGAACCATTCCCGGAACACCGGTCCCTGTCCCGGGGTCGCTCACCGCGGTGGCCATGCTGATCGCCGACCTGCGCTGGGACATCGACTGGAGAGGTATCGGCTACGTGGAGCGTGCCGGTGACATCATCGAGATCCCCACACTGGTCTTTCACGGGGTCGACGACGATCGGGTGCCCATCGAGGTTTCGCGACGTCTCCGCGATCAGGCGCCGGATCAGATACGGCTGATCGAGGTCGAGGAAGCGGGCCATGTGACCAGCTGGAACGTCGACCCCGAGGCCTACGAGCGCGCCCTGGCACAGTTCCTCGACGACCACGCCCGTCCCAGCTCGGGCTGAGAGACCTGCAATTCGGTTGAGACCTCGCGGATACGCAAACCCAGGACGGGTTTCGCGGGCCCGGCGGAATGGCGCACCCACCCCGCGTCGTTAGGCTCAATGTCACCAGGTTTCCCGACCTGAAAGGCTGAGATGTCCAACGATCCATTCGGGGCACGTGCCACGCTGGAGACGGCGCTCGGGGCACGTGAAATAGCACGCCTCGACGTCATCGAAGGCGTGGAGAGGCTTCCCTACTCGATAAGAGTGCTGCTGGAGTCCGCTCTCCGCCATCTCGACGGCAAGAGTGTGAGAGAGGCGGACGTGTCTGCGATCGCCTCCTACGACCCCCGGAACGTGGGAGAGGCCGAGATCCCATTCATCCCCGGACGGGTGGTGCTTCAGGACTTCACCGGCGTCCCCGCCGTGGTCGACCTGGCCGCGATGAGAGCGGCGATTGTCCGGATGACCGGAGACGAGGGCTCCGCGCAGAAGGTGAACCCGCTGATCCCGGCCGATCTGGTCATCGACCACTCGGTGCAAGTCGACGCCTTCGCCCGCCCCGACGCCCTGATCATCAACTCGACCAAGGAGTTCGAGCGCAACCAGGAACGGTACGAGTTTCTCAAATGGGGCCAGTCCGCCTTCGCCAACTTCCGGGTAGTGCCCCCGGCGACCGGGATCGTCCACCAGGTGAACCTGGAGTACCTGGCCAAGGTGGTCTGGGACGACGGGCAAAACCTCTACCCGGACAGCCTGGTCGGCCTCGACTCCCACACCACGATGATCAACGGGCTCGGTGTGGTCGGTTGGGGAGTCGGAGGGATCGAAGCCGAGGCGGCGATGGTCGGCCAACCGATCTACATGCTCCTTCCCGAGGTGGTCGGGTTCAGACTCACCGGGAGGCTCGCCGAGGGAGCCACCGCCACCGACCTGGTGCTGCGGGTCACCGAGATGCTCAGAGAACATGGCGTTGTCGGCAAGTTCGTCGAATTCCACGGGCCGGGGCTCGACGACATGCCGCTGGCCAATCGGGCCACCATCGCCAACATGGCGCCCGAGTACGGGGCCACCGTCGGCTTCTTCCCCGTCGACGACCAAACCGTCAAGTACCTTCGCCTCACCGGCCGCGAGGACAAGCTCATCGAGGCCATCGAGCAGTACTACAGGACACAGGGCTTGTGGCGGGCCGACGCCCACGAGATCGTCTACAGCACCGGTCTGGAGCTCGACATGTCGACCGTCCAGCCGTCTCTCGCCGGCCCGAGACGACCCCAGGACCGCATCGCGCTCTCCGCCATGAGAGAGCAGTGGCATACCGATCTCACCAACGTATTCGGCAAGAATGGCGGATCGAAGTCCTCGACCGTGGTCAGCTGGGAGGACGAGGGGGGCAGCGCCGAGCAGGCACTCGAAGCGCAGAGCGTCGCCCTGGTGGAGTACGAGGACCAGACCTTCACCCTCAAGGACGGGCACGTGGTGATCGCGGCGATCACCTCTTGTACCAACACCTCCAATCCCGACGTGATGGTGGGTGCCGGTCTGGTGGCTCGCAAGGCGCGTGCGCTGGGACTGCAGCGTCAGCCGTGGGTCAAGAGCTCGTTGGCCCCCGGATCGAAGGTGGTCACCGAGTACCTCACCGAGTCGGGCCTGCTCGAAGATCTCGAGCACCTCGGATTCGGGGTGGTCGGGTACGGCTGCACCACATGCATCGGGAACTCGGGCCCCCTGCCCGCACCGATCTCGGATGCGATCGGCCGTCACGACCTGGTGTCGGCGGCCGTCCTCTCCGGCAACCGCAACTTCGAGGGACGGATCTCACCCGATGTCCGGGCCAACTACTTGGCATCCCCCCCCTTGGTCGTCGCTTATGCATTGGCCGGCTCTGTCGACTGGGACCCCATCGAAGACCCGATCGGCCGGGACCAGGACGGCAAAGACGTGTTTCTGAAGGACATCTGGCCAACCCAGCAGGAGATCGAGGCAATCGTCGGGAGCAATGTGCGACAGAGCCAGTTCGTCGACAAGTACAGCGACGTCTTCAGCGGGTCAGAGGAGTGGCGCGAGATAGCAACTCCGGAATCGGACCTGTACCAGTGGAACCCTGACTCGACCTACGTCCAGGAGCCCCCATTCTTCGCCGACCTCATCCCGTCGACACAACCGATCACACCGATCTCGGAGGCCAGGGTCCTGGTAAAGCTAGGCGACTCGGTGACCACTGACCACATCAGCCCCGCCGGATCGATCGCGGTCGACTCGCCCGCCGGCAAGTACCTCATCGAGCGGGGGGTACAGCCCGCGATGTTCAACAGCTACGGCTCGAGGAGGGGAAACGACCGGGTGATGACCCGCGGCACCTTCGCCAACATCCGGGTTCGCAACCAACTCGCCCCGGGGACCGAGGGAGGCTGGACCACCGACTTCACCGATGGGAAGGTCAAGTCGATCTACGAGGCCTCGTTGTCATATCAGGAAGAGAAGGTCCCCCTGATCGTCCTCGGCGGCAGCGATTACGGCATGGGCTCCTCCCGGGACTGGGCTGCCAAGGGGACGTTCCTCCTCGGGGTCAAGGCGGTCATCACCAAGTCCTTCGAGCGGATCCACCGCTCGAACCTGGTGATGATGGGGGTGCTGCCCCTGAATTTCGTCGATGGCCAGGACGCCGACTCTCTCCGTCTCGATGGCACCGAGACCTTCGACATCTTCGTCGACGATGACCTGGTGCCCCGCCAGACGATCAAGGTCTCCGCCACGAGGGCGGACGGCTCGTCGGTCGAGTTCGACACTTTGGCCCGGGTGGACACTCCGATCGAGGTCGACTATCTCCGCAACGGCGGGATCCTTCACTACGTGCTGAGGAGGATGGCCTCTGACTGATCCGACCCCGGGGCCGCTCCCCCGGCCCGGCCGCCTCCGCCTGACCGGTGTCTTCCTGGCGGTAGTGATCATCGGGCTCGCCATCGGGTGGGCCTTCGGCGGAACGACCGCGGTCGCCGCGATCGGGGAGCGGGCACCCGACTTCACGGTCGAGGTCTTCGACGGGGGGAGCTTCACCCTCTCGGAGGCCGGCAAGCCCGTCGTGCTCAACTTCTGGGCATCGTGGTGTGTCCCGTGCCGGACCGAGATCCCCGACATCTCGGCCTTCGCCGCGGCCAATCCGGAGATACAAGTGGTCGGGGTGGCGGTTGAGGACACCGAGCGGAGCGCCCGGGACTTCGCCGCCGAGGTCGTGGCCTCCTACCCCCTGGCGCTGGGCACCGACGAGATCGAGGATGCCTATCCCCGAATCGGCCTGCCGGCCACCTACATCATCGATGCCGACGGGTTGGTCACCGACGTCTTCAACGGAATCGTCACCGAGGACTTGCTCTCGGAGTTGCTCGGCTAGGCCTCGGCGAACTTGGCCTTGTGCAGGTTGACGTACTCCAGATTCGGCCCCTCCACCATCTCGGCCCAGACCACCAGTCTCTCTCTGGCCGAGAACTTGGGGTTGCAGGTGGTCATCGTCAACCAGCCACCAGGCCGGCTCTCGGTCACCCAGACATCGGTGGGCTGGACTATCTGGATGTCCCGGACCTCGTAGACATGGGCGCCGGTGGTCGACTCGACCTCTACACGGTCACCCAACTCGAGCAGATCGAAGTCGAAGAAAGGCCGGCCGTAGGTGGTCCGATGACCCGAGAGGACCGAGTTCCCGGGCTGCCCGGGAAGGGCGGTGGATGCCATGTGACCCGGGCCATTCTTCAACGTATCACGGTCCACCCCCTGATAGACGACCAGACCCTCGATCCCGATCTTGGGGATGGTGAGGAAGGCAAAAGACTCGCCGACTTCGACTGCCTCCTCGGGGAAGAACTCGACCAGCTCGGGAAGCTCCGCGGGTCGTTCCTGACCGGGATCGAGAAAGTCCACGGAGTTGACCGAGTCGGCCTCGGGCTCGGCGTCGTCGAGCACCACTCCGAGCTGCTCGGACGCCTCGGCCTGGATTCCCGCATTGACCAGATCGGTGCCGTAGAGCTGCCATCCGATGTAGCCGAATACGAACAGACCGCTCCAGATGAGCGCCCAACCCAAGACCTGGACCCTGTACCGCATCGACCAAAAGGCTAAATCAGCCGGCTGCCTACACCAGGGGGAAACTCAGCTCCCCGACCACTGCGGTGGTCGCTTCCCGAGAAACGCGGCCACACCCTCTCGGGCGTCGTCGGTCATGGCAATCTCGGTGAGTCCCCCCTGTAGCCGGTCGAAGGCGGTGTCGAGGTCGGCGTCCGCCATCGAGTTGAACGAGTCCTTGCCAATCCTGATCGTGGTCGGGCTCATGGCCATCAGGGCCACCACCGTTTCGTCCACGACCATGTCCAACTCGTCTCGTGACACCACCCGACTCACCGCGCCGAGGCGCAACGCCTCCTCGGGGGTGATCACCCTCCCGGTGAGCATCAACTCGAGCGCCGCCTTCCTCGGCATCATCCTGGCGAGCACAGCCGAGATCATCATCGGCCACAATCCGACCTTCACCTCGGTGGTGCCCAGCTTGGCGTCATCGACACAGATGGTGATGTCACAGACCACCGCCAGCCCGAAGCCCCCGGCCAAGGCGTGCCCGTTGACCCGGGCGATGGTCGGCTTACCGCCTCGCATGATCAACCGGAAGAGACCAGCGATGTCGCCACGACCCTTGTGGAGCTCGACCGGGTCGTCGACGAAAGAGCCAGAGAGATCGCCGCCTGCACAGAAAGTGTCCTCACCGGCACCCGTGTAGACGATGACTCTCGCCTCCGGGTCGTCCACCGCCTGTTGGGTGGCACGGAGCAGCCCTCCCATCGTCTCCACCGACATCGGATTCCGACGCTCCGGATCGTCGATCGTGATCGTGGCCCGGCCCCCGGAAAGCTGGTATCTCACGGTCATTATTGGCACTCTCGCTCAGGGGGTCGATTACCGTCGGCGCCCATGCTATGGCTCGCCATCGTCATCTTCGCGGCTCTGGCCATCGCCGTCCTCCGCGGCGGCCGTCTGGTCAACCTGGGCGACATCGAGCTCCGTTCGTGGTGGCTCCTGTTCCTAGCCCTGGCGCTCCAGCTGGGAACCAGGTTCCTCCCCGAAGAATCGTGGTCCGATTGGATGGGGTTGACCATGGTCCTCCTCTCCTTCGGGCTTCTCATGATCATGGTCCTACTCAACCGCTCCAAGCCCGGCATGCGGATCGCCGGTCTGGGAGTCCTGATGAATTTCATCGTCATCGCGGCCAATGGGGGCATGCCAGTGCTCGCCGGTGCGGCCGAGGTGGCAAGCGGCTTCTCGATCAGCGACCCCGACCTCTCGGGCACCTTCAAACACGTCCCTCTCGACGAGTCGTCGAGGTTGACTTTCTTTGCCGACGTCGTCCCCCTCCGATTGGGGGGGGTCGGAGAGGTGATAAGTCTCGGTGACATCTTCCTGGCATTGGGTCTGGGTGTGTTTCTCGAGTACGAGCTGAGACGTCCCCGCAGATACTTCAAGAGAGGCGCCCAAGCTCAGCCGGGCTCAGCCAGCCGACCCTGATCCCCGTTCAGACCCGTGCCGGGGGGCGCAGCACTCCCCGCCCCTGGAGAAGTCTTCGCAGAGAGGCCACCACCTCGGGGTCGTACTCGTAGGCCGCACCGGCATGGAGCTCCTCGAGGGCCGACAACGGTGACATTCCGCTCCTGTGCACCTTCCAGTCGTAGGCGGCAGCCACCTTGATGACCCGGGATATGATCGATATGTCCGGGTCGTCTTGTTCCCCGGGCCTGCGATACGATTCGTATTGATTACGCACCTGGGAGGCGACACGCTCCAGGTAGGGGGACTCGGCGATGATCTCGGCGCTCCAGCGGGCCAGGTCGTCGTTGGTGTAGCCCATCTTCAGGATCTGTGGCTCACTCAGGCTGACCCTGCCGATGTCGTGCATGAGAGCGGCGTACTCGACATCGTCGACCTGGGCCGGGCCCAAACCCAGCTCCTTGGCGATAGAGGTGGCGGTGTCCGTGGTCCGGTCGGCGTGACCGTCGATGCCGAGGCCCGACACCTCCGGGATGCGAGCCAGCGCCCGGATGGTCTGCCGGTAGGTGGTCTTGGTCTCCTGGAAGCGGCGGAAGGCGGAGTGGGCAAACGAGTAGGGCAACAGCGCGATGGCTAGCGCCCACCACTGGATGAAGGGAAACAGCTCACCGAACAACGCCCCGGTCAGCGCCAACCCCATGAAGACGTTGAGGTCCTGCAACAGGGACCGAGCGAGGTAGGTGCGGGACAGCTCCCGGGGTCCCACGATGACCAGGGCGCGAATGACGACCTCGACGGTGAGCCAGGCAGCGAGGGCCACCGCAAACGGGAAGAGGTCCTCCCAACCACCTCTGAGCTCGGCGAAGAGCCCCACCCGCATCGACGAATAGACCGCGGCGTAGGTGAGATAGCCGCCAAAGCGCCGCATCATGATCGGGAGCAGCTCCCGGTGGGCCTCGCCCCGGGAGTGGCGCAGCACCCATACCAGGGTCAGCCCGGTCCCGTATGAGGCGATCGAGGCCGCCGGCTCGGTCATGTCCAGCCCGGAGAACACGAAAGGTATCGCCGCAGCGACGGCCAGACCCATGGTGAATCGATTTCCCGTGTTGGAGGTGGCCACTCCGAACATCGACCCGATCACCAAGGCGGCGGCGGCGATCAGGACGTAGATCGGATTGCCTCCCGCCTCGCTCGCCGCGTAGATGCCGACGGTCAGCGCCGCGATCGGGAACAACCACGAAGCGGTGGCGAGGACGCGGGGATGCCATCTAGCCACGGAGGGTCAACTCCGGCTCCTCGGCGAGGCGTCGGGCCATCTCCTCGTCGTTGACGTGCGGGGCACCCCAGCGACGACCCGACTTCTGCAGAGCCCGTTCGAAGGCGTCGACCACTTCGGGGTGGAACTGTCCTCCGGAATGCTTTCTCAGCTCGCTGAGGGCATAACGCTGTGAGAGGGCCATGCGGTAGGAGCGAGCCGAGGTCATGGCGTCGAAGGCATCGGCCACCGCCACGATGCACGACTCCAAATTGGGGGTCTCTCCCTCGGTGTGGCCTCTACCCCCGTAACCGTTCCCGTCGTAATGACTGTGGTGACCGGAGGCGATCTCCACCATCGGCTGGAGGAAGTCGACCTCGGCCAGTATCTCCTCGACGAGATGAGCGTGCTGTTTCATCTGGGCGTACTCCTCGTCGTCGAGACGACCCCGCTTGCGGATCAGCTCGGTGGGGACGGCCAGCTTCCCGAGGTCGTGGATCAGGGCGGCCCACTTGATCTCCTCTATCTGGGTGCCGCTGAACCCGTACTCCTCGCCGATCATCTCGGCGAAGTAGGCCACTCGCTCGGTGTGCCCCCGGGTGTACATGTCCTTGGCCTCGAGGGTCTTGACAAAGCCCTTGATCGCGGAGAGATGGGAGACCCGGAGTTGGGAGAAGGCGTAGAGGGACATGTGCCCGATCCCGTAGACGCCCACGATGAGGACGAGGACGGCCGGTCGGTCGGCGATCAGGTAGGCGCCACCGATGAGACCACCAAGGGACCCCATCACGAACTGGGCCGGCAACAGAGTGCCGAGATGAGACCAGGGTTGCAGCCTGTCGTATGGGTAGACGACCTGGACTGCCTTTCTCACCAAAACGGTTTGCACGGTCGTGTAGACCAGAGCAGCGGCAATCGAGGCTCCTGCGACCAAGAAGAGATCGCTGGTTCTCGGCGTGCCCATTCCGCCGATAACGAGGTCGAGCACAAGACCTGCCCCCACGCCGGAGAGGACGAACTGACCAAAGTTGGCCATGGGCTGGAACCACCGTTTGTGACGGACGTCGTCGGGCACGATTGCCCCGACAGCAGCCATCAAACCCATTGCGAACGCAGCGCTGGAACCGTCCTGGATGGCGAAGATGACCCCGGCGGTCATCACCACCATGATCGAAGAGGAGTGGAACAGCCGGTCGTTGACCTCTACGGAGAACCATTCCAAGACCACGAACAACGCGGTAAAGAGCAGCCAGATAGCCCAATCCGGATCGTTGGTGAGGATTAGTACCGCGCTTAGTGTGATCAAGCCCAACGCGAAATAGGGCACAGCGATCTTCAGTCTTCGCTGCACCGCTGGTTGGAGACGCCAGTAACGACGTCGCAAGCGGTCGATTCCTAACAACCTCAAATGGGGACCCCGCTCGTGCTTCTTGACGATGGTGAGTGGCGTTTTCGTTTAGCCGATTCTCTGGCTAGCCGAGCCGGCTGCAATCAAAGCGGCAAGGCTGGCGGCGGCAGCGAGTATTCGGACCAAACGGGTTCTCATGCTCAAAGCACGTCCACCTGAAGTGTTTTATTTGCATCAGCGTTGTGTTGCCGACACAGACAGTTCCGCTCCGCTTGGGTTGATGGGCGTGTACATACCAATCACGACCAACGAAAACGCCGTTCTCACCGTGCTCCCGATGAATCGGGAACCCTTAACATGTCAAAAGGCCCCTGACTACGCCCGCCTAGGGTTCTGGCAAGCGGTCCGAGACCGTTTGCCCCACTTGCCCCGATGGATTTCCTTCCAGCCCAACGCAATCTAGAGGGTTGCCCATCGAGTCACAAGAGAAAAGCTCTTTCGGGGAGTATCCAACGTCACGCCGAGGGTTTACGCTTGGCTATCGGATGGACATCGCCGCACTCCAGGAGAAAATCAGCCGGATCGATGGGGTCGAAGCCGCCAGCGTCGTCGCCGGGAATGGCCACATCGACGAGATCCATGTGCTGGCCCGTCGCCACAAGCATCCCAAGCAAGTGGTCCGCGACGTGCAATCACTCGCCCAGGCTCTGTTCGGCCTGACCATCGACCGTCGTATCGTCTCGGTCGTTCAGCTCGGCGACTCGGTGCTCAACAGCGGGACCCGGCCCGCCCTGGTGGACGTTGCCGAGAGCATCGACCGCAACCGCACCGAGGTCACGGTGACGCTCAAATGGAAAGAGCGCCTTCTCGTCGGCCAATCGAGTGGTGCCGCGGCATCGTCGACTCGCTGGAGACTCGTGGCCGAGGCCACCCTCGAGGCGGTGCGCCAGGCGATACAGAGCAACATCGGGTTGGGCATCAGCTCGATGGACCTGCCCACGCTGGGAAGCCGCCCCATCGCCATCGCCCAGGTGGTGGTGGTCACCGAGTCGGCGGAAAGAACCCTCATCGGGTCGGCTTACGTCGAAGACGACGAGTCGAGGGCCGTGGTCCGCTCGGTGCTCGACGCCCTGAACAGGCTCCTCCCCGACATCAAGTCTCCTTGACCTCGAACGCGGTCGTCACCCCACATCACCTCTCGGCCGAGGCCGGCAGACACATATTGCGCGAGGGGGGGAACGCCGTCGACGCCGCGGCGGCCGTGGTGGCCGCCCAGGGTGTGGTCGCCCCGGAGACGTGCGGATTGGGCGGGGACCTGTTTGCCCTCGTCCAGGCCCCTGGATGGGACCGACCTCGTGCCCTCAATTCTTCGGGTCGCTCAGGGTCGAACGTCGCTGCGAAGAGGTTGCGAGGAGCCGGAGCCGCTGAGATCGCGCGTGACGACCCTGAGGCGGTGACCATTCCGGGCTGTGTGGACGGGTTGGAGATGCTGGTCACCGAACTGGGCAGAGTGGCCCTCGGCCAGGTGCTGGAACCGGCCATCAGATTGGCAACCGAAGGCTTCGAAGTGTCTAAGGAGCAGGCCGCGGCCTTCCTGCGCATGGCCGACGTCTACCGAGACAATCCGGCGGTTTCCGCCTTCTACCCCGGCGGGCAGCCAGTGGAGCGAGGCGACGTGGTCAAGAGACCCGAGCTGGCCCGGACCCTCGAGGCGATCGCTTCGGGAGGACGGGAGGCCTTCTACTCCGGGACCCCCGGCGATGACATCAGCCGGGCGGTGGGCGGCGCGATCACTCTCGATGACATGTCAGAGGTCCAGGCCGAATGGGCCGACCCCATCGGAGTCGATGTCGCCGGGCTGACGTCGTGGACCATTCCGCCCAACTCTCAGGGTTATCTCGGGCCGGGGACGCTCGCCGTCTTCGAGATGCTCGACCCGCCGGACGACCCCGCCGACCCCTTGTGGTGGCATCTCCTCGTCGAGTCGTACCGGTGTCTCGCCTGGGAGCGTGACGATCTCGTCTCCGATCCCAATCATGTTGCCCTGCCCGCCCGGCTTCTCCTCGAGCC
>Ga0256866_1000039_pt1 | contig 20185 bp, 20 predicted proteins | sample RVTome_16_FD_187338 | JGI IMG/M metagenome (GOLD analysis project Ga0256866, IMG submission 187338) | Soil microbial communities from uranium-contaminated site in the Upper Colorado River Basin, Wyoming, United States - RVT152D67 HiSeq ...
TTCGTTCGACCCTCACAAGGAGGAGGAGGAGGAGGAGGAGGAAGAAGAAGAAGAGGAGGAGAAGAAGAAGAAGAAGTGCCGCAGACCGCAGTGCTCGGCGATTTCCGAATGTTTATGAGACACTTGGACCATGACGGAACGTGACACTCCGTCGGCGGAAGATGTTGAACTCGCGGAGTCTCTGCTCGAAGCGTGGGACGAGGGCCGTGGGACCTCGAAGAGCCAACTCGAGATCGAGACGTGGGGAGACGCAACAGCCCATGGTCGCCATTTCGATCGCTTCATTCGGACCACTCTGGGCGTCAGCACAACCAAACCATCTCGACAGACCACTCGGATCGAGGCGCTTGAACAGCAGGTCCGGACGCTTGGACAGTTCCCGACGGGGATAGAACCGACACACCATGAGATCCAAGCCCAACACGCTCGTTCTTCATGCGGCGAGGCTATTCGTGTCTGGAACGACCCTTCGACACGATTCCGTACCGGCGCCTTCTCTCTCCTATTTGTAACGGCATGGAACAGCCTCGCACTCGGTCTGCTCATCAAAGGTGGGATCGAGTGGCACATGACTGACAGATCGGGCAACCCGAAAGTGGATTCCAATGGACTGCTCTTCTCTCGGGACACGATGGACCTCGTAGGCGATGCGTTCCCAGGGGATGATCACAAAGGATTAAGGAGAAACGTCAAGTACTGGATCGACATCCGGAATGCAGTTGCGCACAGGCACCTCCCGGCATTGGATGCTCTGGTAATTCCCAAGGCTCAAGCTGGGCTCCTCAACTTCGAAGATGCGCTCGTCAATGGCTTCGGACACGAGTTCGCATTGGCTGACTCCCTGACTGTTCCACTCCAACTGTCAGGGTTCCGCGACCCGACCGTTCTGGCTTCCCGAAAGAAGATGCAGGCGCAGCTTCCGCTGGACGTTCAGGCGCTATTGGCGCGATCGACGAAGACGACCCAGAATTGATGTCCGATCGGACCTTCCAGATGAGAGTGGCGTTTGTGCCAGTTGTGCCTTCATCGGGCCGAAACCCAGACGCTGTGTCGTACTTCGTCAAACCTGGCGAAGTACCAACGGAACTAGAGGAAGCGCTCGACCGGTACGTAGTGCTTCCCAAGTTCGCAAGTGCTGGACGGCCAAACCTATCGGCAACCGACGTTATCGCTGAGTTTGAGCGGAGAACCGGGTGGAAACTGAATTCAGCGCAGCACGCAGAAGCAGCCCGACAACTAGGTGTTCGACCTCCCCGCGGGCAACCCGAACGGACAACCAATCTCCGGTTCGCCGAGTACATCACAAGCTTCAAACGGTATCTCTATAGCCAAGCTTGGATCGATGAGCTCGTCCGCGAACTGGAGGATGCGGCCGACTTCGAACGGATAACTGGCAAAGCGCCCAAACACGTCCAAGTCAAAGGTCGGGAAGACTGATTCGGCCCTGTACTGCTCAGTAGCGCCACACAAGTCAGACCAAGTGATCACATAGCTCGCGCCGTCCACAACATCAGGTGACCACCAGCGTTGGACCTGTCCATCAGAGATAGTGCTGCGCTCACAGGTCAAGCAGCCCCGGCATACCCTCGACGAGGTACACCTTTGATTCCATCTCGTGCTCAACGTCGAGCCGGTCCCGCCAGACAAGGCGATAGCGAATGTCTCGCTTGGCAGGTTTGCGCTGCATGTAGTGATACTCGAAGAGGCGCCCGAGCTGTGTGAGCGCAATCGGCCAGATGGCGCCTGTGTCGAGCGTCTCCCGCTGTTCCTCGTGGGTCCAGCGCTTCGTGCCAAAGATGATCGACAGGTCGCGCATCGGATAGTCAAACCAATTCTCTATCAGCAGGAACCACGTCGGCGGGCCATCCCCGTCGAGCGTGACTGATGGATAGATCGGCGCCTCGGGCATGTGAGTCGATGGTAACGAGGAGACCAATCGGCCACGCGAGTGCCAGATAGAGCGACGCAGCGCCACGACACGGCGTCGATCGGGCGTCTTCTCATGAAACAGCTCATACGGGCAATGGATGGCGCATTCAGCGTTGAACCCGTTCATCTGACTCCTGAGCTGATTGTTCGAGGATCGACCGCTCGGCCCTGTGCATTAGACGAGTAGCAAAACTCACTACTCAACTGGATTTCTAACTCGGATGACTCTTCGCAGCCCTTGGTCCATCGCGTGACCTCCTCGCAGGTAGCGAGGTGCTTCACGCGACGAATCTGGGGGGCGTCTGTGGAGCGGCGGGACCACGGAATCGGCCGAGCAGACAGTTGCGCACACACCGACATCGCCCTGACCAGGGCGTTTCGTGGAGCTGGCGGGATTTGAACCCGCGACTTCCTCGTTGCGAAAGATGCGGTCAAACGCCTGTGACCAGGGGAAACGACCGATCTTGACCGCCCTGTGGAGCGGCTGTGGGGCGAGCGACGTGAGACATCGTGAGACTGCGCGAGATGTCAAGTGCTCGGTAGACCCTGCCGTGGCTCTCAATTCAGGCTAAGTCACGCTCGTCACGTTCGGCCTGGTTGCATGCGACGTGGAAGGCGCCACAACATCAAACTGCCAATGACGCAGACGACGCCTCCACGGCGATGTGGCCGGTACTGAGACGTTGGAGGCGAGGTATGCGAGCCGCGGGCGTGGGGCAATGTTCCCCCTCTGGCCTTACGATCAGAACGGCGCGTGCACACCGCCGTGCCTTGGGCGAACTTTCCGTAGTCGCTCCCTGGCGTCCTCATCGATCATGCCGGTGTCCACTTTGCGAGGTGCACCTGTCAGGTCATCACGTAGAGCAGGCAGGCGAGCGCCAGAACACTGAGCCCCAACTGCTCGCGCCGCCCCCAGCTTGGCTGGCTTCTCTTCCAGTCTTTCCATATGCACGGGTTTGTCTCCCGCCTCGTTCATCTAGGGCTGCAGGATGCTTTGGAGGTCGCGTCGTGGTGAGAGAGCCGGCAGTTGGGTGTGCCCAACGCGGACCAGCATTTGGAGCTTTGCGGGTGGTGTGACGCCGACGACAGCGGTCATCTGCTCCCGGAGTCGGTCCATCTCCGCAAACTCCTGCAGGGCTTGGCTGGTTGGCTGGAAGCGCAGGTTGTGGCCGCCCGCGGTGAGCTGTGCGCGCACGTAGCTGCGGCCGGTGGAGATCCAGTCGGCCATCGTATTCGTCGGGGTCACGAGGGTGAATAGCGCCTGGGTACTGCGGGTTGCCTTGGCGAAGCCGTTGAGGAAAGCGGCACGGTTGAACCCCATGTGCCAGTTGCCGGGTCGGGTGATCGTGCGAAGCGCCAACAGGGACAGGCCGGTTATGCCGGTGGTGTATGCGTTTAGCCCGTCGCCTTCGGAGGCGATCTCCGCGTCGGAGAACCGGAACCACAGGTTGGTCTCTTGGTAGGTGTCGTGTCCGTTGACCTCGACCGTCATCGCTTGGATGGCGAGTTCGGTCGCCTCGGCCAGCCGCTCGTCGGGAATCCAGCCCGGCTCGACGCCCGGTCTGGCGGCTTGCGTCGCGATGGCGGCACGTTCGTCGGCGGTTACCGGCTGCGACGTGTGAGGCAGGCGGCTGCTGCGCCGGAGCAGCACCTGAGAGAACAGCGGGTCCTCCTTCAGCTGGGAGTCGGCGACTAGGCGCAGATGCGCGGTGGGTTTCGTGCCATACTCGGCGAGGGTCATCTCACCCTCTGGCAGCAGTTCGATCTCGGCGCGATGGCCGATATGGGTAGCGGCGATCGCCGTCATCTCCAACAAAGTGCCGTGACTGATATGCACCTGCCGGCCTAGTGGGTCCGTGACCGGCAGCAGCCGGTCTGGGTCGAAGTACACGTGCGCTTCAGTATCCGACATCACTTCGATACGCCACGGTTGTGTGTTGTGTGCGCTCGGTGCGGTGATTCCGAAGCGCAACGCTTGCACGATGGGAGGGCCATCCGGCGGCACCTCCGGCAGTGGGCGGTCACCCACGGTTCCGAGGCGGTAAACAGACTTGGCCATTGCTGGACTCCTTCTAGCTTTCAGGAAAGCATCTTGTTTAAAAGATACTTTGACGCAAGCTACACTATGTGCTGTCCTGTTGTCAAGTGTTGGAGGCGAGAATCAAGTGGCCAGTGGAAGTGAGATCACGTCGAAAGCGTCGGCGGCTCAGGTGGAGCGTGTGCTCGCCGAGTGGCTGGTGGCCCGACCCGACCTCGACCCCAGCCCATTCCGGCTGTTCAGCGCCCTGGCGGTCGTCGGACGCCTGGTGCAGGAGTTCTACGATGCTAGCGCGGCCCGGCATGACCTGTCCGCGCCAGACTTCTTCCTCCTTGCCGAGCTGCGGCGCCGCGGGGAGCCGTTCGAGGCCACCCCCGGAGAACTCACCAGGGTGCTAGTCCGGTCCACCGGCGGCATGACGAAACAACTCGACCGACTGGCTGCGGCCGGACACGTCACCCGGATCCCCAACCCCGACGACCGTCGATCCAACATCGTCCAATTGACCAACAGCGCTCGCCGTCTCATCGATATCGCCCTCAAAGACCACCTCCAAGCGGAAACCACGCTGGTCGACGGCATCGACTCCACCCAGACCGAACTCTCCATCGACCTGCTGTGGGACCTTGCCGACCGCCTACGCAACTGGACGCTCGCACAAACCGCAACGGATTAGCCACCTTCACGCCAGTCCCTCAGGCGGTCGTCGAGTGGCCGGCTCCTACACGTTGCTTCCTAGGCGGTGAGGGCGACAAACAGCCCCAGGGCACATGTCGTGAGGGTGATGGATCCCGCACCCCATCGTTCGACGGGGTGCGGTGCAGAGAAATTTGCGAACGTATTCAGGGCCAAGAACACCACTATCACCCAGGTGAGCCAGACAAGAGTGTCTCCGCTCAGGAAAGGGTTGGTCACAACGCCTGTCCGCGCCAGTAGCACCCATGCAATCAGCAGGAGGATCACTGCCTGCAAGGCGGCGAGCACCCGGAATCGTCCCTTCAGCACCCCATCTTGGGTGGGTGCTCTACCTCCGAACACCGCATCGCCGAGCGGGGTGCCGAATGCAAGCGCGATCTGGAACGCTGCGACGCCGACAACAAGCACGGCTGCACCAATCGATGCGATTTGAGCGGCGGTGAACGTGGTCGAGACCATGACGCTCCTTGGACATGCGGGTCGGTGTGGACGCAAGCTGCGATTCACACGATAAGGGCCTGATGCTATGTGCTGGTTGGGCTAAACGGTCACCAGCTCAGGCTGGTGATCTGGGTTGGAGTGCGGTTTGGGCTTCAATGATCGACTCGGACGAAGACCCTGTGGGAGGGATCTCCGGCTACCGGGAAGGGGACAACGTCGGCTTCCTCCAACATTTCAGCCATCTCCCAGATCAACTCGTGTGCCACTATCACTGCTGCTTCCTCAGCTGATGTGACGACTCCGGAGTCCGCCAAAAGGACCCGACATCCTTCTCCGTCGGGCATCACATCGGCCACTTGTTCGGCCAAATCGACGCTCTTGGATTGAATCTCGTCTTGTTTGCTGATGACCGGAATCTCGAACTCGTCGTCGAAGATTGAGGCAAGGGAAACGCGCTGGGTATCGCGTGAAGCGCTCTTCAATAGGGTTTGGCTGTCCGGATGCGATGCCAGGTCTCGCAGAGGCTCGGCGCTTGCGTCGTCCCACACCATCACGAGGTGATTGTGCCCGATACTCAGTTCATTGGTGCCCGACGCCCCGGCTCTGCCTGGATAGACAGCCCACAAAGCTCCCTTCCAAAACGGCTCAGCCACGGTGAGCTCGATCTCTGGAAGAAAGCCACGTTGTCGTAGCGAATCCCAGAGCACGCCGTCGAGGGCATGGCCAAATACGACCGCATAAGCACTCGATTCGAGTCCCCGCGAGGCGAGTGTCGCAACGATGTCTTCGGCTGCTTCTGACACCCCAGCAACAGCATGACGAGCCGCGGTCGCGGCTGCATGTCGGATGGCTGAGATCGCTTCGGGTAAAAGGACGGGTATGCGGGTGGTGATGTAATTGTCACGACGCTCGACCAGACCGAAAGTCTCCAGCAGCACCAACTGACTCTCGCTTATTGGGATGCCGTCCGCTTCGATCTCCGCCTGTGTTTTCCCGCCAACCGCACCAAAAAGGAGCTGACCGTTGTTGTCGAGCTCGACGATTCTCTTTGGATTTCGGCTCGCCTTGGGACAGAAGCAATGAAGGCTCCATCTCGCGAGGTCGGGCGGTACTGCACTTTGTGCTCGGAGGGCTTCAGCCATATTGGCCTCCTGATTGGTAGATGGCATCGTATGTGTGTGCGCATGACCTTGTTGGTAAGGCACCGGCCTCTTCCCACCATCGCGGTTATAGGTGCGCTGTACGTCATCTTCGTCCCTCTCACGTTTGACAACCCAGCGCTACGCGTGATGGACATGAGAGCGCCAGCCGCTAAACCCGTGGTCGCCGAGCAGACGCCAGAGGAGCCGCCTCCGCAAGCGCGCAGTCGCCCAACTATGAAGGCTGGTCTGTAGGCACCCAACTCCCCAAGCGCGCTCTGCCACCCGCCATACATGTGAAGGACAACAGAACCTATTGCGCCGGGGTTCATCAGGGCGATTAACCAAGTCGTCCACCCCCCGAGGTCAACTGCATGACCTGGGCGTTTAGTGGAGCTGGCGTGATTTGAACCCGCGACCTCCTCATTGCGAAAGATGCGGTCAACACCCTCTGACCAGGGGAAACGCCACCCACTTGAGGTTTTGTGGAGCGGCTGTGGGGCGATCGACGTGAGACAGCGTGAGACTCGACGGTGAGAGACAAAGCAGCCCAAGCCGGCTAACTGGACCGTCGCGGTACGCGAGCCAATAGCGACATTGATCAAGCTGATCGTCCAACTTGGACGAGGGAATAGCATGCGAAGTTCCGGTACAGGATGGAGCCTGAGCCCTCGCGGGTCTTCCTCGCGAGCTAGGGCGCTGGCTGATCGTCTTGTAATACGTCGGGCTTGAATTCGGCGCGAAATCCGGCGAGATGACAGCATACGTGGACAAGCTAGGCGGCTTCCCACTGGCGTACCTCGTCGATGAGTCCGTGGCTGAGTCGATTGCGAAGGTTTATTCCGGTCTCCCGCGTAAGCAGGACGGTCAGATATCGCCAAGAGGGCTCAACCATCACGCCTTGGAGCTTCCACAGAATTGCTCCAAGCCCCAAGACCCCGCCTGCTGAGCCGTCTCTGCCAGGGCTCCTTGTGACCGAAAACCCTATTGAGCGCGCCAAGCCGCGGAGGATGCGTTCGATACGTGGCACTGCCATGTGAGCGCACTCGTTATACCGTCCCTCCTCATAAAGCTCGACGCACTTCGCCAGGTGACGAGCCGTCGCCTCATCGATCATGAAGTTCTGGAACAGCGACTCGGCTACGGGGGCCAGGGCTCCGTACCGAGCCCTAATCGCCTCCAACATCTCTGCCGCGACAAGGCCGAAGAATGATGTCAAGAGCGTTTCGTGATCGATGACGGCCTGCTCCTCGTGGTCGTCGGCGTTGACCGTCCGCAGCAGCGCGTTCTCCGGCCCGAGCTTCATCGTTGGAATGATGGAGAGAAGTGGAGTCTCAGTCGCCGACTCCTTCACGAATCTACGCGTTCGCCCCGGGTCGTCGCTTGGGATAATTGAGCCGAACCGCAGGAGAGCTTCCTCGATCTGGTCATCACCAACGATCTCCTGAATCCACTTGTCGATGCTCTCCTGAGGGATCGTGACTTCAGCTGCGACCTTGTGGAGCCCCAACTCATCGTCGGTCATCGACTCGGCCTCAGCGCGCAACTCGTCGGCTAGCTCCGTGAATCCAAACCCCTCGGCCAACTCAACCGCGTGGCCGAGGTGGGCGAATCGCGCAAGCCCGTCGCTTCGATGGGCAAGGTTCGCGAATGCTTCGACTTGCCGACGCCGGAGTGATTCGACCTCAGCGGGGTCGAACAACTTGGCCGGATTTGGCGGCCAGGGAGGTGATGACTGATGACTCCTCCCGAGGAGAACCCACGGATGAGCCGAAAGACCGTCCTGATTGTGTCTATCGGTCTCATTGGTGTTGGGGTAGGTGCGGCACTGATCTTCTGGTTCTTCGCCGGCGACGCCCCCGCCGAAGTTGACCTGGCCGAAACAGCATCCGAAATAGCCGACGACACGGACAATGGGTCGAGCCAGCCGGTTGACATCGAAGGGACATGGACCATCGACAACACGGTCGGCACCTTCACGGTAGAAGAAGAGACCACTGCCACTTTTGCAGGGTTCCGAGTGGAAGAAGAACTCACTTCGATCGGCTCGAACACCGCCGTAGGACGTACACCGGACGTAGGTGGAAGCATCACGATCGAGAACGGGACGCTCACCTCTGCAACAATCACCGCCGACCTGACCGGCATTGTTAGCGACGAGTCACGACGCGACGGTGCCATTCAAAGGTCATTGGGCACCGCGTCGAATCCCGAAGCCACCTTCACGCTGACCGAGCCAATCGAGCTGGGCGCGGAGGCAAACGGAGGGGATAGCGTCGAGGTCACCGCATCCGGTGAGCTCACCATCAACGGGGTCACCAACCCAGTCGAGATCACCCTCGAAGCCCAACTGGTCGACACCATGATCCTCGTTACCGGGACCACTGACATCAGCTTCGCTGACTACGAAGTGGTGGCCCCCACCGCACCGGTTGTTCTCTCAGTCGAAGATCACGGAACCGTCGAAGTCCAACTGTGGCTGGCACGCCTATGACGATCACTGGGACCAGCTCTCAGCAGAGTCAGATGTCCTCCACACCCTTCTCCGAGACTGGGGCGCGACGATGCTCACCTCAGACAAAGGAGCCCCAACATGAGATGAGGAGCCCCACGTCCGTCCTCATCGGACACGATCCGCCCGGTCCTCCTTGGACCGGGTGGATCGTGTTTGCAACTGACGGACCCTCCCCCTAGAGGAAGGCCTACGCACGCCTGACGGCGAGAGTTCGGAAAGATCGTTCTCACCGAAAAGCCAACTGCGCTCGATCGCGAGGGGCGGATCGCGCCGAACCAGGTAAGTGATGTGTGGAGCTGACGGGATTTGAACCCGTGACCCCCTCGTTGCGAAGGATGCGGTCAAAACCCTCTGACCAGAGGTTTCAGGTCATGCGAAGGACTTGTGGAGCGGCTGTGGGGCGAACGGCGTGAGATGTTGTGAGACTTGACGTGAGATCTCGCAGTGAGATCCCTTGACAGGCGCTGAGGAGGCCAATTTGTCCCATAACCACAGCTCGAGCTCAGTAACCGGGTTCAGAGATTGTTAGCCGCTGCGGCAATTGGGGCTTAGTGAGTCCGCCAGAGCGGGCGAAGATGCTTGCTCCGATGATTCCGGCGTCGTCCTGAAAATGGGCTGGTACGAGAGGCACGCGACATTTCACGAAGTTCGCTATGTCCGACCATCGAGCAGTGATTCCGCCCGAGACGATGATCAGATCAGGGCGAAGCAGTCGCTCGAAGAGAGTAATGACTTCGCTGAACCGCTTAGTCCATTCGCTCTCCCCGATGCCCCCTCGTCTCATGACACTCGGGGCGGCGTACTGCTCGATGTCGGATTCCCGGAATGGCGTCAACCCGAGTTCGGTGTTTGGTATCAAGTGGCCATCGTGGAGGATGGCGCTCCCGATTCCGGTGCCGAGGGTCAGCATTAGAACGAGTCCGCCAACACCTCGTGCGGCACCCAATTGCCCTTCCGCCAGCCCGGCGGCGTCGGCGTCGTTGATGAGCTTCACCGGGCGACGGAGTACCGTCTCGAGAAATCCCTCGCCTGCCAGGCCGATCCAACCGTCGGCGACATTTGCCGGGCTCATCACTATCGAGTTGATGATCGGCGCCGGGAAGGCTATTCCAACTGTGCCGTCAACCCTGAAGCCAGTGATGATTGTCTGGAGGGCCTGCGCCACCGCTCTAGGGGTGGCCGGCTGCGGGGTGGGGACCTCCAGTCGTTTCGAGTGGAGCGCACCATCCTCACTGACCAGTGCGGCCTTGATCGACGTGCCGCCTACGTCGACTCCCAGAATCGCTAACCGGCTCAACTGGCTGTTGGATCAGGTTTCTGAGTGACGGGCGACGTCACGATCGCCGAGAGACACTCCGGTGATCAGATCGACCAGGTCTCTTGTGGTCACACCGTTCAGATCGTCCAGTTGGGCGACCTTGAGACCGTGCCGCAGGATCAAGGCGCGATCACAGACATCGAGGACGTCGTGCATGTTATGGCTGATCAACAGCACGCCAACCCCCTCGCTTCGGAGGGTCTTGATCAGCTCGAGCACCAGCGCTGTCTGCTCGACCCCAAGTGCGGCTGCGGGCTCGTCGAGCAGGACGATGTGACGGCCCCATGCTACGGCCCGACCTACCGCCACAGATTGTCGCTGGCCGCCGGACAGCTGACTCATGTGTTGTCTGACCGAGTCGATCCGAATGTGGAGCCTGTCCAGGATGTCTCTTGTCTCTTGGTGCATCCTCCCTCGGTCCATCCACCTCAACCAGCCAGCCGCACCGGAGCGGATCAGCTCTCGGTTGAGGAACATGTTTGTCGTGACGTCGAGACTGTCGACGAGCGCGAGGTCCTGGAAGACAGTCTCGATGCCGAGGTCTCTCGCCGCCTGCGGGCTGTCGATGGTCACCTCGCGCCCGTCGACTCTGATCACACCCGAGTCTGGGGGTAGGCTTCCTGCGATGCAGCTGACGACGGTGGACTTGCCGGCTCCGTTGTCGCCGAGCAGGCCGAGCACCTCACCGGGGTAGAGCTCGAAGCTGATTCCTCTAGCAGCCTTGACCGCATCGAAGCTCTTGGTGAGGTCCCGGACCTCGAGTACGGCCCGTGCCTCCGATTCGAGGTCGGACGAGTCTCCTCCGGCCTGAGCGAGGTCATCCATCGACCATCGGCCTCACTTCACCGATCAGGCGTTCCAGCGTCTCGGAGTCGTATGGGGCGGCCATTTCGGAGACGACGGTGTCGAAACCGATCTCTTTGAATCCGGCGATCTTCTCGGCCAACTGAGACGGTGTGCCCACCCAGAACGACGGATCGCCAGAGACATCACTCATAGGAGTCCGGTTGGCCTCCATCTGGGCTTGCCAGAGGGTTTTCGCCTCGGCTTCGGTGTCCCGTATCAGGGGCTTGCATCCGACGGTGAACTCGATGTCCGTCGGATCCCGGCCCACGTCGTCGCAGTGCTTCCGCAAGACCGAGGCCTTGTGCTTGAGGGTGTCGACATCGCCGAAGGCATTCCAGATGTCGGCATAGCGGGCGACGGTGCGCAGGGTCTTCTTCTCTCCCGCTCCGCCGATGGCGATCGGCAAGTGGCGTTGGATGGGTCTCGGCTCTTGTCGCAGTTGCTGGTATTCGTAGTGAGGTCCGTCGTGTTCCACGGTTTCACCGTCGAGAAGGCGGCGGGCGACACCGACTGCTTCGTCGAGCCAGTCGAGACGCTCGCCGACGCTGCGCCCGAACTCGATGCCATGGGCTTGGTGCTCCAACTGGTGCCAGGCGCCGCCCAGACCGAGTATGGCCCGTCCGCCGCTGATGTGGTCGAGAGTGACCACGCTCTTGGTGACGATGGCCGGGTTCCGGAAGGTGTTGGCGCCGACCATGAGGCCGAGCCGCACCCGAGATGTCACCTGGGCGCACCCGGCAATGGCGGTCCACCCTTCGAAGATGGGCTGATAGGGATCGCCGAAGATCGCATATAAGTGGTCCCAGGTCCAGAGGTGGTCATATCCGAGTCGGTCGACATGTCGTGCGGCCTGCTCGAACTGCGGCCAGTTGGCCGCCTGGCTCCACAGGAGGATACCGAGGCGGGTCCTGCTCAATCCCCTGCCACCGGGGCCGTGCTCTCGCGGACGACGAGCTTTGGGGCGAGCACCACATCGGACACCTCGCTGCCGCTCGTCTCTTCGGTGAGCATCCGGAACAAGAGCCGCGCTGCAGCACGCCCCATCTCGACACCGGTCTGGCTGACGGTGGTCAGAGGTGGAATTGTGTAGGCGGCCATGTCGATGTCGTCGTAGCCGACGATCGACACATCGGTGGGTATCGAACGACCGATGCCGTAGGCGGCCCGCATGAGACCGATCGCCGTCGTATCCGAGGTCGCGTAGATGGCGGTCACATCTCTGCCCACCCCCATGGTCGGCAGGATCTTCCGGCCGAGTTCGAAGGCCTTCTCGGGTTCCTGGTCGGTGATGTGTATTTGGACGAGATCGCCGGCTCCGTGGGCATGCATGTACCTCTCGTAGCGGTCTGCCCGGAGCCGTCCGTCATAGGTCCTCGAATCAGAGACGCAGATGATCGCCCGATGCCCGAGGGTCCATAGGTGCTCCATCGCCAGCTCCGTTCCGACGCTGCTGTCTGAGTACACGCCCGGGACCTGGCGCCGCTCGGTCCGGTCGGTGACACCGACGACGTAGCTGTGGTGTGCTGCGAGAGCCTCAAGGGAATCGTCGCCTCCCTCTAGGTCGCCGATCACGATGATGCCGTCGGCGTGTGACTGCTCGAACATCGAGGCGTAGGCGACCGCCATCTTCGGCTCGTAGTCGACGTGACCGAGGAACATCCGGTAGGCATGCTCCCCGGAGACCTCGTTGATGCCCCTGAGGATCTGGATGTGGAAGGGGTCGGTGATGTCACGCGCGATCACCCCGAGTAGGGAGCTGCGACTGCCCCGAAGACCCCGGGCTAGGAGGTTCGGTTTGTAGCCCAACTCCTTGGCGACGGCAAAGACCCGATCACGGGTCTCCTGGCGGATGGGCACACCGCTCTCCTTGGCGTTGAGGATCCGGGAGACGGTGGTCACCGACACCCCGGCCCTCGCTGCGACGTCTTTCAGGGTCACCGAGAGCGAGTCGCTCTTCACCATCGCTTCTTCAACCTCACACTCGTCATCCTCGATCGGAGAGACCTCGAAGGGTCACTGGCGCTTGACGGTCCCGCCACCCCCAGTATATATTCGCTCCGAGGCTCATCGTCAAGCGCAAACGTTAAGCCTTGGCGATACGCCTTAACGTTTACCGTCGAAGGAGTGGGAGCAGGGTGAACGAATACCCCAGGTTCGACCTCGAAGGCCAGGTGGCCCTGGTCACCGGTGCCGCTCGTGGCCTGGGAAGTTCGATCGCTGTTGCCCTGGCCCACGCCGGCGCAGACCTAGCGTTGGGCGTTCGCGACGCCACCAGCGGGGCCGACGTCGCCGAACGTGTAGAAGCGTTGGGACGACAGGCGCTGGTGGTACCGATGGACGTCACCGACCTCACTCAGATCGAGTCGGCAACCGGTGCGGTGATTCAGGAGTTCGGCCGCATCGACCTTTTGGTCAACAACGCAGGCCTGGGGCCAGAGAATGCACCGGAGGACGTGACGGAATCTGATTTCGACCTGACGTTCGACGTGAACGTCAAGGGCCTCTTCTTCGCGTCGCAAGCGGTCGGCCGGCTCATGATCGGGCAGAGGTCGGGACGGATCATCAACATGAGCTCGCAAGCCGGGTTGGTGGCGTTGCCCGGTGAAGCCATCTACTGCGCGTCCAAGGCAGCCGTCTCGCATCTGACGCGGTGTCTTGCCATCGAATGGGGAGCCCACGGTATCAACGTGAACGCGGTCGCCCCAACGTTCATCCGCACTCCGGGCACCGAACCGGCTCTGTCCGATCCCTCCTTCCACGATGACGTGGTCGAGCGCATCGCAGGACTGCACCGCATCGGCGAGCCGGTGGACGTCGCCGGCGCCGTGATCTTCCTCGCCTCACCTGCTGCCTCGCTCATCACGGGAGAGACTCTGGTCGTCGACGGCGGTTGGACGGTGCGATGATGTCAACCCGGCAGATGACCAGAGAGACGCCGGAAGCGCCCCGGGTAGAGACGAGCCGTCTCCGACGGCTGACGGGCTGGTTTTTCATGCCGCACCGCGTCCGTACGTCGGCGATTCTCGGCGTCCTGGTCGTCTTCATGATCATCGGTGCCCTGCTCTCGCCCCATTTCTTCACGGCATCGAACCTCCTCAACGTGTCCCGACAGATGTCGTTAGTCGGCATCGCATCGATGGGCATGACCTTCGTCATCCTCACCGCAGGTATCGACCTGTCAGTGGGTTCAATTTTGGGATTCTCCGCAGTGGCCGCCGCATGGATGCTGAGCAGTGGCGTGGCATGGCCGTTCGCACTCCTCCTGGCGATCGCAGCCGGAGCCGGAGTGGGTCTCATCAACGGCCTCGGGATAACCAGGGGCAAGATCCAACCGTTCATCATGACCCTGGCCATGCTGGTCATCGCCCGAGGCGTGACGATGACTTTGTCGAATGGGCAGCCAATCCCACTGGGCGATGCCGCCGCGTCGATGGCCTGGGTCGGTTCGGGAAACTTCGTCGGACTCCCCGTCCCCCTTTGGATTCTCCTCACGGTGTTTCTCGTCTCCTCGTACGTGCTGAGAAACACGCCGTTCGGCTGGCATGTGTACGCCGTCGGAGGGAACCTGGAGGGAGCCCGCCGATCCGGTCTCAACACCAGACGGACGATCACCGCTGTCTATGTGATCAGTGGGGCATGTGCAGCCTTGGCGTCCCTGATCATCATCACTCGTCTCAGCGCGGGAGAGCCCAGCCAGGGAACTCTGCTCGAGTTGGACGCGATCGCCGCGGTTGTTATCGGCGGTACCAGCCTCTTCGGCGGTGTCGGAGGCGTCGGGGCAACCCTGGTGGGAGCCGCCATCCTGGCAGTCACCGAGAACCTGCTCAACCTGATCGGTGTCTCCCCATTCTCACAACAGATCGTGAAAGGACTGATCATCCTCGGCGCGGTGCTCCTGGAACGAAGGGTTCCAATGCTCACCGGGTCGAGGACAAGGGCCAGCCGGCCCACCAATGGAAACGGAGAGCAGGCATGAGCCTGCAGAAAGGGCAGGAGGATGAGATGAAGCGAAGATATGCGACATGGATCGCCGCGCTCACAGCGCTAGCGATGCTGGTGGCGGCGTGTGGTGGTGACGGGAGCAGTGACACGACCGCTGGGGCGGGAAGTGACTCGACAGCGGCCCCCGATACGACCGCCGCGCCCGACACCACGGCGGCGCCGGACACGACAGCGGATGCGCCGGACGATCAAGTGGTCATTGGGTTCTCACAAGCCAACAACGGAGACGTCTGGCGCATCAACCAGACTAACAATGTCGAGGACACCTGTTCGGAGTTGATTTCCGGAGCCGAGGTCATCGTCACCGACGGCCAGGGCGAAGGGTCCAAACAGAGCGCCGACGTGGACGATCTGATCGCTCGCGGAGTCGACGTCTTGTTGTTGACCCCACTCACGGCCGACGAGCTGACTCCGGCCGCAGAGCGGGCTTTGGCCGCCGGGATCCCGGTGATCACACTCGATCGGAGTGTCAACGTCGAGGTCACACAGCACATCGGCGCCGACAACAAGCTCATCGGCGAGAAGGCCGCGGAGTTCGTGTCACAGACACTCCTCGGTGGCGAAGGTGGGACGGTGATCGAGATCCAGGGCGTCCTGGGAGCATCGGCGACTACCGACCGGCACGACGCTTTCGTCGCCTGGCTCGAGGCGAACGACCCCAATGTCGAGATCATCGAAAGCCAAACTGGTGAGTACCGGCGTGAGCCTGCGTTCGAGTTCATGAACGACATGCTTCAGCGGTATGGGCCCGGGGAGTTCGACGTGGTGTACACGCACAACGACGAAATGGCTCTCGGCGCCGTCCAGTCCATGAACGAGGCCGGGCGCCTCGGTGAGGCCGCCATCGTCGGAATCGACGGTCAGAATGAGGCGATCCAAGCGATCGCTGATGGGCAGATCGCCGCCACCTTCACCTACGACAACGCCGGCAAGGAGGCGTGCGAGTCGGCCGCCAAGCTCATCGCCGGTGAGTCCATCGAGCCCGAGTGGGTGTTGGAGACCAACCAGATCGATGAGGCCAACGCCGAGGAGTGGATCGGCCAGGGATTCTGATCCGCTGAGTCGACGGGGACGCAGAGGTTTTCCTCTTCTCCTGCGTCCCCGTCACTCATGTGGGATCACTGATCTGGATCTCAAAGACGATGAGTCACATGGCGGACGAGATACGACAGGCTCCTGAGGTCGTGGCGCGCCTTTTGACGGAAGGTCGCCGGGCCATCCGCACCGCGGCCAGGGCAATTTCCCGGGCCAGGCCGCTCTGGGTGGCCATCGCGGCTCGTGGAACCTCCGACCATGCTGCGGTGTACGCCCGTTACCTGATCGAGGGGATACTCGGCATTCCCGTCGTCCTTGTCGCTCCTTCCATCAACACTGTCTATGAGAGTCGCCATTCTTGGTCCGACGGACTACTGATCTCGATCTCACAGTCGGGCCGGAGCCCCGACCTCCTTGCAGTGCTCGAAGCCGCCAGACAACGCGGCCGCCCAACCATCGCCATCACCAACGACACCCGGTCGCCGCTGGCGGACGGTTCCGACTTCGTGATCGACTGTCTCGCCGGCGTGGAGGAGTCGGTCGCTGCAACCAAGACGTATGTCGGTTCGCTCGCCGCCCTCGCCAGCTTGGTCGAGGGACTTAATCCGACTGTCTCATTCGACACCAGTTCCCTCCCTGAGATGGCGCAGCGGACCCTCGAGGTTTCCGACCGTTGGGTCGAGGACAGCGGGGTGGTCGATTCCTTCGCCGCGGCGGCCGGGTCACTGACGATCGGACGCGGATACAACTATGCGACAGCCCTCGAAGTGGCGCTGAAGCTCATCGAAACGTCCCGACGGTTCTCCATCGGCTACTCGGCCGCCGACTTCGAACACGGCCCGATGGTGCTCGCCCAGGACGGCACACCCGTACTCTTCATCCAATCCCCCGGGTCGATGGGTGTTCGCACCCGCCCGCTGCGCCAACGGCTCGTGGGTTCAGGATGCAACGTCTGGACGGTGACAACCGAGCCCGTTTCGCCTCCGAACCAGACACTGTTCCTCCCAATCGAAGTATCGGACGAGATTTCTCCGATCCCGATGGTTCTGCCGGGCCTGATTCTCGCCGAGACTGCGGCGCGGAGCCTTGGCTATGACCCCGACGCCCCGCGAGGCCTGACCAAGGTGACAAAGACACTGTGAGTGAGTTCCAAACCGTCTTCGGACGACACCTGGTGGAACGGCTGCCCGAGTTCGTCCACCGCCCCTACCTGGTGGTGACCATGGACGACCTATGGCCCAAGTTCCAGGACAGGCTGACCGACGGGTCGGAAGGCGTCCACCTGGTCCAGACACTCGAGCTCTCCGAGTTGGACGACATCGAGCCTTCGATACCTCAAGCGGCTTCCGTTATCGGCCTCGGCGGGGGGCAGGCGGTCGACGTCGCCAAGTACCTGGCGTGGAAGAGACGCCTGCCGCTATTCCAGGTGCCGACCGCGATGACCGTCAACGCACCATTCGGACACCGCGCCGGGCTTCGGATCGACGGCATCGTCCAGTACCTCGGATACGCGGTGCCCGAAGCCGTCTACGTCGACTTCGACGAGATTCGCAGTGCACCACCCGAACTCAACCGCAGTGGTGTTGGAGACATCCTCTGCTATCACACCGCCCACCGGGACTGGCAGATCGCCGAGAAGGTGGGCCGGGTCGAACCACAGTGGCCCTACGACCCCCACCTCGTCCAGGAAGCCCGCATTCGGCTCGACTCAGTCCTCGGTGCTCTCCACGAGATCAGGGATGTCACCGACCGAGGGATCACGACCCTGATGAGTGCTCACCGGTGGGGTGGAGCCACGTTCCACGACTCGGGCTGGAATCCAAGGCACATCGAAGGGATGGAGCATTTCGTCTTTTACAACCTCGAACGGATCACCAGACGACACTTCATCCATGGACAGCCGGTGGGCCTCGGCATCTACATCGGTGCGCTGCTCCAGGACAACCAACCCGCAGAGATGCTCGACGCCCTCTACCGGGTAGGAGTCGACATCCGACCCGAAGCCATGGGGGTCACCTGGGCCGACGTGGAAGAGGCGGTGTCGACCCTCCCCTCCTTCGTCGAGGAAGCCGGCCTCTGGTTCACCGCCGCCAGTGTCGGGCCACTGCCCGACGACCTCGTCGATCGTGCGAGGAACGGAATCGTCGAAAAGTACGGAGATTGGAGCTGAACATGGAGGTCGGATTGACCCTTCCCCAAGGCTGCGACAGGGAGTACCTCGGCCTCGACCCGGCGACAGCATGGCAAAAAACTCTAGAAGTCGCCCGGCTGGCCGACGACGCCGGGTTCGAATCGCTATGGCTATACGACCACTTCCAGGTCGATCCCCCACCCGAGCCGGCCATAGTCTTCGAGCCGATTTCGGAGCTCGCCGCGCTGGCGATGGCAACGTCGCGCGCCAAGCTTGGGCACCTCGTCCTCGCCGCCGCCTATCGCAACGCCGCCCTGACGGCCAAGACCATCTCGACCATCGACGTCATCAGCGGCGGGCGCGCCATCCTCGGCATCGGTGCCGGATGGAAAGAGGACGAATGGATCGCGTACGGATACGGGTTCCCCGAAGCGAAGATCCGGCTCGACATCCTCGAAGATCATCTCGAGGTCATCACCCGAATGTTCCAACCCGGGCCTGCCACCTACAACGGTGAGCACGCCCACGTGATCTCGGCGATTCATGAGCCAAAGGGACTGCAAGAACCTCGAATCCCAATCGTCGTCGGAGGCAACGGGCCCAACCGTACCTGGCGGCTGGCCGCCCGCTTCGCCGACGAACTCAACCTCGATGCGCTCACACCGCAAGCTCTTGCAGCGGCGATCCCAGTCATCCGAGACCGCTGCGAAGAGATAAACCGCGACCCGACGACTCTCAGGCTGTCAGTACACATCTGGGGAGAGGCCGGCGACGTCGACCCAGGCGGACCCCGCCAGGAGAGGTTCGCCGAGTACGCCGCTCTGGGAGTGCACCGGATCATCGTGCAAGGCTTCCACGGAGTCTCCAATCCTGATTCACTCAATAGTCTCATCGAAGATTGCCGAACCGCCGCTCTCCTCAATTGAGCTCGCCCGAGTCAGCGGGACCCTTTTCGATCGCAGCGTTCGATGTCGACGGGACGCTCACCGATGGTTCGGGCGCTTTGGACATCGACGCCCTCGAACTCATCAGGGACCTGAACCGCCTGGGCATACTGGTCGTGGTTGCCACGGCAAGAGGGCCATCCGGCGTGGCACCCATCGCCGAAGCACTGGACGGCAACCTCTGGGCCGTCACCTACCAAGGTGGCCTCGGCGGAAGATTCGACGATGGTCGCTGGGTAACCCATACCGAAACGACTCTCGAAATCGAGTTAGCCCATGAAATCGCCGACATGGCGGCGGAATCAGGTCTAGCCACGAGTTGGCACGCGGGCCTGTCCTGGTATACGACGGCACTGACCAACGAAATCCTGATCGAGTCCAGGATCGTCAACGATTCCCCGCAACTCGTGGATGACCCCCGGCAACTGTTGGCACCTCCACACAAGCTCATGCTCATCTCGCCATCAGATGAGACGTGGAGGCTGGCAGAACTGGCTGCACGCCTCCCGCCATCCGTGAGCCACTCCTATTCACATCCCAACTATCTCGAACTTTCACCGTACGGAGTCGACAAGGGAACAGGCCTTGATGACCTCCTCGTGAAGGCGAAAGGAAGCGCATCTGATCTCATAGCATTCGGCGACGGTGAGAACGACCTCGCCATGTTCAAGCTCGCTGCCCACTCCGTGGCAATGGCACATGCCCCCGCCTCAGTCCGGCATGCGGCGACAGAGGTCGCGACCCACGGCTTGGTCGCGATTCTACAAAAGATCCGATGGCGACCCTTTTTCAGCGGTAACACCTGATTCTCACGAGCAGACAGGACCTCGGCAACGGCTACTGATGAAAGGCTCGCCGGCTACCCCTCCGTTCGATCGAACTCTCGGCACCGGCACGAGGCATCGCATTGCGGCGTTCGGATTGATGTGAGGCAGGGTGAAAAAGCACCTCGCAGAAAGTGAGGTGCTTCGGGCTCCATCATGTGGAGCACCTGTGGGGCGAGGGATGACGGAAACGAGCGACTGAGTAAGGGTTCGCCTACATCGAAATTGCCCTGACCAGGGTGTTTAGTGGAGCTGACGGGATTTGAACCCGTGACCCCCTCGTTGCGAAAGATGCGGTCAAAACGCTCTGACCAGGGGAAACGGCAC
>Ga0256866_1000043_pt1 | contig 19932 bp, 18 predicted proteins | sample RVTome_16_FD_187338 | JGI IMG/M metagenome (GOLD analysis project Ga0256866, IMG submission 187338) | Soil microbial communities from uranium-contaminated site in the Upper Colorado River Basin, Wyoming, United States - RVT152D67 HiSeq ...
TTACTGTAGATTTATTTTATTTTCTATAATTTTATATGTATGTAAAGAGAAGAGAAAAATGATTTTAAACTATTAAATTAAGGAATAAACTAGTTAATTAAAGTTCTTAATTAATATTTTGTAGAATATAATTAGATATTTAAATTTGTTTAATTTTGATAATATCTTAGGAATTTTTTACTAAATAAATCTAATTAATATAAATATTAAGTATCTAGAATAAAAAGTAGACGTATTTGAAAATAAAAAAAGTATGAATATAGAAAAGTTAGAGTGGAACATAATATCTGTTAATTTTTAGTTATATATTGATAATTTCGTTGACAATAATATTTGGTATTTCTAATAGAAGCATTATTGTTATAATAATAATTTCAATTCTGTAATTTTGATACAAAAGTTTATTCATATAATAAATAACTTTATCTAAAACCTTTGTGAGAATTTCTGATATTCAGCATCATCATCATTATTATTATTATTTAAAATTATACAATTATCATCTTTACGGAAATGTTTATTTGCATAATAAACTCGTTTTTTAACCTACCGCCTTCTATAGTAAATACCCAGAGTGAACAAACGTTACAATCTAAAAGTGATAAACCAACTTGTTAAGTCCTTTAACAAATTGTTTAAATTTCATCCTCACATTTTAGTAATAACTTTGACGGATATAATAAAAAGTGATAAATTATTTATTTTTCATGGATGAAAGCAAACTGTTAATTGATTTTCTATTATTGTAGGTAAAATTTGTAAAATCCTTCTAGCATGCATATATAAGAAGATAGTATCAAAAAAATGATCTAAAATCTTATAATACTCTGTTATAGTTTAAGTACCAATGAGGCGGGGGAGAAACCAGTCAGCTGTCATAATAATATCCACATTCCCAAATAAGGAATCAATAATTCAGAATGTTAATGATCTAATTATAGAAAAAAAATTATGTGCATGTATTAGTTTAGTGCCCATAAGATCATTTTATTCTTGGAGTAACAAACTTGAAGATCATGAGGAAATTATGGTCTTATTGAAAACAACCAAATCTTTGGCTACAAAACTTAAATTGGAAATTGCAAGAATTCACCCGTATGATGTTCCAGAAATCATTGAAGTTAAGATGAACGATGTCTCTAAGTCATATTTAAAATGGATGATCGATTCCATTAAAAGCTAAAAATTAAAACAGTTGTAATATTGTTATTATATACAAGTTCTAAATAAAATTTTTTTTATTAATTGCTCAAAATAAAATTTAAATTAACTGTTTGAATAATTATAATTTATAGTGCTTTCAAATAACATAGAAATCTCTGTTCACACTGATATTGGAAAAGTCAGAGCAAATAACGAAGACTCTACATATATCAATAGAGAATCTAAAATTTTAATGCTTGCAGATGGAATAGGAGGTCACAATGGCGGCGAAATAGCAAGTAAACTAGCGGTAGAAACTATTTCTAAATATTTAACTAACCAAATAGAAGATAATATTATAAAAGAAATAAAAATAGATAACTATTTACTACAAGCATTAAATCTTGCAAATTATAAAATTAGAATAGAAGGATCATATGATCCTTCTTTACACAATATGGGAACAACAATAGTTCTTTGTATAATATCTGAATCAAATAATTTACACATTGCAAATATTGGAGATAGCAGATTGTATATTATTGATATCCAAAAAGAAAAGATATCAATGCTGACCAAAGATCATACATTAGTAGATAATCAAGACAGAGAGGAAAGAATTTCAAAAGAATATGCCACCAAACATCCTTTGAGACATATTTTAACCCAAGCTTTGGGTATAAGCGAACACATTAATCCATATCTAACTAATTGTAAATGGCATCAAGGAGAATATTTACTATTATGTTCTGATGGTCTTACAGATATGATATACGAAAACGAAATATTAGATATATTCAAAAATAATTACAAAAAAAAATGTGATCAAATATGTAAAAGCCTAGTTGAAAAAGCTAATAATAATGGCGGTTTCGATAACGTTACGGTCATAGTCAGTCGCAGAAATGCTTGAAATTTCTATTAATATTTTATAGTATAACAAGAATAATATCTCATTACCAGATAATTTATAGAGAAGGGATAAAAAACTATTTAACGAAGTTGATATCGAAGCAATGCAACTATGCCACCTAATGCAGATACTCTTAATCCAATATCTGTTGAAGAGTCAACAGCATATACTTTAGCTCCATACGTTTCTGCTGTATTTAGCATGTTTATTATTTGTTCTTCCTTTAACTCTTTAAATATAGAATCAGAAAAAACAAGGGATTCAACAGATTTCAATTTAATTGCCTCACCCACTTCTCTGAATCCCATAACATATTTTTCTTCACCTCTACTAACCTGTAACATGATATTGTCTAATATTGCAGATACAAAGGATATTTTACTAGAGCTCATAACTTCTTTGAGTGATGGAGATCTGAGAAATACCATTACTCCATCTTCGCCTGCTACATCAATCCCATCAATAACAGTTGATATATCTTTATAAGTAGATTTTTTATCTATAATAAAATTGTAAAACCTTCTTTTTGTTTCTCCTGGACCAAATATTATTACTTTATAGTTTCCATCTTCATTTACTATACTATGGAATGCGAGATATACTTCTTCAAAGAAGATATCCATATTGGGATTATTCTTGGCTCCCTGAGTATAATATTTTCCGCTTTGTCCTGAGTAAATATTTGGAATAATTTCTAAATGAGTTCCCGCTATTTTCGCAATTCCAGCTTCCTTTGTATCAATGGCTACAATAATAAAAGATCCGGCGATATCAGATTTCAAAAGTTTTAAATCTAGCTCTTCCCATTTTTTACCTTTATCAACAACAATATTATTTCCAATTTGAACTATAATTGAATGATATGTTCCTTTTGGTACAAGACTATTATTTGATTCAATGATTGTCCCAGCTATTCTCAATCTATCTATAGATTCATCCAGGCCTATTTTCTCTACTTTAACTGATACACGAATTTTTACTCTTTCTCTATCTGGTCGAGAATATTCCTTTTCAAATTTTATTACTCGAGAGGTATCAGACACTACTATATTATCTGTCTTGATGATCCTTCTTAAAGTAAAAAGATCATCAGAATCTTCTGGAATAATAAACATAGCCTTGCCAGAAGAACTTGAGATCTCTTTACTTTTCATAATTTTAAATAATTAGCAGAGGTATGTTGATTTTTCAAATCAAATTGCTGAACTTGAATTTGATTCGGAGGTTTCATTTGATTGTTTGGTTGATTTATTTAAATGTTGGGCCGATGCAAGATAGTCATCCACCCATTCTTGCGTTAAGACTCCAGATTCAACAAGATTAACCAATGCATTAGGTGATGCCGTTCCATTAACTTTGCCTGATTTTTTCCTAATTTGTCTCCATTTTAATTGAGTATTGCCACTCTTAGAGGAATATATTATTCCTAAAATCTCTTTTGCATTTACAAATGTCATTTCTCTAATTCGTTTTAAAGTTACCTTATCAACAGCTTCTATATAAATGGCCCCTGGCCCATCTTCGCGTTCGGGAAAGACTTCATAATCACGAAAATAACTTTCAGGAATAAATGATTTACATGTACTCACAATAATAAACTTTCTAAAACTTTCAAGTGATGCAGTAGTATCTATATTAACCAATATATTCTTAAAAACAACGTGCCATTTATCAAGTTTATGAAAAAAAAATACCTTTTGGAAAATCTGTTGAATTTATTCTCGTACTGCTATTATAATTTCTGGGTTAGTAGAGTTTACAATATTATTTGCAAGTCTATTATAAATGCGAAGATAAAAAATTATGGGAGATGACTGATTAGGTATATATACTTCCAGAATCAGATTTCTTTATCTCTATAGTAACTTTATCTCCGACTTTTATATTCATATCCTCATAATCTTTCATGGTTATCTTAAAGGTAGGGTTATCTCCTGCCATTCCTCCTGCTCCTCCACCCATACCTCCAGAAATCATCTTTGATATATCACCCATTGCCTTTGGTAAATTTTTCATTAAATCTTCTGGAGAAGTAAACGCCATAACATTAGGACCAAAAGGATTCATTCTTTTTTCACTTCCTGGTTTGTAGTCGTGAGGATCTGAGAATGTTACATAAACATAAGGACTGCCATCTTGGGTGGCCTCAATTCTAGAGGCAATAAATTCTCGTTTCATTCTAATGTAAAATGATAGTTATTTCAATTTATAATTTTGGGTATTTTAGTAGTCTCTATTAAGTTAAATTTAGAAATAAAGCATCGTCATTTTCTACAAATTACAAGATCCATAGAATTTACCATGTTATCATAGCATAAAACGATCTCGAATACCTAGTGTATCAGAAGTATTATAGAAGTTTTAATTACTCAATTTAGAAAATTATGCTAGCATGTAAAAATAGTAAATTTGAGAATTTCATGAAATAGATATCAACTATATTTAGACATTTTCAAAATCCGCAATGTTTTTACTCTTAAAAAAAGAAAATATCAAATTCTTTATTCTGCTATAGCATTTTATTTCATTATATCGCACGGAAAAAATAATTCAACTAATTAAATAGTCATATCATTCATACAATAATTAGAATTAACTTTTTTTAATATAATACAATTTCTTAGTTAAAGTATTTTTATGACCAAAGAAGGTGAAAAATTATTTCTTAACTATTATAAAGCTATGATTTCTTTTAGATATATATCACTATCAAGCTTTGAAAATACTGAAAGATCAATATCTGCACCTGGAGACATTATTTGCTGTAAATACTTTCCTGATTCTTTATCTTTCCACCATGTTTCACCAAAGATATTTTGTAAATGAACATCCAATTCTTTAGCCCTAACTGCTGCAAAGAGATAACTTGGAACATACATTATAGATTCAGGAAGGATATGATGTAGCATCCAATACGCTCCAGGAATTGAACTTCCTGTAAAAGCCTTGAATAATTTTGAATATAACAAATTAGAAGCTTCAATACTTAGATGATTTTTCCAAAAACTTGATTTCATGAGCGCATTTGCAGAATAAAAGGTGACGAAAAATAATTCCATAAAGTTATTTCTTGACTCCAATTTATTCAATAACTTATCATCAGTTATTCCAAGAGAGGATTTTAGAAAAATTCTTTTTTTTGTTAAACGTTCTAGCAATATAGAAAAAATTTCAGCAACTCCCATAGCAATATGATATTTTTTCCAATATTCTTTTTCAGGGTTTATGGAGCTTGCATGCATCGCATGTCCTGATTCATGAAAACATCCTTTAAGATCAAAATAAGGGCTTTCAGATTTATATAGAATGCGAATATCATAAGGTATTCGAACAAAGAAACATATTGGTGATGGATATTTATTTTGTCTATTTTCTGTTTCAAAATTTATTCTATCTAGATCAAAATTTAAAATTTTTAGAATTTTTTTTACTTCTTTTAACGCATTAATTTTTTTAAAAGTCTTGTCAAAATCTTTATAAATTATATTTCGAAAGAAATAAAAATCATCATAATATTCCGCATTTCTTTTTAAAATTTCAGTCGATATTTTTTGAAGAGATTTTTGGAAAGGTTTGCTTGAATTATTACCTATATATTTGACAAAATTTATAAATTTTGTATATGTTATTTTTTCATTCATCAAATAACCTGATAGTGGATCTAGGTAATTAGACCCAACGGAAATATTACTGCAGCTACTTTGCTGAATAGTTGAATAAATTGACCGTATCTTTTCAAAGCGATTATAAATAATAGGAGAAATATATTTTGTTTTTTCTATAAACTCATCAAAAACTTTTTTTCTTTTTTGAGAACTCTTTTCATTATTGTTAAATTGTCTCCAGGTATTCCAATTTATATTCTTATTATTGAATTTATACTTTGAAACAATTTTTTTTGTTCTAATATCATGTAACTTAAGCTCTAAATCTTTAGTTGAAGAATCTGCAAAGTTTTCTACGACTGAAAGAAAAAGATCACGTGGTTCTTCATAGTTTTTTAAAAATAGCTCAGAGTTTAACAATCTTAAATTTGCAAGAGAAAGTATTGATTCATTTGAATGTTTTAAACCTGCGTATTTTTTATAGACCTCATCAGTTTCAGCAATTAAAAGACATTCATCAATATTACACCATTGTATGAGATTCATTTAGCAAACAAAATAAATAATAAAATCAATATATATAATCATTCATTCTAACACAGTTTCATTTATTTTCTTTGAATAGAGAATGATTTTTCTTTTTTCAGAGTCTTGTTAATAGTAAAACATTTTACTCTGAATTAATTCAGAGAGGCTAATTCGAAGTGATGATTGAAATTTTCTGTCAACTCGATTTATTCATTATTTATATACTACAGCACTGTTAACTTAGTTTATTTCACATCTGTTGATATATGGTATTTATTTCTAATTGTTGTATTATACAAATAGATATAGTCTTATCCAATTGTAGAGATGTTCTAGATCACAATTATTCTTTCTCTTCTTAGTATTAGAAGATAGTAATCATCAACAAAACATACTGTTATTCTATCCTTAAAGTATTGCATTACTCACTCAATCAGACTCTTCTCCCCAAAAAAAGAATTCAACATAATTCCAGGTGTTATATATTTTATTAATGCAATTTCTATCTGAGGAATGTTTATAAAAAATTACTAGTTAGTTATTCAAAAATGACATTGTAGTTTAAGGTCTGAATAAGAATAGTATTAGTATTCATGGATAACCATTTTAGCAATAATTGGATTAAAGAAAAAAGACGGAATTCTACTGATATATTGAGAGATAGTTTACGATCTCAACAACCTATAAAACCTAAAATGGAATTAGCTAAAAATAAAATACAAACACAAAATAAAAAACTTGATTTAATGTTGGAGAAACTAAAAACACGTGAAAAAATGTATTTTGAACAGGTAGTTTCATCTCTACAAAAACATGATTCACAACATGGAAAAATGATTTCTACTGAACTTGCCCAAGTTAGAAAGACTGCTAGAACCATGTCACAAATAAAATTAGCTCTAGAACAAGTGCACATGAGATTGGAATCTACAATAGACATTGGTGATTCAATGGCAGCTTTAGGTCCAGCAATGGGTGCTCTCTCTCACATCAAAGGAAAAATAAATGATGTTCTACCGGAAGCTGATGGAGAGCTGAACGAAATAAACTCAACATTTAACGATATTTTAACTAATGCTAGTGGGATTGGAGATAATACGTTTGATTTTAATAATTATGGAGAAGATGTTGGTAGAATTTTAGATGAGGCCAGCTTTATGGCGGAGCAAAGAACAGGCATGGACATACCAGACGTTCCAGATGGAGAAGGGGTCAATTTACGGAAATCACGTTCAGTAAGAGAACACTCTCACTAACATCATTATCAACTAAATAATCTTTATCCAACATTTTTTTTTATTCAAATTAAAGAAATAACTCGGATACTCTATAATCTTCTTATATTTTCAATAATTATAGCTTTTAAAATTTATGGTATTTAAATTATTAGGTAAGTATAATTTTAACATTCAAGTGACTATATAAAAGAAATAATTTCTTATGTTCAAATCTTATAAAAAAAGAATCCAAAGAACATTGAGAGTTAGAGTTGAGCTACAAAATCATAAATTCGAATGAAGTCATTATGTCATAGTAATAGCAATTATAGGTCCAAATTATTTGTGATACATGCTTCAAGGTGCGACACATTGACCAGTATTAGCCTTAGAACTTAATATATAAATGATTTATATCACGCAAATCTAGTTGTTCAACTTAAATTGTAACATATGACTTTATTATCCTAATAGAACATTAATACGCATAGTTTAAATACAAAAAAACATTCGTTAATATGCAACCAAATTTTATAGTTGTAAAAATGAGTACTAAATAGAATCATGTTTGATATATGGTGAAACTGTATCGGTGTTAAAAATTAGAAAAGAAATAGAATGCTATGATAAAGTCATGGAGCTTCGTCCTAATTATCCTAAGATATGGTATAATTTAGGTTTAGGATATAAACAAAAGGCTAAAGAATATGTTCATAAAAGTAAAGATATCAACAAAATCAGAAGAAAAATAAATTGAAAGAAGAAAAATATAATTCAGCTTTATAAGATGAACTATTTTATATTATTTAGAAAGATTATACCCAGATGTAATAATATATAAGCATATCAGATAATTTGCAATTCATAAATTGTGTGTAAATCAACATAAATACCTAAATTTTTTTATTATACTTAGCCTACTACAAATAAATAAACATTGAAGAAAAAATCAAACATAAAACTTCAAAATAATAATATCCCTCAAGAACTGATAAAAATAGAAAATATTCTTAATAGAATGGAGACAACATTGAATTACTTAGAAAACCTCTCACGGCGTACAGCTCTAAAAGAACTTCAAATAGAAGAAGATAACGATCCCTTCAAGATCTTAATTGGAACTATGTTATCTGCTCGTTCAAGAGATGAGACTACGTCAAAAATTGTACGTAAACTTTTTCAGAAATATAAGAATGTATTAGAATTAGCTAATGCAGATTTGAACGATATAAAATCAATTATATTTAGCATAGGTTTTTATAATACTAAATCAGAAAGGATTAAACAAGTATCCCAGATCATTGTCGAAAAATTTCATGGAATTGTCCCAACTAAAATTGAAGATCTTTTAGCATTACCTGGTGTAGGGAGAAAAACGGCAAACTGCGTATTAGTATATGCTTTTAATAAACCAGCCATACCAGTTGATATTCATGTTCATAGGATTTCTAATAGAATTGGTATTGTTAAAACACAAAATGTAAAAAAAACAGAGGAAGAATTAATAAAAATAGTAGACAAAGAATACTGGTTAATTTTAAATAATATTTTTGTAACGTATGGACAAAATATTTGTCTTCCTATAGGACCTAAATGCCAGATATGTAGTTTAAAAGGTATATGTAACTTTTACACAAATCAAAAAAAAATTTAATGAAATTTATTCATTATCATGATCTCTTTTCTTAATTTTAAGAAGGTAGAATATTAGCCCTCCAACTAAAACTAACATAATGATAGGTAGAAAATATAATGGAGAATCTCTTGGATTACCATATAATAGATCAAAGGAAAGATAGCCATCCAAAGTATTTATCGGAGAATCGATATCATCTTTTCCATATATACCAATAGAACCTAAGCTAAAACCATCTAACGATAACCTGTCAATTACGATTCTTTTTCCATTAGTAATTGTTAAACCTTGATTATTAGCATGTCCTACCATAATAGGTTCATCACGAGACCATCCATCAGTATCTCGTTCATGGACTCTTATGTAACCAGATTCATTTGTATTAACAGCAACCCAGAACTTTTCATTTTGTTCAAACATGGCTAATTCAATAAATTTTTCGCTAGGCTTATTTTCCATCAATTTAATAATAGTTTTTGCTTCAGAAGAGTTGTTATAGGTCATATTATTTTCAATGCCAAGAATCCAACTAACATCTTTAGGCATTTCAAAAGTATGAATCACTGGATTTTTACGGTCTGTGTTCGATGCGCTAAAGGGAACAACAAATCCTTCATGACTTTTTGATTTTGTTACATTAAGATTTTCTTCTGTAGATTCAAATTCATTTTGAGCATATATAAAATTATTTGAAAAAAATATGAGATATATGAAAGCACCAATAAACAAAGAAAATTTCAAAAAATATAATAAAGAATTTTCATGCATTGATTGCATTTTATATAAAATTATTTAGAGTAATATGAACGTAAATGAAAGATTGATTAAAAATAGGAGAGCAATAAAATTAGTTAATAGAATCAATCCTTATCAAAATCATTGTAAGTAAAATAACCAAAAAGAATTATTAAAAATGATATAGTTTTTGTATTATACCAAAATATTAAGAAACAAATGGATCTTGAAATTTTATAATTACATCTGCAATTTCTGGCCTCATTAAATGTTTTCCTGGCATTTCTCCAGAAGTTACCATCTTTCTCATTCTTGTCCCGGATAATTCTTCTTTATACTCGGAACTATGAGGACAATTTCTCTCATTAGCATATCCTAAGCATTTTTTACAGTAATAGAATGATGGGAAAAATATTGGTTCAATTCCAATATCAGGGTATTCTTTAAAGATTTCCTGAGCTGCAAAGGGAGGATAATAATCACCTACACCAGCATGATCTCTTCCTACTATAAAATGAGAACAACCAAAGTTTTTTCTCATTATGGCATGGTGAATTGCTTCTTTAGGTCCTGCATATCTCATTTCTGTATGAAGAGTAACAAACATCACTCTTTCTTGTGGATAATAATTTTCTATTAACTTTATATACGATTCAAGTATCAATTCGTCTTTAAAATCACCTATTTTCTTTTTTCCGATTAAAGGGTTGAGAAATAATCCATCGTAGATATTTAAAGCCGCTTTTTGAAGCATTTCATGTGCAATGTGAGGAATATTTCTGGTCTGAAAACCAACAATAGTTTTCCAACCTCTTCTTTTAATCTCTTCCCTAGTCTTTAGTGGTTCTAATCTATAATTTCGTAATTTGAAGTTATTTATTTTTTTATATACATCGATTCTTCCAGAAACTAAATATTCTTTCATTTTAAAGGTCTTAGCTACTCCAGGATGTTGTTCATCCTCTGATTGGTATAATGCCCTTACCATATTTAATTTATTATACGAATAAAACTCATCAAAGTATAGAGTTGCAAAATGTTCACCTTTATTTTTTAATGATATTTCCCGATAATCTTGTATTTTTTTTGCAAGTGGTTCTTCCACATCTAAGATTATAGGAATAGTCCATGGTAATCCATTTTTTAATCTTCCAGATTTTAAAACACTTTCAAAATCATCTTTTCCAATAAAACCTTCTAACGGACTAAAAATACCATCTCCAATATTTTCAACATCATTTCTAAGATTATCATCAATTTCGATGGAAAACATATCCTTGGTATTGCTATTTTTTGATTCAACAATTCTATTTACAAGTCGACCGCCATGTGGCTCAGGAATTTTTTTTATAATATTATTTTGAATAGAAATATTCTCCAATTTTTTATCTTTTAGACCATTCATTGTATTATTAACTCTTTTCAAATACCATTATAATTTTACAATTTCCTAGTATGATAATAAAACTATACATAATAACCGCAATTTAAGATAAAAATGCTATTGGCCATCAATGAGATCTACTGTGTCCGTATATAATCAAAAGAGATTATTACCGATATTCCTATTGTCTATTCTATGTATAAAAATATGGTTATCTCTATAAAAGTTAAGATTTTTTTGTTATACTAGGGTCAATGTGAAGTCCACATTCCTTTTCAGACGATTCTTCCCACCACCATCTGCCAGATCGACGATTTTCTCCTTTGCTAATAGCACGAGTACATGGTTCACAGCCAATACTTGGAAATCCCATATCATGTAATTTATTATATGGAACCTGATTTTCTTTTATGTATTCCCAAACCATCTCTTCACTCCAATCAGCAATGGGATTAATCTTTAGAATATCATTATGAGTTGGATCAATTTCAATTTTTTTAATATTTAAACGGGTAACTGCCTGTTCTCTTCTTAGACCTGTTATCCATCCATCAAGAGACGCTAGAGCTCGATTAAGTGGATTTACCTTTCTTATTTCACAGCATAATTTTCTATTTTCGATACTTTCATACATAAGATTAAACCCTTTTTTATGTACCATCTCTTCAACTTGCTCTGAATTTGGGAAATATGATTCTATAGAAATACCATATTTTTTACGTATTTCATCCATAACATCATAGGTTTCTTGATTTAATCTACCTGTATCCAATGTCACGATTTTCGTTTTATTTTTATCTATTTTGACCATTATATCAATAATTACAACATCTTCCGCACCAAAACTTGATGCTAATGCAATTTTAGTTCCAAAGTTTTCAATTGACCATTTAAGAATATCTGTTGCTGATAATTTTTCAAATCTGTTGGCCAAATCATCTATAATAAAATTTTGCTTAGATCTTTGATTTGCATTGCTTAAAACTGTAAAATTATCATCCACTCTACTATTTTCACAATTAGATTCTATCACAATAATATAATTTATTTAAAATTTGTATATATTTATTTTGAGTTGTTAAAGTTTGATATCGAATTATAACATGCTAATCTTTGTGAATCTTAAGTGGATAATTTAACTAGTTTTTGCAAAGAGGATAATTAAGTTTTATCTTGATGACTACCTATTAAATAAATTAGTTTTGGAAGCCCTTATTACATAGAAATGAAAAAGAAAGGATTTGTAATAACAACTTCTTTAGGGTATTGGTAAGTGTAATATCTTGTTTTAAAAACCTATTTTACTCGATAAAATTATTAACTTACAGGGAAGATAAAAAGGAAGTTAATAATTAATAAATTGATAAAAAATATCTATATTTTAATATCATTACTATAATTCATTACATAGATTATATTGAATACAGATTTTTGGGATAATATTTACAAGTACAAAGAATATGGTTTTGAGCCACTAAATTGGCTTTCTACTTTTTCTAATGAAATTGATCCAGACTTATTAGAATCTTCACTAAATAAAATTAAAGGAACAAATTGGAAAATTATACCAGATTGGTTTGATTGGTTTTACAAAAGTGAAAGAAAGAATCCTGAAATTACTAGAAGAATTTATAATCTATCCGATTTATACGTTCAACAAAGTGAGACAGGTATAAAAAAATCACTAGCAATTATCCAATTGAATAAGGAAATCGTAGACAATCAAGAAAAGCGTCTCGATCTTCTGTCAAATTTAATTAATAGTATTAAATCAAAATGTATAACCAAAAAAATTAGTGCAATAAATACGTCTTCAAAAAAACAATTTGCATTGTTAGACTTTATTGAAACAAGAAGAGGAAATAAAGTAGGATACATCATTGCTAATAATTATATAACTCAGGTAACGGACGTTTTATGTTCACCTGAATCTGACATTCATTGTAAAATAACAGTTGCGGGAGTAATAGAAAATCTGAATTTACTGGGATGTATAGACGAATTTAAAATTTTTCCTATCTATGATGCACCGAAAGAAGAAATGCTTGATGCTACCAGACAGAATTTAGATTCAATTACTTTATCTAATAATATCTATATGGAAGATTACAGTTCTCTGAAAATTGGTAACCTATTTTTTGGAGCCAGTGCTACAGCTACTACATACAGAGAAATTCCTACAAGATACACAGAGATAGAAGAGGAAATGAATGTTATAGTTACTGACAAATTTGGTTCTATAATTCCCTTAAGTATATTTTTGTTAACAAAAATTAATGAGGAAAACATATCTGTTTTTGAAAAACATGGTATAGTCATTACTAAACTTGAAATGGAAAAAGATAATATCATTAAGAATTTGAGCCATCCGAGATTTGAGCTTGGAAAGCTAATAAACAAATATTGTCCTGCTTTTGAGGGAAAATTTGATAAAGCTTCACATATAACTGCAGTATTTCCTATTTTAACCGAAGGAATTCTAGCTCTCAAAAAGTTAGTTGACTACATAGATCGTGAAATAATAATAGATAAGATTCCAATTAAAAATAAGGAAATGTCTTCATATGCTGTTAAAGAATATTTAGTACAACATTCCACTTCTTCATTTAATGGTTGTCACTTGATAATAGCATCAAGAGAATGTACTGACTCAATCATCCAAGACTTGAAAAAAATACATCTTGAACCAGAAGTTATTGGAAAAGTTGGAAAAAAAGGCAAACCGCTTTTGAATATCAAAGACACGGAGATTGATAAATATATTCTTAGAAGATCAAAAATTAATAAAAAAATTAAGTCGTTTAGAGCAAAAGGAGTTGAAAATATTGACAAAGATCTCAGAAGGTCATTATCATCATACCGTCCTTCTTCTTCCTCCATTTAATCTAGCAATAAATTCTTAAAAAACTTGTTTAATATATTAATTATTAATTAAATGAATAATTCGATGGACGGCCAGACTTATCTCTGAAAACTTTTCCAAATTCTGACATTTTAGATAATTGATTATCGTTAAACACAGTACCGTCTTTGCAAACAAGTTTGTCATTTATACAACAACTTGCACAAATCCCTATTCCACATTTCATATATCTTTCTAGGCTAGCTTGAATTGGAATGGAATGAGTAACTGATAAATTATAAATACTCACCATCATAAGTTCGGGACCGCAAGTATAGATCATATCAAATTGTTCTTTCTTTAAAATATATTTTAAAGCATCTGTTACTACTCCTTTTATTCCATAACTACCATCTTCAGTGGTAACAATTATCTTAGTCCTTATTTTACTTAATATTTCTTCTGCGAGATCTTTGAAAAGGACCTCTTTCTGTGTTTGTGCACCCATAATTATTGTACATCTTTCTTGTATTTTACTAATTAAAGTAGCGAGACGCATTAATGGAACCAAACCAGTTCCACCTCCTACTAACAAAGGACGTTTTACATCCTTACTTATACTAAAATAATTGCCATAAGGTCCGCGTACCCCAATTTGATCATTTTGTTTTTTTTCAAAAAGAGAAGTGGATCCAAATCCATGTTTCCGTATTGTGATCGCAGCATGATTCTTCTTATTTGAAATCATTACACTCATTGGAAGTTCTTCTACCCTTGGAATCCAGATCATTAAAAATTGCCCAGGTTTTGCATTTGAAGATAACATATCATCGAAAACAAAAGTCTTTACCGAAGGGGTTTCTTCTATTACCTCTTCAATAACAACCATTCGTATTTTATCAATATTTGTGTGCAAGACCAACAATCTCCTTTATGCTCTTGCAATCTTTCTTCTGCAAATATTTTGTAATTCCTAATTTTATTTGATTGAATGCTTTCAAACCTGTATATCCTATGACAGAACCTAATTCTATAGCTGTTGCACCTGCCAAAACGTATTCTATTGCATCTTCCCATGTAAATATTCCACCACATCCAATTACAGGGATATCGACTTTTTTAGATATTTCATAAACACATCTGACTCCTATGGGTTTTAAAGGAATACCAGACAATCCGCCAACTTTATTGCTCAGAATGGGCATTCCGGTCTCGACATTTATTATCATTGCTCTAATAGTATTTATTGCAGTTATGGCATCAGCTCCTGATTCTTGGATTATCGTTGCAAGTTTTAAAATATCGGTATTTCCTATTCCAACTTTGATAATTACAGGTTTTTTAGTTCTTGACTTAATAGTCTTAATTATTTTAGTTACCAAATCAGGGTCATCACCAACTTCCATGCCCATCTTCGCAACATGTGGACAAGAAAGATTAATCTCATAACCTAAGATATTCAACTTATCAAATTTACTTATTAGTTTTGGAAAATCTGACTGACTAGATCCAACAATACTAACTATAAGAGGAATTTGATTATTCATAATTTCATGAGCAAATACATCAGATCCAGGATTTGCAAGCCCTACAGCATTTAAATAACCTTTGTCTCCAAGAGAAACAACTGTGGGACCTTTATATCCATCTAGAGGACTAACACTTATTGATTTGCTGACTATAGCTCCTAAACCATCATTGTATAATCTGTTAAAAATTTCCTGAGAAATACCTAAAAATCCTGATGCAAGTAGAAGCGGATTTCTAAGATGTATTCCTGCAAGATCAATCGACAACATATTAGATGATTTATAAATACTTTTAATGTTAGTAGTAGTAGGTGAACTTGCATTATTCTTCAATGTCTAGTTGTCTTAATAATTTAATATCTTATTAGTTGTTCGTTTTAGATTTATTTCAGCATTAAAATAGATTAGATTTTAATAAAAAATTTTTTATTTTGTATTCAAAATAATTTTTTTGGTTTTTATTTTTTTAAAAATATCAAATATTAATATGTAAATGTAATTACATTTTACATTATATTAGACAATAAATACATCAAAAATGAAATAATTAGTATACATAATATTTCTTATAATTTCTAACTTATTATAAGATACACATTAATATAAAATAACTGATGATTATTACGATAAATAAAACTACAACAGATAGTATCATGAAATTTTTATTGAGAATATAACAATATATACATTTAATATAACTTGGTTGATTTTATAAGTAAATGTCTGGATTCTTCGATCCGCATATTCATATGTATTCTCGAACTACTGATGACTATGATGCTATGTCTAAAGCAGGAATAGAAGTTATAGTACAACCCTCTTTTTGGCTTGGAGGTCCAAGGACTTTTGTTGGAACGTTTATTGATTATTGGGAACACCTCATATCGTTCGAAACTACAAGAGCTAAACAATTTGGAATTGAACATTTTGTATGCATTTCTGTAAATCCTAAAGAATCTGTCCAGAGACCACTAGCGTTAGATGCATTACACGCAATGTTAAAGTTTATAGATAGAGAAAGAGTTGTAGCAATTGGTGAAATAGGTTACAATCTTATTAATGAATTAGAAGAAGAGATTTTTATAAAACAGCTTGAAATTGCATCCACCAAAAAGATTCCTATTATGATTCATTTACCTCATCAAAATAAAATTAAAGGAATAGAAAAAATTGACGAAATACTAAATCAAAATGGTAATAAATATGATAGAAAGAAAATCCTGATCGATCATAATACGGAAGAAACAATAAAAAAAACATTGGAAATGGGATTGTGGGCCGGTCTTTCGGTTTATCCTTTAACGAAACTTTCACCAAAGAGAGCAATGGATATTATAAGAAAAAATGGATCAGATAGTATAATGATAAATAGTGCAGCTGATTGGGGGATTTCCGATCCATTGAGCGTGCCATTAGTTGCTAGAGAAATGAGAAAGGAAGGATTTAGAAAAAATGAAATAGAAAAAGTTACAATGATTAATGCGTATGATTTTTACAAACAATCAAATAAATTTACCTGGAAACCTCAAGTTCAGTGATAGAATATTAAGTAGAAATATTCATTACGGATAATTTAGGAATGATACTATCATTTAGTTCAAACGCTTTTAAGAAATTTTCTCTTGATGTTGCTATAAGAGAAATAGCTAAAATAGGTTATAAAGGAGTAGAAATTTTATGTGATATACCACATGCTTATCCTCCCGAGTTTTCAAAAGAACAAGCAAAAAAAATAAAAAATTTGATTTCCGATTTGAATATAGGGATTTCTAACCTTAATGCATTTACATTATATGCCATAGGAGATGTTTATCATCCTTCATGGATTGAAAATGATTACAAGTTACGAGAAATTAGGATTAAGCATACAATAGATTGCATTTATTTAGCAAAAACCTTAGGTGCAAAAAACCTTTCAACTGAACCAGGAGGTCCAATTAACATAAAAAAGAATAAAATAGAATCAAATATCCTACTGAAAATATTCGCAGATGGGTTAAAAAAAGTCAAATCTATTGCAGAAGAAAATGATGTAAAAATATTAGTTGAACCAGAACCTTCTCTGCTAATTGAGAACTCTCAGCAATTTTTAGAATTAATGAAAACAATATGTTCTGACTATATAAAATTAAATTTTGATATTGGACATTTTTATTGTGTCAAAGAAGATCCTTCTGAAACAATATTAAAATTAATTGATTATATAGAGCATTTTCATTTATCAGACATAGCTAATAATAGAGTTCACTATCATCTTATACCTGGAATAGGTTCTATAGATTTTGAACAAGTTTTTGATACAATAAAAAAGATTGGATATAAAGGATTTGTTACTGTAGAATTATATCCATATCAGGATAATCCCATCTATGTAGCAAAACAAGCCTATAATTATTTAAAAGTATTATGTTAAAGGGTTATTAAGTAATTCCATCGTTTATTATTCAAAATTTAAAAAATATATCTAGTATTTAGATCACTGTTTTCAAACATAATTAAATAAAATAAAATAAAATAAAATAAAATAAATAGTTAAATTAAATTATTGTTAAAAATATTTTAATATAAATTAAACAATATTCCTAAAATAATTTCATTGCTATAAAAAACTAATTAGTTAAATAAGTACGTAAACTTATTTCAGCAATAATAATATGACGGCAAAATTATAATTAGATCATCCAAAGTAGTATTTTATTTATAAATTTATATAGTAAATCTTATATGTTACGGTCTAATACGGTATAAGCGTGCCTAAACCTGGTTTTAAATCAATTACAGTCAGTGAGAACATCTATAAAAAATTCTTTAATGTTTATGAAAAAAGAAAGAATGATTTAGAACTAAAAGGAATTACAAGTTTTTCAGGATACCTTACAAGCATGATGGAGGAGATGATGTTAAAGCATGAAGCATTTACTAAACAAGCTCCTTTTATGGAAAAAATTTCAATTGACTCTGATCGAGTACTAATAAAAGATAATAAAAGAAATAGAATAGCAGAAGTTATATTACGAAATGGTGAACTACGGTGTTTACTAGATGAAAAAATAGATTGTGTTCACATAGGATTTGTTTACTCTATTCCAGAAGTTTATATTGTATTAAACAATAAAGGAATGAAAGCTCCAAAATCATTACATTAAATTATTTTATAATTAAACTGTTTGAATAGGTAGAGAAATTAATCAATTTAAATAAATATTAAGAAATAATTAATATTTATAGTTGGATAATATTTTTTTCTCAATTCCCTTATTACTTCAGGTATTAGATTTATTTGGTGTAATGGTATTTGCCGTGACCGGCGCGCTAAAAGCAATTCAATACAAAATGGACATGGTAGGAGTTATAGTATTAGCTAGCAGTACAGGTTTAGCTGGAGGGTTAATCAGAGATCTTCTATTGGACAGATTACCACCTAAAATTATGCTAGATCCTTATTATCTAACTATTGCTGTAGCTACAGGTGTTATTGTATTTTTTTTACACCCTTTTTTTAAGGAACGTGAAAAATTATTTTTAAAGTTTGATGCAATAGGTTTAGGAGTCTTTACTATCATAGGCTCCAGTATTGCTTATGAAATGTTGGGATTAAATTTTCTAGCTATGTCTTTAGCAGGTATTTTTACTGCCATCGGCGGAGGAATAGTAAGAGATGTTTTTGTTAAAGAAATTCCGCTAGTATTCATCAAAGAGTTATATGCATCAGCAAGTTTTTTAGGAATTATTATATTTTTTATTCTATTATACTTTGATTTCAATTACTATATTTCCATGGTTGTCTGTATAGTTATTGTTACATTATTTAGACTGTTAGCAATGAAATATAATTGGAATTTACCTACCAAAGCGTTTTTAGGAAAAGAAAGAGATAGATGATTATATAGTGTTCTTGTAATATTTTAGTTTAGTTTTAAATTTATATAATATCATTTCAAGAATCTTTAAATTTGTAATTACTTATTGTGGTTCTAATTTTCGGTATGGTACTTACAAGACAAATAATTAACAATGATATTCCGCTTCCTAAAAAAAATCCCCCTAAAACATCAAATGGATAGTGAACTCCAACATAAATTCTTGAAAAGCATACTAATCCTGCATCAATGAGTAAAACAATAGGCAAAATTTTAGTATATTTATTTCCTTTAAATAAAATCAAGGGAGTTATAGAGCCAGCAACTATTAGAGTAGAATGTCCAGAGGGAAATGAATAGTTAGTATCTGTAGACATTAGTGGGTCCAAGTCAGGAACAAAAGGTCTTGGTCTTTCAATATAATCTTTAGTAATAGAAACAATGGGAATCAACATTAAAATAGAGATTCCTGTTATGATTACTGTTTTCCTTCCATTTTTACCTCCAAATATGAAAATTAATATCAGTACAAATGGTAAA
>Ga0256866_1000045_pt1 | contig 19748 bp, 20 predicted proteins | sample RVTome_16_FD_187338 | JGI IMG/M metagenome (GOLD analysis project Ga0256866, IMG submission 187338) | Soil microbial communities from uranium-contaminated site in the Upper Colorado River Basin, Wyoming, United States - RVT152D67 HiSeq ...
TGCCGGGTTTCGAATGCCATGGGCATTGCGGGAGCAGCGCGCCCACCGTGCCCGTGTCGAGGAGATCGCAGAACTGGTGGGTCTAGGCGAGTTTCTCGACGAGAGCGCAGGGTCCCTGCCTTACGGCTATCAGAAGCTGGTGGAGCTTGGTCGGGCTCTCTGTACAGAGCCGCAGTTGCTCCTTCTCGACGAACCGGTTGCAGGTATGAGCGCCTCTGAGTCGGCGGAGATGGCGTCGATCATCCGACGAGTCCAGGAGGAGCTGGGCATTTCCGTTGTTGTCGTCGAGCACAACATGCCTTTCGTCATGGGACTGGCCTCGCGGGTCACCGTGCTCGACTTCGGTCGTCTCATCGCCGACGGTTCTCCCTATGAGGTGCGGAGAGACCCGGACGTGATCTCGGCTTACCTCGGGGGCAGTGAGGATCGGGAAATAAGGGAAGCCTTGGAACGAGAGGATCGGGCTCAGTGAGCTACTTCCTCTCCCTGCTCGTCTCGGGGATTTCGATCGGGTTCGTCTACGGGCTGATTGCCTTGGGCTTCGTGATCATCTTCAAAGCCACCAAGGTGGTCAACTTCACGCATGCCGCCATAGCCCTTCTTGGTGCATACGTCGTTGCTCGCACCCATGAGAGCTTGGGATTCTGGTTGGCGCTCTTAGTGGGTATCGCTGTCGCAGTGCTGGTCAATGTCTTGATCGACGTGTTGGTGCTGGGCAACGCTCGTAGGCCCGATCCCGGCACGCTGTCCATCATCACCATCGGTCTCGACATTCTCCTCGGCGCAGAACTGCGTCGTCAGATAGGGTTTCGGACGTACGGTCTTGGTGATCCGTGGGGCACGGAGGTGATTCGCGTCGGCGACTCCTTCATCCCTCAAACCCGTATCGCCGCAGCGGTGGTCGCCGTCATCGTCATCGGTTTGTTCGCGCTGATCTTTCGCTTCTCCAACTGGGGTGTCGCCATGCGCGCCGCGTCGGAAGATCCGGAAGCCGCGGCGTTGATGGGCGTGCGTCTGCGGCGAGTGTCGATCGCGGCATGGGGCGTGGCCGGAGCCTTGGCCACGATCGCTGGTGTGTTCTTTCTGACCTTCCCTGGAGGTGGAGTCAGCAACCTGGCGGAGTTGGCCATCTTGGGTGCATTCCCCGCAGCCATCATCGGCGGGCTCGACTCGACCGGGGGAGCCGTGGCGGGCGGTCTGTTGGTTGGCCTGACGGTCACCTTCGCGGCGGGATACCAGAACGAGATTGCGTTTCTCGGCCGTGGCGTGCATGAAGCGGCGCCCTTCATTCTCATGTTCATTGTATTGCTGGTGCGACCCACCGGTCTATTCGGTACCAAGGAGCTGCACCGTGTCTGAGGCCGCGGTGTCTTCGAAACGGGACCGCAGGTCGCGTCCGCTCGCTCTGCTCATGCTCGTGCTCGCGGGGGTTGTGGCTCTGGGAATTCCGGCGGTGGCTTCGGCATTCTGGCTCCAAACGGGGCTCTTCACCATGGCGGCCGCCGTCGGTGCGATCGGCTTGACGCTGTTGATCGGGGTCGCCGGGCAGCTTTCGTTGGGCCATGCCTTCTTCGTTGCGGTCGGCGCCTACGCGTACTCCTATCTCGCGGGTGAGGCGACCAGTTTCGGTGTGGGCGGGGGGGCAGGGTTGGGTTGGCCGCCGTTGGTGGCCATGGTGGGGGGAACGGCGATAGCAGGACTCGCTGGGACGATCTTCAGCCCGATTGCCGGTCGTCTGCGTGGAATCTACCTGGGGATCGCCACACTTGGCCTGGTGTTCATCGGCCAGCACCTCCTCAAGAACGTCAAACCACTCGCGCCGGTCAGCGGAGGATTCAATGGTCGGGCCGTTGCCGAGCTCGAGATTCTCGGCTTTCAGTTCAATTCACTCCATCGGCTCTGGTACTTCGGGCTCCTCGTTCTCGTTGTCGCCTACTGGTACGCCAACAACCTGAAGCGCAGTCGTCCGGGCCGGACCATGGAGGCAGTGCGCGACAGCGAGATCGTCGCCGGGGTGATGGGGGTCAGAGTCGGGATGGCCAAGGCCAAGGCGTTCACGGCCTCCTCGGTGTTCGCAGGGCTCGCCGGAGCTATCCTGGCTCTGACCTTCCGCCACATAGTCCCCGAGGCGTTCGGCTTTCTCTATTCCCTCGACTTCTTGGCGATGGTGGTGATCGGGGGTCTCGGGTCGGCGGGTGGCGCGGTGCTCGGCGCTGCCTTCGTCACCGTTCTCCCCCTCGCCCTCAACCAGTATGCCGACGCCATACCCCTGATCGCCCCGATTGGCTCCGGTGGATTCGATGCGGCCACCGCGGCGCGGGTTCTCTACGGCGTGGCGGTCGTTCTCGCCCTGATGTACCTGCCGGATGGGCTGGCGGGTCTACGCAGACACCGTCGCAACAGGCCCACAGACGAGAGCGAACGCGGGGATCAGACCTTGGGGCAGAGAGCGAAGGCCGGTTATCCGGGCTAGCCAACAGAAAGGAAGGAAATGAGAAAACGAGCCAAGCCATCTCGCCTGAGGGCGGTAATCGGTGTGATCGTCATGGGTCTCGTCGTCGCCTCCTGCGCTGGTGACGGGGAGACGACGACGACCGGTGATGTAGCCACCACCAGCGCCCCGCGGGACGGGGCGACAACCATTGGGGCGGAGGCGACAACCACCAGCGAAGTCATGATAGAGACCGGTCCCGGGGTTACGGATGACACCATCACCCTGGGCATCCTTACCGATCTCACCGGGATCTTCGCCGCACCCGGCAACCAGCACGTAGCCACGGCCAACCTCTATTGGGACGGGGTCAACGCAGCGGGTGGAGTCTGTGAACGGGAGATCGTGCTCGAGGTGCAGGACCATGGGTACGACCCGCAACGTGCAGTCGCTGCCTACCAGGCGATGGAGCCCAACATCCTCGCCCTCCATCAGCTCCTCGGTTCGCCTGTGCAAGCGGCAGTTCTCCCCGAGGCGCAAGAGGGCGAGGTGGCCATCGGGATCGTCGGGTGGTCGTCGTCGTTCCTGGACAGCGAGTCGGTGGTGACGACTGGTGCGACCTACGACATCCAGTTCATCGCGGGGCTGCAATACCTCCTGGATGAGGGGCTGATAGCGGACGGGGACACCATCGCGCATGTCTATTTCGGAGGTGACTTCGGAGAGAACGGCCTCCTCGGAAGCACTTTCTTCGCCGAGCAGCATGGAATGACCATCGAGGAAGCAGCCATCGATCCCACGGTCACCGACCTGACGGCACAGGTCACCGGTTTCCAGAACGCAGGGGCGACCGCGATCCTGATCGGGGCGGCACCACCCCAACTGACGGCCGTGGTCAATGCGCAGGTCGCGTTGGGCTATGAGGTCCCGATCCTCGGGCAGGTCCCGCCGTTCGTCCCGCCGCTGCTCAGCAATCCTGATCTGGCGTCGGTGCTGATCGACCGGTACTACCAGGCGACACCCATTGCACCGTTTGGGAATGACACGCCGGAGGGGCAGGAGCTGGCGACTCAGGCCGATTACTTCGAGGATGTGGGGATCGCGATCGACATCCCCTTCGCGTGGGCGCTAGCCACCATGTGGCACCTGGCGCTCGAGGCCGCGTGCGGTCAGGGCGATCTGACCAGAGCCGGCTTCACAGCAGCCCTCCACTCGCTCGTTGACGTGGAGACGGGCGTCTCGACGCCCTTGTCCTACGACGTGGGTGGTCCCTCTGGGACGGCCGTGTACATCGCTCGTCCGAATCCGGACGTCCCGGGTGGTCTCGAGGTTGTGGCTGAGAACGTCACGTCACCTCTGGTCGACCAGTACGAACTGCCCTAGAAGCGCGAGCGTTGGGCTCACCGATGGTGACCGGTGGGCCCAACGGGCTCGATGTCGCTTCAGCCCGAGACCGGGAAACGCGATTGCGCCAAGGGGCTGAAGTGGCTCGGACCCGTTTCACCAGCAGCTACGAGATGCTCGATCCTGTCGACCCAGCCGGATGCCAGCCCGAACGAGGGCAGCGATCCCGTGACTTCATCCATTCCCTGGAGAAGGGTCTGGCGGTGATCAACTCCTTCTCAGAGGACCGATCGACTCAGACCGCATCCGAAGTCGCCGAGCGCGTGGGGGTTTCACGCAGTACTGCTCGACGGATCCTCCTCACGCTGCACAAGCTCGGCTACGCCAATCGAGTCGGAGGCGAATTCGAGCTCACCGCCAAAGTGCTCGATCTCGGTTACTCGTTCCTGTCGTCCCTCCGGGTCGCGGCGGTAGCACAGGAGCCTTTGCAACGTCTGGTCGACGAGCTCGGAGAGACTTCGTCCATGTCGGTTCTCGACGGCACCGGGATCGTGTGTGTGGCCCGGTTCCCGACCAAACAGATCATGACCACGGCACTCCGGTTGGGCTCACGGCTTCCTGCGTACCCCACGGCGATGGGGCGAGTTCTACTCGCCGATCTAGCTGACGACGCGATCGAGGCGTACTTCTCCGGGGTGGAGCTGAAGCGGTTTACTCCGCACACTATTACCGACCGTTCGACGCTCAGGGCCGCAATCGAGCAGGTGCGAGTTGACGGCTTCGCCGTCGTTGATCAAGAGCTCGAGATCGGTGTTCGCTCGGTTGCCGCGCCGATCATCAATCATCGGGGAGACGTGGTTGCTGCTGCGAATGTCTCTTGTCCGGCCGTGCGGGTGAGTCTCAGTGAGCTGAAGTCGGAATTCCTGCCAAAGTTGCTTGCCACGGTCGAAGAGATCAACTTCAGCACTCGCTATCTGGAGAGAATGTGATGATCCGGATGACGACCAAACGCTGGGTCAGCTCGGAGGTGTTGTCGAGTCACCCGATATATTGCATCGATTCAGCGACCAATGGAGTCAGACACTCGTGATCGGCCTCATGCAGAACGGCCCGCTCTCGATCCCGATGATCCTCGACCGGGCCGCCACGTTGGGCCACGCCATGAAGATCGTGTCGGTCGAGCCGGCAGGCATCGACCGCAGATCGTGGCCCGAGGTCGCCGACCGCGCCCTCCGGCTGGCTACCGCACTCGACACCCTCGGTGTGTCCAGGGGGGCGACAGTGGGGACTTTCGCCTGGAACGGCCACCGTCACCTCGAGCTCTACTTCGGCGTCCCCTGTTCCGGTCGTGTGCTCCACACCATCAACCTCCGGCTTCATTCCGACGTCGTCTGCTATGTAGTGGGCCACGCTGAGGACGAGGTGATCTTCGTAGACGCATCCTTGACCCAGGTGCTGGCACCGATGCGGCACCGTCTCGATGTGAAGACGTTCGTGGTGATGGAAGACGGTGGTGAAGTGGACGCGACGTTTGCCTCGGACCCGCGATACGAAGAGCTGATCGGTAACGAGGTCCCGGCCGAGCCCGCAAGAGTCGATGAGTGGGACGCGGCATCGATCTGTTTCACGAGCGGGACAACGGGGAAACCCAAGGCGGTCGTCTACTCCCACCGTTCGATAGTTCTGCACTCCATGGGCGAGCTCATGGTCGATGGCCATGCAATGCGACGTGACGATGTGATCTTGCCCTTGACCCCCATGTTCCACGTCAATTGTTGGGGTCTGCCCTACACCGCCGGCCTTGCTCCCGCTTCTCTGGTGTTCGCCGGAGCCGACACCAGTCCACAGGCGGCGGCTTCGCTGATCCAAGCGGAGCGACCCACAGTCCTGGCGGGCATCCCAACCTTCTGGGTGCAAATGGACTCCGCCTTCTCTTCTGGTGAATACGACCTGTCCTCGGTGGAGCGAATCTTGTGTGGTGGCGCCGAGGCAGCCCCGGCACTCATACAGCGTTACACAGACCGCGGAATCGACTTCTTTCACGGCTGGGGCATGACCGAGATGTCGCCCAGCGGCACCGGCAACTGGATTCGCGCCCACAGCGACGACGTTGAGCACGGCGCCAAGCAAGGTGTGCCCGCCCCCACCGTGGAGATGCGCATCGTGTCCGACGACGGATCAGTCCTGCCCTGGGACGGCGAGACCGTAGGCGAGATCCAGGTGAGAGGGCCCTGGATCGCCGCCGCCTACCTCAACCCCGCCGACAACGCCAACCAGGAGCGATTCGTCGACGGGTGGTTGCGCACTGGCGACGTGGGTCGAGTCGCTCCCGACGGGACACTCGAGATAGTCGATCGCACCAAAGACCTGATCAAGTCTGGCGGGGAATGGATCAGCTCAGTCGAACTGGAACGACATCTCGCCGCACACCCGGCCGTGGTCGAAGCGGTGGTTCTGGCTGTGCCCAGCGAGCGATGGGGGGAACGTCCGGCGGCGCTCGTGGTCCTCAGGGAAGACACCCACGCCGACTCAGGCGACCTCGTTGAGTTCCTGTCGACGAAGGTGGCGTCATGGCAAGTGCCGGACCTCATCGAGTTCGTCGAGGATCTTCCCAAGACCGGCGTAGGCAAGATCGACAAGCGACGCCTCAGAGACGAATTCGTGCCTGAACTCCTTCGAAGGGTGGAATCCTTGGGGTCGCGGTGACGCCAAGTCATCAGGCCAACCGACGCGGGGTCATCTGTTGCAGCGCGCAGCCTGGTGACATTGTTCACGTCGACGCACAGCCATTGGTTATCAAGTTACTTGACGAAGTCTCAAGTTGCCTGATATATTCGCCCCTCGACGCCTAGCCATTGGTTTTGGGCTACTCGGCTCTGAGGCAATGCGCGTGTTGGTGAAGGAGGTCTCCAATGCTGTCCATTGCCCACTCCCCGAGAGTGCGGGCCTCATCCCTGATCCAGGTTCTGGCGATGGTGCTGGCTCTCCTGGCGCCGGCCTCGCCGGCTCTCGCCGATGAGGAGTTCAGTGGTTCGCTCCCGAACGGCACTCAGTGGATCGCAGTGGTGCCGGATGATTGGAACGGGACACTGCTACTTCACAGTCATGGGTACCTGCCTTCCTTCGTCCCGTTTCCCAATCCCGCTCCGACGATGTCTTCTATACCTGCGGCTGCAGATCTGTTGGATCTCGGGTACGCGGTGGCGGGGTCGTCCTACGCCGACAAGGGATGGGCTTTGCCGACGGCACCGCAAGACCAGCTGGATTCGCTCCAAGCGGCGATTGACGCGATCGGAACCGAACCCGACACAGTTCTCGCGTATGGGACTTCGATGGGTGGGCTGGTCACCGCACAGATCGCAGAGTCCGCCGGCGGCGTCATCGATGGTGCCATGCCCACCTGTGGGATCGTGGCCGGGGGAGCCGACCTGAACAACTTTCAACTCGATGGGGCTCATGCGGTAAACGAGCTGCTCGCTGACGGGAGCATCCAGATTGCGGGCTATTCGTCTCTGGGCGCTGCTTTCGCGGCGAGCGGAGCTTTGCAGGCCGCGGTTAATGCAGCCGTGACTGTGGACACTCCGGAGGCAGTGGCCCGGGTTGCTCTAGCCGCGGCGCTTTTCCAGTTGGATCCGTCCGACCTCGCGGGCATCATTGGCTTTGTCACCCCGGCTCGGTTCGATCTGATCACGGCCGCCGGTGGCGACTCGGGTTGGAACGAGGGCGTCGACTACCAACGCCTCTTCACCAGGTCCCCGTACCGTGGTGCGGTCGCAGCCCTATACCGGCAAGCCGGGCTCGTCCTCGAGACAGATCTGGATCTGCTCACCGAGACGGCCGACGTGCCATTCAATGGAGCTGCTGTGAGCACGATGGTGGGTCATTCTCAGCCCGGTGGTGATTTACAGATGCCGGTTCTCTCCATCCACACGAACTACGACCCGCTTGTCCCGGCCGAACTCGAGGAGGAGTACGCCGACGACGTGCTTTCAGAAGGCAGCCGCCCTCAGTTCCGTCAGGCGTTCGTCGACCGTGACGGACACTGCGCGTTCACATCGGCTGAGCTGGTCGCCGGAATCAAAGTGCTCGAGGAAAAAGTCGACACAGGCAGCTGGCCTGCGGCGAATCCGAACATGCTGAACCAACTTGCATCGTCGTTTGATCTTGGAGATTCTGCGTTCATCCACTTCACACCGGGAGAATTCATCGGCGACCGAAGCGATACGGTCAGTCCCTGATTCGATGACCGACGCGGGTTATGAACATGTGAGCTCGAAGTGGAAGCACCCGACCCCGGTTCAAGTCGAGACGGACACGGTTCGATGACCGATGCAGGCTATGAGAACAGGCATCAGCTCGAAGTGTTCACGTGGCCGGAGTTGATGGAGCCCTTCAAGCGCATGGCCGAGATCGTGATGCTGGAACCAAACAACCTCCCGCGTCAGCTCCGTGGCGAAGCGTTCACCATGGCAAGCGTGGCGGCCGGGTGCAGGCACTGCCAGTCGCACGGTGCTTACTCGCTGCATCTACTGGGTGTCTCGCCCGACCGGATCAGGGACATCTGGTCATTTGAGCAATCCAACGATTTTACTGAGGCAGAGAGAGCGGCGCTACGGCTCGCCCGGGACGCCGCGCTCGTGCCGCCGGCCGTCGAGTCAGCGCATTTCGTCGCACTGCGCGAGCACTACTCCGACCGACAGATAGTCGAGTTGCTCGCTGTGATCAGTCTCGCCGGCTGGTACAACCGCTGGAACAACGCAATTGCCACCGTGACTGACCAGGAGTCGGTCGACTGGGCGCGTCAACACCTGGCCTCCGTCGGCTGGGAGCTCGGCAAGCACGCCGGTAAGCCAGAGGAGCAACGCCGGAAACACCCACGGTCGACACATGAGGATCGCCTCGAGTATTGATGAGCGGCCTCTTACCAAGGAGGGGACGAATGCGCTCGAGTTCATGCTCGACTGCTCCCAGATCCTTCGCCGGTTTGTGATTTCCGTTGGCCCTCTGTGTCTCACCACGTCTGACGACGCTCGTTCCACAGACGATCCACAACGTGCTTAGGCGTGCCGGTTCCCCTGGTCAGAGCGTTTTGACCGCATCTTTCGCAACTAGGGGGCGCGGGTTCAAATCCTGTCAGCTCCACAGACTTGTGGTCCTTTTGCGAGGGGAGAAGCCTTCATTCCTCATTCCTGCGCGAGACGGACTGGCAAAGAAGTCATTTACATGGGGAGGTGCCCAGCCTCTGACGCAGTCGCGTTGGCGTTGACCCGGTCAGTTCACGGACGGTGCGGCTGAAGTGCGCGTGATCCGCGAATCCGAGTTCGAGGGCAAGTTGGGCGAGGTCTGAGTGACCATCCGAGAGGTGGCTGAGGCCTCTCCCGACACGGAGGACGTTCCTGTATCGCGAAACCGAAATCCCCGTTTGCATCTTGAATATGCGGCTCAGGTGGTGTGGCGAGACGCTCAATTCCCGCGACAACTCGACGAGCGAGGCCCTCGGATTGTCGTGGAGCATGAGACGTACCCCATTGACGATGCGAGTGTGTGCTTTCGCAGTCGCGGGACGGCCTGCGTCAATCCGCCGCGGATGGACCTGTTGAATCAAGCGCACAAGGAGTTCCAGCAGTCGCTCGGTGATTTCACCATCGACATCCTGTCGGCCGACGGCCGCCATTAGCAGCCGCCACTGGGAGTTCACGTTGGAGTCGACGTGGAACAGATGGTCCCCGACCCTGGGCTGGCCTCCAGCAATCGAAGTCATCAGCTCCGTGGATAAGGTGATGACCGCGCAACTATCGCCACCCCGCGGATGGCGGATCTGCTGCACACTCCCTGGTTCCTCGAGATAGGCGGAGGTCGTATCCACCAGCTGGTCGCGACCGTCCACCCGACGCAGGTACATTCCTCTTGAGGGTGTTATGACCGCGTAGCCATTCACTGGCTCGGGTTCAGTCCAGCCGTCCCTTACGTCCGAGCACCTGACATCGGCCAAGGTGAACAATTCTGTCGATACCAGGATGCATGGTCTCCTCACTGGGCAATCCTATGTCGATTGTGTCGCGCTGAAAGCGGTCACGAATGTTCAAGCGGCTCTTGCCTGTCGCTGACACACTGAGGGAACGGACGAGCAGAGGAGCATTACCAAATGTGTGGAATAGCACTGAGAAGGCTGGCAGCCGACGATATTCATCCGACAGCCGGCTCTGACCTTTATGAACGTCTCCTCGGGGCCTGGAGTATTCAGTCGGAATGGTACGAGGGTGACAAGAAGCGGACCGGACGAGGCGAGTGGTATTTCGAACGGACCATCGGGGGGAGGGGCGTACAGGATGTCTTGTTTGCGGCAGGTAGCGAGCCAGAAGGGTATGGCACATCGATTCGAACCTATGACACTGAGTCCGATGATTGGCATATTGTCTGGATGCAACCTAAGTCCAGAGAGTTCGCTGCATTCATCGGACGCAGCGACAGTCGTGATGGCATCGTTCAGACCGGAAGGAGCCTACGTTCGGACCTGGACGGCGTCCTCCGGTGGAGTTTCGTCGACATCACCTCATCCAAGTTCACGTGGTTAGGAGAGACATCAACTGACGGTGGGGTTACCTGGGATCTGGAGCAAAAGATGGAAGCCACGCGGATCTACGAAAGCAAATGATGGGAGGAGGCCGATCCTTCGACATTGAGTCCGAGTGTCGTGCATGTCTACGGCGTCTGCGTCAGCCGGCCGTGAAAGGTGAATGGCGTTCCTCCGACGGGCGAACAGTTGGTGTCGGCAACCCCGTCAGGTGAACCGATCCTGTCACCACTCTGACAACGTCTCACCACGCTCGTCCCACAGCTTCAACGATGGGGCCGCGGGTCAAATCCCGCCAGCTCCACACCGATTTAGCATGCACATTTAGCTTGTACTGCAAGGGGACCACTTAGTATCTCTGCGGGACGAAGGTCTGCTCGTGGATCGGTGGGCGTATGTAGGAAATGTCCTCGCGTTCGGGTAGGTCGACGAGTTCGGGCACGACGTTGGTGTAGTCGAATTGGGAGAGGATGTGGGCGATGCAGTTGAGCCGTGCCGTCCTCTTGTCATCCGAGGGCACCACGTACCAGGGCCCCTGTTTGATGTCGGTGTACTGAAAGGTGATGTCCTTTGCCTCCGAGTAGCGCACGTAGAGCCGATGCTCCTCTAGGTCCATGTCGGACAACTTCCAGCGCTTCAGTGGCTCTTGGTTCCGCGACTCGAAACGTCTTCGCTGCTCTTCCCAGCTCACCGAGAACCAGTATTTGAGGAGTTTGATCCCGGATCGGACCAGCATCCGCTCGAACTCGGGGCAGCTGCGAAGGAATTCCTGGTGCTGTGCCTCGGTGCAGAACCCCATCACCCACTCGACGTTGGAGCGGTTGTACCAACTCCGGTCGAAGAGGGCGATCTCGCCGCCAGCGGGTAGGTGTTCCACGTACCGCTGGAAGTACCACTGGGTCTGCTCCCGCTCAGTGGGCTTGGGGAGAGCCACCACCTTGACGATCCTGGGGCTGGTCATTTCGGTGATCCTCTTGATCACCCCGCCTTTTCCTGCCGAGCCCCGCCCTTCGAAGATGATGAGCACCCTCGTGCCGGTGTTGGCCACCCAGTGTTGCAGCTTCACCAGCTCTTCTTGCAAACGAGCCAGTTCGGCCTCGTAGAACCTCTTCTTAAGTCGGCCTTTTGCGTTGTAGTGCTCCACACCTGCGGGGGTGCCGGTCCGGGTCTCGTCGTCCACTCCAATGGGCGGAGCTGTGAATGCACCGTCGGTCACGCTTCCTCCAGGGTCGGTTTAAATCCTACGGGACACGACCGGGCCATGCTGGGTGGCCCGACGGCGGGTTTCGCATCGACTTGTACGGCGCTAAGTCAGCGAGTCCCTCAGATGTTCGCTTTGAGAACTCGAAAATGCGCTGTAACTACCCCGTCGGGGAGCCTCCCGTCCATTGGGGGATGCTAGATCCCTGTCAAGAACGCTGCTGAACGAGTGAAATCAGAGTTGGTGAGGACAGGCTCTCAAGTCTGAGGCTGTCAAGTCACGTCTCACGATGAACCTCCCCGGGTCTAATCCAGGTCGGGTTTCGTTTGCGTGTCGTTCATCACCGACGTGCGATGTTGCAGACACCGGCCCGATGTGGCCTAACCGCCTATGGGTGGCCGATCTGAGTGGAAGGTGTAGGTTTCGGCTGGATAAACGCTCCGTGGCGGGCGGGCCGTTACAGGGCAGATCGGTTCTACGCCGAAAGGGGAGCGAAGTATGAGGCGTTTGTTGGTTCTGGTGGCTGCGGCCACGTTGGGGCGATCCCTGCAGCTGCGGCTCCTCCGGAGACGGTGACTATCGTCGAAAAGGATGTCACGGATGCGTTCGTCGACAGCTTCACATGTGAGTTCGCTGAGGAGTTCGAGATCACAACTACGTTCAATCACATCGAACACGTCACCGCCTTCCCGGATGGACGGGGCACATTTCACGTTCACCGACACCGGAACGTTTGAGGGGGAGGCCCATGGATCCGACGCAAGCTGATGCCTCCGGCAGGTTCACCATCTGGGGCGGGTTCAACGACAACGGCAATACTGAGAATGGGACATTCACGCTGCGGATCAGTGGTCAATTGGAGGATGGCACCCGCATCAACTCACAAGCTGTTGAGCATTTCAATGTGCGTCCCGATGGGATTGAGTTTCTTCTTCGGACGTTGCCGGGATTGACCATTCCTGGCTGAGGCCGCACCGGCCAGCCCGGCTGGACGGTGATAACCTACAGCCGAGTCCGGTCTATAAGACGGCCGAGTGTTGCCGTAACCCACATGTCTGGCTCCACAAAACCCTGGACGATCAGGACCGGGCTCATTTGACGGGGCTGTGATGTGGGAATATCAGCATTAGGGCTTTCCACAGAGATAGAGCGCACCGGAAAGGACAGCCAAGACCGTGGGGCATCCGGAGCGGGGCCAAATCCGGCTCCGTCTGTTGGGTAGCTTTGAGCTACTCGTCGAAGATGAGTCCACGCCGCTCCTGACCCCTTCACAGCGTCTGTCGGCCTTCCTGGGCGTGGAACATGATCGCTGGATCCGGCGTTCTTATGCGGCCGGGATCCTCTGGCCTGAGGTGTCCGAGGACACGGCCCGCTCAAATCTCCGATCTTCCCTATGGAGGCTCGGCCATCTCCGCGACTCCCTTGTGGAGTCCAACGGTGACGAGTTGCGCTTGAGACCCGAAGTCCGAGTCGATGTCGATGAGAGTCGGGCTCGGGCTCGCAGCCTCCTCGACCCGAACAGTGACTGTGCTGAACCGTCGCCGGCCCACTTCACCGACGACCTGCTCCCCGACTGGAGCGAAATGTGGGTTGAACCTGAAAGAGAGTCGTATCGACAGCTTCGCCTCCACGCGTTGGAGGCGCTCAGCAATCGGCTTATGGCTGAGGGCAGGTTCGGCGAGGCAGTGGAGGCGGGGCTTATGGCCGTGGCGTCGGCTCCGCTGCGGGAGAGTGCACACCTCGCGGTTATCCGTGCCATGGTGATGGAGGGGAATCGGGCAGAGGCTCTCTGTCACCACCGCCAGCTCTCCGACCTGTTACAACATGAGCTCGGTGTCGAGCCCGGCTTCCGGCTGGAGGATGTGCTCGACGAGTTCGAGGGCACGCAACCTCGGTCACCGATCCCGCAACGCTCCGCCCAACGCCACAGCCACACATCGGAAACGGCCAGGCCTCCCCTCACCTGGTAGATAAACCCCATGCAGCTCCGCCTCCCCATCGTTTGAGGGAAAGTCTCCCATCACCAGGGAATGGCATGAGCCGCGAGACGCCTACGAAGGAGGCATGTATGCGTCGATTGATCGCATTGGCGACGGCCACGTTCCTCATGATCGTGCTCCTTGCCCCTGCCGCATTGGCCGACCATGGCAAAGGAAACCCGCACTTCATCTTCGCGAGGGCATCGCTGGTCAACAACGATCTCCGCGTCGACTTCAAGGAGGCGGGACTCGGCAGTGACCCAACGGCCACGGTCACAATTCAGGTGACGGCCGACGCCACCCGCTTGGACGCATGTCGGAACAACGGGGGCAACTTCCCCGCCGATCCCAAGAAGCAAGAAACCACCGCCCAGGCCAACGCCTCGGGTGAGTTCAGCCCCGGCAAGAACGGGCAGATCACGGACTTCTTGATCGCTTCGCTGCCGGCGACGTCGCTCAGCTGCCCTCCAGGCCAACAAGCGGTGTTGGTGAGCTTCAGCTACACCAACATTCAGGTGTGTGACACCACGCACGGCGTGTGCCGCACAGCGTCGCCCTCCAGCTTGAGCGGAGGTCCCTTCTTCGACCTCTAGTCGGCAACGTCAACCACATCGGAAAGAGCGCGGCCCCGAATGGGGCCGCGCTCTTTCCGAAGAGTCTCCCATGGGCGGGGTCCTGCTCGGCATGAACGTTTTGCGACGTGCGAACCTGGGGCAAGCGAAACCGGAGTCATCAATGCGACTTCGGCCGCCCAGGCCGATGTGAACGGCGTCCACATGTACGACGCAGTGACCGGGGACGGAGATCCTCTCCTATTTGTTCATGGTGGCTTCTTTCATGGAGAAGCCCGCATTATTGAATCGCTTGATTCTCACATTCCTCGCCGAGGAAGGTGATCCACCGACCATCTTGTCGGTCCGTCGCGCCAAGTGAAGGTATCGGCACTCGGACAGGGCAGCTGCCGGCAGTGCATTCCTGCGGTGGTCGGGCAGCCCGGTTACTGCGACCGTCCAGTCGAGTGAACTCCCTAACCAAGAATGCGCGGACTGCGACCACCAGCCTTGACAGGTATCCCCAGTATGTCATAGTATGATAGAGATGCCATATTATGACACCATGGCTGCGATGCGTCGTTATCACGTGGCAACGCGAGAAGTTCTCGATCTGGTGGCCGATCTCCCCGAGGCTCAGGGGCGGGTATGTCAAGTAGGCGTCTTCCGCTCCTTTCCTGGTAGTCGTCATAGGGTGACATGCATGACATATCATGACGCTGATTCACTGAGCCGTCACGCGGAGTCCACCAGGGAGGTCATCCTCGATTCGGCAGCCGGACTTCTCAGGGAACGGGACGGCGCCGACTTCTCGATGCAGGAGGTGGCTGACCGGGCCGGGGTGACTCACCGAACCGTCTACCGCTACTTTCCGGGTCGGCACATCTTGATGAGCGAAGCGGCAGGGCGCGTAATCCCTGGCCTCGCTGACCCGTCGGCCTTTTATGACCCGGACTCGGTCCAGGCTTGGATAGATGCGCTCCCCGATCGTTTGAACCTTGTCGAGGCTCACCTCGACATCTTCAGAGCCGTCCTCGGCGCCGTCATCGTCTCCGACGATATGGGACAACCCGACGGGGGGATGCTCGACCGCTACCTCCCATTTTGGGAGGTCTTTCGCAAAGAGTTCCCCGCTCTTTCCGAGAATGAAGCGCTGCAGGCGTTTGCGGTACTTCGCCAGGTCGGCTCCTCGATGACCTACATCACCTTTCGCCGCAACCTCGGCCTTTCGCCATCGGCGGCTACCGAAGCAATGCAAAACACTGCGAGACAGATAGTCGACGCGACCGCTCGCCGCAACCGCGCGGCGGCGCGGAATTGAGGGGAGGAGAATATGACCGCTATCGGAGAAGAGGGTGTCATGGTTCAGCCGGATCATCCACAGCTGGGACGCACCTCTGCCATGACCGTTTTCACTGTGGGGAATTGGGTCTTTTTGGCGACCATGGTCTACTTCGTCGTCGGCTTGGCCCTGCCGCTCGCCGGTGATCCTGGTGCCCCACCGATCCCCCCCTTTATTGTCGCCATTGGTATTTTCGCTCTGATCGGAGCGCTCTCGGTGTTCTGGTCAGCGGCGCCTCGACGCTCCTGGTTCTGGCTGGTGGCCGCCCTGCCCGCCGCGCTGATGCTGCTGTTCAACGCTCCCTTCATCGTCCACGACGTCACCCGCCCTGCCGTCACCCCGCAGTTCCTCGTCACCGTGGGGGCGGTGGCGGGAGGGGCCGCCACCATCATCGGCGGCATCGTCGCCTTCCGGGAGGTACGCCGCGGCCAGCCGGCCTGGACAACTTCCGGTCGTGCCGGTTGGGTGTCGATGGCGTTCATCGGAGTGGCCGTGGGTGCCGTGATGACGTCGATTCTGGCCGGTCTGGCCTCGGCAAGCGGGGGAGAGATCACAGCGACGCCCACCGTGACCGGGGTGCTCACCGCCGAGGACACCGCCTTCGTCGAGACCCGCCTTCAGATGAACGATGGTGAGGTGCTCGGTTTGTTCGTCACCAACAACGACGGTGGGGCGCACACCTTCGACATCGACAGCCTCGACATCCACGTTGACCTGCAAGCGAACTCGACCGCGGCGATCGCGATCGAACCGACCGGCCCCGGCACTCTGGAGTTCTTCTGCGCAGTACCCGGCCATAGGGAAGCCGGCATGGTGGGAATGATCGACGTCACTTCGTAGAGTTCACCGACAAGGGGACACAAACGGGAGAAAGGGGTACACATGGCCGAGATAGCAGACATGTCCAGTGAGGCAACTCGTGTCCGGTCGATCGGCTCCAGAACCGGATGGTGGATCCTGGTGGTGATCACCGCGGGGAGCATCCTCAACCACCTTCTGGGACCGCTGAGCGGCTTCGCCGAGGGAGACGCCGAAGTGTTCGTGTTCTTCAGCCTTGCAGCCCTGAACATCGTCACATTGGTTGTGTTACTCACCGGCTATCGCCGCGGTGAGCGCTGGGCATGGTGGGTCACCTGGCCGATGCTCGTCATCTATGCGTTGACAACTCTCTACGCGCCAGAAGCCGGCCGCTACTACCAGGGCGCCGCAGTGGTAATGGCCCTCGCTCAGCTGCTGACGTGGTCGGGTTTCGGGCAGCAAGATCGGACCGGGCACAGGAGTTGATGGCGTCTCACGGGGTGGAGTCTCACGTGAACAAGAATGGGAAGGTGGGTTGGTGGCCGGCCTGGTGAGCCTCGACGATGCCGATGGCGAGTCTGCGGCGCTGGTTGGGAACAAGGCCGCCAATCTGGCCGCCCTTCGCCGATCCGGTTTCGAGGTGCCCCCCGGGGTGGTCGTGCCTGCGGGCGCCTTCGGAGGCGTATCCGACAACCTGCCCGAAGCGGTCCGAGCGACCCTCCGCTCTGTGCCTGACCTCTTGGGCTCGGGGCCGTGGGCTGTGCGCTCGTCGAGCACCGCCGAGGACAGTGATCAGGCGTCGTTCGCCGGCCAGTTCGAGAGTTTCCTAAACGTGGAAACTGACAGGTTGGCCGAGGCGGTACTTCGCTGTTGGCAGTCGACGCTGTCCGAACGAGTCAAGACCTACGCCGGGGGAGGTGGGTACGGGTTGATGGCCGTCCTGATACAGCCGATGATCCCGGCCGAGGCCGCCGGAGTGGCCGTCACGATCGACCCGGTGAGCGGTGCGCACCGCACCGTTATCGAGGCGATCGATGGGTTGGGCGAGCGTCTTGTCTCCGGGACAGCCGACCCGGAACGTTGGATAGTGGCATCGAGCGGCATGATCGACCCTCCGCACAGGCAGAAGGTTCTGACCACCGAACAGGCGCGGATGATCGGGGATCTTGCCCGTCGGGTGGAGGAGCATCAGGGGCGTCCTCAAGATATTGAATGGGCCATTGCCGATGGCACTCTCTGGCTGCTCCAGGCCCGACCCATCACGACGTTGCCGAAGAGTCCGCCCGAACTCGTCCCGATACCCATAGAGGCACCGGCGGGCTACTGGGAGAGGGATGACTTCCACGAGCCCGTCCCCCAATCCCCGTTCGGAAGGGTCCTCCTCTTGGAGCAGGTCATCAAGAATTTCCCGGCCGCGTTCGCCGAGTTCGGCATCCTGGTGGAGCGGATCGAGCCCGCGTTCATCGGCGGTTGGACGTATAGCCGGGTGGTCCCTGTTGGAGCGCCCCCTGCCAGCCGCGGCAGCTCCAGCCCCAACCCCCCTCCCACGTGGATGCTGAAAATGCTCATGCGGTTGCACCCGGCCATCCGCCGCCGCGTCCGCGCCGCCCGGAGGGCAATCGACTCGGACCTTCCCGCCACCGTCGTCCGACGTTGGACCGGCGAGTGGCGCCCTCTGCATGAGGAAGAGACGGCTCGGGGTTTGGCGCTAGATCCGGGGGCCCTCTCCGACGAGGATCTAGCCTCAGAGCTCGATCGCCGTATCGGGATGATCGGTCACCCAGCCCACGTCATGGTGGCCATCGCCTACTGGATCCTGATCTACGACCTTGCCGAGACATGTCGAATGCTCCTGGGCTGGGACACCGCCAAGACCCTCACCTTGATGGAAGGTCTGTCCACGAAGTCCACCCAGCCCACCCGACAGCTCGCCGACCTCGCCCGGCTCGCCCGGAACCGGCCCGCCGTAAGGGAGCTGCTCGCGGAGATCGACGAGACCACCACCGAGCGGCTTGCTGAGGTGGACCCCGACTTCGCCCGGGCGTTCTCCAGCTATGTAGAAGCCAACGGCCACCGGGTCCTCTCATACAACGTGATGACGCCCACCCTGGCGGAGACACCGCATCTCCTGCTCCGCCTTGTCGCCCATCAACTCGAGATCGCCTTCTCACCCGACCAGGCAGCGGAGGAGGCGCGGCAACGCCGAAACGAGGTTGCGGATGAGGCTCAACGTCTCCTCGCAGCCCACACTGAGGCCGAGCGGGAGCGCTTCGCACGGGTCCTGGCTCGCGCCCGGGAGGCGTACCCGGTCCTCGAAGATCGGGTGTGGTGGACGACACTTGTCCAGTCGGCCCTGCTTCGCTATCAGGCGATGGAGATCGGCCGCCGGCTCGTCGACCGCGGTCAGCTCGTCGCCGCCGAGGACGTGTTCTTCCTGGAGACGGCGGATGCCCGGTCGGCTCTGTTCGACGGCACCGACCGGCGGGAGATCGCCCGGAGGGCCGAGGGCCAGCGAGCCTGGGCCATGACACAACCCGGACCGCACTCCTACGGACAACCGCCCGCAGGGGAGCCTCCTTTCGACCTGCTGCCCCACCCCGCCCGTCTGGTGAACCACGCCATGATGTGGGGACTGGCCCAACTCTTCGGAGAGCGCAAGTCCGCCGGCGAGGACACCATCGTGTCCGGTACAGCGGCCTCCTCCGGTCGCTACACCGGCACGGTGCGGGTGGTGATGGGCGAACACGAGTTCGGGAAGATACGCCCGGGAGACGTCGTGGTCTGCCCGGTGACATCACCAGCCTGGTCAGTGGTGTTCCCGAGCATGGGTGCCCTGGTCGCCGACATGGGAGGGATCCTGTCCCACCCGGCGATCATCGCCAGGGAACACCGCATCCCCGCCGTCGTCGGCACCAGCAACGCCACCGACATCCTCAGCGACAACCAAGTCGTCACCGTCGACGGCGATATGGGCACGGTAACGCCGGCAGATGTGCCGGCTGCGGCCGATTGGAGCAGCCCCGAGCAGGCGACCGATAGCGCTGCGCGCGGGTTGGTGGGGACCATCGAAGGCGAACCTGAGGAGACACCGAAGAGCGAAAAGCGACTATGAGCGTGGAACTTCACACCCAGTCGACCGTGTACAAGATCGGTTGGTGGCTCCTGGTGCTGATCGCCGGGCTCGGCATCGTTGGCTATCTGGCTTTTGTTCCTCTTGCAGCCACGGCCATGGAGGTCGCGGCTTTCTTCGCCTTGGCGGGCATAAACATCTATGCACTGTCCGTATTGCTCACCGCCTATCGGCATGGTGAGTCATGGGCGTGGTGGGTCATCTGGGTGCAGGTCGCCGTCTACGGGATAACAATTCTCTACGCACCAGATCTCGGCCCTTGGTACGCCGGGCCGGTGATCGCCATCGCCATTGCTCAGCTGCTGACCAGACCCGCATTCCGCAGTCTCAAGCAGCCTTTGGGTTCGCCCGATCAGACAATCACCGAGGATGTGTGATGCAGTTGTTGCAGCGTCATG
>Ga0256866_1000047_pt1 | contig 19661 bp, 15 predicted proteins | sample RVTome_16_FD_187338 | JGI IMG/M metagenome (GOLD analysis project Ga0256866, IMG submission 187338) | Soil microbial communities from uranium-contaminated site in the Upper Colorado River Basin, Wyoming, United States - RVT152D67 HiSeq ...
CTCGAGCAGGGTTTCCCGGTAGGCGGCGGCCTGACCCTGCAAGTCATCGGGGATGTCAACGGTCTCCCAGACTTTGCCGTCGTCACCTTTCCAGATATGACCCTTCATCTCGACGAGGTCGACAACGCCCAAGAAGTCCGCCTCCTTGCCGATGGGCAACTGCATGACGAGTGGCTTGGCCCCGAGACGCTCGACGATGGAGTCCACGTCGAAGTAGAAGTCGGCTCCAGTACGGTCGAGCTTGTTGATGAAACAGATTCGGGGAACGTGATAACGGTCGGCCTGACGCCACACCGTCTCCGACTGTGGCTCCACTCCGGCGACACCGTCGAACACAGCGACGGCGCCGTCGAGCACTCTGAGGGCACGCTCCACCTCGACGGTGAAGTCGACGTGACCTGGGGTGTCGATGATGTTGATCAGGTGCTCGTGCCAGATGCAGGTGGTGGCAGCAGAGGTGATCGTGATGCCCCGCTCCTGCTCCTGTTCCATCCAGTCCATGGTGGCGGCTCCCTCATGGACTTCACCGATCTTGTAGTTACGGCCGGTGTAGTAGAGGATGCGCTCGGTCAAGGTTGTCTTGCCCGCGTCGATATGAGCCATGATCCCGATGTTGCGGGTACGGCTCAGCGGCACCTCACGAAGGTGATGCAGCGCGTTGTCGTTGCTCATTTTTCTCTACTACTCCAGCTCGTTATGAAGTTGTGAACGTCCCTCGTCCGGTGGTTCAGGCTTGGAGTTTTCGAGCCTGCCTACTGGAACGTTCGGGTAGGTCTTGTCAGTTGTCCGCCGGACTTACCAGCGGTAGTGGGCGAAGGCCTTGTTGGACTCCGCCATCTTGTGGACGTCTTCCTTGCGCTTGACAGCCGCCCCGGTGTTGTTGGAGGCGTCGAGAATCTCGTTGGCCAGGCGGAGCGGCATCGTCGGCTCCCGGCGCTGGCGGGCATAGTTGACCAACCAGCGAATGGCCAGGCTGTTCTGACGGCGTGCATTGACTTCCACGGGAACTTGATAGGAGCTTCCGCCGACTCGCCGGGAGCGCACCTCGACGGATGGACGAATGTTGTCGACGGCTCGCTTCAACACGACCGTCGGATCTTGACTTGTCCGCTGCTCGATGGTCTCCAGCGCGTCGTAGACGATGGTGCGGGCCAGATCTTTCTTCCCCTTGAGAAGGACTTTGTTGATGACCTGGCTGACCAACGCGCTCCGGAATACCGGATCGGGCTCGATGGTCCGCTTCTGGGCGGGAGCGCGTCGCATCCGCTACGACTCCTTCTTCGATCCGTAGCGACTGCGCGCCTGCTTGCGCTCACTCACACCGGCGGCGTCGAGTGCACCGCGGATGACCTTGTAGCGAACACCGGGAAGGTCGCGAACACGCCCACCGCGAACCAGGACCATGCTGTGCTCCTGGAGGTTGTGGCCTTCACCCGGGATGTACGCCGTCACCTCGACCCCAGAGGAGAGTCGGACACGGCAAACTTTTCGAAGCGCCGAGTTCGGCTTCTTCGGGGTGACCGTGTAGACGCGGGTGCAGACGCCGCGGCGTTGCGGCGCCCCGGCCAGACCAGCGGTCTTGGACTTCTTCTTCTTTGGCTTCCTGCCCTCGCGGACAAGTTGCTCCATCGTCGGCATTTTTCCTCCGGCAGAGAAGGCGTGGGGCGCAGGCCAAACGCCATTCCTGATGTGAAAACTTGCGTACCGGGCGCAGCGTGTGCGTCCAACCGACTCCCCGAACGACCTCACATGGTTGTGCGGTGGGAAGCCAGGACAGATTCTACGTATCTGCCATTACGCGTACCAAATCGACCGGTGAACCGGCCGACTCGATGAAGGATAACACGCCCTTTAGCCTAGGACCAGGCAGATTTCAACAGTTGCCCTTGCCGCTGCCCTTGTTGCCGCAGGTGGTCGTGGTGTCCTCGAAGAGAGTTGTTGTGCTGGCTTCGATGGTAGTGGTTGTTGGGATGGTGAGTGTCGTGGGGACTGTCGACGGGATCGTGACCGTAGGCGTCGTGGCGGGAATCGTCGGCATGGGAACAGTACTCGTCGATGTCGACGTGGTGGTGATCGAGGGGCCAGAGCTGCTGGTAGTGGGCGGCTGGGTGGTGGTCACCTGGGCAGGAGTCGTGGCGTTGGTACCCACGGTCGTCGACGCGCCGCCGGCTGGAGCCGTCGTCGACGTGTTGGAGACCCCTGGCATGGGCACACCGATCCCCCCGGCACCGGGGATGGTTGTGGTCACCAGACCAAACCCGGTCGTCTCGGTTGGGTTTTCCGCGAACAGACCGATGAAGTCTTCGAGGTTCTGAGTGGTTAGGACACCGTTGGTGGTAGTCGGGTCGTCCTCCCTGGGTGTTACCTCCAACGAGAGCACCTGCGGAGACTCGACCGAGGCATCGTCGAGAAGCAGGTCGACACCAGCAAAGATTCCGAGGACCAGGACTGCGGCCGTGCTGAGGACGATCGTCCCGGACACGAGTCGACCGACGAGGACACTGTTGCGTAGTGAGAACCGCTTCGAGTTGGACTCGCCCGTCTCTGCCAACCGCGCCGCGATCTGTTTGGCCAGCTCTTCGGGGCTTGGTCTTCGCGGACCGGTTGGTGGGGGCAACAGGCAGATCCCTTCGTCCTGTTGCCGCGCCCCGGCGGAAGTTACGGTCTTTGAGGACCCAAGTCAACGACCGTCTTGATGGTCGCCGAGTCTGCGCGAGAGTCTCCGACCGCCCATGTTTCCTTTGGTCGCTGGGGGTCCAACCTCACGGCGGACACCCCAGTGGGGAAATCACCACACAAACAGACGCCGGTCGGCCGACAGCTCTCGCGCCCGCTAGGCACAGACCCACCGCTGACGCGCGGCTTGATGGCCCACTGGTCTACAAAACGCTGTAGCTCCCATATACGGGAGCTACAGCATTAGGAAGCGGGTCTACTCCTCTTCGGTGTCGTCGGGGGTTTCGGCGCCGCCGAGGGATGCCAGCCACTCGGCCGGGTCCTCGGGAAGGCCCTCATCCTCGGATGGAGGCCCGCCGCCACCGTCGCCCAGGATGCCGAGGCTGGCCACCGTGGTGGCGCCGGGCAGCGAAGGCTGCAACGCCTGATACTGAGCGGCACCGGTGCCGGCCGGGATGAGCTTGCCGATGATCACGTTCTCCTTGAGACCTCTCATGAAGTCCGAGCGGCTCTGAATCGCCGCATCGGTCAGCACCTTGGTGGTCTCCTGGAAGGAAGCGGCCGACAACCACGAGTCGGTAGCCAGGGAGGCCTTGGTGATGCCCATCAGCTCGGGACGACCCTCCGCCGGCTTCTTTCCCTCGCTGACCAGCTCCCGGTTAGTGTCCCGGAATGTCTGGTCGTCAATGAGAGCAGCCGGAAGGAAGTCGGAGTCGTTGGGAGCAACGACTCTCACCCGACGCAGCATCTGGCGAACGATCATCTCGATGTGCTTGTCATGGATCTCGACACCCTGGGAGCGATAGACCTCCTGCACCTGATCGACCAGGTATTGCTGGGTGGCACGCACTCCACGGATGATGAGAACCTCCTTGGGATCGAGCGGACCCTCGGTCAGCTGCGACCCGGCCTCCACCTCGACTCCATCCTGAATGCGGAGCTTGGCGAAACGGGAGATCGGGTAGACCACCTCATCCTCACCGCCGGTGACGATGATGCGACGACCTTCCTCGTCGTCGAGGATGCGCGCCACACCCGCGAGCTCGCTGAGCACAGCCTTGCCCTTGGGGGTGCGAGCTTCGAACAGCTCCACTACGCGAGGCAGACCGTGGGTGATGTCCTCACCTGCGACACCGCCGGTATGGAAGGTACGCATCGTCAGCTGGGTGCCCGGTTCACCGATGGACTGGGCGGCCATGATCCCGACGGCTTCAGCCGTCTCCACCATGCGCCCGGTGGCGAGTGACAGCCCATAACAGGCCTGACAAACCCCTCCGCGGGTGTCACAGGTGAGCGGAGACCGCACCCGAACCGACTCCACGTCTGCACCTTCGATGGCGTGCAGTTCCTTGGTGCCGATGATGGTCCCGGCTCGGAGCTTCTCGTCGTCCTCGGTCGCCACCAAGGAGCGGCCCTCTTTGAGATCGTCTGCCAGAGCACGGCCATAGATGCGGGAGCGGAGGTTCCTGATCTTGTTGCCGCGCTCATCGATCACGCGGATGACGATTCCGCGATCGGTCTCACAGTCCTCGTCGGTCACGATCACCTCCTGGGAGACGTCGACGAGACGACGGGTCAGGTACCCGGAGTCTGCGGTGCGAAGCGCGGTGTCGGCCAGACCCTTGCGGGCGCCGTGCGTCGAGATGAAGTACTCGAGCACCGACAAACCCTCGCGGAAGTTCGAGATGATCGGGCGAGGAATGATGTCACCTTTGGGGTTGGCCACCAGACCACGCATGCCGGCGATCTGACGCACCTGCATCATGTTCCCCCTAGCCCCCGAGCCCACCATCATGTCGAGCGAGTTGAACTGCTCGGTCTTCAGCCCGGACTTCATGGCGTCGGTCACCTTCTCGGTGGCCTCGGTCCATATCTCGATCAGCTCCTGGCGACGCTCGTCATCGGTGACGACACCCTTGGCGAACAGGTTCTGCACCTTATCGGCGCGCTCTTCGTATTCGGCGAGAATCTGAGCCTTGTCCGCGGGAGTGCGCACGTCATCGAGAGCAATGGTCAGACCAGCGCGGGTGGCGAAAAAGAAGCCGAGATCCTTGATCCCATCGAGAGTGGAGGCCACCTCCGAACGCGGGTAACGCTCGATCAGCGTCTCGATCAGCAGCTTGATGTCCCCCTTGATCACCACTGAGTTGATGTAGGGGAACCCGGCCGGGAACACGGTGTTCAACAGGGCACGGCCGAGAGTGGTCTCGGTCAGTGCCATGGGCTCGACGGGCTCCTCATTCACCAGGTTCTTGAGCGTCTGTCTCAGGTCGGTATGTACGTCGGGGTCTCCGGCCAGCTCACCGAGACGAATCTTCACTGGGGCATGAAGCGACAGCTCGCCCACCTCATAGGCCATCGTCGCCTCGTCGATGTCGGAGAAGCTGCGGCCCGCACCCTTGCCGTCCTCCACGAACTCGGACAGGTAGTAGATCCCGATGACCATGTCCTGGGACGGGGTCACGATGGGACGGCCCGATGCCGGTGACAACACGTTGTTGCTCGACAGCATCAAGACCCGGGCCTCGGCCTGTGCTTCGGCGGAGAGGGGGAGATGGACTGCCATCTGGTCACCATCGAAGTCGGCGTTGAACGCCTCACACACCAGTGGGTGGATCTGAATCGCCTTGCCCTCGACGAGGACCGGCTCGAACGCCTGGATCCCGAGACGGTGCAGGGTGGGAGCGCGGTTGAGGAGCACCGGGTGCTCCTGGATGACGTCGCTCAACACGTCCCACACCTGGGGACGCTGACGTTCCACCATGCGCTTGGCCGCTTTGATGTTCTGGGCCAGATCGAGATCGACGAGACGCTTCATGACAAACGGCTTGAACAGCTCTAGGGCCATGATCTTGGGCAGACCACACTGGTGCAGCTTGAGCTGGGGCCCGACCACGATCACCGAACGGCCCGAGTAGTCGACACGCTTGCCAAGCAGGTTTTGACGGAACCGCCCTTGCTTGCCCTTGAGCATGTCGGAAAGGGACTTGAGTGCACGGTTGCCCGGTCCGGTCACCGCACGACCGCGACGGCCGTTGTCGAACAAGGCGTCGACCGCCTCCTGGAGCATGCGCTTCTCGTTGTTGACGATGATCTCTGGGGCTCCGAGGTCCAACAGCCTCTTGAGACGGTTGTTCCTATTGATCACCCGCCGGTAGAGGTCGTTGAGGTCGGACGTCGCGAAACGACCGCCGTCGAGCTGGACCATTGGACGCAGATCAGGCGGGATGACCGGCACGGTCTCGAGAATCATGTCCTCGGGACGGTTGTGGCCCTCCCAGAAGGGCTTGACCACCTTCATCCGCTGGGTGGCGCGCTGGCGGCGCTGCTGTGAGGAACCGTTGAGATCCTCCTCGAGGCGATCCATCTCCGCGTCGAGGTCGAGGGTCGTGAGGAGGGTCTTCACCGCCTCGGCTCCCATGCCGCCCTCGAAGTAGTCGGCGTAGCGGAAGTAGATCTCCCGCCACAGCTGCTCGGACTCGATGAGCTGCTTGGGGCCCATGGTGCGGAAAGTGGAGAAGGCTTCTTCGATCAGCTCGATCTCGCGATCGGTGCGCTCCTCGCGCTCTTTGATCTCCTTCTCGACTTCCTTACGGCGGGCGTTGATCTCTTGGGTCTTCGCCCCACCCTCTTCCATGCGCTCCAGCTCGTCCTCGAGTGCCTCGAGGCGAACTTCGTGCCACTCCTTGAACTCGTTCCTGACGACCTCGATCTCATCGCCCATGGCGGCCTCGAGCTCGGGCAGATCCTTCTGCCGGCTCTCATCGTTGACCGACGTGACGATATAGCTGGCGAAGTAGATGACCTTCTCCAGCTCCTTCGGCGACATGTCGAGCAGGTAGCCGAGACGGCTGGGCACACCTTTGAAGAACCAGATATGGGTGACCGGAGCGGCCAACTCGATGTGGCCCATCCGCTCCCGACGCACCTTTGACCGGGTGACCTCGACTCCGCAGCGCTCACAAATGATCCCCTTGTAACGGATCCTCTTGTACTTGCCGCAGTAGCACTCCCAGTCCCGTTGCGGACCGAAGATGCGCTCGTCGAAGAGACCTTCCTTTTCCGGGCGAAGGGTCCTGTAGTTGATGGTTTCCGGCTTTTTCACCTCACCGTACGACCAGGCGCGCACCTGGTCGTTGGAGGCGAGGCCAATTCTCAGTTCATCGAAGATCTGTTGTGCCATATCTATTGCCGGCGGACTTTGGCCGAGAGTCTCCTCTCGTCCGCCGTTCTCTCCTTCAGGGGGTCACTGTCTCGATGCCGGCGGACTTGACCGAGAGTCTCCTCTCGTCCGCCGAACTCTGACTATGGGGATCAAATGTCACTTCTTCCGGGATTCCGGCTTCTCGGCCGGCCGAACAGACGCCGGTCCGCCGGAGCTACCTCTCCGTGTTGCAATCACTCGCTATCAGGTCGTTCGGGGCGGCTGAGGTCGATGCCGAGGGTCTCCACCGATCGGTAGGTGTCCTCCTCGAGCTCTCGGAGCTCGACTTCCTCACCAGCGGAGAGCATCTCGACGTTGAGTCCCAGGCTCTGCATCTCCTTGACCAGCACCCGGAACGACTCGGGGATGCCTGGCTCGGGGATGTTGTCGCCTTTGACGATGGCCTCATAGACCTTGACCCGTCCCTGGACGTCGTCGGACTTGATTGTGAGGAGCTCTTGGAGGGCGTAGGCGGCGCCGTAGGCCTCGAGGGCCCAGACCTCCATCTCACCGAAGCGCTGACCGCCGAATTGCGCTTTACCGCCGAGCGGCTGCTGGGTGATCATGCTGTAAGGCCCGGTGGAGCGGGCATGAATCTTCTCGTCCACCAGGTGGACGAGCTTCAACACGTAGATGAATCCAACAGTGACGGCGGTATCGAAAGGCTCACCGGAACGACCGTCGTACAGGATGGCCTTGCCGTCCTCTTGCACGAGACGATCGCCGTCCCGGTTGGGGTGGGCATGCTTGATCACCTGCATGATCTCCTCCTCACGGGCACCGTCGAAGACCGGCGTGGCGGTCTTGGTCCACGACTCCGTCCCCACGGACGCCGGAGAGTCACCGTCGAACTGCTCCCAGCCTTGGGCCGCAGCCCATCCGAGATGGGTCTCCAGCACCTGGCCTAAGTTCATTCGGGAGGGCACCCCGAGTGGGGAGAGAATGATGTCGACGGGGGTGCCGTCGGCGAGGAAGGGCATCTCCTCTTCGGGAAGCACTTTGGAGATGACTCCCTTGTTGCCGTGGCGTCCGGCCAGTTTGTCGCCCTCCGAGATCTTGCGTTGGGTAGCGACATAGATACGGACCAGCTCGTTGACCCCCGGGGAGAGGTCGTACCCGTCTTCCCGCTTGAACACCTTGACGGCGATGACCTTTCCGGTCTCACCATGGGGCACCTTGAGCGACGTATCACGGACCTCACGCGCCTTCTCACCGAATATGGCACGGAGCAGACGCTCTTCCGGGGTCAGCTCGGTCTCGCCTTTTGGCGTGACCTTCCCCACCAGATAGTCACCAGGTCCGACTTCGGCGCCGACTCGGATTATTCCCTCGTCGTCGAGGTTGGCGAGGACCTCCTCGGGAACATTGGGGATGTCTCTTGTGATCTCCTCTGCGCCGAGCTTGGTGTCGCGGGCGTCGATCTCGTGCTCCTCGATGTGGATCGAGGTGAGCACGTCGTCTTTGACGAGACGCTCACTGATGACGATGGCGTCCTCGAAGTTGTGACCCTGCCAGGGCATGAAAGCCACCAACAGATTGCGCCCGAGCGCCAGCTCTCCCGACTCGGTGGATGGGCCGTCGGCGAGGACGTCTCCCACCTTGACCTTGTCACCTTCGACAACAACCGGCTTTTGGTTCATGCAGGTGCCCTGGTTCGAGCGCTTGAACTTGTCGAGAGTGAACGTGTGCTTCTTGTTGGCGCCCTTCTCTTTGACGACGATCTCGTCTCCGGTGACCTCGACCACTTCGCCCTCGATCGGCGAGACGATCATGTCACCCGAGTCTTGGGCGGCCCGACCTTCGACACCGGTGCCGACGAGCGGGGACTCGGCGGTGAGCAGCGGGACAGCCTGACGTTGCATGTTCGAGCCCATCAGGGCCCGGTTGGCGTCATCGTGCTCCAGGAACGGGATGAGGGAAGTCGAGACCGAGACGATCTGTTTCGGGGACACGTCCATGTAGTCGACCTTGTTGGATTCGACGAACTCGACCTCGCCACCGGCACGGCGCACCAGCACCCTCTTGTTCTTGAAAGAGCTGTCCTCCTTGAGAGGGGCGTTGGCCTGGGCAATGACGTAACGCTCTTCCTCGGTGGCGGTCAAATATTCCACCTTCTCGGTGACCACACCGTCCTCCACCTTGCGATAGGGCGTCTCGATGAACCCAAAGTCGTTGACCCGGGCGTAGGAGGCCAGCGATCCGATGAGACCGATGTTGGGGCCTTCGGGGGTCTCGATGGGACACATGCGCCCGTAGTGAGACGGGTGGACGTCACGGACCTCGAAACCGGCGCGCTCCCGGCTCAGACCACCCGGGCCGAGGGCAGAGAGACGGCGACGATGAGTGAGACCCGCCAGCGGGTTGGGCTGATCCATGAACTGGCTGAGCTGGCTGGTTCCGAAGAACTCCTTGATCGCTGCGGTAACCGGCCGGATGTTGATCAGGCTCTGCGGTGTGATCGCGTCGGGATCCTGTGTGGTCATGCGTTCCCGGACCACCCGCTCGAGACGGGTGAGACCGACCCGCACCTGGTTCTGGACGAGCTCGCCCACGGTACGAATGCGTCGATTGCCAAAATGGTCGATGTCGTCGGTGGAAATGCTGATCTCGTTGCCCAGATGGGTCTCCATCGCGCTCTCGCCGGCATGGAGGGCCACCAGGTACTTGATGGCATCGACGATGTCCTCGTCACGAAGCATCTGCAGACCCTCGGACCGGTAGTCCTTCGGCGAGTCTTCACCGAATTTCTGAGCGATCTTGTAGCGGCCGACCCGGGTGAGGTCGTAGCGCTTGGGGTTGCGGAACAGAGTCTGGATCAAACCGCGGGCCGACTCCACCGTGGTGGGCTCGCCGGGGCGGAGCTTGCGGTACAAGTCGAGCAACGCCTCTTCCTTGTCGGCGTTGGTGTCTCTCTCGATGGTGTTCTTGATCGACTCGGAGTGACCGAACAACTCGAGAATCTCCTCGTCGGTCTCGGCGATCCCGAGGGCCTTGAGGAACGCAGTCACGTATTGGCGACGCTTGCGGTCGACACGGACACCGATGGTGTCCTTCTTGTCAGTGTCGAACTCGAGCCAGGCGCCGCGTCCGGGGATGATCTTTCCGGAGTAGATCATCTTGTCGGAGGTCTTGTCCTTGTTGACGTCGTAGTAGATGCCCGGGGAACGGACGAGCTGGGAGACGATGACACGCTCGGTGCCGTTGATCACGAACACGCCCTTGTCGGTCATGATCGGGAAGTCGCCCAAGAAGACCTGTTGCTCCTTGATCTCCCCGGTACCCCGGTTCATGAACCGGGCGGTGACGAACAGTGGTCGGGCATAGTTGGCGTCCCGCTCCTGGGCCTCCTCCAGAGTCATCTGGGGATCGCCGAAACGATGATCGGTCAGCTCGAGAGCAAGCGAGCCGGTGAAGTCCTCGATCGGGCTGATCTCTTCGAAGATCTCACGGAGACCCTCGTCGAGGAACCACTGAAAGGACTCATGCTGGACAGCCAGCAGATTGGGTAGGGGTAAAACTTCGGGAATCTTCCCGAACGAAAAGCGCTCAGCCACGCGCGAAGCCAAGGGGTGCCTCCTTGAGGTGGTGGATACTAAGGGGATAACGCAAGAAAGGACATGTTAACACACGCGCGAACATGTCCCCAAAAGGAATCTCGTTTATTCAGCCACCCTCCTCGATCCCCCGAGTAGGGCGGCCTGGAGTCTTCCGACTTCTGTGTCACTCTATCGCACTCTCGCGAAACCCGTCAAGGTTTAACCCGTGGGCCGATCGCCTGGATTCGAACGCGCCTCGGGGCAGAACGGCTCATGGAATCGAACCATTGATCGAGGACGACAGAGCCAACAGCGGGGGCATGGCTGCACAACACAGTTGTGTCACTCGACCTTCACACTTCCAATCCTGCTGCGGATTGACCTGTATTAACGGGAGCGACACTTAGCATGCCGACGACATGGCCAGGCACCGAGAGCACGTCAGTCGCTGGCTGTGGGTCCTTCCCTCACTGGCGATTCCGTTGGTGATCTCTGGTGTTGCCTGGGCGGGTCACGTGGCGAGCGAGGGTGAGACGATCGCCCCCAATGTCAGGTTCGCCGGGGTCGACTTGTCCGGTCTTTCCCTCGACGTAGCCTCGGCACACGTTGGTTGGAGAGAGACGGCGTTTCTCGAGACACCAATCACCATCGACCTCGGTGCCGGGCGAGTGACCCTAAAGGCGGCCGACATCGGCTTCGACTACCTGTACACCGACACCGTCCAAGCACTCATCTCAGCACGGCATGAACCAACACCGTGGGAGGAATTCGCCTCCTGGGTGAGCACACCTTTCCAGCCGGTGACCATCTCCGACAGATACACCCTGGATGATGACGAGGCCAGGGAGAGGCTGGCCCGTGATGATCTCGTTCTCGAAGAGCCCGTCGAGCCGAGTTTGGTCCCCGAGGACGGGCGAATGACCGTTGTTCCCGGTGTCGAGGGGCTGGGCATCGACATCGAAGATCTCATCGCGAGCTTGCGGGAGTCAGACGTCGCAACAGGACCTGTCGAAATCGCCGCCAGAACGGCTGCCCTGGCCCCTGACGTCAGCGACGCCGATGCGGAGACCACAGCAAGACACCTGAACGAGCTGACCGAGTCGGGTCTGGTTGTAGAAGTCGGAGGGCTGGCCAGGCATCTCAGCTCGGAGCGGATTCGACGTCACTTGTCCGGCGTGGTCGAAGAGGGTGAGATTGCCGTTTCCCTCGAGATCGAGGGCTTTCAAGAGGAGATCGAACGACTTTTCCCCGCGCCGCAAGGTGAGATGAAGAAACCAGTCCTCGAGGTAGTCGACGGCGAGGTGGAGGTGGTCGAAGAGGGAACGCCGTCTCCGGTTTGCTGCTCAACGGAATCGGTCCAGGCGGCAGCCGACGACTTCCTGAACGGAGGGACGCCACGCTACGAGCTGGCGACACGCCCCAATGAAGACGAGCGAATCATCGCGTGGGCGAAAGGCTCGGATGTGATCGAGGCCGTATCCGAATTCACAACCCATCACGCATGCTGTGAGAGCCGGGTAACCAACATCCAGACCATGGCTGACGCTGTCCGCGGCTACTACCTCCTCCCCGGTGAGACCCTCTCGTTCAACGAATACATCGGGCCGCGAACCCGGGAAAAGGGATACGTGGCTGCGGGAGCAATCAGGAGCGGGTACATGACCGACGAAGTCGGCGGTGGTGTCTCCCAATTCGTCACGACGATGTTCAACGCGGCGTTCTTCGCAGGCCTCGATCTCGACCAATACCAGAGCCATTCGGTCTATTTCTCCCGCTATCCGTTCGGTAGGGAGGCGACTCTGTCGATGCCGGGCCCCGACCTCGTCTTGACCAACAGCACCGAGTACCCGGTCCTGATATGGCCGACATACGACTCGACCTCGATCACCGTGACCCTCTACTCGACCCAACACGTCGATGTCGTGGAGTTGGACCACCGCGTCACGTTGCGAAACCAATGCCGGCACAGTGAGATCGATCGACAAAGGACCTACCCCGACGGCCGGGTGGTAGTGGACACGATCGAGGCCAATTACCGTCCCGGCGAGGGCATCGACTGCAATGGCAACCAGATCCCCCCACCCAGGACCTGAGTCAGACCTCCCGTAGCAGTCGGTCGATTGTCATCGTCCCGACCCGGCTCATCGCGGGATTGTCTGCCGAGTGGGCCAGATGAGAGGTGGCCAGGGAGAGGGCCCAGCCCCGAGCCCGCTCCCAGGTTTCGTCGTCCACCTCTCCGTATGCGGTGCGGAACATCGTTTGCACATCAGCTGGAAACAGCATCCAGGCGACGGCGAGATCTGTTGCAGGATCACCCGAGGTGATATCGCCAAAGTCGACGACGCCGGTGATGTGCCCGCCCGAGGCCAGCAGATTATTGGGGTGCAGGTCACCGTGGAGCCAAACCGGCTCGTCATCGAACTCCGGCACGGCCAAAGCGGCATCCCAGATACGCAACAGGGAAGAGCCATCGACCATCGAATCCAGTTGGCCGATCCTTTCCCGCGTCGCCTGATCGCGGCGAGCCAAGGGGATTCCCCGATAGGGATTCTCGGGCGCATCGGGGGGAGCCGGAGAGTGCAGGCTGCGGAGAAACCGGCCCAGCTCTTCGGCGATGGATGGCAAGTCGAGATGCTCCAACCCGGCTACAGCATCACCAGTGATGAAAGGGGCCAGCGCCCATCTCCAGGGATAGCCGTCTCCGGGGTCACCCAGGAAGAGCGGTGCAGGAACAGGGAGGGTCACGTGGGGAGCCAGCTCCGGCAACCACCGGGCCTCGTTCTCGATCAGGCCGACGGCGACAGCCCGACGGGGGAATCGGGCCACCAGCCGGTTCCCGACGCGGAACGACGAGTTGTCCCACCCATTCGCCAACAGCCTCACTTCGAGGTGAGCAAGGTCGAGACGCTGGGAGCGAAGCAGCGAGCGGACGAGGCCGACGGTGACCTCCACTTCGGCAGTCGGCATGTTGGTTGCCATCTAACGGTCCGTCAGTTCATCGGGACAACACGGCGAGGCTTTCGACCACCGGATCGTCGCCAAAGCCGAGTGCCGAGAACACAACCAACGCCACCAGTGTCACGACGACGGCAATCATCAAGCCCAGGAGCCACGCGGGCAGCCTCTTTCGATGCTTCGCCATCGCTGCGGACCCTGGCCTGCTCAGTCCCCGGCGGGACAGGAGATCGCCCAGACCGCGAAGTCCGGGGTGAAGTCTTCGAAGTGGTGAATCACCTGGGACTCAGCGAAAAGCAGATCACCGGGGCCAAACGGCTGGCGATCGCCTGCCACGTTGAAGAAGCCCGATCCGTTGAGGACCACGTAGATCTTGTCTTCAGGATAGGTCTCCGCATCGTCGCTCTGGTGGGGCGCATAGATGCCCGCGCTGAGCCCGCCACGGCGGAGCACCTCCGAGTACCGCTCGTCGCTGGCGAGTTGGGCCAGGGCCATCTTGTAGGACGTTGCTTGCTGGCTCATGCCAGAGGAGAGTACCCAACCCGGAGCTGTGTACTCGAAAGAGGGGCCCCGGCCACCGATTCCGCGTGGCAGCCGGGGCCTCAGATCATCAGGCGTCTATCCGCTCAGGCGGTGAGCGCCTCGTGGGGTGAGCTCACTGCAATCTTGCGTGCCTTTGCGGTCTCGGCGACAGGGATGGCCAGGGTGAGGACACCGTGGTCATATCCGGCCTCGATCGCATCGGTGTCGAGGCTCTCGCCGAGGAAGAACTGCCTCGAGAACGTGCCTGTGGGCCGCTCGTTGAGCAACACCTGCTCGTCACCACGCTCCCATTTGCGCTCGGCCGAGACAGTGAGGTTGTTCTTCTCGACCGTCACGTCGATCGACTCGGGATCGACTCCCGGAAGGTCGATGTGCAGGTAGAACTTGTCGTCCTGGCGGTAGGCATCGGCAGACATGTAGTTGCTGCGCGTGTTGCCCCAAACCTGACGGCTGACACGGTCGAAATCGCCAAATGGGTCGAATCTCATAAGCATCTGGATTTCCTCCTTCTGTGGATATCACTGCGATTACCGTTTAATTATGCATGATTAAATCTGATATGTCAACTATCAAGTTTGCTTATGGGAGTCCCCCGATGTCGTCTGAGGATCCGGGGCGTCGCAACCACCGTGATCCTCCTAACCTGCGCCACCGTGGAGACGAGCAAGCTAAAGACGATCGGCTGGCGGGAATGGGTGGCGATGCCTGACCTCGGGATCGTGGAGGTCAAGGCCAAGGTCGACACGGGAGCCGACAACTCCTCGCTTCACGCCTTCAACATCGAACGATTTTTCGAGGATGGTGCGGAGATGGTTCGTTTCGAGATCCATCCTCGGCAGAGAAAACGCAGACCGAGTATCGACTGCGTTGCTCGGGTCGTTGGTGAGCGTAAGGTGAAAAACCCGGGTGGCCGCTCCGAGCTCCGACCGGTGATTCGGACCAAGCTGGTAATCGCCGGAGAGGAGCTCGACGCATTGGTGAACCTGACAACGAGAGACGAGATGACATTCCGCATGCTCTTGGGTCGCAGGACGGTGAGGAATCATTTCCTGGTGGACCCGGGTCGGAGCTACATCGGCGGGCGGCCGAGTAGGACTGTGGGCACATGAAGGTAGCCGTTCTCTCTAGGGGTGCCACCCTGTACTCCACCGCCCGGCTGAAAGAGGCGGCGATTTCCCGAGGACATGAAGTGGCGGTTGTCGACTACCTCCGCTGCTACATGGACATCACGGCCCGCCGCCCCAAAGTCCTCTACAGAGGGGAGGAGGTCCGGCCCCACGCGGTCATCCCCAGGATCGGAGCGTCGTACACCTTCTATGGGTCCGCGGTGGTTCGCCAGTTCGAGATGGCAGATATCTTCACACTCAACAGCTCAGACGGTATCAGCCGCTCTCGGGACAAACTCCGCTCCCTCCAGATCCTCTCCCGAGCAGGTGTCGGTTTGCCCACCACCAGCTTCGCTCACTCGATCCAGGACATCAACGGCCTGTTGGAGGTGGTTGGCGGCACCCCCGTCGTCGTCAAGCTACTCGAAGGCACACAGGGAATCGGCGTAGTGCTCGCCGAGACCAAGAAGGCTGCCGAGTCTGTTATCGGAGCGTTCCGGCAGCTCGACGCCAACATCCTGGTCCAGCAGTTCATCAAAGAGGCGGGAGGGGCAGATATCAGGGCACTCGTGGTCGGAGGCAAGGTGGTGGCGGCAATGCGACGGCGGGGTGCTCCGGGGGAGTTTCGCTCCAACCTGCATCGGGGTGGAAGCGCCGAGGTGATCAAGCTGAGCCCGTCGGAACGTTCCACTGCGGTGCGAGCTGCCAAGAGCCTGGGGCTGAACGTCGCCGGAGTCGACCTGCTCCAGTCGGAGGAAGGTCCGATGGTCTTGGAGGTGAACTCGTCGCCCGGTCTCGAAGGAATCGAGGAAGTCAGCGGCGTTGACATCGCCGACCTGATTGTCGAGTACATCGAAGACAACGTTGGCACCTGAAATCAAGGTCAACGAGCCCATAACCGTGGGCCAGGTGACAGTGAGACCCGGCAGAAAGGTGCAGATCGAGCTGCCCTTCGCCAGGGTGGTGACCGGCGCCACCGAGACGCTGCCGGTGAAGGTCATCAACGGACGCGCGGCAGGACCGAACATCTGGCTGTCCGCGGCGATCCACGGTGACGAGCTCAACGGGATCCAGATAATCCGGCGTGTCATCAGGGACCTGGACGCCAAGAGCTTGCGTGGAGCGGTGATCGCCGTCCCCATCGTCAATCCTCTCGGTTTCATCACGCAGTCTCGCTACCTCCCTGACAGACGCGATCTGAATCGTTCCTTCCCGGGCTCGGCGCGGGGGTCGACGGCCTCTCGTCTCGCTCACTTGTTCATGGAACAAGTCGTAGATCAGTGCACAGTTGGACTCGACCTACATACCGCCACCAATCACCGGATGAACCTTCCCCAGATCAGAGCTGATCTGGATAATCAGGCGACCTTGAAGCTGGCCAGGGCTTTTGGCGCCCCATTTTCGATCCATGCCCGGCTGCGCGATGGCTCGCTGCGCCAAGCGGCCACAGAGCGGAAGAAGACAGTGCTTCTCTATGAAGCCGGCCAGGCCAACCGTTTCGACGACGAGGCGATCGAGACCGGAGTGGTCGGTGTCATGCGAGTGTTGCGGTCGCTCGGCATGATCGACGCCCGTTTGCCCCGGACCCGCCCTACCCGGCTGGTGCGAAGGACCAGATGGGTCCGGGCACGCCGCGGAGGGATCGTCGACATCCAGGTTGATCTCGGCGAGCATGTGGTCGAGGGCCAGTCTGTGGCATCGATATCGGACGCATTCGGGATGCATCCCACTCAGGTCCGGGCTGCCGAAACCGGATGGGTGATCGCCCAGTCGCTACGTCCGTTGGTCAACTCGGGAGACTCCCTCATTCACATTGCCGGCGAGGGAGGCCCGGATCGCGACGAGCCAGCGGAGAAACCGAGCGAGGAGTAGATCAGTGGTCTAGCTCGCCTTCTTGGTCTCTTCCATCCAGCGACGGCGGAGCTTGCGGCGTTCCTTGGCAGTGTGCCCGCCCCAAATGCCCTCGGACTGGTTGGTCTCGATGGCCCAGGTCAGACAGATATCGGCCACGGGGCAGGTGGCACAGATCGCCTTTGCCTTGACGATCGCCCCCAAGTCTTCTTTGTCAGGAAAGAAGGTGACCTCTCCTTCCACATCGAGACAGGCCGCTGCTTCCCTCCACGGTGTAACTGTCAGATCAATCACTGGTCGCCCCATCATCATCGGGCACAGATAAACGCAGAATCAACGGTTTTCGTTCCCTCTCGCCGGCACATGTCGCCTTCACGACAGTTGCATCGAGACATGGCTCATTGACATATTCGAATCAGAGCGCCGCGCGGTTCGCCTATTCCGTGTTGGACTCAGGCACGGCTCCCGGCTCGAGACGTCCCAGTTCGGCGCGGGCCACCGACCGGCGATGCACTTCGTCGGGACCGTCGGCGATCCGGAGCCAGCGTCCCATGGAGTAGAGGCTGGCAATGGGCCAGTCCTCGGTGAACCCTGCTGCGCCAAAGAGCTGCATGGCGTTGTCCGCAATCGAAGTCAACAGGTTGGGTGCGGCGACCTTGATTGCCGCGATCTCCGTCCGGGCGCCCTTGGTGCCCACGTTGTCGATCATCCACGCGGTCTTGAGAACCAGCAGCCTGACCTGCTCGATCTGGATACGGGCATCGGCGATCCACTCGCGCACCACCCCCTGCTCGGACAGCGGCTTACCGAAGGCAACCCGGGCCTGGGAGCGCTGGATCATCAAGTCGATGCAGCGCTCCGCCGCCCCAATGGCACGCATGCAGTGATGGATCCGGCCCGGCCCCAATCTGGCCTGGGCGATGGCGAAGCCTCCGCCCTCCTCTCCGAGCAGGGCCGAAACGGGCACACGGACATTGTCGAAATGGATCTGGGGATGCCCGCCGCGGTCCTGGTATCCGAAGACCGTGGGCTCACGCTCGATCTCGAGTCCTGGGGTGTCCATCGGGACGATGACCATGGACTGCATCCGGTGACGGTCTGCCTCGGGGTTGGTGACACCCATGACGATGGAGAATCTGCAGCGCGGCGACGCTGCGCCGGAGCTGAACCACTTTCGGCCGGTGATCACATACTCGTCACCGTCACGTTCGATTCTGGTTCGGATGTTGGTGGCATCGGAGCTGGCCACGTCGGGCTCGGTCATGGAGAAACATGACCGGATCTCGCCCTCGAGTAGTGGATGAAGCCAAACTTCTTTTTGCTCCGGGGTCCCGAACATGTGGAGGATCTCCATGTTCCCGGTGTCCGGTGCCGAGCAATTGATGGCCTCGGGAGCAATCGAGACGCTGCGCCCGGTGATCTCGGCCAATGGAGCGTATTCCAGGACGGAGAGACCTCCCCCATCGACCGGATCTGGAAGAAACAGATTCCACAGTCCCCGGCTCCTCGCCTCCTTCTTCACTTCCTCGAGAATCGCCGGGTGATGATGGGGATCACCCGACTCCTCCATCTGTTGTCGATAGATCGGCTCAGCCGGATAGATGTGGCTCTCCATCAACTCGAGAAGCCGGCGCCGATAATCCTCGACACGGTCGCTGTAAGAGAAGTCCATTGACGGGAGACGCTAGCGATCCAACTCGTCGGGCTCGGGGGCATCTGTGGGCGGGGCGACGACATCCTCGGCATCGTCGGGCTCCGGTGTCTCCTCATACGAGAGAGTGGGCAACCCGGATCTCGGCCGGTGCTCCCGGCCGACACTGAGCTCGGACAGCAGGAGCCACCCGGCCAGCACGGCGATGAAGAGCCGGTCCTGCCATATGGCAAAGGCAACCGCGGCTGCCGCGGTGCCGGTGAACACGATCCGGGCGATCAGATCGGCTCGATGAGAGACGAACCTGTCCAGAAACGACTCGAGAAGATGTCCTCCGTCGAGCGGACGGATCGGCAACCAGTTGAGTAGTCCCCAGAAGACATTCACATAGACCAGCATCTCGAGGACGAAGGCGGTCAACGGCGGGTACGGACCGAATTGGGCGGCCACGAGCCAAACCAACCCCCCGAAGAGCAGGCCGGTGGCGGAGCCGGCTGCAGCAACCAGAGCGCGACGTCCCGGGGTCAGCTCTCCGTCGGGCGCAGTCCACCGGGTGAGACCCCCGAGCCCGTTGAGCTCGATCGCCACCTGGGAGCCAAACATCCGGGCCGTGAACGCATGCCCCAGTTCGTGGACGAGGATCGAGACGAAGATGACGGAGACCCAAGCGACGGCTCGGGTGACGTCACGTGAACTGCTGAAGTCTCGGGCACCTGCAAACCCGATGAATACCGCGATCAACAGGAATGAGCCGCGGACGGTGACCGGCATGTTGAACAGACGGAACCTGAGCACGGTGACCATCTTGGCAGCGGTACGCTGCTGTGATGCACGATGACCTGAAGTCGGCAGTCGCCGACGACATGCCCCGCCTCAAGGAGCTTCTCGCCACGCTGGTCCGCATGAAGTCGGTGTCAGCCGACGGATACGACGCCGCAGGAGTCCGGGAGGCCGGAGACACGATCGTGTCGATGCTCGAAGCAGCCGGGTTCGACAAATCCCAGCTTCTCGAATCGTCCAGTGGCCACCCCGCCGTGTTTGCCGAGATCCCAGGGCCGCAGGGTGCTCCCACCGTCCTCCTCTATGCCCACTATGACGTGCAGCCTCCGGGCCCCATCGAGGAGTGGGAGACCGGGCCA
>Ga0256866_1000048_pt1 | contig 19531 bp, 18 predicted proteins | sample RVTome_16_FD_187338 | JGI IMG/M metagenome (GOLD analysis project Ga0256866, IMG submission 187338) | Soil microbial communities from uranium-contaminated site in the Upper Colorado River Basin, Wyoming, United States - RVT152D67 HiSeq ...
CGACCACCCCCATGAGACGGTAGAAGGCGATCATGTAGACGATCGTGAGGGTGGCACCGATGATGGCAGCCTCCACGCTGGCAGCTATCGCAGCTTCGCCGAGCGAGGGACCAATGGTGCCCCGCTCAATCACCTCTACCGGAACCGGCAACGCACCGGCGCGGATCAGGAGAGCGAGCTCGGTCGCCTTCTCCTCGGTGAATCCACCGGTGATGATCGTACCGCCCCCGGTGATGCCTACTCCACATGAGACCGAAGGTGCAACACCGGGGCTGGAGATCACCATCGAGTCCAAGACGATGGCAACACGACGCGAGGGATCACCGAGCGGGGCACAAGCGGACTCCGAGGTGAGATTTGCCCACGCCTGTGCACCGTCGGAACGGAAATCGATCGATACCACCCACTGCGCGGATCCCTGGGCATCGAAAATACCCCCAGCACCGGCGACCTGCTCACCCGAGACGGCAACTGGGCCCAACACCAGCTCCTCACCCGGATCTCCCGGAAGGACCAAGCTCGCCTCTCCCTCTGGAGCAGAGCCCTGCGGAAAGGAGGCGATCACCGGGTGGAAGGTCAGCCGTGCCGTCCGCCCAATTACCTCGACCGCCTCGTCCGGATCCGCTAGGCCTGGTAGCTCCACGATGATCCTCCGGTCGCCAGAGACCTGCAACGTGGGCTCGGCGACACCGAAGGCATCCACGCGGCGGCGCAAAACCTCGAGTGTGCGGGCGGTGACATCGGCGTCGACCTCGACGTCGGGCGTGTCCTGGGCTTCCAAAACGATCTGGGTTCCTCCCCGTAGATCGAGGCCCAGGCGGATCGGAGTCTGCAGTAACACGTAGATCGACGCTGCGATAGCGACGACGGAAAAGAAGAGCCTCCACCGCGACACATATCGCGGGGACTCTCTTTTCGGTGGGCCGGTGTTACTCATGGTGAGGGCAGTGCCTCTTGTGCCCGAAGCTCATCAGCCACCGACTCGGGGACCACCAGCCTCCAGTCATCTCTCACGAGCTGCGATCGATCGACCCGGAGTTCTCCACCCATCCTCCCCTGACCAGCGAAACGAAACAGCCAAACCTCGCCCTGATCGATTACGCGGGGAAACGCCTTTGTGGTTTCAGCCTCGACGGTGCCAACCGCCAACCAGGACTCGTCGTCCCCGTCAGAAACTTCGATCCTGAGGTGAAAGTCTGTTCCGTTCTCAACGGCGAGTTGGTCGACATACTCGGGAAGATCCGTTGATTGAATGACGAGCACCAAACCGGCAACGGTCGCTGCCGCAGCGAGCACAATGCCAGCAAGAGCGCCCGGCTTGAACCCGAGGATCAGTCTGGAGCGCGCAGAGGTAGCCACCCGGCTCACAGCGCTCGGACCGAGGGATGCCAGCAGTCTTGCATGAGACAGCACTAGGTGCCTGAGTCGAGGACCAGCCAACGGGCTGACCTACGTTCTGGTCTCATTGGAGTCTCTTTTTCTAAAATGGTGAGCACAACGGCGTACCGCTTGCTGTCGCCTCTCTTCGAATGGGGAGTGCCAGGGCTATAGAAATGCGGCCGCCACCGTGTATTGGCGGTTAGGAGTCTGCGATGGGCCGACAGCCCGGTGACGCTGTCAGAAACCCAATTCCGCCAACGGCGGAGCACGACCGCGATGTGGCGAATGCGAAGAACTACTGAGACGAGACGTCGTGAGGACACCTTGCATGAACCCACGTCGCAGCACGAGAAGTTCGCCGACTCCACCGAGTACCACGACAAGTAGGACACCACGAGAAGGGCCGTCAGGGCCGAGTCTCTCTGCGAGCGTGTCAGTCATAGCGGGCGTCGGGCTAATTCGACTATCCGAGCCGTAAACGGCAACTATTGCTGAATCGAGTTGTGTGGACCTCCAATTGATACCGATGTCGACGGTGGTGAAACCCATCGAGGCCGCTACGAACAGCGAGCAAATCACGAAGCCGCGAGTACCTGAGAGGCGCATTGGCACTCAGCTTACGGGCATTGAGGCAGACGAGGCACCCGTCATCCGCATCGCTCCCCCATCCTGTCTGCCGATTCCTTGAGATCGTCTTCGAAGAGTCGGCCATACGTGTCCAGAGTCATAGCTGCCGAGGCGTTCCCCAACGCTCGCTGGACGGCCTTGATCGATGCTCCGGATTCGATCATCAGAGATGCAGCGGTGTCCCTCAGGTCGTGGGGCACAACGTCGGCTGGCAAGCCTTGACCCGGCGCCGGTTTGTGTCCACGTTCCCTCATCGGAGGGCCACGGCTTCGCCGAGTGTTTACGTCCGTCAGGGACGCTATAACGAGCCAGCCACGGTGTGAGACGATCCACGCGCCGTATGGATCCCATTTCATCCAGCTGCTGTTTCAGCTGTGTTTCATGCCAGGAGAGAACAAAGCAAATCAGTGTGAAACGGGCGAAAGGTTGTAGAGGATACCCGGGCGAGCCGTTTGCCCTGGTCAAGAGGCAGAAATCGACGTTTAACCAGGGTGTCGATTTGCTCCGCGGGTAGGACTCGAACCTACAACCAATGGATTAACAGTCCACTGCTCTGCCAATTGAGCTACCGCGGAAGGGCCGTCGATTGACGGGGACTCAGATTACCAACGCCACCCCTGTACTTCCCATTCAGCGGTTTGTCGTGCACGAGGTCTCGGAAACCACGACCTCTTGCTATAGCAACGCCAACGGATCAGGCGTCTTCCAGGAAGCCCTGGAGACGGCCCGACTTGTCCGGGTGACGCAGCTTGGCGAGGGCCTTGGTCTCCAGCTGACGGATGCGCTCTCTGGTCACATTGAAGTGGACTCCCACCTCCTCCAGTGTTCTCGGCTTGCCATCGGCGAGGCCGAACCGCATGACGAGAACCTGACGTTCCCGCTCACTGAGCCCTTCGAGAGCTGCCGCGAGTTGGGACTGCAGTGAGGTGAACGTGGCGACATCGGCGGGCATGTCGGAGTCGACATCTTCGACCAGGTCCCCGAGCGTGCCGTCTTCATCCTCGCCCACCGGGGTCTCTAGCGACACTGTGTCCTGTGCGATTCGGCGCAGCTCGGCAACTCGTTCCACTGGCAGATCCAGCTCATCTGCGAGCTCTTCGATGGTCGGGGCCTGGCCACGCAGTTGTGTCATCTCACGCTGCATGCGGGTCAGTTTGTTGACGGCGTCCAAGACGTGGATCGGCATGCGGATGGTGCGGCCCTGGTCTGCAATCGCCCGAGAGATCGACTGGCGGATCCACCAGGTGGCATACGTGGAGAACTTGAAGCCCCGGCGATAGTCGAATCTCTCGACAGCACGCATCAATCCCACGTTGCCCTCCTGGATCAGGTCCAGAAGCGCCATGCCCCGCCCGACATATCGTCGGGCCAGCGAAACCACCAGACGGAGATTGGAGTTGACCAGCTGATCGTGTGCTGACTTGCCGACATGGATCTGATGCTGGAGTAGGGCTCGGTCTTCGGGAGTCAGCGGCTCGTCGCCCTCCAACCGCTCCCTCGACTTCTGGCCGGCCTCGATCTGCATAGATAGCTCGACCTCTTGCTGGGCGGTGAGTAACGGATACCGGCCCAAATCGTTGAGATACAGGCGGACAGGATCGGATACTGAAATCTGGGAGACCTCGATGTTCTCCTCGACGACACCGGGACCTTCCTCCATGAGTTTGATGCCTTTGATGCGAATCTCGTCCGCAACCCGCTCAAACGCCTCACCGGGCGCCTCGATGTCCTCGAGCTCCTGTTGGACCTCGGCCATGGTCAAAAAACCTCGGTGGTTGCCCCGCTTGACCAGGGCGGCCGTGACTATCGCTAGTGACTGTTCTGTCATTCTCCCGAGGAGCGTTTCTCCTTCTGTAAAGCTATCAAGCGCCGGAAGTAATCGGAATGGGTCTGTGTCCCCTCTTCGGTTCCGGCGAGCTTCATCTCGAGCTCGGCGATCTCGGCGTCGATGCGCCGCATCCGCACTCTTTCCTTCATGTCAGCCCAATCGGGCAGGGGGCGGGAGTCCAGGGCCAGACCGCGCACGATCCCTTGCAGGGCAGCGTCCTCGATGGTGGAAATGTCAAGTGGTGTTCCAGGAGCGGCACTGGCGAGCTGGCCTTCAACCGATAGGAATGCCAGCCGAAGACGCTCGTCGCTGAAATCGGAGGCGGATATCTCCATGCCCGGTGGGTTGCTCAATACAACCCGGAGGAGCTCAGATTCGGCGCGATCGAGAGGCCGTTCAAGGGCCTGGTCGGTTTCCGGACGTGAGCGCCGACCGCGACCCATTGCGGACTCGACTCCTGCCAACTCGATACCGATCAGCCGGGCAACGAAACGTTGGTACTCGCGACGTGCGATCGGATCGTCGACACGTCCCAATTGGGCGACTGCGGCGTACAGCGCCCGGGCCCGGCCCTCGGGGCCACTCAGGTCGTGACGGGCCACCTCACTCTCGATCCGGTGCTCGAGAAGTGGCCGGGCCGCATCCACGGCTTTGGCCAACTCGTCGCCCCGTCCTTCTTGGTAGAGATCGGCGGGGTCGAGACCATCGGGCATCACCGCGACCCGAAGGTCGAGGTCGAGGCGGAAAGGCGACTCCAGTTCGTCGCTGCGCAACGCCGCCTTGGACCCCGCCTCGTCGGAGTCGAAGGCAAGGACGATGCGCTCGGTGAAACGGCGAAGCAAATCGAAGTGATCATCCCCGAGAGCTGTCCCACAGGTCGCCACCGCTGTGGGGACTCCGGCCTGCTGCATTGCGATGACGTCGGTATATCCCTCGACGATCACTGCGGGGTGCTCGTCGTCGATCGCCTGGCGGGCTCGGTCGAGTCCGAACAGAACGCTCGACTTGTGATAGACGATGGATTCTGCGGAGTTCACGTACTTGGCGTCGGGATTGTTGGTCTGCGCCCGGTCGACCTCGTCCAGTTTCCGGGCACCGAACCCGATTGGATCACCCCGCAAGTCGTAGATCGGGAACATGAGCCGTCCCCGGAACACGTCATACATGCCGTGCCGGCCTTTGCGGCCGAGTCCGGCATCTGCGAGAGCCCGGTCGTCGATCCCCTCGGTCCGAAGGGTCTTGGAAAGAGTGTCCCAGTCCACCCCGGCGAAACCCAGCTTCCAGTCGTCGATGAGTTCCACTTCGTAACCCCTGCTCCGGAGATACGAGCGTGCCGGCCCGGCGTCAGGCGCTTTCTTGAGACGTTCGTGATAGATGTCTACTGCACGACGCAGCGCTTCGATGGCAGCGGCACGACGACCCCGCTGACGGGCATCGACAGGATCACGGACAAGTGTGATTCCGGCCTTGGTGGCAAGGATGTCGAGGGCTTCTCCGAAGTCCACACCCCTGGTCTCCTTGACGAATTCGAAGATGTCACCGCCCTTCCCACAACCAAAGCAGTGGTAGAGGCCCCGACCTCGATCGACGGACATCGACGGGGTTTTCTCCTGATGAAACGGACAGACCGCCATATACGTCCTGCCCGTCTTCTTCACCTGGGTCACCTCGGAGATGAGCTCAACGATGTCCGTGGCTTCCCGGACCCGATCGATATCTCCACGCTCAGACATACACGTCGATCATAAGGAGCATTCAGACTGGCGGGAGACGGGTCATTCCTTCGAGACCATCTGCCGAGGTTGGACTGAAGGCTGTGAGCTCGTGTTCATCGCTTCCCGAGTCGAGGATGACCGGGCCCCCCGCCATGGTGCGGTCCCGATCGGGCGCTCAACGCGACCTAAATCAGCCGGCTCGTGAGATAGTCGGCGATCCCCGCCATGGACACCCGGTCCTGGGCCATCGAGTCACGATCTCGGATGGTGGCAGCACCATCCTCCAGTGAATCGAAATCGACGGTCACGCAGTACGGGGTGCCGATCTCATCCTGTCGTCGGTAACGACGGCCAATCGATTGGGTGATGTCGAGCTCGACCATCCATCGTTTGCGTAGCTCCTCGGCCAGCTTCTCGGCGGGCTCAATGAGCTCGGTCTTCTTGGAAAGTGGCAGCACCGCGACCTTGTAGGGAGCAAGACGATGGTGGAGCTTCAACACCGTCCGTGTCTCCCCCTCGACCTGTTCGGTGTGGTAGGCGTCGATGAGGAAGGCAAATGTCGTCCGGGTCGCGCCGACAGCGGGTTCGATCACGTATGGGATGAAACGCTCGTTGGCGTCCTGGTCGAAATAGGACAGGTCCTCGCCCGAGTGCTCGCTGTGCTGCCGAAGGTCGAAGTCGGTCCGGTTGGCAATCCCCTCGAGCTCGTCCCATCCCCAGGGGAAGAGGTACTCCACATCGGCGGTGTTCGCGGAGTAGTGACTCAGCTCGTCGCTCTCATGTGGTCGCAGCCTCAGGTTCTCACGGGTCATTCCCAAGTCGACATACCACTGCATCCTCTCGTCGAGCCAGTACTGGAACCACTCATCGGCCTCCTCTGGCCGACAGAAAAACTCCATCTCCATGACCTCGAATTCGCGGGTTCGAAAAACGAACTGCCCGGGAGTGATCTCATTGCGGAAGCTCTTGCCGATCTGAGCAACACCAAAAGGGAGTTTGAGACGTTGTGTCCGCCGCACATTCTCATAGTTGGTGAATATCCCCTGTGCAGTCTCCGGTCGCAAATAGACCAGGTTTTCTTCCGATTCGACCGGCCCCATGTGAGTGCGGAACATGAGGTTGAAGTCACGGGGGTCGGTGAGCTGGCCGGTCGTGCCGCAGGTCGGGCACTTGTCCTGATCTTCTAACTTGTCGAGCCGATGCCGCGCATTGCAGTTGCGACACTCCACCATGGGATCGGTGAAGACCTCCTCGTGACCCGACGCCTGCCACACCTGACGGGCCTGAATGATGGCCGAGTCGATTCCCACGATATCCGCTCGCTCCTGGACCATGGCTCGCCACCACGCTTCCTTGACGTTTCGGAGCAACTCCACACCGAGAGGCCCGTAGTCATAGGCGGAACGCAGCCCTCCGTATATCTCGGAGGCCTGAAAGGCGAATCCACGCTTCTTGGCGAGATTCGAAATGGTCTCGAGGGTGATTTTTGTCATCGGATTGTGGAACGGTGGCCCAGATCAGCCGGTTAGTCAATCTGATTCTTCGACGTGATCTTCTGCGGATCCGAACCTGCGCTCCCGTGCCTGAAATTCCACCACTGCGTCGACGAGTGCGTGACGGTCGAAATCGGGCCAGAGGATGCCGGGAAAGTAGAACTCGGCATATGCCGACTGCCAGAGCAAGAAGTTAGACAGCCGATGTTCGCCGGAGGATCTGATGATGAGGTCGACATCAGGCATGTCCTCGATGTACAGGGCCCGCGAAAAGGACTCTTCGTCGATCGCTTCAGGATCGCCTTTCCTCGCCAGTCTTCTTGCAGCGTCGACGATTTCACGTCTGCTCCCGTAGTTGAAGGCAAAAACCAGATTGAGCTCACCGTTGTGTTTGGTCTTCGCCTCAGCCTCAGCCATATGGCGCCGATTGCGGTCGGGGATTCGTGGGTCTTCCATGTCACCCGCAAACATCATGCGGACACCCTGGGCATGGAGGTCGTCGCGACGTCTCACCAGCAGGTCCTCGTTGAACCACATCAGGAACTCGACCTCGTCGTCCGATCTCGCCCAATTCTCGGTGGAGAACGTGAAGGCGGTGACCCATTTGATCCCCATCTCGAGCGCCCCTTCAACCGTGTCGAAGAGTGCCTCTTCTCCCGCCAGATGCCCCGCGGTGCGAGGCAGGCCACGTTGATTCGCCCACCTGCCGTTGCCATCGAGAATCAGGCCGATGTGGACCGGGATGCGTTCGGAGTCGACACGGCTGAGATCCAATGTCATTCCATGACCGCCAGCGAACTCAGCTTGCGGTCGAGGTGATACTCGACGAAGCGACGAGCGATCCCCATCGCCTCACCAGACAGTCCGACATCCACCGGCGGCAAGGCCATGAACTCGGACCCGGCGAGGACTGCCAAATACTCAGTGATCCCGTCTCGCAACTTCACAGTCCCTTCGACCCGGCATCGATCACAGATCGAGCCACCACCACCGAACGAGAAACGATGGAGGTCGTGGGCCCTCCCACAGCTTGCACATCGCAGGAGTGATGGCGCCACGCCGACCACTTCGGCCAGTTTGAGGAGGAACGAGGTGATCAGGTCGGGGCTCCGCTCCCCCGCTTCCAGGGATTTCAGGCCTCGTTGCAGCAGCAGGAACAACCGGATGGCGGGTTCGTCTTCCTGGGCGACGGCATCCGTGGCCTCAACCATGGTTCCCGCCGTGACCACGGCATCTAGGTCGGAGCGGAGCTTCGGGAACGGCTCGAGCACTGCAACCTGGGTGATGGTGTCGAGATTGCGTCCCTCGTAGAGAACGAGGTCGACATGGGTGAAAGGCTCGAGGCGGCCACCAAATCGGCTCTTTGTCTTGCGCACGCCATTGGCGACGGTCCGAATCTTGCCGTTGTTGGGACTGAGCAGCACGACGACACGGTCGGCCTCTCCGAACGGGTAGCCCCGCAAGACAATGCCTTGATCGTGTCGCAGCGCCATGGGTTGAACAGGGTATCGGCGTCGATCACTACGGTTGGTATATGCCACTGCTAGCCGACGATGAGGTACAGGCCTTCGTGGACGACCATCCCGATTGGGCGCTGGCCGGCAACGAGATCACGCGGACCTTCGAATTCTCCGACTTCAACGAGTCGATGGGATTTGTCACCCGGGTGGCCATGGAAGCCGAGAAGGCCAACCACCATCCGGACATCGACATCCGCTGGAACAAGGTAACACTGACACTCAGCACCCACTCGGAGGGTGGTCTCACCGAAAAGGACACGGAGCTGGCAGCAACTGCTGACGGGCTGGCCTAGCGAGGCTGTTCTTTCCTCAGGTAGTACGACCCGGATATGGGTCTGTCCGTCTCGAGAAAATCTCGAGACGGACAGACCCATCCTTTCTCGAGGCAGTGGGACCCGTATCCGGGTCCCACTACCTGAGGAAAGCGAAGTTACCGAAACCGGGGTGGGCGCTTCTCCTTGACAGCGGCGAGGCCCTCGGCGACGTCGGGGCCGGTGAAGCCGAGAAACTCGTATGCCACCGAGGCGTCGAAGATGGGGTAGACCATGCGCAGCCAATGGTTGAGGCTGTGTTTGGTCCATCCCAGCGCTTCCGAAGGGCCCCGGGCCAGCTGAGCCGCCAGGTCCCGGGTGTAGGAGTCGAGGGAGTCGTCGTCGACCACTTTGGCGACCAGACCAATCCGCTCGGCCTCCTCACCGTCGAGCGGCTCGTTGGTCATCAGGTAATACTTGGCCTTCGCCATCCCAATCAGAAGCGGCCAGATCACCGCGGCATGATCGCCGGCGGCGACTCCGATGCTGGTGTGTCCATCGATGATGCGGGCGGACCTTCCCGCAACCGGGATGTCGGCAAGCAAGGCAGCAGCCAGGCCGGCTCCCACAGCCGGACCGTTGATCGCCGACACGATGGGCTTGGAACATTCGATGATGTTCCTCACCAGCTCCCTGGCCTCCTTGAGCACTCTGCGGTGTGTCGCCTGATCGTCGACGATGTGGTCGATCATCTCGTAGGAGCCACCGGCGGAGAATGCGCGCCCCTTGGAGCGGAGAAGTACCGCACGGACCTCGTCGTCACGATCGATCTCGGGCCAAATGTCCACGAGCTCGGTGTGTCCTTGCTCGGAGACCGCATTGAGCCGGTCAGGATCACCGAGTGTCACAAAGAGGACACCATCTGACTCCAAATCCAACTGCAGATACTGGTATCGACTGGTCTCCATGGCCTGAACCTAGAGATCCTCGAAGCCGAGACGGTCCAACAGCTGAGGGGTCCGCTGCCAGTCCTTTTCCACCTCGACATGGAGGATGAGGTTGACCCGGTCGCCAAGGATCGACTCCAGCTCGTGACGCGCCTCCGTGCCGGCAGTCTTGAGCAACGACCCACCCTGACCGATCACGATGCCCTTTTGACTCTTCCGCTCGACGATGAGGTCGGCGGCGATTTCGATGAGCCCGTCGTCACGCTGGTCGATGTCGTCGATTCGGACCACTAGCGCATGGGGAAGCTCGTCTCGGAGTCGATCGAGAAACTTCTCCCTGATGATTTCAGCGATGACCAACGATTCGGGTTGATCGGTGACCATGTCGTCCGGGTAGTAGCGGGGCCCTTCCGGAAGATCCTCCACCACCTGGCGAACCATCCCGCCAACTCCCTCGCCGGTTTGAGCCGAGATCGGGAAGTAGTGCTGAAATGGCCACTCCGCAGCCTCGATGAGCTGGGAGACCGTGGCCTCACGGCTGGCGGCATCGATCTTGTTGACCGCAACTACTACATCCGCCCCGCTGTCGACGAGACGTTCCGCAATCAAACGGTCACCGGGCCCGATCGACATGGTGGCGTCGATGACGAACATGACTCCGTCAGAGTCGGCCAAAGTCAGGTAGACGAGAGAGTTGAGCCGGTTGCCCAATTCGGTTCGGGGTTTGTGCAGACCTGGCGTGTCGACGAGAACGATCTGGAATCCTTCGCCGTTGACCACGCCCCGGATTGCGTTTCGTGTGGTTTGGGGCCGGCTGGAGGTTATGGCCACCTTGGTGCCAACCATCTGATTGACGAGAGTCGACTTGCCGACGTTGGGTCTCCCCACGACAGCGACAAACCCCGACTTCACACCGACTCTGCCTGCTCCGTGACGGTGACTACTACCTCGGACACCCTGCGCCCCTGCATGCGTTTGACGGCCAGAGCCAGGTTCTCGAAGAGAAACTCCTCACCTTCTTCGGGAACGCGCTCCGCCAAACCGAGAATGAGCCCACCCACGGTGTCGCCTTCGTAGTCGTCGGGAGGTTCAACCCCGGTGACTTTGCACAGAACGTCGACGGCGAGGCGGGCGTCGACCCACCATCCGTCGCCCTGAGCCACTATGAGGGCTTCTTCGGGGTCGGTTTCGTCGGCGATCTCCCCCACCAGTTCCTCCAGAAGGTCTTCGATGGTGACCAGACCAACAACATCCCCGTATTCGTCGACGACGATGACCTGGTGGGTATGACTCTCCTGCAGCTCAGCCAGCAAGGAAGCAGCCAGCTTCGTCTCCGGTACGAACTCAACCGGCCGCATGACCTCCCCGACCTTCTCAGGCTGATCACCGTCGGCTGTGAGCATGCGCAGCAAGTCTTTGACGATGACCATGCCCACCACGTCCCCATTGGATGTGACAGGAACCCGGGAGTAGCCCTCCTTCGTCGAAAGCTCGATCAGTTGTTGAATCGACCCGTCGATCGGGATGGTGATCATGTCAGGACGTGGAGTCATGATCTCCCTGACGATCGTCTCCCCGAATTCGAGGACGGAGTCGATCAGCTCTCTCTCGTGTTCCTCGGCGTCATCCTCAACCTGGTCATCCGCTTCTTCCACACCATTCTCTACTTCTGGAAGAAGCTCATTGGCCCATCCCCCGAGACGGACCGACCAATCGAGGATCCGATGGGATCGATATGCGAGCCTCTCCGGTTTGTGCCGCCCGACTCGACGTGGGATCAAATCGCCAAGGAGAAACGCCACCAGGCCGACCGCCAACGCGATCAACAGGGAGACCCCGACGGGGTTCTCCCGGGCCAGGATGGCCGTGCCGATCACCGACCCGGCCACCAGCATGGCCGAAGCGACCACGCCGACTGCCGGTGTGATTTGTTCTCGCTGGTCCAACAGCTCTGCCACTGTATCGGCACCCTTGACCTCGTCGGAGGCGTGTCTGAGCGCATCCGCCCGAGGGATTCTGGTGATCGCGGTCCCCGCGGCCCGAAGCCACGCGGCAAGGAGCACCACCAACACAGCAGCGACGATCGCCAGAGTCGTCATCGCCGGCTCCTCCCGGCCAAAGCCAACAGTTCTCTCTCCCGCGCCTCCATCCGCTCCGCTTCCTCATCTTCCACGTGGTCGTATCCGAGCAAATGGAGGATCCCATGTGTCACCATCAGGGCCATTTCATCGTCGAACCCAACTCCGTTGCTCTCCGCTTGCCGGCGTACATACCCGGGGGCGATGATCACGTCACCCAACATCAGCGGCGGGCCTTGTGGATCGGTTTCGGGTACGACACCTGGCAGCAGATCTTCGACGGGAAAGGCCAACACATCCGTAGGCCCGCTGCGGTCGAGGAACCTCTCGTTGTATGCCGACATCTCTGACTCGCTGATGAAGATGAGCGTCACCTCGACCTCGTCTGAATACCCCTCCTCACGAAGCACCAGCTGGGCAAGGAAATGGAGATCGCTGAGACCGACCTGGTCGGTCTGTTCGTCGGCGAGAAAGATCACGGGGCGTGGTGCCCCTTCGTACTAGAGGACGGGTCGTCCATCAGCTACCGGGAAAGTTCGGATAGGCGATTCTCTGATGGTAATGGCCGATGAGGGACTCGAGAAAGGCCTTTCGGATCTTGGAGATCTCGCCGAGGGTCAGCGGCGACTCGGAGAGCTGGCCGTCTTCCATCTTCTCGTTCATCACCCGATCGACCACCTTCTCAATCGCATCGGGCGTCGGCTCATCAGATTGGAAGACAGCACGGCAAGCAGCCTCCAATGAGTCGGCCAGCATGAGGATCCCCGATTCTGGGGTCCTCGGCTTGTGCCCGATGTGGCGGAAATCGTCGATGTCGACGTCGTCACCGTGGATCTGTCGGGCCTTCTCGAAGAAGAAGCGCATGACACCGTCACCATGATGGCTGACGATCCCTTCGGTGACCTCTGTCGGGATCTTGTAATCACGGGCGAGAGCCACTCCCGCTGTTACATGATCACGGATGATTTGAGCCGACTCCTTCGGATCGAGGAGGTCGTGGGGATTGGTCATTCCGAACTGGTTCTCGATGAAAAAGGTTGGGTTCTCGGTCTTGCCGAGGTCGTGGTAGTACGCCATGGCGCGGGCGAGCAGTGAGTTGGCTCCGATCGCACGAGCGCCCGCGTCGGCGAGTGTGCCCACCATCAGCGAGTGGTTGAAGGTCCCAAATGCCTTCTCCTGGAGCATCTGAAGCGCCTCGTGATTGCGGTCGGTTAGGTCGAGCAGACCGAGGGTCGTGGTGATATCGAAGGCGGACTCGAAGAACTGCAATGCCGCCAAACCGAGCAGGGAAGCACCGACCGAAACACCAAATGCCCAGGCCACGGAGAGGGGGACGACATCCCAGAACGTGTCAGGCCCGATGTGGAAGAACCACGCGGATGACAGGGCGACAGTTGCGGCTACAAGGGAGGACAAAACTACGGCGTTGCGGAAAGCTCCTCTCGTGCTGACCGCAGACACAAACGGGATCGGCGCCATCGCAGCCAGCATCCCGTACACCGTGACGCCTGGGTCGAGGGTGCCGACGGCGGTGATGACGCCAACGGAGAGGGCCATCAAGACCGCGATGCGCTGGTCGAACAACACTGCGGTGACAAATCCGAACGCTACGGCCGGGAGCACGTACCAACTGACGGTTTCCTCCAAAGCCACAGTGCCTCTCACGGAAGCTGCGGCGAGCACGATCATGATCCCCAAAAGGGAAACCATTCGCGGACGGGCCCAGAATTCAGGCCGGAAGGTGGCGAGATAAAGCCCCAGGAGACCCACCAGAACCACGACAACAGCGACAACGCCAATTGACGGCTGCTCTTCGAGTGTCGGGTTCGATGTGGCGTCGATTGCGGAGATGTGGAGTGCGGTAAGCGGGACTCCCTCCGACACGATCAGGGTGCCCTCTGTGTACTCCTCCTCTTCGTCCGGAACCGAATCGGCCGCCAGAATCTGCTCCTCCTCCCAGCGGTCCTCATCGATCAGATAGTTGGCCTGAAGATAAGTGGCGACAGCCTCACCGGCCGCTTGAGACCCGAATTCGTCGAAGCCAGTGTCGGGGTGATAGACCTGCGGTGGGTTGCGGCGGACGTTTCCCTTGGTCAGTTGCAGGTCCTCTGGCTCGATTTGGGTCACGAAGGTGAGCCTGGCTTCATCTAGAGCCTCGTCCCGGATAGTCGGCAGGTGCAGCGGCTCTCCTAATGCGGCCCTGATCACGTCGTCACCTGCGACTTCAGCCAAATACTCAACAGTCGCCGACGGCAGGGCACCATGGTCTCGCGTCATCGCTTCGACCACATCCTCGACCGGAGTGAGCTGCACGCCCAGCCCGACAGAGTCGACATCACAGGTTTCTCCTAGCGGGCATTCGACAAGCTGACCCATGTTCTCCGTGCTGATCGCATAGCCATTCGGAATCTCCGGATCGTCTGTGTCGACGACAACGACTGCATCGCCGCCTGGATACTCGACGGTCCACGAACCTTCGTCATTGGTGTTGGCGACGTGTGTCTCCGTGTGAGTCCGGACCTCGATCCCCACCCCCGGTACCCCTCGGTCGATCCTTCCCTCGCCGTTGTCGGTATTGAAAAGGCCATCGCCATCAGCGTCGATGAACACGACCCCGCTGAGCACCGCAGGATCTGTCTCCTCAGGGATGGTGGTCTCCTCATCGCCGAGAGTTGTCGTCGTTGTCTCTTCGTCTGGCAGCTCTGGAATGTCTCCCTCGGCAACAGGGGTGTCGTCGATCGCGAGGCTGCCTAGATCTTCGAATACCGCCTGGATGTCGCTGATCGCAGCCGCTTCCACCTCGGCATCGACTTCTCGCGGTGCTGGCACGCCATCACTCGCCTCCTGTTCGAGACGCCGCGTTTCCTCTATATCGATCACCGTCTCGGTGTGCTCTGCGTAGAAGTCTTCTGGTGCCGGGTCACCGACCTCGAGTTCCAGAGATTCCAAACCCGCGCCCAACGACAGCACCGCCCACGCTGCCAACACCGTGGTCAGGAAGATGGCGAGACGCACCAGAGTGGAGCGGTGGATCACTTCTTCTCGGCCTCGAACCTGGCGTACGCCTCCACGATCGAGGCGACGATGCGGTGACGAACCACATCGCGAGAGGTCAACTCCATGAAGGCGACACCGGGGATTCCCTGCAGGATGTCCCGTACGATCTTGAGACCCGAGTGTCGACCGGTCGGCAAGTCGGTCTGGGAGACGTCGCCGGTGATGATCATCTTGGAATTGAACCCCAGTCGGGTCAAAAACATCTTCATTTGCTCCGGAGTTGTGTTCTGCGCCTCATCGAGGATGACGCAGGCATCGTTCAACGTCCTTCCTCGCATATAAGCGAGCGGAGCTATCTCGATAGTTCCCCGCTCGATCAAGGAAGCGGTCTCCTCAGGACCGAGCATGTCCCATAGAGCGTCATAGAGAGGGCGGAGATAGGGGTCCACCTTTGCGGTGAGATCACCGGGAAGGAACCCGAGACGCTCGCCGGCTTCCACTGCGGGCCTGGTCAGGATGATGCGTCGCACTGAGCCGTTGATGAGGCTGTCGACCGCGGCCGCCATCGCCAAATATGTCTTGCCGGTCCCTGCCGGCCCTATCCCGAAGGTCAGGGTGTTCTCCCGAATCGCCTCCATGTATTTGTGCTGACCGTGGGTCTTGGGTCTGATCATGCGACCCCGACCCACCGGGATTCCGTCGCTGAGAACCGACGACGGCTCGGGGATGTCGTCGGAGACCATCTTGACCACTTCGGCGACCCGACCCTCATCCAGAGCCTGACCCTCCTGAACCAGGATGAGGAGCTCGTCGAGGACAGTCCGGGCGCGCTCCACGTGGATGGGAGCCCCCGACATCACGATCTCGTCGCCGCGCGCGACAAAGTGGACCTCGGGGATGAGATCTTCTACCTGTCGCAAGTGCCTATCGGATTCGCCGATGAGATCCAAGAGCAGGTGATGGCTGGGAACGCGTAAACGCGATTCGATGTGATCAGGGGACACAGATCTCCGCCTCAACTAGGCGAGTAGACTCATTCTACCGACGAGATGACGCTGAGTCAGGTTGGTTCGTCGCCCGCGTGGAAAACGAGTGAGTTGTCGCCGTTATTCCGAGGTGTTTGATCGGGCAGACTGGAGGAGCGAGCTGATCAGTGCCCGGTCCGAGTCCCGCACTTCTTCCACTCCAGGATTCTTGCGCATCATTTGAATAGCTGCCAGGTAGCGATCGACGAGATCTCCGTCTTCGCCTGCCAGGGCATCGAGATCGATGACCAGGTCCGGATCTGTAGGAACAGGGAGCAATTCGGACGCCGGCGTGTTGTAAACATCGGAGAGACTCACAAAGCGTTGCACTGATATGGCTCGCTCGCCCCTCTCATAGGCACCTACCACGGACGCCTTGAATTCGCCGCCTGTGTTTGCCTCGACGTCGCCCAAAGACCAACCCCGGTGACGACGCGCAGCTCGCAGTCGTTGACCCAGGGCGAAGTTGAAATCGTCTACCAAGGATTCCGCTCCCAATCCGTGCGGCACATCCTATCCGCCACATGGCGCGATTGCACTATTTAGAACGAATCGATGTTGCTGCGACGATTGCTGCGGTTTCCACTCTCAGGATCGTCGGGCCCAGGTCCCAAAGCCTGGCTCCGGTTGGGACCTCGTTGTCGGAAAACCCTCCTTCGGGCCCGATAGCGACGACGTCAGCGTCCATCGGGTCGGCGTCGCCTCCCGGATGGCAGATCACGAGATCGCCGTCGAGATCGCTCAGTCTGACCAGGTCGTCGGAGGTCTCCATGAGGTGGGCTCCACGGGACTGTTCCACGGCCGCCATCACCCAGCTGAACACTTTTGCCGGGTTGGCGACCCTCTCTTGGCCGCGGTCGGTCTCCAACCAGACAAGCCGGGCAACGCCCAGCTCGGCGAGTTTTTCCACCAAGAACCGTTGCCGGTCTCTATTGGCCGGCGGTGCAACCGCCAGCGTGAGACGGCTGGGTCGCTCCACCGTCGTCTCCACGCCCCGCTCAATCATCTGAGGGCCGAGCATCCCCTGGCCCATGGTCCCGAGACCGTCGGTGTATGTGACGGGTTGTCCACTCTTCATTCTCAGCACCTTGGTGATGTGTCGCCATTGGATGACCGACAACGGGAGCTTGGAGCCGTCCCAGGGCGCACCCACAACGAGATGTGGGGTGTGTTTCATCAGGTCGCGGCGGGACGATCGGTGCGTTCACCACGCAGCTCTGCCCACCTTCGCAGCAGGTCTTCCTCTTCGGAATCGAGATCTTCGGGGACGGCCACGTCTACAACAACCATGAGATCCCCTCTGCTTCGGCGACCGAGACGGGTCATCCCGTGTCCGGAGATCGTGAATATGGAACCCGGTTGGGTTCCCCCCGGTATCTCGAGAGGCATTGACTCCCCGTCGATGGTGGGTACGCCGATTCGAGTGCCCAGGGCCGCCTCTGCAATGCCGATCGACGTGCGATGGACCAGGTCCGATTCGTGACGTTCGAATCTCGGATCGTCAGCAACGATCACCTCGACGAAGAGGTCACCCGAGTGGCCGCTCCTCCCCCCAGATTCTCCCCTACCGGTGAGACGAAGCCGCGTACCGGTACTCACACCCGGGGGGATCTCCACATTGACCATGACCTTCTCTGGCACGGTGCCCGTCCCCGAGCACTCGGAGCAGGGATCGGCGATCACCGAGCCGTCGCCACGACAGGTCGGGCATGTCGTGACGGACATCATGGTGCCGAAAACGGAGCGTTGTGACATGCGTACCTGACCCGCTCCGCCACAGTCGGGGCACGTCACCGGTTGTGTTCCGGGACTCGACCCGGACCCGGTGCACACCGTGCATGTGCTGTCGGCTTCGTACTCGACGGTGGCCTCCGTGCCAAAGGCCGCCTCCTCGAGATTCACTTGTGTCCGGACCAAGACGTCACGGCCGCGTGGCGTTCGGGAGGGTCGACTACTGAAGAATCCCGAATCGCCAAACACCGACCGGAGTATGTCGTCCAACCCGCCAACTCCGCCGAAGAGTCCGGACAGATCGATGGTGTCGCCGCGGTCGTATCGGCGGCGACGCTCCGGATTGGAGAGGACCTCATAGGCCTCAGCAGCCAGCTTGAACCGAGCCTCGGCATCCGGATCGTCGGGGTTCGCATCGGGATGTGTCTCCCGGGCCACCTTGCGGAAGGCCTTCTTGATCTCCTCCGTCGTCGCCGACCGCTCGACCCCGAGGATCTCGTAGTAATTCTTCGCCATTTCAGTCGGTCCTGGCGCCGATCTGTTCCTCGAGTTCCCGTGTTACCTCTTCAACAGCGGAGATGGCTCTCTTGTAGTTCATTCGCATTGGCCCGATGACCCCCACCGAGCCGCCGTCACCACGGCTTTCATATGCCTTGGAAACAACGGCCAGATCGAGATCTTCCCCGAGCTGGATTGATGTTCCCGAGGCGCTCGCCAGCAGATCGATGACCTCGGCCTCGCGCTCCATGATTTCGAGTATCCGCTGCACAGTGGAGAGGTCCTGCCAAACCTGTGTCATCCGCTGGGTTCCCCCCACGAACATCTCCGACCCCGCCGCCCCGGCGAGATGCAGGGAGTCAGTGATGGTCAGCACCGCCTCCCTGGTCGGGTTCGACACGTCGGTCTCAACGTCCTCCTCGAAATCGGGGGTGGCGCCGAGCTCTTTGCCGACAACTGCGGAAGTCACGATGCGTTGTGCTTCTTCGATCTCCATAGGCGTCACCGGCACCCGAATGCGACCCCGTTGCTGAACCACCCTGCCCCCTTCGGTCACCGCGATCACGAGAACCTGATCCGCGTCGACCTGAACTGTGTGGACGGCGCGCACGTTCTCTCTGGCGAAGCCGGGGGCTACCACCACAGACGGAAGGTCCGTTATCTCGGCGAGCAGGTCGGAGGTGGCTCGGAGCAGTTTGGAGAGCCCGAGATGGACGTCACCGAAGACGCTGGTGATCTTGGCTTGGGTTGCCTGGCGGAGTCGTCCGGGCCCGAGATGGTCGACGTAGTAGCGGTAACCGGCGACAGTGGGAATCCGCCCGGCCGAGGTGTGGGGTTGTTGCACCAAGCCCTCCTGCTCCAGAGCCGCCAGGTCGTTGCGGATTGTGGCTGCGGAAACATCGAGGTGTGACCTCTCCAGGACGGCGCGCGAACTCACCGGGCCCCCGGTCTTGATGTGCTCCTCAACGAGGGCACGCAACACTTCGGATCGACGATCTTCAAGCATCGCTTACAGCCTTGACGATAGGAGCATTGAGCGCCAGAACAGATCGATGAACTGCATCCGTCATCAGGGGCCGACTGACCACGAGGCGATCATCGAGTTCGGTGATGACACCGGCGCCAAGCAAGGATCGACCCTCCTCCGAGACGAGGAGAGCCTCTGTCCCTGTTCCCCGTGCCACGCCGACGCTTCGCCGGAGACCGACGAACAACCTGTCGATCTCCGCGTCCCATCCCGCAATGACGTCATGGCCGGCCTCGGGAGACCGTCCGGACTCAACCCGGTCGATGTATGCGTCGAGTCGGCGATGGTTTCGATAGCGCCGTCCCTTCCTGAACCCATGTGCGCCGTTGCCGAATGCTTCGTACTCGCCCTGGGCCCACACCGTGAGGTTGTAACGGCACTCCCGCTCCAGCTTGGACCAGTTGGAGACCTCGT
>Ga0256866_1000049_pt1 | contig 19392 bp, 17 predicted proteins | sample RVTome_16_FD_187338 | JGI IMG/M metagenome (GOLD analysis project Ga0256866, IMG submission 187338) | Soil microbial communities from uranium-contaminated site in the Upper Colorado River Basin, Wyoming, United States - RVT152D67 HiSeq ...
CAACGCCTGGGCCGCGGGGGACCTGATTGCCCGACTAACCGCGGCCCTGCTGGCCGTGTGGCAGGGCCGGTTGGCGGAGGCCGAGGGTCACCTCGCGCGCGCAGAGGAGCTGTCCGCCGCTCGCTCTGTTTTGCTGTTCTACGGCTTCGACGCGGTCCGCACTGAGCTGGCCCTGGCCACCGGTGACACCGAACGTGCGATCGACGCTGCAATGGCCGGAGTGAAAGACGAAGACACCTTGAACTTGGTCGAGCGCTTGATCCCACTCGCCGGGCGGGCGGCAGCCGACCAGGCGCAGGCACTCCGCGACCGCAGCGAGGACACTGCGCTGGCCTTGGCGCGCCTCCGCAACCTGCAACGTCGCTTTCCAACCGTTGTCGCAATTGGGCCCGGATCGACCGACCAGGCACAGCTCCGCAACGGGCCGATGTACCAAGCTCAGGTTCGCGCGATGCAGGCGTGGTACGACGCAGAAGTTCTCCGTGGCCTTAGCGATCCGGGCGCAGCTACGGCGTGGCAGCGTGCTGTCCACGCGTGCGCTGATGCCGAACTCATGTGGGACGAGGCATACGCCTGGTGGCGAGCCGCGGAGGCGCTGGCGAAGGACCGCACCGCCCGCGACGCGGCCGCCGCGGCCCTGCGGCGAGCGCACGAGCTGGCCGTGGATCTGCAGGCCGCGCCGCTGCTCAGCGAGGTCGAAGCGCTGGCACACAGCGCCCGAATCGCGCTGGCTGCGGTCGACGAAGGCCCGCCGCCCAAGACCGATGCCCTACCCGGCTTGACGCCCCGCGAGCGCGAGGTGCTGACTCACATCGTCGCGGGCCGCACCTACGGCGAGATCGCCCGTGAGCTGGTGCTCAGCGAGAAGACCGTCAGCGTGCACGTCTCCCACCTGCTGCACAAGACCGGCACCACCAACCGCATCGAGCTCGCCCAACTGGCCCGCCGAGTCCGGGCGTAAACCGGCGCCGGCCGTACAGCGTCTTCTTGGTGCCAAATCGGCACAGGGGATGGGGGACGAGATGCGCAGATGGATCGCCTTGCTGGCGGCCGCCGTCGCGGCGACGGCATTCGGGCTGGTCTCACCGGCGGTGGCGGCGCCGGAGCCGTACTGCGGTATCCGGTGGGGGTCGCTGCCCGAGATTCACGACGAGATGAGCTCCGGGCCTCTCGTCAACGTGCGAGCCGGCAGGCACCAGTGCTTCGACCGGCTGGTGCTGGACTTCCGCGGAAAGGCCGACGGCTACCGGGTCGAATACGTGTCCGCTGTGCGGTCCGATGGCTCCGGAGAGGTGATCCCGGTGCGCGGTGGAGCCCGGCTCCAGATCACGGTCCAAGCTCCTGCACACGACGCCGAGTACAGGCCGACATTCCGCCCGGCGAACCGCAACGAGGTCGTCGACGTGGCCGGTTGGAACACCTTCCGCCAGGTGGTCTTCGCGGGATCCTACGAAGGCCAGACCACGCTGGGCCTCGGCGTTCGCGCGCGGCTCCCGTTCCGCGTGTTCACGCTCGACGGCCCAGGGACCGGCAGCCGAATCGTGATCGACGTGGCGCACCACTGGTGACCTGACACGTCTCGTGCGGCCTCCGCCCACGGGCGGAGGCCGCACGCGTGTATCAACCGGCGCCTCGCGTGCTCTCCCTATCGACCGTTCGTCGGGGGAAGCAGGGGGCTCGACATGCCTCTTACCGAACAAGAGTGGACCTTGGTCCGGTGCCTCGTCGTGGACCATCTGGTTGCGACGGCGAACCCGTACGCCGTGCTCCACGACTACTTCCCCGACCACGTCGACGTGTGGCCGGTCACGCCGGTGGCCAGCGAGAACGCCGACACCGTCGTCAACGATGCGAAGGCGGCCAACCTGACCGACCCGTCGCCGCTGTCGATCCAGTTGCTCGAGACACTCTCCAAGCTCCAGACGATCAAGGTGCTGCCCGAGATCCACAAGGTGACCGCCTACCTGCAGCGGCTCCGCGCCGAGAAGGCCGCACTCGACCACGACGACCCGTTCACTGCCTGCATCCTCCCGGGATCCGGTGAGGTGTTCATCGACCGAGTCCCGTTGCGTGCCGCCGTGCGGCTGCTGGTCGACCCGCCCGCCGGTATTCCCGAGCCGCTGGTGCTCCGTGTCAGCGGTGAGCGCAGCGCCGGCAAGTCCTACACGTTCTCCCTGCTCCAGCACCTGTCCGACCGGTGCGGCATACAACCGGCGAAGGTCATCGTCGGCAAGACGAGCACCGCCGAGGACGTCCTGCGTGACTTCGCCGTCCGGGTGGCGGCAGCGGGCGCGCGGCCCGATCCGGTCGAAGACCCGACGAAGCGGTTGCGCTACTGGGCCCTGTGGTTGGTGGAGCAGGCCAAGCGGACGTCGCCGACCCGGCCGTGGTGGTTCGTGATCGACCAGTGCAACGACCTCGACCCGACATCCGAGGTCGTCGAGCTGATCGCCCAGTTGGCGAAGGCCGTCAAGGAGGCGACCCTTCGTCCGCCCGAACGTCGGCCGCGCTTGGTGCTGCTCGGCTACGGCGACGACCTCGCCGACCTGCCGTTGCCACGCAAGCAGGTTCACCCCGACCAGGTTCGCCGGGCCAGCGAGGCGGACGTCAAGACGTTCTTCGCCCAGTACTTCCGGGAGGCGGCGAAGCGGACCCAGGGCGTGGAGACCATCGACGAGACCGTGCTGGGACAGCACGTCGCGATCGCCGCCGAGCAGGTGTTGCGCGAGGCCACCGAAGCCGAGCGGGCCGGCCGCTCGTACATGCTCGCACTGTCGAGGGCGGCTGAGGGGGCCGTCGATGTCTTCGCCGCTTGACCGGTCTCCGGACGACTTCGCCGCCCGTCTGCGCGAGCGGCTCGATGCTCAACGGTCGGCCGATGCCGAACCGGCGTCCGACCGGGTCGAGTACCGCAAGGCGGCGGCGCTGTTGACCAGTTTCGACCCCACCCTGCTCAGACGTCCCGGGGAGAAGTCGGTTGGCGGAGCGGTCCTCCAACTCGTCGACGACTGCGAGACGCGCGGCGGACGCTCCGGTCCGGCCTGGTCGCTGCGACAGGACATCCGTGAGCAGACGCTGCGCTCGCTGTCCGGGCCGGGCGAAGCGCTGCGCTTGCTGGAGGAGAACGTCGGGACGAGTCCCGAGCACGGCACCGAGCGAGCCGCTCTCGCCTACCTGCGAGGGCAGGCGCCCGCGCTCGAAGCGGCCGACATCGACACGTTGTGCCACATCCGAGAGGCCGTCGGCTGGCTTTCTCTCGTTCCCGGTATGACCGGCCTGCCCGCGGAAGACGATCTTGCGCGGCTGCTGGAGAGCCGCAGGCTGCTGGAACCGCTGGAGTCGCTGTTGCGCCACCGCTTCGAGGGACGGACCCGCGAGCTGGAGCGCCTACGCGCCCATGTCGGCGTCCTGCCCCCGACGACGTGGCGCGGACGGGTCACCGGATACCGCCGTGCCTTGTCCGCGAAGGCCGGACGCGTGAAGACACCGCTCCCGCTGGTGGTGTTCGGCCCCGGTGGCATCGGCAAGAGCACGCTCGTCGCCCGCTTCCTGCTCGACCACGTGTCCGGCCGCGAGGTCGACTTCCCCTTCACCTACGTGGACTTCGAACGGGCCACGGTGTCGATACACGAGCCCCTGACGATGGTCGAGGAGATGGCCCGTCAGCTCGCGGTGCAGTACCCGCGGCACGCTGCGATCTTCACCGCGCTCGCGGCCCGGTTCCGCGACGCCGCCCGCCGGCACAGCGACGACCAGGCGGAGACCGACGAGTGGCAGGCGATCGCGACGACGCGAACGCTCGGTCGCGGAGTCCACTACCACCTCCATGTGAGCGCCCGCGACGAGGACGCCCGCGCCGCGGCCGAACTCGGCATGGCGATCCGGATCGCGACCGAGGCGACTCCGGAGGGCAACCTGCCGTTCCTCATCGTCCTCGACTCCTTCGAGGAGGCGCAGTACCGAGCTTCTCCCGTGCTCGACCGCCTGTGGACGATGCTCAACGCCCTGACCGACATCTATCCGGACACCAGGGTCGTCGTCGCCGGCCGGGCGCCGGTCGCGCATCCCAACGTCGACGTCGACGACATTCCGACGATCGAGCTCGGCGAGCTCGATCCCGACGCTGCCGTGAGCTTCCTGTCAGCGCGCGGTATCGCCCAACCGGTCGCCGGCGCCCTCGTCGAGCGGGTCGGCGGCAGCCCGCTGAGCCTGCATCTCGCGGCGAACGTCGCGATTCGCATGGGCATGGCCGGCGACTCCGGCGACTGGATCCGGACGGTGCCGGCGCGGCGGCGCCGGCTGCTGGGGACCGTCGACGACATGCTCATCCAGGGCGTCCTGTACGACCGGCTGCTCAAACACATCGCCAACGACGACGTGCGACGCCTGGCCCACCCCGGACTGGTCCTGCGCCGCATCACCCCGGAGATCATCCGCGACGTGCTGGCCCCCCATTGCGGCGTGTCGGTTCCGGACCTGGATCAGGCCCGCGAGCTGTTCGCGGAGATGGCCCGGGAGCTCGACCTGGTCGACCTGGTGGCACCGGATGTCCTGCAGCACCGACCGGACGTCCGCCGGGTCATGCTGCGCCTGCTCGAGAAGGACAAGACCTTCGTGAGCCGGGCGGTGGAGCAGAGCGCCGTCGACTACTACGCAGCATCCGACGACCCGATGGATCGGGCCGAGGAGATCTATCACCGGCTGCGGCTGGCCGACGACCTGCGTGCGGTGAAGCAGCGCTGGATCCCGGCGGCAGCGCTGTACCTCGGTACCGCCGACCCCGAGCTGCCGCCTCGGAGCGCCCGCCTGCTCGCCCGGCTGCGGCAGGACGTCCCGGACGACCTCGTCGACGAGGCCGAGCAGCTCGAGTGGGAGAGGACCACGGCGGCCGAGGTCGAGAACCTGCTGGCCCAGGGCCACGTCGACTACGCCCTGAAGACGCTGGAAGCGCGCCGGCCGTGGACCACCTGCAGCCCCTTGCACGCCCTCCTCGCCGACGCACTGATCCGCAGTGGCAGGGTGACCGAAGCCCAGCAGGCCGTGTCGGACGCACTCGACGAGCCCGAGGTGGACCGGTGCGGCGACGCCTACTTCGAGCTGTTGCTGGTCTCCGCCCAGGCCTCGGCGGCGGCCGGGAACACCGAGGCGGCCGACACCGACCTTCAGCAGGCCGAGCGCGTCGCGACCAGCCTGGGCCGAGATCTCGACGCGCTCGGAGCAATGCTCCAGCGTGCTCAGCTGCACGGATCGATCCGGAGCCCGGAGGAGGAGGCGGCGGACGCGGCGCTGGCCCGGCGGGTCGAAGCCATGCCCGAGGAGACCCTGGCCAGCCGGCCGATGCTGTTCCGCGCGATCGCGGCCGAGGTGGGCGAACGCGCACCCCGCGTGCTGGCACACGCCCTGGACCTGGTCGGGCTGCCGGCCGGATCGAACCGGCCGCTGGCCACGCTGGCCGAGTCGATCGCGGGCGCACTGGCGGCCAAGCCGGCGGTGGCGGAGGCCTTGCAGCGGCTGGGCCGAACCGTCCCGCTTCCGGAGCTGGAGGACGACGCGAAGGCACCGGAGGTGCTGAGCGTGCTGGAGGAGGCGCGCCGGACCGGGACTCTCGAGCGGCTGGCCAAGGAGCTGCTCACGATCAGCGACGACAGCGGGCGGTTGCGGTCCGGCATCGCGGCGGCGATGTCGAGCACGCCGGCAACGTTCGATCCGGCACCCGGGACAACTGTTCGCCCGACCGGCTCCGGCGTCGGCGCCGGGCCGCCGCGAGGTTAGGGCCGGCCATGGCGACATATCTCGACTCAGACGAGCTCGACGCCGTGCGTGAAGCCGCGATCGCGTCGTTCGCGGATCCACAGGTGCGCCCGTTGCTGTTCGAGGGCGTCCTCCCCGACTACGTCGCCACCCTGCCGTACCTGCCGTCTCCGGCCCTGCAGATCACCTCCGACCTGATGAAGCTCAACGGGGTCGAGCGGCTCGTCGACGGATCGGTACCGCTGCAGAACTGGCTGTACAACGCCGCCAGGATGGCTCTCGAGGCAGGACGCCGCACCGCGTTTCAGCGAGCCCTGGACAGCGTGGCGAGTCAGGCATCCGGTGAGCCCGCCCTGGGACCCATCGCGGACCCGGCCGAGCTGCAGGAAGAGATCGTCTTCCAGGACGACACGGTCCCGTTCGACTTCCTGGCGCGGGGTGCCGCAGCCGGCGCGTCGGTCGCACGCCTCACCGTCCCTCCGTACCAGGACGGCGCTCGGCGGACCACGCCGTTGGGCGCGCCCGCATTCCCACACGGCGGCACCGGCTGGCTGATCACCCCGACGCTTCTGGTGACCAACCACCACGTGCTCAACGCCAGGTCGGCCGTCGAGGGGCCGGCGCCACAGGCCGGTGTCGAGGATCTGTCGTTGCAGGCTGCGGCAACGGTGGTGCGCTTCGACTACGACGCGGAATCGGCCGACGGCGTCGAGGTCGCCTGCTCCGGTGTCGAGGCCTGGTCCGTCGATCTCGACTACGCGGTCCTGCGGCTGGCCGAGTCCCCCGGACGGGCCGGCCTCCCGCTCCGGTGGGCCGCGCTGGACGCGAAGATCGACGACAACGTGCCGGTCAACGTGATCCAGCATCCCAACGGCATGGCCAAGCGCATCGGCCTGCGCAACAACGTCGTGCACGGCACCACCGAGCGCGAGATCCGGTACTTCACCGACACCCAGCGCGGATCGTCGGGCTCACCGGTGCTCACCGACGACTGGGTGGTGTGCGCACTGCACCGGAGCTCGCGCCAGGTCGACGTCAAGTTCCAGGGCAAGACGAGCGCGCACGTCAACGTCGGCACACAGATCTCGGCCGTGCTCGCCGACCTGGCGGAGCGCAGCCCGACAGCTTACGACGAGGTTCGAGCGCTGAAATGACACACGAGGGGGAGCAGCCATGACAACACGTTCACCCGTGGCCACCGACCCGGCCACGATCTTCACCGACCTCGAGGCGGTCGCGCAGCGAGCGCGCGGGCGCGCCGAGGCGGAGCTGGAACAGCAGGAGTCCGTCGAAGAGATCCCGCCCGAAGCAGCAGCGTCTGTCGCCGTGGGCCGTGCGGTGCGGGAGGCACGCGGCACGGCACTGATGGACGGAGCCTCGGCGTTGGAGAAGCTGGCGAAAGATCCGGACTCGGACCTGAGCGCGCAGGAGCGGTTCGGCGTCGAGGCCATCGTCCTGCTCGAGGGCCGGCCCGCTCTCCCCGTCCAGGGAGGCGACTTCTGGAACCCTCCCGAGGAGTGGCGGAGCCTGCTGGACCACCGGGCCGCGATCAGGGAGTCGATCGCCCGGGTGGGCCGGATCGACGTGACCGGCCACCCCGACCTGGACTGGATCGGCACCGGCTTCCTGGTCGCGGACGACGTCGTCATGACCAACCGTCACGTCGCCGCGGAGTTCAGCCGCCGCGACGGTGACAGCTGGACGTTCAGCAGCGGGCGGAGCGCCCGGATCGACCTGCTCGAAGAGCTCGGCGGCTCGCCGGCGCTCGAGTTCGACGTCACCGAGGTCATCGGGATCCACGAGGACGAGGACGTCGACCTCGCGCTGCTGCGCGTCGCCGCGACCGGAACAGGCGAGGCGTCCCTGCCGCAGCCGCTTCCGATCGCCGCCGTCGAACCCGACGATCTCGTCGGACGTCCGGTGTACGTCATCGGCTACCCGGCCTGGGACGGGCGACGCAACGAGCCAGAGCCGATGCGGCGGATCTTCATGGACGTCTACAACGTCAAGCGGCTCCAGCCGGGGGTCACCGTCGCGTCGCAGACGCCCGAGACCGTTCTCCGGCACGACTGCTCGACCCTGGGCGGCAACAGCGGCTCACCGGTGTTCGACCTGGCCAGCCACACCGTGGTCGGGCTGCACTTCGGCGGTCGTTACGGCGTCGGCAACTACGCGGTCCCGCTGTGGCGGTTGGTCGACGACCCGCTCATCTCCTCCGCCGGCCTGAACTTCGCCGACCTCACCTGGTCGGGCTGAGCACCGCCACGATGCGACCAACCAGCCGAGATGCCACGCCCAGCTCTCAACTCCGGAACAGTGCCACCTTCAGCGCGCCGGTATCGGCCGGCCGGGAGAAGGCGTCGTAGGCGTCCTGCATCTCGTGGATGCCGTACCGGTGCGTCACCAGGCCGTCGACGTCGAGCCGCCGGCTGGCCAACATGCGCAGCAGCGTGGGCGTCGTGTTCGTGTCGACCAACCCCATCGTCACGGTCACGTCGCGGATCCACAGGGTCTCCAGGTGCAACGTGGCCGGGCTGCCGTGCACGCCCACGTTCGCGACGTGACCGCCGGGCCGCACCAGGCTGGTGCACATCTCGAAGGTCTCCGGTATGCCCACGGCCTCGATGGCCACGTCGGCACCCAGTCCGTCGGTCAGTTCGTTCAGAGCGCCCAGCACGTCGTCACCCGGGTCCAGGGCCGCATCGGCACCGAATCGCTTGGCGGCGTCTCGGCGCGCCGGGGCGGAGTCGACGACGACGATTGCCGACGGTGTCAGCAGCCGTGCCGTGATGATGGCAGCGAGGCCGATCGGGCCGGCGCCCACGATGACGACCACGTCACCCGGGCGGACGGCACCCGAGGTCACCCCGACCTCGAACGAGGTGGGCAGGATGTCGGCGAGCATGAGCGCCGACTCGTCGCTGACCGAGTCGGGCAGCGCGTGCGTCGACGTGTCCGCGAACGGAACCCGAACCTGCTCGGCCTGCGTGCCGTCGATGCGATGCCCGAGGATCCACCCGCCGCCGCCGAGGCACTGCCCGTACCTCGCCTCGCGGCAGAAGCGGCACCGGCCGCAGGCGCTGATGCAGGAGATCAGCACGCGGTCACCCGCCTGAACCCGGCGGACCCCGGCGCCGACCTCGGTCACGGTGCCGACGGCCTCGTGACCGAGGATCCGCGGCGGCTCAGCGGTGGGCACGTCCCCCTTGAGGATGTGCAGGTCCGTTCCGCAGATGGTGACCGCGTCCACGCGCACGACGGCGTCCTCCGGGTCCTGGATCACGGGATCCGGGACGTCCTCCCAGGACCTCCGGCCGGGACCGTGGTAGACCAGCGCTCTCATGTCAGCCTCCTTGTCGAGTGCGGGGTCGGCTCATACCCGAGTGGGCGGCTCGGTCACGAGCACGTCGCTGACCTCGCGACGTGGCGTGGGCGCCGCGTTCGGCCCGTAGCCGAAGCGGAGAAGCAACTGTGGATGCCCGGGCAGACCGAGCTCCCGCGCCAGCTGGAGCCGCATCGACGAGATCTCGATCGGCTGGTTCAGGAACGATGCCTGCAGGCCTGCCGCCGTCGCCGTGAGAAGCACCCGCTGCAGTGCCTGGCCGGCGGCGATCCAGTCGGGCTTCTCGTCGGTCGACGTGACGATCAGTGCCAGGAGTGCGGACCACCGGGACAGCTCGTCGTCCTTGGCGGCCTGCGACGTGCCCACGTCGAAGGTGCGCACCATCAGCGGGCCGACGACGGACTGGAGCTCTGACAGGCCGAGGGCGTAGCCCGGCATGCCGTCGTCGCGCACCGGGTAGCTGGTGCGCATCCAGTGGGACAGCTCGCGGCGGAAGGCCGGCTCGGACATCTGGATGAAGTCGGCATCGGTGACGAACCACGTCACCTTGTGACGCTGCTCGTCGGGGACGTCGAACAGCCACGCACCTTCGGCGAATGCCGCGTTGCGCAGGTCGTGGACGGTCTTCTGATCGACCGGTGTCTGGTCGAACGCACTGCGGCAGGTGTGCCGGTTGGTGATCGCGGGGAACAGGTTCTCCGTCTCGGCGTTCGGTGTCGCGGACCGGCCGGTGAGTTCCAGCCGGGCGAGCAGGTCGCTGTCCGTGCCGTTCGGCAGGATGGAGACGTCGACGCCTTCGCCGATGTGACTCAGGGCCAACGTCAGGTTGTACAGGGCGGCGCCACAGCTCATGACCAGCTCACGGTCATCGGGATCGACCACCGGCAGGCGCCGGCGGCGATCGGCGTACACCTCGACGGCCTTGCCGTCGACACGGAACAGCCACGGCTGGCTGTTGTGGCTGCTCGGCGCGAGCACCGCGTACCGCAGCGCGAACCGCAGCAGGTCGGCCGTGTTGCCGGCTGCCGGGAAATCGGCGTCGTCGACCAGCCATGACTGGTGTCGATCCGCAACGGCCATCCGTACCACCCCTCGTGCCAGGCGCGACACGTTCAGCGAATCGCGGAGGGTTCAACCCCGGCAGGGTCGTAGGTCCCGGCCGAGGAGGCCGGTGGTCACCAAGCCTGCGATCCAGGCCGAAGGTCCCTCGACTCGGCCACGCGATGACGTCAGGCTGACGATCACGGTCGCCTGCACCGGCGCGAGGGCGGGTGCGCGCGCCGATGCGATCGGAGGGCCGTCACGATGCTGGACCAGCAGCCCGCCCCACCCGTCGACGGTCTCGGTGTCGCCGCCGAGCACGCCACGCTCCGCGTGCCGGTGGCCGATCCGGGTGACGCGGTCGACCGGGTCCTCGAATCGATGCGGGGACACCGGTTCGACAGCGCCGCCGCGGTTGCCGTCTGCCAGGCCGGCCGGCTCGTCGGACTCGTGACGATGGAGCGACTCCTGGCGGCGCGGGCCGGCGCGGCCGTCGGGGACGTGATGGACGAGCGGCCACCGACGGTCGGGCCGGGAACCGACCAGGAGCACGCGGCCTGGGCGGCGGTCCATCACGGCGAGTCCAGCCTCGCGGTCGTCGACGACTCCGACCGGTTCCTCGGCATGATCCCGCCGCAGCGACTCGTCGCCGTCCTCCTCGAGGAGCACGACGAGGACCTGGCGCGCCTCGGCGGCTTTCTCGGCTCGGCGGCGTCGGCGCGAGCCACGAGCGAGGAGCGGGTGACCCGCCGGCTGTGGCACCGGCTGCCGTGGCTGCTTCTCGGGTTGGCCGGTGCGATGTTCGCCGCAGGCATCCTGGGTGCCTTCGAGCAGGAACTCGAGCGCCAGGTTCTGCTGGCGCTTTTCGTCCCCGGCGTCGTGTACATGGCCGACGCCGTCGGAACGCAGACCGAGACCCTCATCATCCGAGGGCTGTCCGTCGGCGTGGGGATCGGCCGGGTCGCCCGACGGGAGATCATCACCGGGCTGCTCGTCGGGCTGTTGCTCGCGGTACTGGTCCTCCCGGTCATCCTGGTGATCTGGGGAAACCCGGAGGTCGCGGTATCCGTGGCCCTCGCCCTGCTCGCCGCCTGCTCGATCGCCACGGTGATCGCCATGGCACTGCCCTGGGTCTTCAATCGGTTGGGGAAGGATCCCGCCTTCGGTTCCGGCCCGCTGGCCACCGTCGTGCAGGACCTGCTGTCGATCGTCGTCTACCTCATGATTGCCAAGGCTCTGATCACGTGACGGTCCGTTGCCCCTGGCCGTTCGTCACGTGCGCGCGACCGCGACAGGGACGCTTGCGTGGCGGAGCATCGCCTGGCTCACCGAACCGAGGAGCATTCCGGCGAACCTGCCCCGGCCGTGCGAGCCGACGACCAGCAGGACGGCGCCGGCGCAGGCCTCGATGAGCGCCTGTGCCGGGCGTCGCTGGACGCGAAGCGAGATCACGTCGACGTCCGGGTACTTGTCGGCCCATCCGGCAAGGGACTCCGCCAGCACACGGCCGGCAGCCTTGTCGTACTCGCCGAGGTCGCGCACGTCGGTCATCCACGGGTCCGGCTCGTATTGCCAGGCGTGGACCGCTGTCAGCCCGATTCCGCGGCGCGACGACTCCTCGAACGCGAAGCCGACCGCACCGGAGGAAGCGTCCGATCCGTCGACGCCGACGACGACACGCCCGGCGTTCGGGCCGGTGGTCGGCTCACCCGAGTGGGGAATGCGCGCGACGATCACGGGACACGGTGCGTGCGCGGTCACGTGCGTGGCGACGGACCCGAGCCCCACCTTGGATGTGTCGAACCTCTGCCCCGAGCCGAGGACCAGCAGACGTGCGCCGGACGCCGCCTGCACCAACTGCTCGACGACCTGACCTGGCCGTACCTCGTGCCCGACGTCGATTCCCGGCGCCACCGTGCGCGCCTTCCCGGTCGCGTTCTCGACGATCTCCGACGTCACCGCGCCGAACCGGGCGAGCACCAGATCGGCCAGGTCGTAGCTCATCATCGGCGGCACGGTAGGTGGGGTCGCGACGTGGACGAGGCGCAGGGGCAGTGATCGCATCGACGCCTCCTGCGCGGCCCACCGGATGGCGATGTCGTCCGAGGTCGACCCGTCGAGTCCGACGGCGACGAACGGCCTGACGGCATTCATCCGGAGCCTCCTGCGTCGGCACTCGGCGCTCCGGCGGTCACCGGGTTGTCGGTCACTGTGCGCTCCTCTCGAGTCGTCCGGCTTACCAGCCCAGCATCTCGCTGGTCGGCCAATTCGTCTGCGTGAGCACCCAGATGACGGCCACGTTGATCGCCACGCCGAAGCTCAGCCAGGGATGGAAGAACAGGGCGAGCAGTGCCAACGACGCCGACGCACCTGCCACCGACGCCGCCTGCCACCAGTCCTGATGCGCCAGGAGCCCGATTCCGGCGACGACGAATATCAGCGCCGTGATCGCCGCCAGGGTCAGCGCGAGGAGGCGGAGCCGCCGACGGAACAGCCACGATCGGACCGGGTCGAATGGTGCATCATCCGCGGCCGGTGGCGCGTACACGGCCACGTGGATCAGGCCGTGGGCGATGAGGAACAACCCGATCACGACGGTCCAGCCCATGGTCACCTCCGCTCACCGCGAGCGTCTGGCATCACCGATGCCGGCCACAGGGTCCTTCGGCCCGCGGGTCGCCGCCGTTTGTCCCTGGCAGCGTCGGACCTGGAGTGTGATCGTGGAGCCAGGTGGAGATCACGGAGGGAAGTCCGATGCCCGAGACGCAGCGCGAACGGCCGGTTCTCGTCGGCGTCGACGGCTCCGACGAATCCGATGCGGCCCTCGACTGGGCGACCGGCGAAGCCGTCGCACGGCGCTGCTCGCTGCGTGTCGTGCATGCCTTCATCTGGCCCCTGCTCACCCAGGTGCCCCTCGGGCCGTCGCCGTACGGTCCGCCTGAAGGCGGGCTGCGAGCTGCCGCCGAGCGCATCGTGGACGAGGCGGTCAGGCGTGCCGCTGCCGGATCCCCGGGTCTGGCGGTCGACGGCGCACTCGTCACCGGAAGCGCTGGCACCGTCATGCTCTCCGAGTCCGAGCACGCCCAGGTCGTCGTCGTCGGCTCCCGCGGCCTGGGTGGGTTCGCCGGGCTGCTGCTGGGCTCGGTCAGCGGTCATCTGGCCGCCCACGCCCCGTGTCCCGTCGTCGTGCTGCGCCCTGCGCACGCACTTCGCCGTGGCGGAGGCGGCACGCCGGCGACGTGCATCGTCGGCGTCGACGACCCGGATGCGTCCGAACACGTCCTCGAGTTCGCGTTCGCCGAGGCTTTTCGGCTCGGCGTCGGCCTCACCGCGGTCCACTGTATCGAGCCCCTGCCGGCGCTCTACGGCGTTCCTGTCGACGTCGCTGCGACGGCAGCTGCGATGCAGAGACATCTGAGCGACGCCGTCGCCGCCTGGGAACTGAAGTACCCGACGGTCCGAGCCGAGACGCAGGTCGTGTCGGGATCTCCGGGGCGGGTGCTCAGCGAGATGTCGCGACGTGCGCTGTTGCTGGTCGTCGGCTCACACGGGACCGGCGGGTTCCGCGGCATGCTCCTCGGATCGGTGAGCCGCCAGGCACTCCACCACGCAGCAGCGCCCGTCGCGATCGTCCGAGGTGCACCCGCCGGCACGGCGGGATGAGACGGGTGCATCCGATGAAGATACTGATCAGTGAACAGCGGGACGGTGCAGCGACGGAGGTCGCGCAGCGCCTGGGCGCCGCAGGGCACTCGCTGGTGTACTGTCATGCGCCCGGCTCGGGTGACGGCTCCTGTGTCGCGCTGACCGACAACGGCCGTTGCCCGCTTGCCGACACCGACGTGGCTGTGGTCGTCGACGCCCGCATGGACGACACCGCGTTCGCCGACACCGAGTTCGGCGCCGTGTGTGCGCTGCGGCATGCCACGCCGCTCGTGGTCGTCGGGCCCGTCCCGGAAGGGAGCATCTCCCCATGGCGTGACGCAGACGTCTGCTGTGCACCTCAAGACGTCGTCGCCGCGTGTGAAGGGGCCACGACCACGTTCGGTGCGACCGCTCATCGGGCGGTCACATCGGCGGCCACCAGGGTGATCCGCAGATTCGGCATCCAGGAGCAGCCCCGGGTCGTGCTCCGCGAGCGGCACAATGTCGTGGACGCGTTCATCACGACCGGTCGGCGACTCCCACTGAGCGTCCGCGAGGCCACCCGCCTCGCCGTCCGGGCCGGGCTCGCGCCCTACACGAAGCACTGGAACTACGCGGAAGTGATCTTCAGATCCTGACCTGGCAGAGGAGGCGACTCGATGGCCACCACCAAGCGCTGGAACGTCGAGATCTTCATCGACGAGCACGACGGATCGACGAGGGCCGAGGCACGGCTCAAGACGGCCGATGCGACGAACTTCGTCGGCACCGGCACGGCGCGCCGCAACCCACGCGACGCCGAGGTCCCGGAGATCGGCGACGAGCTTGCGGCGTCGCGTGCGCTGTCCGAGCTCGCACACCAGCTGCTCGACGCCGCGGCCGACGACATCGAAGCGATCACTCAACGGCCGGTCCACCTCGACGAGTGATCGAGCGCCAACCGACCGGAACAGCCGCTGAGGACAACGGGTCGTCTGCACCGGACGCGCGGGACCTTCGCCCCTGGTGAGGTCGACGTGCCGCCGTGCAGCGTGAAAGTGAGCAAGGCGGTTCTCGACAGGGGAGGTTGTCGGTGATGACGACTCGACCACGGCTGAGTGAGCTGGGGCTCGGTACGGGAAAGAAGGCGCGCCTGTACCGCATCCTGTTCCAGCACGGTCTCGGCAACGGCACGGCCGTCTTCCTGCCCTACGACCAGGGGTTGGAGCACGGGCCGCGGGACTTCTTCCCGAACCCGAGGGCGTCGGACCCCGCGTACATCGCCCGGTTGGCGTTGGCGGGCGGGTTCAACGGGATCGCAGTCCAGATCGGGCTGGCGGAGAAGTTCTACTGGGACTACGCCGGCGAGGTGCCACTGATCCTCAAGCTCAACGGCAAGACCGAGATTCCCTCCGATGCCGAGGCTCTGTCGCCGGTCAACGCGTCGGTGGAGGAGGCGGTGCGGCTGGGCGCGGATGCGGTGGGATACACGCTGTATGTGGGCACGCCGGCCCAGGACCGCGACTTCGAGCAGTACCGTCGGGTCCGGGCGGATGCGCAGCGGCTGGGTATGCCGCTGATCGTGTGGGCCTATCCGCGTGGCTCGGCGATCGAGGCCAAGGGCGGCAAGGACTCCTTCTACGCGGTCGACTATGCGGCCCGCACGGCCAGTGAGCTCGGCGCGGACGTGGTCAAGGTCAACTTTCCGCACCCGGAGAAGCGGGCCGGGGTGAAGGCCCCCTACGACGCGGTGTACTCCTCCCAGCAGGCCATCGACGCGGTGGTCAGGTCGGCCAACCGCACCCTGGTGCTGGTCTCCGGCGGGGCCAAGGCCGGCGACGAGGCGATGCTGGAGAAGGCCCGCCAGTCGATGGAGGCCGGCGGCACCGGCCTGATCTTCGGCCGCAACGTCTGGCAACGCGACTACGACGATTCACTGCGCTTCGTCGACCGACTCAAGGAGATCCTCGCCAAGTACCCGACACCGGGAGTGACGGGCTGACCTTCGCGGCGCTCGGTGGCACGAGGCACAACGGGTCGTGTTCATGGCGGTGGAGGAACAACCAGCACCGGCACCTCGGCGAACTCGAGGATCCGTTGCGCCTCGACGCCGACATACGGAACGCCGACACCCTGGCGTGATGCCCGCGCGATGACCACCAGGTCCGCTCCCGATCGACGGGACTCGGCCAGCACCGCCGGCGCAGGGGCACCGGAGACCTGGACCGTGTCGACGACGACCCCGGCGGCTTCGGCCCGCCGCTGGACGTGTCTGAGGGCGGCATTGCCGGCCAGCACTCTTCGGCCGGCAACGAGCTCGGAGGCGGCGCTGATTCGCTCGTCCAGCGCGTGGTTCTGGAGCACGGTGACGACGCAGAGCGTGCAGTCCCGATCGGCCGCCAGCGCGATCGCGACGTCGGCGGCGTGGAACGCGGCCGGCGAGTCGTCGACTGCGACCAGGATCCGGCTGATCATGATCGCTCACCCCCCACGGTTCGATGTGCAGCCCAGTGGAGCCGGAGATTCTCTTCGCGATCGAACTCGTCCAGCCGTGCCTCGAGGGACCGCAGCGCCTCCGTCAGCCGAGGGACCAAGCGGTTCTCGATGGCGCGCTGGCGGGCACGCGTGTGCATGAGCTCCTGCGTCAGCGAGGCGACAGCTCTGGTGGCCGCCGCATGACGGGTCGCGGCGTCGAGGGCTCGGCGATGCGCTTGCGTCGCGAACACGAGAGCCGAGCTGCCGGCGCGGACCGGCTCCTCGGGGTAGGTCACCGCGGCGTGCACGGGGTAACGAACACCCATGGTTCGGCTGAACTGGATCCGCACGCCGGCCAGTCCGCCGGGAGTCGCCGCGGCGAGGCCCCGCTGCCCGTCCAGGGCGGCGCTGCGACGCAGCCAGGTCGCCGCCTGCCGTGCGGACCGTTCCCAGTCCTCCCCGGTGCGGCCGGCCAGTAGTTCGAGCCGCTGCAGCTCACCGGCGAGTATCCGTTGCTTGCGATCGAGCAGTTCGCTGGCCCGGTCGGCTGTTGCGAGCTGCCGCAGCAGCCGCAGCCGGCCGGCTCGTCCGGACGCCGCCAGGACGCTCACGTCGGCCTGCCTTCGACGGGCAGCCGGGCTTGCAGCACGGCGGGTGACAGCATGGTCAGCTCCCGGCGGGGAAGCACGCTCAAGGCCTGCCAGGCCCGGCCCAGGGTCTGGTCCAGGGTCCGCGACTCCGTAGCCTCCTGGTGCAACAGACGCTGCTCGACGACGCTGCGATAGTCGATGTAGCTCCGGTCGGTCTCGCTGAGGGCTGTGACCCCGATCAGGTCGGCGAGCTCGGCTGCCTGTTGCGCTCTCGCCAGCGCCGCGATCACCTGTGCGGCGACGTCGAGATGGTCGTCGCGGGTGCGATTCGGCCCGGCGCCCTTGCGCATCAGCCGCGACAGCGACGACAACACGTCCACCGGGGGGTACACCCCTCGGGCGTGCAGCTCCGGCGACAGGATGATCTGTCCCTCGGTGATGTATCCGGTGAGGTCCGGAACCGGGTGGGTGATGTCGCCGGCCGGCATGGTGAGCACCGGCATGATCGTGACCGAGCCGGGGCGGCCGCGAATCCGGCCGCACCTCTCGTACAGCGACGCGAGGTCGCTGTAGAGGTAGCCCGGATAGGCACGGCGGGCCGGGATCTCGCGGCGGGCCGCCGCCACCTCCCGGACCGCCTCGCAGTAGCTCGTCATGTCCGACATGACGACGAGCACGTGGCTGCCTTCGACGAACGCGAAGTGCTCGGCGACGGTGAGCGCGATCCGAGGTGCGAGCAACCGCTCGATGATCGGGTCGTCCGCGGTGTTGAGCAGCATGACGAGCTCGCCGGCCTCGGAGCGCTCTGCCAAGGCATCCCGCACGAACGCCGTGTCGGCGTGGGTGAGGCCCATCGCCGCGAACACGACCCGGAACGCGCTCCCGGTAGCGGCGGCCTGTCCGGCGATCTGCGCGGCGAGCTGCAGGTGCGGCAGCCCCGGCACCGAGAAGATCGGCAGCTTCTGCCCGCGAACCAGGGTGGTGAGCGCGTCGATGGCCGAGATCCCGGTCAGGACCGGCTCGGACGGCGGTTCGCGATGCACCGGATTGAGCGGCCAGCCGGACGCCGGCGCCGTGGCGTCGCCCAGCACCGGAGGTCCGCCGTCAAGCGGTGCCCCGCGGCCGTTGCACACTCGCCCGAGCCAGCCGGGTCCGAGAGGCACGTGCAGCGGCCGGCCGGTGAACCGCACCCGCACGCCGCCCGGTCGCATCCCTCCCGTGCCCTCCAGAACCTGGACCACCGCGAGCTGGTCGTCGACCTCGAGGACCAGACCGTGGCGCTGGGTGCCGTCGTCGACCTTGACGACGGCGAACTCGTCCCACCCGACGCCGTGGACGCCGTCGAGCACCAGTAGCGACCCCTGCAGCGACCGGACGTCGGAGTACTCGACCCCACCGGTCGCGGGTGCCTGACCCTGAGCGGCCGCGTCGTATGTCGTCATGCGAGTGCCTCCAGCTCGTGCAGCACCTGGTCCAGCCGGTGCCGGATCGCTTCGTCGTCGTCGCCGGCCTCCTCGCGCATTCGGATGAGGGGACCGAGGTCGACCTGCTCGACCGTCGTCGCCGGGACGCCCTGTTCGATCAGTCGCAGGCAGGTGTCCGTCACGTCGAGGACCGCCTGCAGCAACGCGGCTCCGCGCTGCGGACTGCAGGCGGCGTCGTTCTCGTTGAGAGCGCTCTGCATGAGCACCGCTTCGCGGATCAGACGACCCGCCAGCATCACCATGCGCTCGTGTCCGGGAAGCGTGCCGGCGCCGATGATCTCGGCCAACGCCGTCAGGCGGTCGGCTTCGGCGAGCAAGGTCGCCGCCCTCGCCCGGCGTTCGGCCCACCCGGCGTCGCCGTGGTCGACCTGCCAGGCACCGATCGCGTCGACCTGCCGGGCGAAGGAACCGGCCCAGCTCACGGCCGGGTAGTGCCGCGAGTAGGCGAGGTCGCGGTCGAGCGACCAGACTGCCTGGACGAAGCGCTGCGTCGCGGTGGTCACCGGTTCGGCCAGGTCGCCACCGGGCGGTGAGACTGCGCCGACCACCGTCACAGAGGCGTCCGACCCGGAGAGCGTCCGCACCCGGCCCGCGCGCTGGTAGAAGGCCGCCAGTGCCGAGGCCAGGTCGGCCGGATAGCCCTCCTCGGCCGGCAGCGCGCCGGTGCGTGACGCGAACTCCCGCAGCGCCTCCGCCCACCGCGACGTCGAGTCGGCGATCACGACGGCGTCGTAGCCCATGTCCCGGAAGTACTCGCCCACGGTGATGGCGGTGTAGATGCTCGCCTCGCGCGCCATCATCGGCATGTTGGACGTGTTGGCGATCGTCACCGTCCGGTCGAGCAACCGGCCACCCGAGCGCGGGTCCCGCAGCCCCGCGAAGTCGACGAGCACGTCGGCCATCTCGTTTCCGCGCTCGCCGCACCCCACGTAGACGATGACGTCCGCGTCGCACCACTTGGCGATCTGCTGGAGCAGGACCGTCTTGCCGGTGCCGAAGCCTCCCGGCACGGTCGCCGCCGAACCTCGACCGACCGGGAACAGGAGATCGAGGACCCGCTGACCGGTGTGCAGGGGGGCGACCA
>Ga0256866_1000051_pt1 | contig 19273 bp, 22 predicted proteins | sample RVTome_16_FD_187338 | JGI IMG/M metagenome (GOLD analysis project Ga0256866, IMG submission 187338) | Soil microbial communities from uranium-contaminated site in the Upper Colorado River Basin, Wyoming, United States - RVT152D67 HiSeq ...
TATAGTGTCTTTGGCTGCAAGAATAATTACTGAACCAGAGGATCGCCTTCCAGTCCTTCCTCTTCTCTGAATATATCTAATTTCGCTAGGTATAGGCTCATAAAATATAACAAGATCTACTTCAGGAATATCAAGGCCTTCTTCAGCTATTGAAGTCGCTACTAGTACGGAGAACTTGCCTCTTCTAAAGGCTTCTAATACTTGTGCTTGTTCTTCCTGTTTCATTCCTACATCGTCTTCTTTTTTTGCTTGGCCAACAAACCTTGATGCTTTTATATTATTACTATTTAGAATGTCAACTATGTGCTGTGCAGTATCACGGTATTGAGTAAAGACAATAGACATCATCATATTACTATCCATAGTAGAAATGGTAGTACTAGTAATAGAATTATTATGATTGAAATTCTTATCTTTATAGTTCTTGTTATCGTTATCGTTATTGCTATCAATTTGGACAAGAGATTGTTGTACAAGTTGCTCGGATATTTTTCCTCTCAAGATCTCTACTAAACATTTGACTTTTGGGTGCTCTAATTTTAGAGTACTAAGAAGTGTCCTGATTTCCTTTACCCTCGGATCATTTATCAATGATTTATGGGCTTTACTACCGCTCTCTGCAATGCTGCGGCCAAAAGGGCTACTATCGTTTTCAATTCTATCCAAAAAGGCTTTTAATGAAGCAGATCCTTGACTCTCTATAAGCTCAACACAGTACAAAAGAGTAAGTGCTAATGATTGTTGCATCAAAGCAAAATAAAGCGAAGCCCTTGTTTCCTCTTGAGACAATTCTAAATTATATCGAATTTCGGCTCCTACATCAATTAGATCTCGTTTAAATATCCATCGAATACCTCCCCTTTTTCTAAGCAATCCATGTTGAAAAAGCCATCTCAGCTTATCATCAAGCATATTTTTGAGAATCGAACGTATGTAATTATATTCTGAACTCAAACTGACCCATTGCCAGTTAACGTTTATTGGATTGACATACGGTTTTACATCTACATCCTCTTCTGTTCTATATTCTATATGTTCAATGAATAGATTATTACATACATCATGTATTCTTTTTGTGTCAGAACCAGGGCTAGCAGTCATAGCCAAGATCAATGGTTGTTCTGACTGACTGATGTACTGTTTGGTTATTGTGGTATATGCATAATCCTTGACGGCTCTATGTGCCTCATCAATAATTAATAAACTAAAATCATTCAAACTTAATCTATTATCCTGTAAATCATTTCTTACAACTTCTGGGGTAGCGAATACAAGTCTAATATCTTTATTATTCCATATCGCTGTTCTCGGTAATGGCGGGGTTTTACCTGTAATTTCGGCTATTTTATCTTGTGATATTTTTAATACTGAATAGAAAGATTTCATATGTTGAAGTACAAGTGGTCTGGTGGGAGCTACTACTAGCACTCTTTTATGTCTATAATTATAAAGTGCATTCGCAGTTACCATTATTGCTACGATCGTCTTGCCAAGCGCAGTTGGAAGCACCACAAGTGTATTCTTATCATAGGCAGATTCGGCAATATTATTTTGGTACGTCCTGAATTCAATGGATTTCTCATAAATAAGTGGTTGAATTATGTAACAAGAATCTGGATGCTGGTCGTAGGTAATCATTCTACTGAATTCTTTCCTTATATCAAGCACATTGTTTGTAACTATGTTTTAATGTTTATTATTGTGCCATAAAATGGAATTATAATAATTACACTTAATAGATGTGGTATACCATAAATCAATAATGCAAGTCTTAGAAACAGCAACAAGTAAGAAAATGGTGGATTCTTTTCTTGATAGTATTGCTCGAAATAGTAGGAATTCCAAGAATACATACCAAACTGGTTTAGCCTTTTCTATAAATGGGGTCATTAGCCGCTCGCGAGTGCACCGTGAGAATTGACAATCTCCTTATCTCTTTTGTGTTCCTACCTCTTTGTGTTCTTAAAGAAAGTATTTTAGCCGTATTCAAACAACCAGACCAAAGTCTTAATGTAAGGTTCATTTGATAGTTATCGTCAACGGATCTACAATTGTGATTGTATCAGGTACTCTAAAGCCATAAATGCCTCGTTAATTTTTCCAAATGTGATGTGGTTCTCTAATATCCAATATTTTACTACATTCATGCTCTTTTCTTTTCTAACTCCTACTCCTCTACTTCCACTTTCCTATTTTACTGCATCTTGTCACTGCAAATTGTACGATTTTAATTCATGCGGTAATATTCTGGTCTAGGTGACTTTTCGATCTTTTAACATGGGAATGATGCAGGTGAAGGCGCTGATAGCACAACGGCAGATAATAATCAAACAACACTAGAACAAATCTGGCTGTTAGTGATCCTGGTGACCAAAAATAGCCAAGAAGTAACGAAAAGGCAGAATTAAGGATATAAACCATTTCACTTAATGGAAATTATGAAGATAGGAATAATCGGATCTGGCGAGGTAGGACGTAAATTAGCTGATGGGCTACTAGATCTGGGGCATCAGGTAAAAATAGGAACACGTGATACATCCAAGAAGGAAGTCGTCGAATGGATTGATAAACACAGAAAAAAAGGAGATAAGGAAGCAGAGAATGCGTCAGTCGGAGACTTTGTTGAGGCAGCAGCATTTGGTGACGATCTGATCGTGCTTTGTACTTCATGGAGCGGAACTTCTAACGCTATAAAGATGGCTGACCCAGGTAACATGACAGGTAAGGTTGTTATTGATACTACTAATCCATTAGATTTTTCTCAAGGACTTCCACCACGAATGGCTGTTGGGGTTACAGATTCTGCAGGCGAAATAAATCAGCGCTTACTTCCTGGGGCTAAAGTCGTCAAAGCGTTTAATATTGTCGGTAATCCATATATGGTCCATCCAGATTTTCCTGGTGGCCCTCCTACTATGTTCATATGCGGAAACGATGAACAAGCTAAGAAAATGGTTACTGAAAGTATTTTAACTCCGTTTGGCTGGGAAATAGTAGACATCGGAGGACTAGAAGGGGCACGCCTTCTTGAGCCTCTTGCAATGCTTTGGATTACTCATTACTTCAGAACAGGCACCGGAGATCATGCATTCAAGTTACTGAAAAAGTAAGAGTTTCACGCCATCAAGAAAATGCTTCGGGAGGAAATACAAATGCATGATATTTTATTTAGGATACCAAGAATAAAACGTTGCGAGAAGTAGTAATACCTTTTCATGAATCATAGAGATATGTGTGCTATAGGTTAAAAGTGCTGAGATGGAGCAGGAAATACAGAAGAGGGTATTAAGGTTCTCCAAAAAGACTAAGGCCTTAATGGAGGATGAAACAGGGATAAGCACATCTGTAGATGATGAAGACATTAAACGTTACCTTGATGAGGTAATGATAGAACTAAAAGGTATAAATAATAACCGCAATCACTAGGGTCTCCTTTTCATGCAGGATAATGCCAGCCGTAGGCTATCCAGCATTTTTAATTAATTTGATTTTTTAACTTGAAGTAATAAAAGAAAAGGTAAGGTTCTTATCCACAGGCTGGACAATCGCCGCTAACGGGTTGAATTAGCTCCGGTCATATTAATACTGGTTGTCTTATTTGTAGTTGTAGCATTTCCTAGCACCTCTTCAGCCTCTTCTACGTCTAGATCAGCACCATAAGCGGAAGCACTAGCATTCCGCGACCAAGCGGTTGCAAGTAGGACAGAAGAAAAAGCAACTGCTGCCACCATGAGTAGCATACCAAACGATTTCTGATTGATCATTTGTTTTTGCCAAGACAAATACATGTATTTATTTCTATTCCGCAGCCGTCGGGCCCAAATGAATTAGATTAGAAAGAAATGAGGAGATAACGTTAGAAATGGTACTTCATTGGTAACGTTAAGTCAAAAACGTTACGGGGAACGCCCCTCCTCAACTCACTCTGACGATAAAAGAGCACTCCAAGAACGGACTCCTAACTCAATAATAAAAAAATAACGTCAATAAATATCGAGTGGCTACTATCAATGTTAATCACAGAGGTGTGATTGCACTTTAATGAGACTATCATTGATTCGATTATTTACTATTTGGTTCACAGTATCACACCGACAGACTCCCCCTTATAGCGAAGTATTACACTACTTTTATGATCTTTAAGTGCTGAATATTTTGTTTCATATTGACTTGTCGGAATATATGTAATAGAATAGGTTCAAGTTTTGGATATTATAGTGTTGGAATAGATGAGAAGTGTATCTATTTCATGAAGGGTATATCTGTCCTTGTTGTAAATGTCCTTTACGAACATCACCAAATAATAGAAGAGGTAAGGAAAAATTACGTACAAAGCAAGAGATACAAAAAATTTAATTCAAATATCATTAATAATCTGGTATACCTGATAATACAACTAAACCTAATACAAATATTGAAACGTATCTGGTCTTCATATAACTATTAGCAAATGTACTGATTCTTATGGACTTAGGGACTTTTGCGTACTCGATAAGTCGTATATATCCTCTGAAAGATTAAGTTAGAAATTCTAGCGATATTATAATGGCTCTCACGCTCTGGCAAACGTTAGTGTTATACTACTAACAACACAAGAGTAGGACGACCATTGGGTAGAAATCTAGAACTATGGGCGGTCGCCCTACCTACCATACACAGGAACTCAATATTCATTCTTCATTAGCAATAAAAGGGATTCCGGAACATGGTTATCCTCCCAGTAGTTAAATTGGTTAAGAGCATCTCTTAAGTGATAGATTTGAAGAGGCAAAAACCTCTAACTATATGGAAGTCCTGAAGAGAATTCTTCTAGATTCTTTGCTATGGTTGATAGGTCAGCTCCGGTACTTGTCCATACAATCAATGTTTGTTCATCACCCGTTCCACTCTGGCCTCCTCTAAGGTCTTAGAAATTCTGTTCTATGGGTTCCTAACTATACATGTTTGTGGCAAGCCCAGGGCAGACTTTATACTTTGTTATAAGATCTATTTCTCTAACTGGTTACTCCATTACAGGATCCTAGTGCCGCAGTAATTTCGTCTGCAGATTGGTATAGGCCTATCCTTACCTGCGATAACACGTCGTTCTTACATAATACATATGCCTCTGAAAAGTGACCTGAGGTGTATGCCATATATGCGAACCCAACTCCTATTAGCATTGACATTCCTACGACACTGACGATCGTAAGAATCAATGTCCTATGGTTGGTCGTTAAGGGTTCAGCTATAGGTATTTCTTCCTTCTTTACTTCTAGTTTTTTTACATACACCAGTTTACTCATAATGTCTAATACAGGAGCGATGCTCAATAAGTTTTGTATATTCTATGTATGATTAATAGAAAACCAATGTTGTTTGAATAAGAGATTATGATTTATAACAGATTATTATTTCATTTTCATAATTATATTAGATATATTTAGAGGTAGCTTGAGAACTTGAGAACATTTCCTTCATATAGCCTAAGTGGCGCTTCAGACGTTGTCTCTTAGTCTTGCTCTGCCGCCAGTAACTACCAAGTCAATAAACATCAAAATCAATTTATGGATTCAAATGCGTTTACTGCCAGCTCACTCTTATCTTATAACTTGCGACATCACTTGGATCTACTGCATCAGTATAAAACGTCATATCAAATGGCGCGGTTTCACCAGCCTCCAGAGTGTTGGGATCGGTATATGTAAAGTTAACCCTGTATTGGTCCTAGGCAATTCTATAGCCAAAGGACGGGTAATCATTTGTTGCAGCGATAGATTTCAATGGTGATGTTATCACCGTCGAATAGTGATCAAGGATTCATCCTACGCCTTCATCGCCAGTGTGAGGAGGTAGTCAAGCCTTGTCAAATTCTCATGTACGTAAGGTGTAATGGCGCGTATAAAGTCATGTTCTAGTGCCTCGACCTTGGTACTGCCCTGTCCTCCAAGTGCTTGGATGGCACGTATCAGGGGCCCATATTTAGTACTAAACAATTGCCAAAAATGGTTTGGGCTCAATACAGGAATGTTTACGGCACCTCGTTCGAAGTGAAGGTCCTTGACGTTGCCCCCGAGACGCTCCCGTACTATCTCTGGAATTCCCCATTGCATCGGAGAAGGAGGGCTGTTAGGAGGAGGCGGGACATGCTTTACAATAGCCGCGAAGAATCTTCCTACTGCATGTTCAGGAGGCCAAGTTGTAAATGCGATACGGCCCCCTTCCTTTGTGATTCTGATGAGCTCTTTTGCAGCAACTTCTGGACGAGGAGTAAACATATGTCCTAGACTTGAGAACACTATGTCAAAGGAATTATCAGGAATGGGAAGGTCTTCAGCATCACCTTGTTTCCACTCGATCCCTTCCATTACGCCGGCAAGGGCTACTTCTTCCTTCGCGCGTGCCAAAAGTTCAGTTGTGAGGTCTATCCCTGTTACTTTCGCCCCTGCTCTGCACGCAGTGATGGCCGTAATGCCAGTACCACATGCTACGTCGAGCACATGCTCACCATGACTAACACCAGCAGCACGTACTAAGTGAGCGGACATAGGAGATAGGAAGGTGGCTATGTCGTTATATGAACCCAAGGCCCAAGTTGCCTTCGCTTTCTCCTTGAAATCTGCAATAGGGTCGCTCAAAACAAATCTGCAAAGTACTATTAGACTTACGTAATAAAGTTTACTATGTTCTATGGGTTCAAAGAAGGAAATGATTCAATAAATTACGATTCTTTAAAAGAAGAAATTACCGGTAAATGTTGGGACGATGGTTATGAAGATGGAAGGAATAACCTATTCGATCATGATAGGAATAGAGGATGCGATGATTACGGTAGGTCATACTATGAGGGGTTCATAGCAGGATGTGTATCAGTAGAAGGTAATGCTAAAGAGGTGTGTGAATCAGCGACTGATGCTAACTAATCGGTTTTCTGCGAAAAAGGTAAGACGACCAGAGATTATATAGAAAGGAATTGGCGGCGTCCTACCTAACGTAGTCTTTGAGGTTTCTCAACATTATATTATTAATTAAAATGAATAAGCGTATAACAGGCTCTTTCATTTAAATAGATGGAATCAGGAAAAATAAAGAGCTGTCTTATATAGCTCTTCGCCATATCATGGTAGTACTTATGATAAGAATGATAAGAATATCGCTGCTTGTATTGCTCGTTGTCGGAATATCGGGTATTATGGTATCTGGAAGTACACTTAACTCAACGCCGATATTGCCAGTTTATTCTACACCAGCACAAGAATCAAGTGGTGAAGCTGTGGGGCAGCAAGATGAAGCGACGGATGAACCTACAGAAGATGAACCGACGGTTGACCAACCAGTAGGTGATGAGCCTGAAACTGAGCCTGAGCCAGCAGCAGCAGAACTAGCGAACGAAACAACTCCAGTAAGTGTGACCGAGGAGGAGCAAGAGCAGAAGCAACTCGCCCTTGATATTATAAGTTCAAATGGATTAGTAGTAGTAAATGAAACTGCTCCCGCCGTAGATGGTGTTGTTAATGATAGTGGCACCGGTAATGTTGGCGCAACAGAGAAAGAAGTGACATGCGTAAAGAATGCTCAGGGACAGGTATTCTGTTATGAAACACTTCCAACAGATGAACATTGTTTGAAGCCCATGGTCGAAGAAGATCCACCTCTTTGTCTAAAAGGTAGCTAAACTTAAAGCTCCATTACAGCTGATGAGCTGCATTGACGGTTGCTTTGTCCAGCAGGAGAAGAAGCACCATCAGCAGCAGACGGTGTATCCAGTATGTAATCCCCGGACACTCGGATCCCTCTGCATCATGACTTGAATATTAGTATAGGCTTACTTGAAAATAAGCTAAAGGAATAGAAACAAGTTAGCGACTTTTAAAAACAAGAAGCCAGATGACAGCTAGTAACTGTCAATATATCTTATCGATACATCTGCTTTAGAATAAACTCTTTCAGGCTGTCAGTTCTTTAGTTCGAATATCATCAATTCTTTCTTCCATTCCTTTCACATTTAAAACAGAAGGACCCTTTTCAAGTAAAGCAAATTTAGCTTCATTACATTCTTTCAATAACTTTAGGGCCGCAATCTTTTCTTTAACCGTGAGATGAACCCCATGACTCCAGTCTCCATATTTGTAGACTCCAGGCTTCTCTTCTAATCTCATCCATTCCGTCTATGCACTGTTTATAGTAATATGTAGATCACCTTTTGCCAGATCAAATACAAATCTTTGTGACATTTCTTTTAATACCTTGACGTCTCTGCAAATGGTACTTACATGTACATGCAGCAATTGAGCTATCTCTGTTTCTGTATGGCCTTGTGCCAACATTTGTGCTACCTCTCGTCTACGTTCTTCTATATAGTATATCCACTTTTTTTGCATGGGCGCGCGTGATTTTTGCATTTCATTATTCCTGTTCTCTAATTGATTTGCACAAGGTTCTATTAACGGTTGTTCCTGTTCATAGTCATCACTATTCATAATATATTATAGGAAGCGGTCCCTAATAAGGTTTACTGTCCATTGGTAACTTGCCAAGATGATTAGTTTTACAGTGTATTTGTATTTGTAGGGTGATCATAGAGGCTGGCAAAAATACCATAACAAAGACCGACGTTGCCACTATCGTACTTCTTAATTTCTCCAGGTGTGGAGTAGTAATCTGATTTCACCTGTAAATCATCACTATGAATGACACAATCGATATTAACAAGATAGTTATATTTGTTGAAAAATGCAATACATACGCATAATCAACCCCATATTTATCATGTATGTATTTGTAGAAAAAACCCAGGGATAGCAACATAAGTGCCACACTAACAGTTACTCCCATCACCATATGCAAGAATGCCCAGATTACCACTCTTTTTAGATTTGTTCTAAAATAATACTCTTCAAAGTAATTTACATGAATAAATGTATAAACGAGAAATGGTAAGAATGGGAGAACACCAGTAAATCCTTGGTCTGCATATGGGCCAACTGCAATGTTGTATCCCAGCCAGGATAGATTGAACAAGGGAAATTGAATTAAGAATCCTGAGATAAAAAATACAAATACCATTAATGAGACAACTGTTATGGGTAGGAATACAAGTCCTTTAATTCCTGCCTTTAAGTCTAGAATTCTTCTGCGTGTTTGTTTAACAAATAACAGTGAAGGAGTCATTAGTATAACGTAGATCAATAGAAATAGGATGTCATTCTGCAATTCATATTCCAAAAATAAATTTCCGTAATACTAAATATAATCTAAACTTCCAAGTCTGGTATTTATCTATATGGACCCAGCTCACGAATGATGATTATTCTGAATTTAATTTGTATCCTGCTGAGCCAGAAGACCTCACAAATAACGACCTAACTTCGTTCTGCATCAAGATAAAGAGGTAATGACGCTAGGAAAATGCATATTTGTTCATTGAAATTGTTATTAGTTACTCTTACTAATACAATTATACACCAAGTTCAACGAGAATTATAATGGTAGCGGTGCATCATCAAATGTTATTACAATTGCAGGATTAAATCGGTTTATTATATGAAAATGCATCTGTTGATAGACTGGAAAAAAGATTTTCCGGTAGTTCGCAGTAGTATAATATCTAATCCTTGTCTTGTTTCTTTTGAATGTTATTATTATGCATCTGCCTGCCATACGCAATTTCGTACTGTTGATACATCACTTCTTTCGTTTTTTTAGCTAAATCCTTAAGCTCTGCTTTGCCATTATCTAGCTCATCAGATCTTTTCGCATCTGCCATACCTAGTGAGGAGCGGATTATTATTTACCCTGAGAACTACTTTCTGCTATACGGCTTCGTTTTCGACATTTCTTCGAAAAATGCTTCTCCAGCCTTTCTAACTTCATCTGGTGATAGATCATTTTTGTGAGTTGCTATAGACCATAAATGTCCAAATGGATCTCTCAAGTATCCAGAACGGTCTCCATAGAATTGGTCTCTGACAGGTTTTAATACTGTGGTCCCTTCAGCTACGTCTACAGCAAACACGAGTAGTCGGGGCTGTTGTGTGCGTTTGTTCTTATCGAAGAATGTAATAGATATCGGGAACTTTGTATATTTCTCTATACTTGCTTGCAATGGTTTGGTGCTATGGAGGAACCAGTCATTGTTAGTACAGTTGAGACGATTTGGATCATCCTTGTCAATCTGTAAATTGTCATAAAATCTGTTGTCTTTAATCTTTAATAAAGCACTGATAGTACATTTTATTTCGTGCTTGATTCAGAAGCAATTTTTTAACTGAATAGTACCTCCGATCAGATTCTTCAGAAGCAGCAGTTGTGGTTCCTTTGGTCCATTGATCATGCCAAGGTTTACTTAATTCGTCAATGTCCAGAGACTTTAAAGATAACTGCTGGTTCCAAAATTTTTCAAGTCTTTCTTGTGTCTGTTCTAATGGTATATCGAACTTTGGTTCTAATTTTAACGCCTCCCACATTCTTTTCTGAGCATTCTTGACTAATCTTTCAGTGTCTATAACAGAATCAAGGTAAAACATTCCTAGAGAAGATGAATCAGAAACCTGCTTGATTGACTCTTCTTTTCTTTTATCATCACTAAGTACCTTTCTTATGATACTTATTACTTCTCCTTTGGTTGTGTCTAATTGTAGTGCAATTATCTCTGGAGTTATTCCACAGTTGTAGAGATTTAAGCACGGTCTGTTGTTGATATGACAATTTTGCTTCTTGCGTGTTTATTCCTTCTCTTTTAGTTTCATCATCTACTGATCGGTTCATTCCTCCAGATTCCATTGAGTAGTTATTTTCAGTATCCACATATCGGTTTAATTTACGATCTGGTATTTAAAAAGTACATAAATACGTAGGTAAGGAGTCTTGGCTTGAGGTTGTAATTGAAGACAAGACCATATACTTCTTGTACCTAAATTCTTAGATTCTAAACTTATAATGGCTACTATTTAGCTTGCCAGGTAAACTAAGGTATATTTAACGAAACTATTCACCTGTTGTGAATAAGTCACTAGTGATATTTTGACACTTTCACGCTCAGGACTCTTACTCTTGAACTAGTAACAAACATTAGATAAATGTACTGAGGGCTCATGTTTACAAAAGCCCTCAGCTGTGCAAATTCTTAGTTCTCCTCAACGAACTTTTCATATATCACTGTGACCATTGGGTACCCGTTCTAGACATCAAAGTGAGTTATAGGGCATAATACTTGGGGGGCATTGCCCAATAACCCACATTCTGCCGTAGGTAATCCTTACTATTATTTTACACATTCGTATTCTAATACTTTATCAAAAAAGTTTAGGCATTTTTAATGAGGAAAAAAATTAGGTAATACCCAAACATTTGGAACAAGAAATAAAGAATAATTTTGACTGGTACATTCGTGCTGCGTGCGTGAGTTTGATCCCATAAAACTTGCATCTGATGGTAAGAAAAGTAGGGTATATTTTCGTCATCTTCGATGGAGTGGTAAAAGAACCTGCCCAAGGTGCAGATACAGACTCTTGTACTACCTAGTTGGTTACAGATTTGGATGCAAACGATGTAGGTACAAGTTTGGAGAGTTTACAGGAACATATATTGGAGAATTCAACTTTTCGCTTGATTTACTGGTACATCTTATTTACCTATTCGCTCTAGGGGTACCTGCATACAGAATCAGGTTTTACGTTCCACTTAGTTTGAGTACGATAGAGAAGACATTCAGAGTATCCAGACAATCAATCTACAATGAGTCGCTGCTGAGATTAAAAGAGTTGAAGAAGTTGTCCGGAGAATTAGAAATAGACGAAGCGTTATTTGGTGGACATAGGAAAGGAAAACGTGGATGGGGATCTGAAGGTAAAAACCTCGTATTTGGAATATACCAGAGAAATGGCAAGGTCATCACATTTCCTGTATCTGACAGAAAGCACGATACTCTGATTCCTTGATAAAACAACATACCAAGAAAGGTTCCTTGTATTATACGGATGATCATACTGCATATGCTACATTGAATTTGATAGGTAAACATCAGATAATACTTCATGGAAAGGAAGAATATGTTAGAGATGATGCAACTCACATCAATGGCATCGAAGGATTCTGGAGCTATGCCAAGACATGGCTATATCATTACCGAGGTGTACCAAAACCATACTTTGATCTTTACCTAAAGGAGATAGAATTCAGATTCAATCACAGGAAAGAAGATATCTTCAAAATACTCACAAAGATGATGGTAGAATCTGTTCCAAACTCTTAGGTATTACCTTATGTTATAGGATCTCTCCGCCAATTCTAGCCAAAAATCTTCCACTCCTTCATAATTAAGAAGATAATGAGGAAGATTCACCGAATCTAAGTAAAAGATGTGTAGGATCTGAAATAGGAACTAATTTTGAATCATCTGAGAATGTAATTATTGCAATAACATCTGTTAAAGTTTTATCTGTTAGTGTAGTAGCGAGCTGAATTGTCCCAGTATCATTAGCAATTATGGGATCTGAAAATGATGAAGTTTTAACTAAAGATTGATTATCAACAGAATGTATTTCAAGTATAGCGTTAATAGGTTGACCTATAATTGATGGACTTATTGTAGAATAGTCTACTATCACTTTCACCTGATTGCCTTGACTGTTAGATAGAGGTAAAAAGTGAGAATAATTTGCTGTTTGTACTATTCTGTTAATTGATAATATGCCAGCAAATGAGCTCTCCAAGGCAGGCATCCCCTGACCATCATCTTCGCTTCTTCCTTCATCTACTTCCTCTTGCAACTGCTCCTGCTGATATGTATAAGGAGTCATAGTCATCCGTGCAACGGCATTTATATTGTTGTATGAAAAATGAATGGAGGAATAAAGAGTAAATGCAAAAACAGTAACTATACCAATAATGACAACCGTGTATTAACCGGCCAAGGAGAGTCTCCAATGAGAACTCCCAAGCCGATTTGACGATGGAGGGGGTTTTGATCTCCTATTCATCTATTTAGGTTAGTAGCTTTAAAGGCTACCGGTATTCCGTTACGGAAGAAGATACCGTATTATTTTTTAGACCTGTAAGAATTTATTTAATAATCGTAGGGTTAAGTTGTCGCCTGTCTTAGCACCTACTACAATTATTGTATGTCACGTACCAATAATACTGTTTAACTTATACTCTATGCCTAAATGCCAGAGTAAATCGTTAAGAATTGGATTAGACTTCCCAATGCCGTAGAGGCAATTTCGGTTCCTAAGTTGTTGCAATAACCCATACGTGACGCAATATTGAAGTATTTGTCATTTTAGTTCAAAATCATTTCTGAAATCTTCTTCTTGATACTTTAACTCCAGTCCTATTTTTTGCCCATAATATTTCACTAAATCATACATATCCCCTTCAAGTATTTCTTGCCGTTCTTCATCTAAACTATGTCTTACTTCTGGTGCCTTGTATCTCATTCCTTTCCTTTTGTATATTCAATCATATCCGAAAATGCGACTCTCTTAATGACGAAGTCAACAATTTCTTCTACCTTCTCATCAACTGCAGGAGACAGATGTAACTTCTTATATTTCGCGTTCTTGTTATACAACTTAACAATATCTTTAACATGAACTTTTATCATCGAAAGTCTCGGTCTTTTGCTTAGATATCCGACACTATCAATTACTGCTATCTGTTTCCTTCCGAAAATGCAGACTAAGCTATTTTTATTTACGATAAAATGTGAAGCACCATGATTCTCCCTAAGAAAGTCAATAAACGCTTCATTGAACAGATCGTGCGATTGTTCTTTGATATTTTTTAATGTAATCTTTTTATCGTTTAGCATACTCATTAAACGGTGATCATGAATTGTGTTTTTTTCGTCCCGGTATCCCTCTGACGCGCCGTTTAGTCTTACATGCACTTCTTTGTCGATCAGCCTGCTAACAAGCCTATCGATTCGGCTTCTCAGAGTAATCTTCAATTACTCATCAATTCCTATTTATTATTTCCAGTGAGGTCTGTGTATAACTTCCCATCTCTTACTGTATTACTGTATCGGTCTGTAAGTGTAAAAAAGGCATCATAGTAGTCTAGAGATATGTTGAAATGTTTTTCCGGCAACCTTAAGTTTGAGTACAATATTTATTCAATATATGTATGTCGTAACGGATACCATAAATGATATTTGCCTATTGGTGAGCATCAATGGCAGATGACCTGATCATTAATGCTAATGAACTAAGTGGCCTGGAGCTAGCAAAGTATGTTCTTTTGAGACTTATAGATGGAGAGACTATTGAAGATATTGCAAAGAATTTTGACAATAATAAAAAGTTTGTTTCAGAAACCTTAGACCTTCTTTTTGATATTGGATGGATAAAACAGGACACGAATGGGAATTATAGAATCACAACCAAAGGTCAAAAGAGCAAAATAATGCGTCGAAGACCTGTGGTCAGTTTAGGTGGATAGGCGGGCCGTTGAAATGAAGATATATAGCCAGAACGCAAAGCACGAATTGGCCGCCATACCTAGCGATGCACTAAGAAAATCCACCCGTATTGTATAAAAAAGGTTTCAAAAGTCTAGAAGTACTAGGTCAGGAATGAACGCCAATTGGATAAGGACCTGACCTACCACTTCTACCATATTAGCAGCTCTACAATCAGACTAAAGTTTAAAAACCTACCGTAAAGTTTTTCGGTATTCAATTTGAAGCTATGAGAGAGGTCTATTAAGTATGGTTAAGATCTTTCAGTAACTCTAAAAAGATTGAATGTATAATATATGGAGTACCTTAACTATGGTAGTTCGACCAGATTTTGCTCTCGAAGGGCTTCATCTTTGGTCGAACTACTATTTCTGATAGCCAGTAACCATTTTATAGTCTATTGTACACACAAACAATGTTGCAACAGACCCGTATCGCATCAAGTCTGTTGGCAGCGGTAATTCTGGTAGGATGGCCAATTCTTTCCTGCACAATTTCATGGTCATCCTACCATTATACCAAAAAAATTAGGTTGATAACAATACCAAATGTCGTCAAGGTAGCCGGTCATTCGTTTCATCATACGTCATTCATTTATCTGTCGTCTACCTTTTTAATTATATACCAAAAAGGACTTATAGTTTGTATTCTAATAATTAAATACCAAACTGACGACCTATAAGGTAGACGACCACCATCTATTGGCACTGAATAAATAATGGTCGTCATACCTTTTTCCATAATATGTTTCGGCATAACAAATATGCCCATTCACTCAACTTTTTTATAGTATATTCGTGTTAGAGGCAGCGGGCAGTTGGGGTCTTTTAAATCACTCAATTTAAAACCTAACTGTCAAGCATATGGGATATAAGGTAGACGACCACGCGTAGGACATACTGCTCACTGGTCTGACTATTAGGATTTCAAACTACTATAACTAATACAAATCCAGAAGAGAAAGGATATAGTCCATTATATCGACTAAATCTTGTAAAATGGAAAAACGATGACGGCGAGAATATACTTCGTGTACTGAAAGGATCCGTCTCAAGCACGTGTCTTGCAAACTGTTCATGATATTGCACAAAATGATGACTTATTAGAAATACTGCCTACCCTAGGAGGCAAGTATATAGTTAATTGTGCTTTCTTCAGCCAAGAGACGGTATTAAAGCACAAAAGTGACTTCTTTCAATAAAAATAAGATAAAAGGAGTATATATTAGCAAAAGGAGATCTAACATATTACTATAAGCAATGCATTGATGGCATGGATGAAGTTAGACGAGAAGCTTGGGGACTATACAAATATGGAGACTGGAGTCAAGGAGTTCATCTTTCAGTAAAAGAGAAGATTGCAGCTTTAAAGTTGTTGAATGAATGTCATGAAGCAAAATTTGCTCTATTGGAAAGGGGTCCTTCAGTGCTAAATGTGAAAGAAATGGAAGAGAAATTAGAAAGTATTCAAAGTAAGCAGATCGTGCAATAACTAATGGTTTAGATATCCCCAATGGGTATAACATCTAAACTATGATTATCTTCTTATGTGTGAGAAAAATTTATAACCCATATCATGCTTAAAAAGCAGCCATCTTGTTTATTTGTGTTAATAACTTCTCTACACTAGATTGGCATAGAATCTAAAGGCACATTATCATCGCTGGACATGACATGGCACTAGAAGAAAATAGTATTCATTTATTCATGTAATAATTTCACTCGCCATCCTCTCAAGGAGTCAATAATGCAGTAATCTCGGATGTAGAACAATTCATTTTGATACAATAACGTTGACGTATAGTAGGTATTTAATGTTAAGCTCTTAAGAAAATGCTATACCTTCTTCGCAATATAATATACACCATCAGGATAACATTACGATAATACCAAGCCGGGAAATGAGAGCATTACACTGTTACTTGAAAAGGTAGCACGTAATGGGTCAGTCATTCACCAGGCAACGGTGTCTGATAACTACTTATCGTCCAATATTGTATCAAGTAGGTGAGCGATTCACGCGAAACAGAAATCCGATGTACATATAGACAAACCTGGCTCCGATTAGTACGGGAAACAACTCGACTTTCTCATCCTAACAGCAGGTTCAGAGATTCATTGAATCATTATAATAAACCACGGTTTGGGATAATATCATCATTCAATATAATGTCTTCAATATCATGTCTCATTTTGGTAAAATCACCAAAGGTCTTGAAAGAGCTCTTCATTTTTAGATCACCCGTTGATGGAAGATTAATACCCCATCCTTATACCGTTATATCCTTCTATACTAGGTTCAAATGAGAGAAATCTATTATACTGACAAAGGTTTTACTGTTATCATATGTACTTAGCCTCCCTCAATCAAAGAATAGGCAATATAACTCAACGCGATTTCATGTCTCTAAATGATGATACAATTATTGCAGATGCGGTAAAAGTAATGAAAGAGAAAGGCATTTCTTCTGTGTTTGTAAAGAAATCATCCACTTCCTCAAAAATAATAAATGAGAATAATAAGCAATTAAATCATCTTAATCCTATTGTAGGAATTGTTACTGAAAGAGATATACTATACAAAGTAGTTGGTCAAAATAAGGGTCCTTATAAAGCTACACTTAGAGATGTAATGAGCTCTCCAATAATTACAATTGACAAAGATGCTTTAGTCAAAGATGCAATATATTTAATGAGAAGCAAGCATATCAGAAGATTATTGGTAATCGAAAAGAGGGCAGTTTCCGATATTCAAGAAATAGAGCAAGAAAAAGAAAATCATGGCTATGTTAATAAAACTCATGTTAATATTCCAATAGGTATGATAACACTTATGACTATAGTAGGAAACTTTCCAAGAGAAAGCATTGACCTGGCTGAAATTGAGTCTCCCATTCCTGGGAGAGCAATCGCAAGAGAGGTAAATATCGTCTGTCCCTATTGTGAATCAGAATTTGAAAATGGACATGATTTATCGACACATATTGATAGAATTCATGTTGAAACTGGATTGCTTGAAGGAAATAGAGGACAAAGGTAAGGACACCATTTTGCTTTACTACTCTTGTGATTTTTTATTGTTATAATAAATTGCATCAAATCTAAACTACAATTTCAGTTAAGAACATTCGTTCTCCTCTATTTTATAACGTGACCACATCTTTTCTTGGTTTAACTCGGCCAATCCGATCTAAGCAAAGTCGATTAGGCCTTCAAATCATATTAATGAGGACGAGAAGTCATACGGATTTTCTTGTCTGTGTAATGAATCTGTATATGACAAAACATCTTTTTAGGTCCAAATTGGATTCCTGTAGTTAATCGTGACAAGAGCTATTATCGAATCGTATAACCTTGACACATTCTCTTAAGTTAGAGGTTATTACAAACGATGTCTTACACTCAGTTGTTGTCTTTGTCTACCTTTTTTGCCGCGTTCAGACTTTAACCGTCTGTCAAGTACTGATACTAATTTCTTGCTCACACTTAGCGGATCATAGTCTACAGCCTTCGCGTCTATAACACGTGTTGCAGAAATTAATCTGACTCTCATGGAATATTTACGGATTTTGTACTTATCAACATAGACAAGTACTGATTGGATACTTTCACGTTTTCCGTGGATCTTTCTCACGAATTTTCCAACATGCTCTTCGATGGTCTTACGTACGTCATAATCTGATACATTAGCAATATTAATGTGGGGATGCTCTTGTCGAGGAAGCGTTATCTCGAGGGCATCTCTTGCGGTAACTATGCCTATTGGCTTTCCTTCTTCTGCAACAACAACAATCTCTTCGTACTCTTTGAAATTTTCTACTAGGTCTCTGAGTTCGGTCCCCACTTTGACAGGTATCGTTTTTCTCATAATGTCCCTCACCTTAACCTGCTTAGCAGGTGCTGTTGCCGAACTGATTCTGGAAAACTTTGGGATTCTTTCCTGAGCCATTGACATGATCTTAGCTCTGTCTAACGCATTAATAACACCCTTCAGGACTCCCTTGGAATTAATGACTGGCAGGCGTGAAATATTGTATCTACGCATCTTCGCTAAAGCAGTGTCTAGCGGAGTGTCATCTTCAGTTACTATTGCACCTACCATAACGTTATCCACAAGAGTGTTGCCAAAATCTGTCTTAGGTATTACATCTGTTTCGCTAATTATGCCGATCAATTTTGAATCTTCAACCACAGGCAAAGCTCTATTGCCTGTTGTCACAATTAACTGAGTGGATCTTTTGATACTATCCGTTGGAGCCAATACTGGTGTCTTAGCAACAAAATTTTTCAATTTCGATGAACTCATTACATTGACATTAAGGAAATCTTTAGCAAATACCATTCCAAGATAGTTTTTGTATTTATCAAGTATTGGTATCTGGTTAATCATTTTATTATGCATGAGGTTTAATGCTTCTGCTATAGTGTCATCTGATGACAACATTAAAACATTGTTTGTCATAATGCCCGAAATTTTCATATAGTTAGACGCATCCTAAGATTCTTAGAATTACATTATAAGGCTTTCTCAACAAAACACGCAGTCGAAGCTATAGAAGGTTGTTTACGGGTAATTAAAGAAAAAAGAAAATATTTCACTAATATCTATCGTAATAGTAATAATCATACATATGCAAGTATGCAAGTAACACGACCAATATTATAATGTCAATGTTTAGATGACAATTCTATTATAAACAGCAAAATAGATGACAATTCCAATTTGGATATATCCTATTTAGCATCTCATTTTTACCTAACAATCAATATAGGGCAAGAAACCTTCTCAGATACATTTCTTGATATGCTACCCAAACCCTTGAAGATCCTTGAT
>Ga0256866_1000054_pt1 | contig 18954 bp, 18 predicted proteins | sample RVTome_16_FD_187338 | JGI IMG/M metagenome (GOLD analysis project Ga0256866, IMG submission 187338) | Soil microbial communities from uranium-contaminated site in the Upper Colorado River Basin, Wyoming, United States - RVT152D67 HiSeq ...
GGTCCAGCACCGACCAGAAGATGACGGCACCCAGGATGAAGGCCAGCGCGATCACGGCCCACACCACAGCGGACACCTTCAGGGTGGTCCAGGGATCAATTTTGCGGATTATTCGTCTGACGCGACGGACAGTTGCCATCGGAGGCTCCTGATATACGGGTACGAGTCTAAGGGGATATCAGAACAGACCAACGTCACCGGTGCTGTTCACAGTTCCTCAGCGATCTCTTCGGAGATCTTCGCTGCGGCGGAAAGCTTGTTGCCGTCGCCCACCTGGATCACGCGCACTCCGGTGGAGTCCCGCTTTTGTCGGCTGATCTTGCCCACCGCCTGACGGGTCCCGACACCGGCCGTGGAGATGAGGAACACCTCGTCGTCTGGTCTCACCGCGCGGGCATCGACCAGGGGCCCACGTACTTTGGTGATCTTGAAAGCCTTGACACCGATTCCGCCGCGGCTCTGATGACGGAATTCTCCCATGGCCGTTCGTTTTCCATACCCGCCGGCAGTGAGGAGAAGTACCTCATCGCCGTCGATGCTCGAAACACCACTGACGACCTCGTCTCCGTCACGCAACTTGATACCGCGGACACCCTGAGTGTCACGTCCCATGCTTCGCAGCTCCGACTCCTTGAATCTGATGCCCATCCCATTCTTTGTGAAAATCAAGATGTCGTTAGATCCGTTCGACGTCTTGACCGTCACCAACTCGTCTCCGTCCGTGAGCTTGACAGCCACCAAAGTTTGGTTCCGGGAGTCGTACTCTTTGAACTCGGTCTTCTTCGCCTGACCTTTCTTGGTGACCATGACCAGATAGCGGCTCGTCTCGTAGTCCCGGGTGTCGACGATCGCCTGGATGGTCTCGTCGGGACCTATCGGGAGCACTGATTGCGCCATGACACCCTTGGCGGTACGCGACTGACGCGGGATGGCGTGCGCCTTGACCCGGTGGACCAGGCCTTTGTTGGTGAAGAAGAGGAGATAGGCGTGTGCGGTGGTGTGCACCATGTGTCGTACCACGTCGTCACCGCTCACTTCGGCCGCCTTGACCCCGCGCCCACCCCGCCCCTGCGTTCGATAGGTGGAGGCGGGAACAGACTTGACATACCCGGTGGCCGAAACCGTGATTATCAACTCGTCGTCGGCGATGAGATCCTCGAGACTCAAGTCGCCCTCGTCGGGGACCAGCCGGCTGCGACGGCCCTCCCCGAAGGTGTCCTTGACCGTGGTCAGCTCCTCTTTGATGATGGCCCATCGTCGTTTGGGATCGGCGAGAATGGCCTCTAGCTCTGCGATTGTCTCCTGGAGCTCCGCCAGCTCAGTACGCAATTTGTCGACCTCGAGGGCGGTGAGCCGACGCAGCGGCATGTCGAGGATGGCATTGGCCTGGATCTCGGTGAGCTCGAACGCTCCGATGAGGTTGGCCCGGGCCTCCGCCGTGTCGCTCGATCCCCGGATGATCTTGATGACCTCGTCGATGTTGTCGACGGCGATGATGAGACCTTCGAGGATGTGAGCCCTCGCCTGGGCCTGATCGAGACGGAACCGGGTCCTTCGCTCGATGACCTCCATCTGATGGTCGAGGTAGTAACCGAGCATCTCGGAGAGGTTGAGGGTGCGTGGCACGCCATCGACGAGGGACACCATGTTGTAGCCGAAGTTGTCCTGCAGTGGTGTGTTCTTGTAGAGCTGATTGAGGATGACCTGAGGCACGGAGTTCTGCTTGAGCTCAATCACCAGACGGGTGCCCACCCGGTCGGAGGACTCGTTGCGAACCTCTGCGATTCCGCTCAGCTTCTTGGCATCGACGAGGTCTTTGATCTTGGCGATGATGCGCTCGATGGAGACCTGGTAGGGAAGCTCTGTGACCACGACCGCCGTGCGACCTTTGCGGATCTCCTGGACGTCGCACACTGCACGAATCTTCACCGAGCCTCTCCCGGTGAGCAGAGCGTCACGGATTCCACCGTTGCCGACGAGAAACCCACCGGTAGGGAAATCGGGCCCCTTGACGAACTGGAGCAGTTCTTCGGATGTTGCGTCGGGATTGTCGATGACGTGCAAGGCGGCGTCGATCACCTCGGTGAGATTGTGGGGCGGGATGTGGGTGGCCATCCCGACCGCGATCCCCTGGGAGCCATTGACCAAGAGGTTGGGGAACCGGGCCGGCAACACGGTGGGCTCCTGGATCTCCCCGTTGTAGTTCTCGCTGAAGTCCACAGTGCTCTCGTTGATCCCCTCCAGCAGATGGGTGGACAGCCTGGTGAGACGACATTCGGTGTAGCGGGCTGCTCCCGGTGGGTCGTCGATCGACCCGAAGTTCCCCTGGGGGTCGATGAGCAGGTGACGCATCGAGAAGTCCTGGCCCATGCGGACCAGGGCGTCGTAGATCGCCTGGTCGCCGTGGGGGTGGTAGTTGCCCATCACATCACCAACCACCTTCGAGCACTTGCGGTGCGCCGAGGTTGGGCTGATGTTGTTCTCGAACATCGAGTAGATGATTCGCCGCTGCACCGGCTTCAGTCCATCTCGTACATCTGGCAATGCCCGGGAGACGATCACCGACATGGCGTAGTCGATGAAGCTCGCCTCCATCTCGGAGGTGATCTCGACTTCGGGCACCTCGCCCAGGGCTCTCTGTTCGTCAGTCATTGTTGCTTCTCAGATATCGAGGAAACGCACGTCTTCGGCGTTCTGCTGAATGAATAGTTTGCGGCTGGGCACATCGTCGCCCATGAGAGTCTCGAACACTTCTTCAGCGCGGGCGGCGTCGGCCATCTCCACCTGGAGCAGTGTCCTCGTCTCCGGGTTCATCGTGGTGTCCCACAACTCGCGGGCGTTCATCTCACCGAGACCTTTGAATCGGGTCGGCCGCACCTTGGGGTGCTCCTTCTGAAATTCGGCGTAGGCGCGGTCGTCGTGGAGATAGTGGACCTTTGAGCCCACCTTGACCCGGTACAACGGAGGCTGGGCCACGTACACGTAACCGGCTTCGATCAGGGGCCGCAGGTGACGGAACAACAGGGTGAGCAACAGGGTGCGGATGTGGGCACCGTCCACGTCGGCGTCGGCGAGCAGGACGATCTTGTGATAGCGAGCCTTGTCCAACTCGAAGTCGTCTCCGATGCCGGTGCCGACCGCGGTGATGATGTCCTGGACCTCGGCGTTCTGCAGAGCCTTGGCGAGACGTGCCTTCTCGACGTTGAGGATCTTGCCGCGGATGGGGAGGATGGCCTGGGTCTCGGAATCCCGGGCCGACTTGGCGGGGCCGGCAGCAGACTTGCCCTCCACGATGAACAACTCTGACTCACCGGGGTCACGGCTGGAGCAGTCGGCCAGCTTGTCGGGGAGGCCACCCGATTCGAGACCTGACTTGCGTCGGGTCAGTTCGCGTGCCTTACGCGCAGCCTCCCGGGCCTTGGCGGCATTGATGCACTTGTCGACAATGCGCCGGGCCTCAGGGGAGTATTTCTCCAGCCACTCGGGCAGCTTCCGATTGAGCGTCTTCTGAACGTACGACTTGATCTCGGTGTTGCCGAGCTTTGTCTTGGTCTGACCCTCGAACTGAGGCTCTTTGACCCGCACCGAGACAACGGCAGTTAGACCCTCGCGAACATCCTCACCGGTGAGGTTGGTGTCATTGTCCTTGAGGAGGTTCTTCGATCGGGCGAAGTCGTTGATCGCCTTGGTCAGCGCCGTGCGGAACCCTTCCTCGTGGGTGCCACCCTCGTGAGTGTTGATGTTGTTGGCAAAGGAGAGGATGGACTCGGTGTATTGGGCGGTCCACTGCAGCGCCACCTCGACCTCGGCGTCCTCGGATTCGTCGCCGATGTCGATGATGTGGGCGTGCAACGGATCGCGCTTGGAGTTGAGGTGGTTGACGAAATCGACGAGACCGCCCTTGTAGTGGAAAGTCTCGGTTCTCGTCTCCTCGTCGCGCTCGTCGAGGAGGGTGATCTCGAGACCGCGATTGAGAAAAGCGGTCTCACGGAGTCGGGAGGCGACGATCTCGTAGTCGAATTCGAGGGTTTCGGAGAAGATATCGGGATCCGGCCAGAACCGAATGGTCGTCCCCGTCTTCTTGATGGGTCGTTCCTTCTTGGGATCCTTGGTCTTGGGCTGACCAACCGTGAACGCCTGGGTGAAGACGTGGCCGTCACGCCGCACCTCGGCCTCGAGCTTGGAGGAGAGTGCGTTGACGACGGAGACACCCACTCCGTGCAACCCACCTGACACGGTATAGGCGCCCTGTTCGAACTTTCCTCCGGCGTGCAGGGTGGTGAGCACCGTCGTGAGGGCCGACTTCTTGGTCTTGGTCAGCTTGTCGACGGGTATGCCACGACCATCGTCGATCACCTCGACTCCGCCGTCGGCTCGAAGGGTGACCGTGATCTTGTCGCAGTGGCCGGCCATCGCCTCGTCGACGGAGTTGTCGACGACCTCCCAGATGAGGTGATGGAGACCCCTGGGCCCGGTGGAGCCGATGTACATACCGGGTCTCCTGCGGACAGCCTCGAGTCCTTCGAGGACAGTGATGTCTTTTGCCTGGTAACTGTCGCGAGTGGTCGTCACAACCCTCCTAATTGATGTGCAGCGATGACTCGTCTTGGGCGGACCTGGGTGGGGTGAAACGAGCCGATTCTGCGGCTACTTTCACAAATGTCATTCTACCGGCGACGGACCCTAAAACCCAATTCATTCCTTACATTTATCCTGGTCAGGCCCTTTCCGGGGATCTGATCTCGACCGCTTCGACAGTGCCATTTCCGAATCGGTCGGCGAGTGTCTCGAGAAGACTGGTCTCGCCGTAGCGGAGAAACGCCACCATGGACGCCGACACCGCCTCGACAACGAGGGTCTTGCTGCGGATGTAGAGAGGTTTCGACCGGCCAGACCAAGGTGGACCGGCGAGCTGATCCCACTCCGCGCTGATTCCGGCCATCACCACAGGGTCGGGGAGACCGAGACGAGCAAACATGTCGTCCACCGACTCCGAGAAATGCTCGAGATCACGGTCGGGGCTCATCTCGACACACCCTCGCCAACCCGCCATACCGATCCCGAAATCGGCACGTCCTCAGGACGGGCCGACGTGATCATCGTCTGTGTTTCGTCCGGGAGGGCATCTGCCAGAGCTTTGGCACGTTCCGGGTCGAGCTCTGAGAACACGTCGTCTAACAACAGGATCGGGGATTCGCCCACCGCCGATGCCACCGCCCGATGAGCGGCGAGTTTCACGGCTAGAGCCATGGTCCGCTGCTCTCCTTGTGACCCGTGGGTGCGAGCCTCGTGCCCATCGATGGAGAACCCGGGCTCGTCGCGGTGCGGGCCGACTGTCGTCATTCTTCGTTCGTAATCGACTCGTCGGCTCAGTTCAAGAGCTTCGGCGAGACGATCGCCAAAGTCTGCGGCTGAGGCCTGGTCGAGCTCTCCCGGCCAGGTGGGGGTGTAGGTGAAGGCGGCTGTCGTTTCGGCGTGGGCTATCTCCGCGTATGCCTCGTCGAGTCGCGAAGTCAGCGTCTCGATGACTCTGGCCCGTCGCGCCAAGACCCGACCGCCTGCCTGGGCGAGCCGGGAGTCCCACACCGCCAATGTGGCCTCGTCGGGTTGGCCGTGTTTGAGAAAGGCATTGCGTTGACGGAGCGACCGTTCGTATTCGGATTGGTCGAGATGAGCCGCCGGCCATAGTTGGACTGCGGTGTCGTCCAGGAGATCGCGTCGGTAGGCCGGCCCCCTCTTGATCAGGTCGAGGTCTTCGGGGAGAAAGGCTATGACCCGAACCACACCCAGCAGGTCAGCAGTGCGGCGCAGTCTCGTCTTGTCGACCTGTGTCCGACGAGCACCCTGGCGCGGGATCTCGATCTCGATGAGCCGTTGCCGCTCGTCGCCGGTCAACCCGACACGGACAACAGCGCTTTCCGCGTCGTCGGCGATCAACCCGTCGTCCGCCACCGATCGGAACGACTTGAGGGTCGCCAGGTATGCCACGCTCTCGAGGAGATTGGTCTTCCCGGCCCCATTGGGCCCGATCAAGAGGTTCACCCCCCGATCGGGGCTCCACTCCAAGTGTGAGTAGGACCTGAACCTGACCAGGGAGACCCAGTCGACTTGCACCAGGCGTCACACCCGGACTGGCATCAACAGATAGAGGAACTCACCGTCGGTGCCTGAGTCAAGAACCCCCGGCTTGAACGAGTCGATGACCCGGATCCTCACCTTGTCACCGAGAATCGCGGAGACGCCGTCCTGGAGGTACCTGGGGTTGAAGGCAATCGTTACCTCTTCGTCGCTGCCTGAGTATTCCCCGGAGAGATGCTCGGTCTCGCCACCGACGTCCTGGCGACTCACGGTGACTTCCACTCCCCCTTCCATCAGCTTCAACCGTACCGGGATGTGGTCTTCGGCCACCAGGGTCACGCGACCGAGCGCATCGAGGAGCTCGTCTTTGTCGAGGACGACCTGATTGGGGTAAGTCTCCGGCAGAAGAGATTGGTACTTCGGGAAGTTCCCGTCGATCAGACGAAGTCTCAACACGCCACGCTCCGAGGAGAACACAGCCTCCCGCTCCCTGAGCTGGGCGGTGACTTTTGGCGCCCCGATGGTCCTAGGCAGCTCGCGCAGGCCCCGGGCGGGGACGAGACCACTGCCCTCGAGTCCGAAACCTGTCAGATCTCTCTTCGAGAGCCGGTATGAGTCGGTGGCCACCATCCTCAAGCCCTCGTCCGAAGTCTCGAAAAGGACCCCGGTGAGAATGGGACGGGCGCCGTCACCGGAAGCAGCGATAGTCACCTGGTTGATCGCCTCCGCGAAGGCCTCGCCATCGACTTCGACACCGTCTGTGACGATTTCCTCCTGGGTGGGGAAGTCGTCCACTGTGAGGGGACGGAGTGTGAATCGAGGGCCGTTGCCCTGGATCTCGATATCGGAATCGGTGACCCCGATGGTGACCTGTCCCGCCGGCATTTTACGAACCGCTTCTGAGAGGAGTCTCCCGGGAATCACGGACCGCCCCTCCTCCATGACCTCCACCTCCGCCTGAGTGCGGACGGTCATGTCGAGGTCGGTCCCGGTGACCTTGAGAGTGTTGCCCGACACTTCACAAAGGAGTCCCTGCAAGACCGGCAGGGCAGTCCGGGTGCCCACGGCACGATTCGCTCGGGCGAGCACATCGGCGAGATCGTCTCGCTGGGCTCGGATTCTCACAGGCGGTTATCCCTTCTTCTGTTGTTATGAGTATTCATATGAGACTGTATTAGTTGTAGTAGGGGGTTGTGGAAGTGTGGATAGTCCGGATCTGACCAATTGATAGCGGGGAATTCTCCTGTGGAACAATCTGTCCACAATTCTTCGCGACCTGGGGATGGCCGGTGGATAACTCAGGAGCCTGTGGAAACACCACCACCTTTCCTCAGCTCCTGTGTGAGTTGGTTGACGCGATCGAAGACCGCTCGGTCGGAGCGGAGAATCCTCTTCACCTTCTCGACGGAGTGGAGAACCGTGGTGTGGTCGCGATTGAAGTGCTCACCGATTTTGGGAAGTGAGAGGTCGGTCAGCTCACGGCACAGATACATCGATATCTGGCGGCAAAGGACGAGGGGCTGTCGGCGGCTCGAGCTGAGAACGTCCTCGACGGAGAATCCATAGGCCTGCGCCGTTGTGCGGATGATCGTCTCCGGGCCGAGCGGCACCGGCTCCTCGGAGGTGACGATGTCCTTGAGAACACGCTCTGCTGTTTCCAGGTCGATATCCCGGCGGTTCAACGCCGACCAGGCCGTGACCCGCGTCAGTGCGCCTTCGAGTTCACGGATGTTGTCCGAGACAAGCCCCGCGATGTGTTCCAGCACATCGACCGGGACCGGACGGGGGGCAAATTCGGCGTTTCGGCGAAGGATGGCCAGCCGGGTCTCCATGTCGGGTGGCTGGATGTCGGTGAGCAGTCCCCATTCGAATCTGCTTCGGAGCCGATCCTCGAGCGTGGACAGGTTGCGGGGATGACGGTCGGAGCTGATAACCATCTGCTTCCCCGACTCGTACAGCGAGTTGAACGTGTGGAAGAACTCTTCGAGGATCTGTTCCTTGCCTTCGAAGAACTGAACGTCGTCGAGAAGGAGAATATCCACGCCCCGGTAGCGCGACTTGAAGTCGTCCGGTCGTTTCCGTCGGATCGATTCGATGAAGTCGTTGAGGAAGTTCTCCGAAGACACATATCGGACCACCAATGCGGGGTACATCTCGAGCGCCTGGTGTCCAACTGCGTTGAGCAGGTGGGTCTTGCCCAACCCGGCACCCCCATAGATGAAGAGGGGGTTGTAATGGGCTCCGGGTTGTTCCGCCACGGCCATTGCGGCCGCCCAGGCGAAACGGTTGGACTGGCCGACCACAAAGCTCTCGAATCGATAGCGGTTGATGAGATTCGTCGGCCGGGTAGGGGAGACGGTGTCGGGGTGACCACCGTGATCGACCATTTCGGCACCGTCTTCCACAAGGGGAAGTGTCTGTTCAGCCGGCATCGTGTCACTCACCCGATATGACGGCTCGGCATGCGTCCCGAAAACGGATCGGTAGGCACCGTCCACCAGATCGCCGTGTTTGTCCTGCACCCACCTGAGATGAAACTCGGACGGCGCCACCAGCACGATCCGGTCGCCGTCGGCGTCCGGTTCCAACCTGGAGAGCCAGGTGTCCCAATTGGTTTCCGAGACGCCGGATTTGAGAGCGTTCCGAAAGTCCGCCCACAAGTCATTTGCTCGTTCGGGTTGCATCACTTGTTGGCCCCTCCTCCCAGGACCGAATTTGTCCACAGAACAGTCCACATCTGTGGAAAGGTCTGTGCACATCCTCCAATGGGTTCACTTGCTTGTCGGCCCGGGTTCGCGCCGCTGTCATCCAGCGACGACGGGGAAGTTGGGCACTCCCGGGTCAAGTCGAGCGAGTATTAGATGCGCAGAGCAGCGAGTCAAGACCGCGAGAATCACCGTTGTGGATGAACTGATGTCGGACTATCCACAGCGATTTCCCTGCTCGTGCTGGCATTTTCCAGATGATGGATCACCGTCACGACCCTTTCCAACCGACCAGAACGGTCTAATCGAATTTTCGCGCACTACGCGGTTTCTTCGCGAGCTCGCTTCGCTCGCGGTTCTAGTAGATCGCCCGGCGGTGCCGGGCATGTCCTTGGTAAATGGCTAGTACCTGACTCGCTGGATTGCCTAGCAATCCAGCGTCACGTAATCTGTACGGGTTTCCCCGCCGACCACTTTGATTTGCCATGAAAAGGACATACCAACCGAAGGTGCGCCGCAGAAAGCGTCGTCATGGATTCCGCCATCGTATGCGCACCCGCGCAGGACGGGCGACGATCAAGAATCGTCGTCAAAAGGGCCGGAAGCGACTCGCTGCCTAGCTACCAATCGCTCCGCAACTCTCGAGACTTTCGTAGAGTCCTCTCTGACGGGAAACGGCGCCGCAAGGGCGGGGTGGTCGTGGTCAGCTCGCCAGGTTCGGACGGGCCGGCTCGACTAGGGCTTTTGGTGTCAAGGAGTTGCGGTACCGCCGTGAGACGCAACCGCATCAAGAGAAGATTGCGCGCAGCGGCGGAGAGCGTTGAACTGCAACCAGGAATTGACTACGTGATCATCGCGACGAGCCAGGTGGCTGATGCCCCATTTGAACAACTGACGACCTGGCTTCGCCGCGCCCTCGAGGAGACGGCGGATGCCTGACCGGGCACGTCCCCGCACCTGGCTGGTGGGTCTTATCCACATTTACCAGAAATTGGTAAGTCCTCAACTCGGGGCCAATTGCCGCTACCAACCAACCTGTTCGTCGTACGCGGCAGAGGCAGTGGGGCGGTTTGGCATCTTTCGTGGTGGGTGGCTGGCGGTGCGGCGGATTGGTAGATGTCATCCCCTCCGGGCCGGTGGCTACGACCCGGTACCAGAGAATTGGAGACCGTCCTGATGTTTGAGTGGTTCAACTCCCTGATCGATGTCCTGGGATCGGTCCTTGCCTTCTTCTTTGACATTCTCCACGACCTCATGAACGACGGGGTTGCCTACGGGCTCTCCATCATCCTGTTGACAATTGCCATCAACATCGTGGTCTTCCCGCTGACCCTGAAACAGACCCGGGCAACACGCGCCTTCAGTGCCCTGCAACCCCAGATCAAGAAGATCCAGGCAGAATTCAAAGATGACCCCCAGGAGATGCAAAAACGTCTCATGGCAGCACAGAAGGAGGCCGGGGCGACACCCGGTGGTTGTCTTCTCCCCCTGTTGGTGCAGATGCCGATCTGGTTTGCCCTATTCCGGATGTTGCAGACACCACTCGATCACATCAATAGGGCCAGCGCCCTCGGTCAGTCCATCGCCAACGAGAATCTGACCTTTTTGGGAATGATGCTGGGCACTTCTCCATCCCAAGCTGTCACCGAGTTTGGCTTTTTCAGCGCATTTCCCTATCTGATCATGATCGTGCTCATGGTTGCCACCCAATACATCCAGCAATGGCATTCAACCTACGGACAGATCCGTGACCCGAAACAACCCGGTGCCGGGGCCCAGCAGGCCGTGACCAAGATCATGCCGCTATTTATTGGTTTCATTTCGTGGAACTTCCCCGCCGGACTCGTCCTGTACTGGGCAACCTCAAACCTCTTCCGTCTGGGGCAACAGGTATTGATTTTCAGGATCGATGGGCGCCCACCATCGCCGGGTTCAGGACCCAAGGAGTTGGACAAGCCAAACAATGGCCCAACTAGTGACGACTCCGATGTTGCCGAACCCAAAAGGCCACAACCGGGTGCCTCAGACAAGCGCCGTCGGCGCAGGAGGAGATGACGTGGACTACGTCGAGATCGAGGTCAGGGCAAAATCGGTCGACCTGGCCGTGGAAGCAGCCATGCAGGAGCTGGGTGTCACCAATCGGGAAGAAGTCGCAATCCAGGTAATAAGCGACCCGGTGAAGGGATTCCTGGGTATGGGCGGTCAGGACGCCGTGGTACGGGTGAAACGTCAACCCGCCAGGAGTCGTCGCAGTCGGGGACGTAATAAGAGAGACCGCACCCCACAGCCGCAGCCGAAGAACCATACGAATCGGCAGCAAGAACGCTCCAAGGGCGGTAAGAATGGGGGCAAGCGATCGGAGAAGCAGTCCCAAAGAGAGAAGCCCGGTGGCAAACACATGAGATCGGAGTCCAAAGTGTCGGATGATCGGCCAAACCTGTCACTTGACGAGCAGGCAAACGTCACTCGTGAGTTCCTCGAGGGTCTGGTCGAGGCCTTTGGTCTGGAGGGCTCCGTTTCCACGAACATCGAGGACGATGTGATCATCGTCGATGTCGAGGGTGACCAGACCGAAGCGATGGTCGGGGTGCGGGGGTCGGTGCGTTCTGCCATTCATGAGCTCACCCGTACCGTTTTGCAGCGTTACAGCAAGGACACGGCCCGGATTCGTCTCGATATTGCTGGCTACGCTGAGAGAAGACGTAAGGCACTGTCGATCTATGCCGAGCAGTTGATCGCACAACTGATGGACGAGGGTGGCGAAATCATGTTGGAGCCGATGAGTCCCGCAGACCGGAAAGTGATCCATGACGCTGCCGGTGCCCATGAGGGTGTTGCCTCCTATTCGGAAGGGGAACCGCCACGTCGCTATGTCGTCCTCTCCGTGACGGGAGATTCCAGCGAAGAAGAGTAAGATCGCTTCGCTCCTGGCACGGGGTTCGGTTTCGATTCTCGCTATTCGACAGGTGTCTATTCTTCGTTTCACGTGAAACGGTGGTGGATCCAAGCGGCGGCGTATTCGGGAATCCAACCCGATAAGACCCAAATCGAACTGATGGATCGATATCGGAAATGGTTGGCATCAGAGGCGTTTGAGGCGGGTGGGGTGGGGAGCAACGACTCAGAGCTATTGGATCGTCGGCATCTTGGGGATTCCCTTCTGTTTGCTTCCCAGTTCCCCCAGGATTCGTCAACGGTTTGGGATCTGGGCAGTGGTGTTGGTCTTCCCGGTATTCCCCTGGCGATATGTCTCCCCGATACGGAATTTGTCCTGATCGACCGTTCTGGAAAACGTTGTCAGCTGTTGCGTCGTGTCATTCGAATACTTGACGTGGCAAACTGTCATGTCGTACAGACCGATATCGAGAATCTCGATGGGTCGGTCGACGTCATCGTATCCCGGGCCAGTCTGCCTCCCGATGAGCTCGGGGTGGTAGTGGGGAAGCATCTCGACCCGGAAGGGGTCGCTGTCGTCGCCGGATCCTGGCGAAAACGCCCCCAGGTCACCGATTGGACCACGATAGAAATACCTCCAGATGTGCTTGACCAGACGATCTGGCTTCTTATCATGCGCCGCCAATGACCAAACCCACCGTGGTAGCCCTGGCCAACCAAAAGGGAGGCGTGGGGAAATCGACAACCGCCATCAATCTGGCCGCCGCGTTGGCATTCCAGGATCAACGAGTACTACTCATCGACCTCGACCCCCAGGGCAATGCTTCCAGTGGTCTCGGGATCGACCGGGGCTCTATCGAGATCTCCATCTATGACGTGCTGCTCAAGGAGTCCCCGCTGGAAGACGCCATCGAACCCACCTCGGTTCGAAATCTCTTTGTGGTCCCGGCGACGATCGATCTGGCTGGAGCGGAGATCGAATTGGTCTCGATGTTTTCACGTGAAACACGTCTTGGTAGTGCCATCGATGAGATCGGCGACGATTTTGACATCGTTCTCATCGACTGTCCCCCCTCGTTGGGTTTGCTCACCGTCAATGCCCTCACCGCGGCTAGAGAGGTGCTCATCCCGATCCAATGTGAGTACTACGCCCTGGAGGGGCTCAGTCAGTTGCTCAAGAACGTGGAGTTGGTATCCGTAAATCTCAACCCAGAGTTGAAGGTGAGTGGTGTCGTACTCACCATGTATGACGGTCGGACCAAGCTTTCCAAAGAGGTGGCAGAACAGGTCAGGGAGTATTTCGGTGATGTTGCCTTCGACACGGTGATCCCCCGGTCGGTGCGTCTGTCGGAGGCGCCGTCATATGGGGAGCCGATCGAGGCCTTTGACCCGATGAGTCGGGGCGCCATTGCCTATCGTCAGTTGGGTCGGGAGTTTCTGGACAGACACGGATTGGAGAAACGGTGACTGCACGAAGAAAGGCAGGTCTGGGCAGGGGTCTCGAGGCTCTTATCCCAACCGAGGCGGATTCCGGAGACCATCCCACCTATCTCGATGTCCCGGTGGATAACATCAAACCAAATCCGGATCAGCCACGTAGCCGGTTCGACGATGAAGCACTCGATGAGCTAGCGGCGTCGATCACCGAAGTCGGGGTTCTACAACCGGTGGTGCTCTCCCGGGATGACGACGGGACACTCTATCTGATTGCCGGGGAGCGTCGGTGGCGAGCTGCCCGGAAGGCTGGTCTTGTCACCATTCCGGCGTTGGTGCGAGGTGCGACCGGCGATACCACCCTGGTGGAGGCTCTGGTCGAGAACGTACAGCGTCAGGATTTGACACCTCTCGAGGAGGCACACGCTTACAAACAACTCCTGGAAAATACTGGAATGAGTCAGGACCAGATTGCGGAGAGGGTGGGGAAGTCCAGGCCGGCGGTCTCCAACACGCTCCGATTGCTGCAATTGCCGGGCCCGGTGCAGCGGATGGTCGATTCCGGGGCCTTGACCGCGGGACACGCTCGTGCCCTTCTTGGACTGCAAGACGAGAGATATGTCGTCTATCTCGCCGAGAAGGCGTCTGGAGATGGGTGGAGTGTGCGTCAGATCGAGGAGGCTGTGCGTGATCGACGGGAGATGGAACAACCAACAGCGGCAAAGACCGTCAGAGAGGTCCGTCCGGTTGAGATCATCGAATTGGAGAAGCGGCTGTCGGACCGACTCGGCTCGAAGGTGAAGATCAACTACCGCAACAAAAAGGGACGGGTCGAGATCCGCTTCAGTTCGCTGGAGGACCTGGAGAGGATCTACCGGACGCTCTCGTAGGGGGCTTCGGCAAAGAACCGATTCAACCCCTCGGCAACGGCCCGACCAGTCCTCTCGTCGAGAGTGCGCAACGCCACCACCGCCGCCGGTGCCCGCGTCTCCTTTAACATGGCGCTGGCTCTCCCCTCGACCCGTCCGTCGACGCTGACGGCGATGGCATTGGCCAACACCTCTCCGGCACGAGAAGAGCTGTGCTCGGATGCGAAGTAGAAAACGCAGTCATCTCCCTCCCGGTTGAGACGGAATGCCACGATGAGGTCCGACCCCATGCGGTTGGCACGTCGTGCGCGCACCCGCTCGGGTATCTGAATGTCATTACTGCGTGACATCATGGCCAAACCGCCCGCCTCCTGGAGGGCCAATGCCGCAGCCGACGCCGCGGTCCAAGCCGCCAGAGACTCCTCGGTGTCGCGGCACTCGGCATCGAGAAAAACCCGTGCCCCGGCGACGGTTTCAGGAAGGAGCCGCAGCCATTCCCGCTCCCGGATGGACTGACGACCCGCCTTCATCTCCCCCCGGGTGACGAGATGGACTTCCGTCACCACCTCCGGCCCTACCTTTCCATCTTCTGCCAGATGTCGGTTCTGCTGGAAGTCGATTGTGGCCGCCTCCGTGTCCGGCCCGAAGATGCCGTCCACCTTGCCCGAGTCGAACCCAAGTGAATTCAGACGTGATTGCAGTTCGGCAACATCCTCGCCGCGGAGCATGGGGCGACGCAGGAAGAGGATTCGGTCTCCAAGACGGTATCCGGCTTCGTAAAGGGAGCGCCACGTATTGGGTCCGACGATGCCGTCGACGTCGAGACCCTTTGCTTTTTGGAATGCCGCCACAGCTTCTCGGGTGCCGTCGCTGAAAACCGCCCTCTGGTCGGCACCTGGTTCGAAACCGAGCGCGGCCAGGCGATCCTGAATGTCGCGGACTGCCGGGCCCTGGTCACCAAGACGATAGAGACGCATAAGCCGCCGATCTTACGATCTGGTACTTGGTACGAGGTACCAGGTACCAGGAGTGCGCGGTTCCATGGCCACCCGTCTTGGAGGGCGAAGCGGTAGTCGCTCTGACCTCGCCCGCTATAGATGGACGGATCCGAGCACCTGGTACTTGGTACGAGCTCGGCGTCAGCCGAGCGCCACTCAGGACACGAACTCCGCGAGCTCGTTCAACAGCTTGTGCTTTGGAGCCGCACCAACGATTCGTTTCTTCTCGACTCCATCCTTGAAGAGGATCAGGGTCGGGATGCTCATCACGTCATGAGCCGCCGCGGTCTGCGGATTGTGATCAACGTTGAGTTTGCCGATGGTGAACCCGTCATGCTCCTCGGCCAATTCCTCGAGAACGGGTGCGATGACGCGACACGGCCCACACCACTCTGCCCAGAAGTCGACCAGCACCGGCGTTTCCCCACCGATCACGTCGTTGAAGGTGCCATCGTTGAGCGTGGTGATGTCTGCCATGTGATTACTCCTTGTTCAATGTGTTGAACCCGTTGTCTGCGACCCTCATTCCTGGTCTGCCAGCCACCGCTCCGCATCGATGGCGGCCATGCATCCCGTTCCCGCGGCGGTGACTGCCTGACGGTAGACGTGGTCGGCGACGTCTCCAGCGGCAAACACCCCTTCGACGGACGTGCGCGTGCCTCCGTTTTGCCCGGCGATCAGATAGCCGGTGTCTTTCATGTCGAGCTGACCCTTGAAGAGGTCGGTGGTCGGCTTGTGCCCGATTGCAACAAAGACGCCGTCGGTGTCGAAATGGCGCGAGTCACCGGACAAAGTGTCTTCCAGAGTCACTCCGGTCACGGTGTCGTCGCCTTTGATCTCGGTGACGATCGTATTCCACACGACGTCTATCTTGTCGTGCTCCAACACTCTGGTGGCCATGATCTTCGAGGCTCGGAACTCATCGCGACGGTGAACGACGGTCACCTTCGAAGCGAATTTCGTGAGGAAGAGCGCCTCCTCCATGGCGGTGTCTCCACCGCCGACGACAACGAGCTCCTGGTTGCGGAAGAAGAAGCCATCGCAAGTAGCGCAGGCCGAAACTCCCTTTCCGGTCAAGACTTGTTCCCCCGGCACGCCGAGCCACTTGGCCTCCGCCCCGGTGGCGATTATCAGGGCGTCGGCGGTGAACTCGTCGGCGCCGACGTTCACCTGGAAAGGATGGCTGGAGAGGTCGACGGCGGTGACGTCGACCTGACGCATCCGTGCTCCGAACCGCTCAGCCTGTTTGCGGAACTGGTCCATGAGCTCGGGTCCCATAATGCCGTCGGGGAACCCGGGGTAGTTCTCGACGTCGGTTGTGATCATCAACTGCCCGCCGGCGGCGACGCCTTCGAAAACCAGCGGGTTGAGATCGGCACGCGCCGAATACAGAGCTGCGGTGAGGCCTGCGGGACCGGAGCCGATGACGATTAGTTTCTCATGTGTCATTACGTGACCTTTTGAACCAAAGGATGCCGCCGGCGATCGCCAGCACCCCACCAAATACTGCAAACGCCCCCGCAGTGGTCAGCGGGATCTCCAATGCCCCGAAGATCGTCCACACCAGGAACGTCAACGCGGTCAACGCAAGGGCCGCGGCGAGGATTCCCAAACCGGTGATCTGGATCATCCGTGCAATGCGATCGATCGTCATCGCCCGGATCTTCAGAGCCACCTGTTCGAGGAGATCGGCGAACCTGGCCGCATAGTCCTGCATGCGGGACGAGGTTAGTGAGCGCGGTGCTGGTTCAGTAGATCACCGAGGTCAGTCCGGAACCTCGTCGAGGTAGACCACATCGCATGTGGAGAGCTCGACGAACGCCAACGGTGCTTCGGCAACGACCGATTGCTCGGGCGCGGACACCACGATGGTCTCATCGAAGTTGGCCTCTGTGGTGTCAGCCGGCACCAATGTGGCTACGGGGCGGTAGTCGGTGAGACCTGCCCGTTCGAGACATGCTTCAACCGCTGGGTCGCTTTCCTCCTCGTAGTCCTGGAGACGTGCCGTGAATTCGCCTTCGCGGACTCTTGCCGCGTCAACTGCATAGAGGGCACCACCGTTGGCCATCTCTTCAGGAGTGAACGTGTCATCAGTCATGGCCTGGGTGGTATCGGTTGCAGGCGCCTGCGCTCCCGCGTCGTCGCCGCCGGAGTAGAGATCAGCAGCTTCGGCGGTGGTGGTGCTGGTTGCGGCGGCACTCTCATCACCGTCACCACCCAGGTCGGCAGCGATGTCTCGGAAAGTCGTTGCCGCCTCTTGGCCACCACCACTCAAGACGGCGGCGACACCAATGACGACGAACAACCCGGCGGCCACCGGTGCCCATCGGTAGTACCAGGGAGTCTTCGCCTTTATCGGGGATCCCGCACGTAGCTCTGTCCACACGTCCCGATGAAGGGCAGCACGTTCGTTTTCGGTGAGGTGTGCCGCTCCCATCGATCGCAGAGACTCGTACGCCAGCTTCTGGGCTTCGTACTCTTCTCGGGCCTCGTCTGATGAGGCGATGAGGGCGCGCGCCTCGACCTCGTCTTGGAGCCGTCCCTCGACGAGGGCTACGATCAATTCGAGGTCGTGGTCACGCATTCGTAGCCTTGGATGGTTTGGTCATTCGATTTGGTTCCCCAACTGTCGTGCCAGCAGACGCCTTCCCCGGAATACACGTGATTTGACGGTTCCCACCGGCACTCCCAGCAACTCGGCCACGTCGGGCAAGGCCATGCCCTCGATGTCCGAAAGCACCACCGCGACTCTGAAGTCTTCGGGGATGAGGGCCAGGGCTCGTTGGATTCCCGGACGGAGCCCTGCCGAATCGACAGCGTCCTCGGCGGCGTGGTCGGCAGGTTCGAGGTGGTCGGGGATCGGGTCGGTCCTTCGCCTCTTCTGCTTCCGGAGAAGGTCGTAGCAGGTGTTTACTGCAATCCGGTAGATCCACGTGCCCAGTGCAGAGTTGCCCTTGAACTGCTCCGCCTTGCGGAATGCGGTGAGAAAGGCTTCCTGGGTCGCGTCCAGTGCTTGTTCCCGCTCCCCGACGATCCGCAGACACACCGAGAACACCCGGTCCTCGTGATTGCGCATGATTTGGTTGAAGGCCTCGTGGTCCCCGTCGAGCACGCGCGCCAGGAGCTCGGCGTCTTGGGCTGCGGTGGTCACGGCGAAAATCGTAATTCCGCAATTGCCGCCTGATAGGTCCCATCCGCCCGCGACGGCAGGTCGGTGAGCCAGATCAGCCAGTACCCATCGCTGCGCGGAGGCAGGTCGACCGAGGTGGTTGCGGGTGAGGCATGTGCCCCTGCTATGCGCTCCCACGACGAGAGATCGTCGACCAATTGGTTCGACCAATAGACTTCGAAAGCCGTCGCGTCGGTGAGTCCGATGATCTCGAGACCGGTCGGTGTCCCGTTGACTCGAACGGTGACCCCAACACCAGCCTTGAGCAACGGCAGAGGGTCGAGGTAGCGTTCGGTGAGCCATTCCGTGGCCGGGTCGCGGTCCAGGATATTGGCAACCAGTTGATCGTTTTCCCCACCTTCGCCAAAGGGGTCCAACGTGTCGGGATCACGTGCGGTGGCATCGCCGACGTTGACAGTGGTGGTGACCAGAGAGGTTGCGGTAGTCGACGACGACGCTTCGCTGGTTGGTGTCGGCACCACGGGAGCACTCCCACCGGATAGGACGAATCCCACTGCCACCAGGGCGACTGCCACTACGACAAGCCCAATGGCCGCGACTAGCAGACGTTTGGGAACGGGCCCACTCTCGGGCTGGGGTGGTCGCGGTGTTGGGGCGGCTCGGAGTGCCTGCTCCAGCTCACCGGCGGTGAGCCCGCCGGATTGGCCGAGACGGAGGATCGCATCAATCGCCCTGGGCACTCCATCCACACGCTCCGATGGCGGAGGGCCACCCGGAGGCGAGCCGGTGAGCGCGGTCTCCAAGGCTTCGGATAGAGCGCGTACATCACCCGGTGCATCGCCGGC